>Ga0137373_10002535_pt1 | contig 20050 bp, 11 predicted proteins | sample SagtaG_5_FD_104912 | JGI IMG/M metagenome (GOLD analysis project Ga0137373, IMG submission 104912) | Vadose zone soil microbial communities from Sagehorn Ranch, Mendocino, California, USA - Sage1_R_80_16 metaG | ecosystem: Environmental > Terrestrial > Soil > Vadose zone | place: USA... | reverse complement strand
GGCGAGGTTCGTCACCGCGCCCGCAACGAGCTTCTCGCTGTCGGCCGAGTCGAGGGATCCTAGCCGGATCGAATGGTTCGGCGTCGTCGAGGCGTCCCCCAGGAAGACGAAGTGCTTCCCGTCGGGCAGGAAACAGGGCCAGATGTGACCGTCTTCGCCGGGGGCGAGCTTCGTGAGCGCGGCCGCTGCGCCTCCCGAGGCCGGCACGCGCCAGAGAGGCTCGTTACTGGTTGGGATTGAAGAGGATGACTCCGTCCCTGCTCCAGCTTCCGCCGGTAGGAGCCGGGGCGTCGGCCAGGACCTGCGGCGGGCCGCCGGACGCCTCGACGCGCTTCAACTTCCCGTCCGCGAAGAAGCCAATCGAGCGGCTGTCGGGCGACCAGAAGAGCTGCAGCGCGCCCTCCGTGCCGGCGAGCGCGGTGGCCTGGAGCGAGCCGAGCGGCCGGATCCAGATTGAGCGCTTTCCGCCCGCCGCGCGGGTGATGAAGGCGATGAGCCGGCCGTCCGGCGAGACCGTGGCGTGATCGAACGACTCGAACGGCGCCTTCACCGGCATCTCGAGCGACAGCCGCACGAGACGGGCCTCCGCGCCGGGCCGCCGCAAGAGCATCGCTCCGGCCGCGATCGCTGCGAGGAGCGCCGAGGCCGCGACCGTCCAAGCGACGCGTTCCTGGCTCCGGCGCCTTGCGACCACGGGCGCCGGGACGCCGGCCTGGGATCCTCCGGCGATCCATTTGAGCTCGCTTCTTAGATCGCCCGCGCTCTGCCAGCGCTCGTCGGGGTCCTTGGCCAGGCAGGTCCGGACCACGCGGTCGAGCGCCGCCGGCGACATCGGTTGGAGCGTCGAGATCGGCGCCGGGTCCTCCTTCATGATCGCGGAGATCAGCGACGCCTGGCTCCCGCCGGAGAACGCCTTCTTGCCCGTCGCCATCTCGTAGAGCACCGCGCCGAAGGCGAAGATGTCGCTGCGCGCGTCCGCCTCCCCGCCCTCGAGCTGTTCGGGGGCCATGTACTGGAACGTTCCGAGGATCGTCCCCTCCTGTGTCAGGTTCGGGCCGCCCATCGCCGTCGGCAGCGACGTCAAAACCGACGGCTGCGCCGAAGGCTCCATCACCTTCGCGAGCCCGAAGTCCAGCAGCTTCACGCCTGACTTCGTCAACATCACGTTGCCGGGCTTCAAGTCCCGGTGCACGATCCCCTGCCGGTGCGCCTTGTCCAGAGCGTCGGCGATCTCGACCCCGAAGCGCAGAACCTGCTCGACAGCGATCGGCCCCCTGGTCAGCCGGGCCGCAAGCGTCTCGCCTTCCAGGTACTCCATGACCAGATACTCGGTCTCGCCCTCGCGCCCCACGTCGTAGAGGGCACAGATATGCGGATGCGAGAGCTGCGAAACGGTCTTCGCCTCCCGCTCGAAGCGCTGGCGGACTTCCGGCGAAGAAGAGAGATGCTGCGGCAGGACCTTGACCGCGACTGTGCGCTCGAGCCGCGTGTCTCGCGCCTTGTACACTTCGCCCATTCCTCCGGCGCCGAGAGGGCCGAGGATCTCGTAGGGGCCGAGCCGAGCTCCTGCCGATAACGCCATCTTCACTTCACCCGATCTGTCCGCAGTAGCCTTGGCGAAGGCGGATCGCCCGATCGCAGATCGCCCGCTTGCGCGTGAGCGCATGGAGGCTCAACGCGCACCGTCCACCACGAACAGGTGCGAAACCGACCGGAAGAAGCCGTACGCGTGCCACTTCAGGTCTTCAGAGAGGGTGACGGTCCCGATCTCCAGCACACCGGTCAGGTCCGTGGGGCCGACCGCCTTGATCAGCTCGCGCCTGCCGGTCGAAAGATCGAGCCGTTCCACGCGGGCCGGCAGCTCCGCCGTGCGCCGGACCAGGAGAAAGCGGCCATCTCCCGGCCATCCGATCACCTCGTCGTCCGGGAGCGCGCCCTTGACCGCCTGCGGCTCGCCACCCTCAGCCTTGAGGAGGAGGAGGTTTCCGGCACTGCTGGCGATGACGACCCATCGGCCGTCGGGCGAGACAAAGCCTTTGCTCGTCCCTTCGGGAGTCAAGGGACGAGGCTTGCCGGCCGCGATTTCCTGCACGTAGCAGCGCACGGCGTGGCCTTCCTCGTGGCCGCACGCGAGGACTCGCCGGCCGTCCGGAAAGAACCGGGCCGTTTCGTAGCTCACAATGCCGCCCCGATCGAGGCGGACTTCGGCGCCGGCGCCGGTGGGATAAAGGACGAGTTGCTGGGGCGACGTCGGCACCGCGGCAAGCGCCCACTTGCCGTCGCGCGAGAGATCCGCGGCCGTTCCCTCGCCCAGACGAACGACCGCCCCCCCGTCGGTCTGCCGCAGGCAGACGGCATAGTTTGCTCCGACGCTGCCGCTCTCTTCCCGGAAGAGGAGGGTCCGGCCGTCCGCCGACATCGCCGCGGCGTCGGACAGGTCGAGCCAAGAAAGATCCCGTTCGCGCTGCTGGCCGGGCGCAAGAACCGGCATCTCGCGAAAAAAGTCATCCCGGGTGGTTATCCAGCGGCCGTCGCGGAAGACGTCCTGAATCGTCAGGCCGCCGGCGCTGCGGAGCGCCGTCCTCCGGCGGCCCGCCAGCGTCACGGCGTAGACGCTGAAGTCGTTGTAGGCGGTTCCAGCTGAAAACAGCACTTCGTTTCCTTGGGGGGACCACGCCAGCCCCTCCTCTCCCCAGTACCCCTCGGAGAGGACGGTCTTCCGTCCCGACAGGTCCACGACCGCCACGAGTCCGCGGTCGTCGTACTTGATGGGATGCTCGAAAAAGGCGATGTGCTTGCCGTCCGGAGAGAACCGGGGGTTGGAGAGATAGCCTCCCACCTCGAAGAGGACCTTTCCAGCCGGAAACTCCAGCCGGTCCTTTCCATCGACGTCGCGGATCAACGCCAGCTCCGTCCCCTCGGGAGACCAGTCGGCTTCACGGACGCCGCCCAGGATCTCGCGCGGAGCGCCTCCTTCGAGCGGCATGCGCGCGAGCGTTCCGGTGAAGAGGGCGTGGCCGAGGTAGCGGGCGCGCGTCAAGACCGCGAGCTCGCCCTTCGACGAGATGGAGAGCAGATGAACGCCGGAGAGTCCCCGGGCGCTGGCTCCCGGGAAATCCGGGCGAAGCGAGAAGATCTGAGGCGTGTTTCCCCAGGGGGCTGCGCTGTACACGATCGTCTTTCCGTCGGGAGCAAAGCGCGCGTTGAAGATCGGCTCCTGCCGGAAGGAGAGCTGAGAGAAGGACAGGGCGGCCACCGGCCGCTTCTCCGCTCGTCTCCCGACAGAGTAGGCCCCCCCGACGGCCGCAGCGAGAATCAAGACGCCCGTCGCGCTGAGAAGCCACCGCGGCGCGCGGCGCGCGGGCGTGGCGGCCGCGGCCGGCGCGCTCGAAACCGACAGTCCCGACAGCGCCTCGAGCGCGAAGGCAACGTCGTGGGCGGAGTGGAATCGCTGCTCGGGGTTTTTCTCGATGCAGTGCCGCACGATCCGCTCGAGGCCGGGCGAGACGCTCTGGTTGGTCACGGAGAGATCCGGCGGATCCTCCCGCAGGATCGCGGACATCGTCTCCGCCGCCGAGTCGCCGTGGAACGCGCGCTTTCCCGACAGCATCTCGTAGAGGATCGCGCCGAAGGAGAAGATGTCCGAGCGCGCGTCGGCATTCTTGCCCTTGACCTGCTCCGGCGACATGTACCCGAGCGTGCCCAGCACCACCCCGGGCTCGGTGCCGGCCGTCGCCGTCGGCAGGTTCGTGGCGCCGCCCGCCTGCTCCGTGTGCGTCAGCTTGGCGAGGCCGAAGTCCAGGATCTTGACCCGGCCGTCCCTCGTCACGAACAGGTTTTCGGGCTTCAAGTCCCGGTGCACGATCCCCTTCTCGTGGGCCGCCGAGAGGCCGTGCGCGATCTGCAGCGCGTAGTCGATCGCCTTCCTTGGCGAAAGCCTCCCGCCGGACAGCGCCCCGCGCAGCGTCTCGCCCTCGAGCAGCTCCGTCACGACGTACGGCGCGCCGTCGTGCGTGCCGATGTCGTGCACCGCCGTGATGTTGGGGTGGTTCAGGATCCCCGCCGCGCGCGCCTCTTGCTCGAACCGACGCAGGCGATCCGGGTCGGCCGAAAAGGACGCCGGCAGCACCTTGATGGCGACGTCCCGCCCCAGGCGAGGATCCTTCGCCCGATACACCTCTCCCATGCCCCCCGCGCCAAGCGGGGCGAGGATCTCGTAAGGGCCGAGGCGCGAACCGGTGGAAAGGCTCAAAACGTGGCCGTCAGACTACAGGAAAACCGGCTCCGCCATCCCGAAGGCTCCGAGCCGAAAGGCGATTTCGTGGGGATCGTCATGGCGGCGAGACAGCGACGACGCCGATGTTGGCGACGGTATCGCCCTTCTTCATCGAGGGCACGGCGCAGATGTAGAGGACGACGCCGGACGCGGGGGCCCGCGCTTCGAAGACCGTCCGGCCGAGAGCATCCGTGACGATCCCGAGTTTGCCGCCCTTCTCGACGTAGGTTCCGCGCTTCACGCTCGGATAAAAGAGACCGGCCTCCTCGCTCGCGGCCGTCTTGATCGTCTCGATCCAGACAGGGTGCTCGACCGGTGTCGCAGCGCCCGGCAGCATCTTGAGGTACCGCATGACGGAGAGACAGCCGTCCACGAGCGCCGCGACGTCGTCCGGCTCGACGGTGCCGGCGCGGCCGGCTTCGACGGTGATCGAAGGCTTGCCGCGGGCGCTCGCGGTCGCGTCGAGATAGCGCGTGGCGGAAAGATCCGTCGGGCGGTCGGCCGAAATGATGATGTGGTCGAGGCCGAAGGCGAGCACCATGCCGCGCGAGGTTGCGTCCTGCTTCGCGTTGCCCGTCTTCACCCAGTAGCTGTAGGGGCGCAGGTCTTCGTCGAGATCTCCGCCGTGCAGGTCGATCAGGTGATCGCACTTCTCGACCACCTCTCGCGTGATGAGAAACAGGGCTCGCTCGGTCTGCGTTCCGTCGGCCTTGCCCGGATAGAAGCGGTTCATGCTCTTGCCGTCCACCGGGTTGACGTGCGGCACCTTCTGCTCGAAGGAGGCGACATTGACGAGCGGAACCAGAATGACCGTGCCCGAGACCTGCGCGGGATCGAGCGCCTGGACGAGCTTCGAGACCGCCACGATCGAGGCGTACTCGGTGCCGTGGGCGCCGGAGACCAGAGCGAGCACCGGGCCGGACTTCGCCCCGTGGACCACGGCAACGGCGATGCGTGTGCCGGCGTCCACGCCCACTGACACTTCGATCGCGCCGAAGGCCTTCTGGCCTCGGGCGGCGGAGGCGGTGCCGACCGAAAAAACAGGCCTGTCAGCGGCACGGGCCGCTGCAGCACCGGAAGACGCCAGCAAGGCTCCGAGAACGAGCCAGCCGAAATTCCGCACGACACCATAGCGCGGAGCGCGAAGGAGGAGAGTCATCGCGCGACGTCCGCCAGGAAGAGGTCGGATCTGTAGCCGAACGCGGAGTATGCATAGACGTTGTCGTCGCCCGCGACGGCGGCACCAATGATCCGAAGCACACCGGCGAGATTCGGGGGAGCGAAGCGCCGAACGAGCTGGCGGCGCCCGGTGGCGAGATCCACGCGCTCCACGCGGGCGGGCACCTCGGACCAATGAAAGGAGAGGACTTCGCGGCTGTCGGCAGTCCAGCGAAGCACCACGTCGTCCGGTGCCAGAGAGGACACGGGGCGCGGCTCTCCCCCTGCAGACGGGTAGAGCTGGTACTCATCCCGGCTCCCCTGGACGAGAAAAAAACTGCCGTCGGGGGAAACGAACCCCTCGTGGGCGCCGTCGGCCGTGACCGGTCGCGGCTTGCCGCCGGCGACATCCTGCGCGTAGCAGCGCGAGGCGCGCTGCGCCTCGCTGCCGCACACCAGGATCCTGCGGCCGTCGGGAAACCATCGCGCCGAGTTGTAGCCGTGAATGCCGCCGGTTTCGAGACGGCGCGGCTCTCCCGGGCCCGTGGGATAGAGCATGAGCTGGTCGGGCGCTGTCGGGATGACTGCCAGGGCCCATCGGCCGTTCGGCGAAAGATCGCCGGCCCATCCCTCGCCCAGACGAACGACCGGCGATCCGTCTGTTTTCCGCAGGGCGACGGCGTAGTTGTTTCCAAAGGCTCCGCTGAATTCGGTGAAGAGCATCGTCCGGCCGTCGGCGGAAAGATGTCTTGTCATGGAATTGTCGAGCCACGAGAGATCCCGCTCCGTCTTCCCTCCGGGGGACATGACCATCAACTGCAAAAAGTGGTTGTCCCGTGTGGCGAGCCAGCGCCCCTGGCGCGAGATGTCCTGGATCGTCAGACCCCCGACGCTCCGTAACGCGATCCGCTTCCGGCCCGAAACCGCAACGGCGTGGATGTCGAAGGACGTCCAGCCCGGGCCGGCGGAGAAGAGAACTTCCTTTCCGTCGGGCGACCAGGCGATCCCCTCTTCCCCCCAGTAGCCATCCGCCAGGGTTGTCTTCTTTCCCTTCAGGTCGATCACCGCCACGCCGCCGCGATCGTCCCATTTGAACGGGTGCTCGAAGAACGCGATCCGATCTCCGGCGGGCGAGAACCGGAGGTCGCTGAAGTAACCCCCGGTCTCGCAGAGGACCTTCCCCACCGGGAACTCCAGCCGATCCTTGCCGTTCAACTCGCGGATGATCGCGAGAGCCTCGCCGTCGGGCGACCAGTCGGCTTCCCGCACGTCCTCGAGAACTTCCCGCGGCGCCCCGCCGCCGAGCGGCATCCGCGCGAGCGTCCCGAGGAACAGTCGCTGATGGATGAAGCGCGGCCGGATCAGCACCGCGAGCTCACCCTTCGAAGAGACCGACAGCAGATGCGCGCCGGGCACGCCGAGCGGGCGCGGCTCCGGATAGTCGGGAGTGAGCGTGAAAAGCTCCGGCGTATTCCCCTCGGGAGCCGTGCTGAAGACGATCGTTCGGCCGTCGGGACCAAACGCCGCGCGAAAGATCGGCTGCTGCCGGTAAGTGATCGGCCGGAAGGCCATGTCTCGAGAGCCGCCCGGCGGGCCGGCGCGCCGGCCCGCGAGAAACGTCGCCACTCCGACGCCGAGAAGCAGAGCGAGGCCTCCGAGGCCGAGCATCCAGTTCGGTCGTCGCTCTCGCGCGGTGGCTGGCGCCTGCAGCGCCGGTGTCGACACGCCCGAGATCGTCTCGAGGGCGAAGGCCAGGTCGTAAGCGGAGCGGAATCGGCGCTCGGAGTTCTTCTCCAAACAGTGCCGCACGATCCGCTCGAGTGCCGGCGGAATGTTCTGGCCGGTGACAGAGAGATCCGGGGGATCCTCTCTCAGGATCGCCGACATCGTGTCCGCGGCCGAGCCCCCGCGAAACGCGCGGCTGCCCGAAAGCATCTCGTAGAGGATCGCTCCAAAGGCGAAGATGTCGGAGCGCGCATCGGCCGGCATTCCCCGCAATTGCTCGGGCGACATGTACCCGAGCGTCCCCAGCACCACGCCCGGCTCGGTGCCAGCCGTTGCCGTCGGGAGGCTGGTGATCGGACCGCCTTCTTCCGCGTGGATGAGCTTGGCTAACCCGAAGTCCAGGATCTTTACGCGGCCGTCTCGGGTGACGAAGAGGTTGTCGGGCTTGAGATCCCGGTGAACGATTCCCTTCTCGTGAGCCGCGGCCAGGCCGTGGGCGACCTGCAACGCATAGTCGACCGCCCGGCGGGTCGAAAGCTTCCCGCCCGCAAGCTCCGCGCGAAGGGTCTCGCCCTCGAGCAGCTCCTGGACGACGTAAGGAGCGCCCTCATGCGTGCCGATGTCGTGAACCGCCGTGATGTTCGGGTGGTTCAGGATCCCCGCCGCCCGGGCCTCCTGCTCGAAGCGGCGCAGCCGATCCGGATCAGCCGAGAAGGACGTCGGCAGCACTTTGATGGCAACGTCGCGGCCCAGGCGAGGATCCTTCGCCCGATACACCTCGCCCATGCCTCCCGCGCCGATCAACGCGAGGATCTCGTACGGACCAAGGCGACTGCCCACCGCGAGAGTCACGAGAGGGGATCCCTCACGCGCACACCGGGAAACGCAACGAACTGCCTGTCGTGCGTCCAGATCTCGACAGCGCCGTTTTCGACTGCCGTGAGGGCGATCTGCAGGTCGAAGACCCTCGGCCCTGCGACGCGCAGCTCCCGGGCGAGCTCTACGAGCCGTTCCCAGAATCCTTCCCGCGGCATCCAGAGCCTCGCACCCGCTTCGACGATCAGCTCGCGCAAGAAGCCTTGCGCCTGACGCGGCGTCGACGCGCCGCCGCTCGAAGCCGGATGCGTCACGACGCCCCAGAATTCTGCGATGCTCGGCAGGGTGATGCCCCAGCCGCGGGGATCGCGGCTGGCCGCCTCGATGGCCTCCCGCGCCTCGCGGTGCTCGGGCAGGGCGGCGCGGTGAGCGTAGATCAGCAGGTTGGTGTCGATTGCGATCATCGATGGCCGCGGATCCACTCGTGCATTCGAGCCCGGTCGGCGACATTGAGGCCGGGCGGCAGACCTCCCCGAGCCGTCACCCAGCGGATGCGCTTCGCGCGGCGGCGCCCCCGTCCGGCGGGCCCGGCCAGCTCCCGGCGCAGCCCCCGTTCGAAGAGAGCGCGCAGAGTCGTCCGAGACTCGGCGGCCCTCTTCTTGGCGGCCACCATCAGCTCGTCCGGGAGCTCGATCGTCGTCTTCATATGTTTAACCATATTGCCATAAATATGGCTTCAGGCGCTCATGGGTTGCTCCGTTCCACCGGACGAGCTACGAACCAGCCTTCCGGACGAGCGAGGGCCAACCGACGATGACGCGCAGTGGCGAGTCGCCCGTGGCGACGATCGGTGTCGAGGCGATGAACCGGCCGCCGGAAGCAGAGACGTCATAGTCGAAGACGCCCGACTCGAAGCGAAAGAGCTGCACCGGCGCGCCTGCCTCGACCATCGCACCGAGGCGCAGCGGCACGGCCATCAACCGGTCGTCCGTGGTCAGGTAGAAGAGCTCGCGGCCGTCTCGACGCCAGCGCGGCGTGTGGCCGCCACCTGTGGAGACGCGAGTCCGCTGGCTGGAGCCCTGGCGGAGTGCGACGTAGATCTCTGTGTCCCCTGACTCGTCGGACGTGTAGGCGATCCAACGGCCATCCGGCGAGAAGCGCGGCTCCGCCTCGTCGAACCCCGTCTGGGCAAACGGGACAGGCTTGCGTAGGCCCTCGAGCGGCAGCAGCCAGATGTCCTCCGCCGTCTTCCGGCTGCTCTCGGTGTACGCGAGGAACCTCCCGTCGGATGACCAATCCTCCGCTCTCTGCGCGCCGGGCAACTGCAGCAGCGGCTTCTCGCCGCCCGGCGGACCGACATCGACCTCGTAAAGGTTCGGCGGGCCGTGCCGGTCGGATCGAAAGGCAATGTGACGGCCGTCGGGCGACCAGACCGGATCCTTGTCCTCCGACGGCCCGAGCGTCAACCGCGTCGGGACGTTGCGCTCGAGCTCGTAGACCCAGACGTCCGAGGTTCCGGTCCGCCGATCCATAACATCCACCGCCAGCCCGCCCCGGTCGTACCACGCGAGCCTTGAAGACCGGCGTCCCGCCTCATATGCAATCGTTCCGGTTTGTGAAGCGGAAAAGCCTGCATTGGCCGGACCATAGAAGTAGTAGAGCCGATCCACCAGCGGCCAAGCTTCACCCGAAAGACGCGCGGAAGCCGCGTCGAAGGGCTGGGCGAGCAGCGAGCCCTCCCGCACGAAAAGCAGATATCCCGGGACGGCGTATTCGACGCGCGAGTCGATCGGTCCGACAATGGAAGTCCGGTCCGAGCCCAATTCTCCCGCTCGGACCTCGTGACCCATACCGTCGCGGCCCGGCATGACCGCAACGAACAGGAAGTGATGACCTTCGGGCAGGAAGTGGGGCCAGAGATGGACCTCTCCCGGATGCGCCGGGCTGGGTCGCGTCATGCGACGACGTTCGCCCCCGTCGGCAGCGACGCCGTATATGCCCGGGGCGGAAGCAATCTCTGCGAAAAGGATCGTGGCGCCGAGACCCCACGTTCCGGTCCCTTCGGAGAGCGCGTCGCAGAGCACCGCGGGCGGCCCACCGTCAATCGAAACCTTCTTGAGCTTGCCTCCCGCAAAAAAGCCGATGAAGCGGCCGTCGGGAGACCAGAACGGCGAAATCGCATCCTCGGTCCCGGAGAGCGGCGTTGCGCCGAACGCGTCGAGCGGCTGAACATAGAGGAAAGAACGCCCATGCCGGCGGCCGCGAACGACCAGTCGGGTCCCGTCCGGCGAGATCGCGCTGTTGGCAAAGATCTCGCTCGATTGGAACGAGGTGCCTCGCGGAATCGCAACGGAGAAACGCAGCAACCGTCCGTCCGTGGCCCCGCGCGGCACCCGCGGCCAAGCCAGGACGGCGGCGAGCGCTACGACGGCCGTGGCCGCGAGCGCCCATGGCAGGAAGCGGCGCGTCCGAGGCACGACCAGCGGACCGGCCGCGAGAGCCACGCCTGAGTCCGACAGGCGGTCGCTCAATGTTGCGAGATCCCGAGCCAGGTCGCGCGTCGAGGCGTAGCGTTCCTCGGGATCCTTGGAGAGGCATCGCTCGACGATCCAGCGCAGCGGTACCGGAAATTGCGGGCTCGCAGAGCCGATCGGCTCGGGCTCCTCGCGCAAGATCGCCACGATCGTCTCCGCGGCGGTGGCTCTCGAGAACGGGCTCCGGCCCGTCGCCATCTCGTAAAGGATCGAGCCGAAAGAGAACTGGTCGGAGCGGAAATCGACCGGGTTTCCGGCAGCCTGCTCGGGAGACATGTAGCCGGCGGTGCCGACGACGGCGCCCGGCTGCGTGCGCTGCACAGCCGTCTGGACAGACGAGGCGTTCTCGGAGTCGGGCTCAACGAGTTTTGCAAGGCCGAAGTCGAGGATCTTGACGAAGCCGTCTTTGCCGACCATGAGGTTCTCGGGCTTCAGGTCCCGGTGAACGATGCCCGCGGCGTGCGCGCGAGAGAGGCCGTCGCTCGCCTGCGCGGCGACCTGCAGCAGCCTCTTGACCGGTAGCGAACCCTCGGCGAGGAGCTCGCGCAGGGTCGAGCCGAGGACGAGCTCCATCGCGATATAGGGTCCCGCGGCGGACTCGCCGACGTCGTAAATCGCGACGATGTTCGGGTGGTTCAAGGCCGACGCCGACCGCGCCTCGCCCTCAAAGCGGGCGAGTCGGTCCTGATTCCCGGAGAGCTCCCGAGGCAGGACTTTCACCGCGACCTCTCGGCCGAGCCGCGTGTCCTGCGCCCGATACACTTCGCCCATCCCGCCGGCACCGAGAGGCGAGAGAACTTCGTAGGGGCCGAGACGGGTGCCGGCCGCGAGCGTCACGTCTCGCTCAATCCGAAATCCAAAATCACTTGAGCCCTTCGACCAGATACAGATCCGAGAGAATCTGACCGTAGTAGTAAGCGTAGGCCTTTCCGTCCGGCGTGATCTGGACATTCCCGATGTCGCTGGTCCCGGCCAGATCAGGCGGTATCAATTCCTTCCAGAGCTCCCGGCGTCCGGTCGAGAGATCCAGCCGAAAGATCCGCGCCGGCACGTCTGCGATCCGGTAGACAAAGAGCGACCGGCCGTCAGCACTCCACTGTACCGGAACTTCACCTTCCGCGAGGCCCTCGATCGGCAACGGAGAACCCCCCTCCAACGGATAGCGCGCGAACCCGGAGCCCGGCGCTGGGCCCGTAGCAAATCTGCCATCCGGAGATACGACGACTCCGTGGAAACCGGCTCCGGCGCCTTCGGCCGACACCGGCCGGGGAGCTCCGCCCGCCAGGTCCTGAACGTACAGTCGCGCGCGGCGGCCCCGCTCGCTTCCCGCGAAAAGGATTCGTTTGCCATCGGGAAGGAAGCTCGCCGATTGATAGCTCTCGATCGGACCGCGCTCCAGCCGCCTGGCCTGCCCGGCGCCGGTCGGCAGCAGGGTCAGTTGAGAGAAACTCTGCGGTGTCGCCAGGGCCGACCTCTTGTCGGGTGAGAGGGCGAGCGCGTAGCCCTCGCCGATGCGCACCGGCGGCAAACCATTGCTCTTGCGCACGTAGACAGTGCCCGTGCCTCCCCCACCCTCTATCGCTTCGAAGAAAAGAAGTGTCGTCCCGTCCGTCGATATATTCACCGGCATCGTGCCGTCGAGCCAGGAGAGGTCGCGCTCACGCGTTTCGCCCGGCGGCAGAACGATCATGCGGCCCCGCACGCTGTCGCGCGCCAGCAGGACACGGCCATCCCGCGCAACGTCGTGTAAGGTGCCGGCGGACTCCTCGATCACCCTCCTGCGGCCCGCAGCGGTGACACCATAGAGCGCTCGGCGGCCCATGCTCCCAAAGGGCGTCGCGGTGAACCAGATCTCCTTGCCGCCAGGAGACCACGCGACGCCCTGCACGCTGGTCCAGGACTCCGAAAGGGCCTTTTTTATGCCGGCCCGGTCAACCAGGGCCAGGGTCCCGGCGTCGTCTCCTCGAAGCGGATGGTCGATGAAAGCAACCGCATCCCCTGCAGGCGAGACGCGGGGGTGGCTGATCCAGCCAGAGGTTTCGTAGAGCCGGTTCCCCACGGGGAACTCCAGGCTCATTCGCGTTCCGACCAGGCGGACCACAGCCAGGTTGAGTCCGTCCGGCGCCCAGTCGGCTGCAAGGACGTTCTCGAGGACTTCCCGCGGCGCGCTGCCCGAGATCGGCACCTGGGCGAGCGTTCCGATGCTTTCCCAGCTATCTATGAAGTGGCGGCCGAGGCAGAGGGCCAGCTCTCCCGAGGAAGAGATCGAGAGGACGTCGGCGCTCGGAAGGGAGAACGGAAGGGATTCGGGGCTGCCAGGGCGAGTGGAGAAGAGCTGCACGGGCATGCCGTTCCAGGACGCGCCGTAGACGACTGTCTGGCCGTCCGGGGCAAAGCGCGCCGAGAAGACATGGCCGCGGCGGAACGTCAGCCTTCGGAAGGCAGGGTGCGGGCTCTCGATGCTGTTTCGTCCAAGGAAGAATGCGACCAAACCTGCCAGGACCGCCGCGAGCAAGGCCCAGCCAGCGGCGGCCAGAATTCCGCGGCGTCTCGCCATCGGAGTTGCCACGCTCGCGGCGCTCGCCTCCGAGAGGTGATCCCGCAACGAGGACAAGTCGCGGGACAGGTCGCGGGTGGAGGAATAGCGTTCCTCGGGATCCTTCGCCAGGCACCGTTCGATGATCCAGCGAAGCGGCGGCGGTGTCGCGGGCACAAGCTCTCCGATCGGCGTCGGCTCCTGTCGAATGATCGCGGCCAGGGTTTCCGGTCCGGTCTTTCCCTCAAAGGGGCGGCTGCCCGTGACCAGCTCGTAGAGGATCGAGCCCAGGGAGAACTGGTCGGTCCGAAAGTCCAATGGCTGTCCGCTCGCCTGCTCCGGCGACATGTAGGCAACCGTCCCCATCACCGTGCCGGGATGGGTCTCGGGCTTTGCCAAGGTGGGCATGGCCGACACCCCGCCCGACTCGGGCGCCACGAGCTTGGCCAGACCGAAGTCGAGGATCTTGACGAAGCCGTCTTTGGAGACCATCAGGTTCTCGGGCTTCAGGTCCCGGTGGACGATCCCCGCGGCGTGCGCCTTGGCAAGACCGTCGGCGATCTGCGGCGCGATACTCAAGAGCTTGCGCATCGGCAGCGGCTCCGAGGCGGACAGCTCTCGCAGCGTCTTTCCCTCGACGAGCTCCATCGCGATGAAAGGCGTCTCTTCGAGCTGTCCGATGTCGTGGACGGTCACGATGTTCGGATGGTTCAAGGCGGAGGCGGAGCGCGCCTCCTGCTCGAATCGCGCGAGACGGTCGCGATCGCCCGAAAGCTCCCGGGGAAGGACCTTCAACGCGACCTCGCGCCCGAGCCGCGTGTCCCGCGCCCGATACACTTCGCCCATCCCCCCGGCCCCGAGAGGCGAGAGAACTTCGTAGGGGCCGAGACGAGTGCCGGCCGCGAGCGTCATGGGGCGTCGCCCAGATTCTACGGCCGCGGAGGATTCAAAAGAGAACCGACAGGCACGTCACGCCGCCGTCGCGCTTCTCGAACTCGCCGACGGAGATGCGCTGCACCCGAAAACCGGCTTGCTCGATTCGGGCAGTCGTCTCGGGATAGCCGGCGGGGACGATCGCTTGGCTGCCGAGGGCGAGAACGTTTGCGGCCAGCGGCTCCCTCTCCGAGACGCGCACGACGCGGAATCCGTTCGACCGTGCGAACTCCTCGAGAGAATTTACGGTAAGCAGCGCACGGTCGCCCAGATAGGCACACCCGCTCAAGAGGTGAAGAAGCTCCGACGGCAGAGGAACACCCTCCACCCTGCGAGTCGGCGCGAGGATCTCGCGAAGTTGATCCACCGCCGCCTGGTTGGAGCGCTCCGACAGGCCGATAAAGAGAGCGTCCTCGGTGATCAATGCGTCTCCCCAGTCGAGGCAGGCCGGAGGCGGCAGCTCGACGATCGGGTGCGAGCGCCCGAGCACCTCGATGAGCGCCTCCGCCTCTCCCCGGCGCGACGCGACCGCCGACGGCCCGACGATGGCGCGGCCGTCTAAGACACAGATTCGGTCTTGAACGAAAACCGCGTCCGGATGCTGGTCGTCGGCCGAAAGCTCCGTCACGTCGAGCCCCAAATGACGCAGGGTGGCGACGTAACCCTTGTGTTGCCGCCGCGCCAGATCCAGGTCGATCGGCGGAGCAGGCTCAAGCCGCGTCAACGCCTCGGCGTACGACCCGCCGGGCGGCCGGACGATGGCGTGTTTCGGCGTCGTGATCTCGACCTACCGCAGCAGGATCTTGCGCAGCAGAGGAATCGGCAAACCGCCTTGAGCGACGAAGGCGTCGTGAAACTGCTTCAGGCTCGCTTTCTTCTTCTGCATGTACTCGTCGCGCAGCTTCTGGATTTCGAGCTTGCCCAGCGTGTAGTAGAGGTACGTGGGATTGTAGGCGCCGCGCCGCGCTTCCTCGAAGGCATTGGCCGACTCCTGGAAGCCCTTCTCGACGAAGACCTTCGCTCCCTCGTCCACGGTCATCCCCTGTGTGTGGAGCTTGATGCCGACCACGTAGCGGCAGTCGCGCAGCAGCGCCTCCTGAAGCTGCGCGAGGCGGATCTTCGGATTGCCGCCGCCGAAGCCCTGGTCCACCATCATCTGCTCGGTGTAATGCGCCCACCCCTCGGCGTTGGTGCCGCAGAAGATGAGCTTGCGGGTCTTGGTGGGAAAACGCTTGCCGTAGAGAAACTGCAGGTAGTGACCAGGCCACGCTTCGTGGACGTTGATCATCGAGACGACGTAAGGGTTGTAGAGCCGCAGATGCTCTTCCTGATGTTTGGCGTCCCAGTCTTTTTCGACGGGCGTCACGTAGTAGTACGCCTCGGTCGCCTTGGTTTCGTAAGCGCCCGGCGTGTCCATGGACGCGAAGCTGCCGATGCGCGCGAAGGGAGGCGTCTCCGCAACCTTCGGGCGCACCTCCGAGGGAATCGTGACGATCTCCTTGTCGACGAGAAACTGCCGGGCCGACTCGAGGCTGGCGGCGACCGACTGAATCAGTCCCTCCGCCGTCGGGTGCTCGTCCGAAAGCGACTTCATGACCTCCGCCGGCGTTTTGGAGGGATCGATCTTCCGGGCGGTCTCGACGAAGCGGGCGTGGTCCTTCGCCAGGTTCGCCTCTCCTCTCGCGAGGACCTCCGAGAGCGGAATCTCGATCATGTCGTCGTAGCGAAGCTTGGCCGCGAAGTTTGCCTCGCCGATCGCGTATCGGCCGTTGGAGCGCGGAGCGAGGTCTTTCTCGAGCCACGCGGCGAAATCGCCCACGGCGGCCACGGCCTTCGTGTTGGCCTCCGTGAACTCTTGGAGCAGGGCCGCGTCGCCTCCGGCGGAATCCTTCGCCCATGCGGCAACGGCTCCCTCGAGGAAACCGGTGGCTCCCTTCGCCATCCGGATCGCCAGCGCCGTGAACTCCTTCGGCGGGTTCCCAACATTCGCCTTGCCCGCCTCGCAGATCGCGGGGACGGCTCGGATCCGAGCGACAGCCGAGCGCAGGCGCTCCGGTGCCGGCGCAAAGTCCCGCTTCATCAAGTCGTAAACGGCAAACCCCGCCAGGCCGGCATACTGCATCGGGTTCTTTTCCCACATGCGCAACGTCTCGAGGTCGAGCAGGGCCGACCGGATCTGTCCCTCGATCGCCGCCGCGTCGATCGCATCGTCGAAAGGAAGCTTCCCGCGGTCAAAAACCTGGAGGCGTGTGAGCAGACTCTTGAGCTCTCCGATGCGCTTCGCGATGGCCGCCCGGGAGAGGTCGGGCATCCTCGCGTCGTACTGGTGAAAACCGGCCGAGGTCCCTTCCGTCGGCCGGCTGGCGAACCGCGAATCGAAGTAGTCGTCGACGAACCTCGCGAAGGCCGGATCCGTGCCGAAAGCCGACGCTGGGGCGGGAGGCGCCTGAGCGGAGACCAGAGCGACGATCAAAAGTACGGTGGCTACGGAGAGCAATTTCTTCATGGGCGAAGGCTAACAAAAAGAGAGTTGACTGGGTGACGAGAAGGGAGCTCGAAGCGTCCGGCCCCGCTATCGCGCGGGCCGGCCGCCTGAGGTCTGCGCCGCGTACACCCACACCCGCACTTCCGCCGCCCGCGGCGGGTCCTGCCCGCGCTCGCGCGCGGGTGTCACGAGACGCTGCGACAGCGCCGCGGGTTCCTGTCGCGCCAGATCTGCCACGGTCTTGACGCCAGCCGCTTCGAGCAGCGCGGCGCGAGGCACGCCCATGCCCTTGTGGATTGCCAGGTCCGCCTGCGAAGCGGCGCGGGCGAGCGTCAGCGCGGAAACGCCGATCCCGTCCGCCAAGACTTCGGCTCCCTCCTTCGCCACCGTCCGAGAGAGCCACTCCGGCGTCGGAACTCCGGCGCGTCGAAGCCGCTCGACCGCGGCAGCATCCAGGCCCTCGAGCTCCGACAGGAGAGGCCGCCGGGATCGCACCGTCTGCCGCTCCACCCCGAGCTCGACGGTGGCGGAAAAGGCGACGGCCACGACCGCCGCGACGCGCAGCCATCCTTCCGCCGGAAGACTGCGGACGAACGAGAAGACACTGAACGCCCCCACCGCCAGAATCGGAAAGCCGAGAAAGCCCGCCAGGGGCATTTCGAAGAGCTTGGATCCTTCGAAACCGGGCACCGTGTAGATCCACTTGCAGCGCGCCACGGAGTTGACCATTTCCCAGACGGCGCCGGCCCAGAGGCCCGCGACGAGCAGCCGCAGCAGCCGTCCGCAGCGGCCTTGCTCGAGATCGCGCAGGAGCGAGGGCGAGCCTCTGCGGAAGTTGGCCGCTTCCAGGCCGATCGGGGCAAACCAGATGAGTGCAAAGGCGGCGCGGGGAAAGAGAAGCGGCAGCGCGGCGCATAAGAGCCCGCCCGCGCCGACTCCGGCGAGCAAACCGGCCCGAACTGGCAGTCGCCGGCAGGTCTTCTCCTTCCAGACTCCCCACGCCTCGAGCAGCTCCGCATGGAAGAGGCACGCGGGCAGGACGGTCGCGTAAGCCAGAGCCGCCATTCCGGCGCTCGCCCAGCGGCTTCGGAGACCAAAGACGTAGTACCAGTTCTGAAGCACGAGGTTGCACGCCTCGAAAAAGAACCAGAAGGGAAGGGACCAGAAGAGCATGGAGAGGAGCTCCTCCTGCCGATCTGCGACAAACGAGCTGCCGCTGCGGGAAAAAATGGCCGCGTCCACCAGGAGCAAGTAGCCGTACCAGGCCGGCACGTACCAGACGGCGTTCCACGCCGGGACGTCTCGGACGAGCGCCCAGAGTCCCGCGCCGAACAACAGCAGCCCCGCCGCGCTCCAGAGAGGCAGTCTTAGAAGATGGGCATCCTCATCCCGCAAGCCGTCGTCACTTTCTCATTCCAGCGATCCAATTCTGGACGAGCGTGATCGGCGGGGACTGTTCGATGCCGGCCGAAACCATCAGAAAGCGCTGGCCATCGGCCGCCGCGTCGTAGGCGATGGCGAGCGGGTGAGGCTCGAAGAGCACCTGCGGGACGCCGGGATCCAAGGTCGTTCCCGAGGCCCGGATTTCGACCGCCATCACCTTGGAGTCCGAAGACAGATAGAAAAGCTCCTTGCCATCCCGCCGCCAGGCCGGCCCGAATCCGCCGTTTGTCGAAACCTGCCACTTGCCACCCGGGCCTGGAAAGGGTGCCACGTAGACCTCGGATCGACCCGACTCCTCGGTCGAGTAGGCGAGCCACCGCCCATCCGGAGAGAACCGCGCCTCCCCCGGATTGACCCCGCGGCGGAAAAACGCCGAGAGCTTGGGCTCTCCGGCCAGCGGGAGAATCGAAAGGGTCACCAGGCGATCTCCCTTCGGCTCCCGGAATTCCAGTGCCAGAAAGCGCCCGTCGGAAGACCAATCGTCGGGAATCCTCTGTCCCTCCCCTTCGAGAAGCGGTTCCTCGGTCGCTGCGCCGCTCGTCGCCTTCCGATAGAGATCCGCTTGATGTTTCCGATCCGTCAGGAAGACGATGTGCTGCCCGTCGGGGGACCAGATCGGGGTTCCGTTGTTGCTCGAGGGCCCCGACGTGAACCGCGTTCGGATTCCGCGCGTCAGCTCATAGAGCCAGATGTCCGTTTTGCGCGTCGAAGGATCGAAAAGAGTCACGGCGAGCCGCCGACCGTCGGGCGAGATTCGAGGCTCCCGGTAGAACGCCGGCTCTCCGACCGTGCCGATCTGCCGACCCGCCCGATCGAGCCAGAGAAGCCGAGACGGCGCCTCCGCAGTTGTTCCGTAAGCGATCATCCCGCTCTCTGCCGCGCCGAAGAGGGCATACCGCCAGAAATCGACGGAGACCGAGATCCGCTCGCCGATCGCCAGGAGCTCTCCGGTCGTCCGAAGACTCTTCGTGTCGAAGCGCTGGGCGAAGAGACTTCCATCGCGCTCGAAGAGCAGATGGCCGTTGGCGAACATCGTGTTCGAGTGCCCCGGCATGATCGCTCGGTCCTCTTTTGAATCGATGGACGCGAGGCGGATGAGGTTTGCCGGGTCGTCCGGAGCGCCCGCCAGGTTCGCGGCCAGATAGATGAAGTGACGGCCGTCGGGAAGGAACCAGGGATACCGGTGCGTTGTTTCGCGACGCCCCGGGTCGAGAGGCGCCACCGGCGCCGGCGTGCCGCCCGAGGCTGGAATCCGGCTGATCGGCGCGCCGGGGAGGCCGAAGAGGATCACGCCGTCGCTGTTCCACGTGCCGCCGAGCCCGTTCGGCCCGGCGTCGCAGAGGATGACGGCGGGCCCGCCAGCAGCCTCGATCCTCTTCAGCTTCGCGTCAGCGAAAAAGCCAAGCGACCTTCCATCGTGGGACCAGAAGGGAAACTCGGCGTTCTCGGTACCGGGAAGCGGCTGAGCGGAGATCCCATCCAAAGAGCGCACCCAGAGAACGCCCTTTCCGCCGGGTGAGGACGCCACGAATGCGAGCTGACTGCCGTCGGGCGAGATCGCGAGGAAATTCAAGAAGCGCTTCTCGGGAAGAAGGAGCGAAGAGCGAACGATGCGCGCGGGCTTGGGGGCGCGGCGAACGTATCCGGCGATCGCGGCGGTCGCGACAGCGAGCAAGACAGCGGCCACGGTCCATGCCAGCCACTCGCGACTGCGGCGGCGCTTGACGACGACGGCCGGGGCTCCCGCCTGCGAGCCGGCCTCGGCGATCCACTTCAGCTCACTCGCCACGTCGTGCGCGCTCTGCCAGCGGTCCTCCGGGTCCTTGGCCAGGCAGGTCCGAACTACGCGATCGAGCGCCGGCGGCGTCATCGGCTGGATCGTCGAGATGGGCGGAGGCGTGTGCTCGAGAATGGCTGCGATCAGCGAGGCCTGGCTCTGGCCTTCAAAGGCCTTGCGGGCAGTCGCCATCTCGTGGAGCACCGCGCCAAAGGCGAAGATGTCCGTTCGCGCGTCGGCCTCCTTGCCTTCGAGCTGCTCGGGCGCCATGTACTGGAACGTCCCCAAGATCGTCCCTTCCTGGGTCAGGTTGGGGGAGCCCGCCATCGTCGGAAGGGCCGTCAGCTCCGAACGCTGGGAGGCCGGC
>Ga0137373_10002529_pt1 | contig 20064 bp, 19 predicted proteins | sample SagtaG_5_FD_104912 | JGI IMG/M metagenome (GOLD analysis project Ga0137373, IMG submission 104912) | Vadose zone soil microbial communities from Sagehorn Ranch, Mendocino, California, USA - Sage1_R_80_16 metaG | ecosystem: Environmental > Terrestrial > Soil > Vadose zone | place: USA... | reverse complement strand
GTCTGAATGGCGGGCTGGACGGCGCGCGGCACCGCGCGCACGGCGGTGTTGAGCTCCTCGGCCGGCACCTCCATCGGACCCTGCAGGCCGTCTAACTGCTGCGCGTACTCCGCGACCGCACGGTCCCCCTCACGACGGACCCGTTCGATGATTCGTGTGACCGTTTCCTGGACGGCGGCATCCCGCCGGACCGCGCGGTCCAGCAGCGCGCTGACTGCCGCCTCGTCCGCCGACTCGATGATTCGAGGCTCGAATCCCATCACATCACGATCTTGTTCAGCGGGTATTCGACGATCCCCTGTGCGCGTGCGGCCTTCAGCCGCGGAATCAGATCGCGCACGGTGCGCTCCTCGATGATCGTGTTGATCGCGACCCATTCGTTGTCGCTGAGCGGCGAGATCGTCGGTCGTTGCAGCGCAGGCAGGAGCGCGAGCACCGCGTCGAGATCCTCGCGTCTCGTATTGAGCATGATTCCGACGCGCCCCTGCGCTTCGATGGCAGCCTTCAGCAGCAGCGCGATGTTCTCGAGCTTCGTGCGCTTCCACGAATCCTTCAGCGCGCCGGCGTTGCCAATCAGCTGTGTGTTCGATTCGAGAACGGTATCGATTATCCGCAGCCGGTTCGCCCTGAGCGACGAACCCGTCTCCGTCACTTCGACGATCGCATCCGCTAGCCGCGGCGCCTTGACTTCGGTTGCGCCCCACGAGAACTCGACGTTCACGCGGACGCCCTGCTGCTGAAAGTACGCCTGTGTCGCGCGCACGAGCTCGGTCGCAATCGTCGCCCCCTCGAGATCCTGCGGGCTGTGATAGCGCGAGTCCTCCGGGACGGCGAGCACCCAGCGGACCTTCCCGAAACTCTGCTTCGCATAGACGAGATCCGCGAGCGGCACGACGGCATCGGGGGTGCCGCTTGCCGCCGCGTGTTCGGCGATCCAGTCCTGGCCGGTGAGTCCCGCGTCGAGCACGCCGTCCGCCACGTAGCGCGCCATCTCCTGCGCGCGGATCAGCATGCAGTCGATCTCCGGATCGTCGATCGCCGGGAAATACGAGCGCGCGCTGGCGTAGATGTTGAACCCGGCGCGCGCGAACAGCTGGATCGTCGCGTCCTGCAGCGATCCTTTCGGAATGCCGAGCTTCAGCGAATTCGCAGTCGTCATACAGCCTTGTAGTCGCGGTAGAAGCAGGACCGCTCGCCCGTGTGGCACACGTTCCCGTCGCCGAGCCGCGTCACCAGCAGCAGCAGCGTGTCATCGTCGCAATCAACGAGCACGCGTTCGACTTTCAGCCGGTTGCCGGACGTTTCCCCCTTCGTCCACAACGTGTCGCGCGTGCGGCTGAAGAACGTGGCAAACCCGCTCGAGATCGTGCGGTCGAGCGCCTCCTGGTTCATGAAGCCCACCATGAGGACTTCGCGCGTCGCGGCGTCCTGGATGACCGCCGGAATCAGCCCGTTCAATTTCGAAAAATCCATAAGCGAGTAGAAAAGCCGCACAAAGAAAAAAAGCCCCGCGGATCGTATCCGGCGGGGCTTGCTGGCTGCGTGACTCTTTTCGCGTCGAGTTTCGTCTAGTGCGCGTGCAGCGCGGCCGGCCCGCCGGAGCAGGAATGGTGATGGTGCCGGTGATGATGCTGCACGCGGAACATTCGAGTAAGCCTATCGTCCCGCGGTTGGCGCTGTCAAATGCGGCGGGGTCGACGCCTTCGAAACAGGCGAGCGTGTGTCGTTGACGCCGAACGCGGCGCCGTCGGCGGAAATCCAGATCGACTCCGCGTCCCCCTGCACCGGGCGAGTCGTGATCGTGTGGCCCATCGCGCGCAGCGTCGCGAGCACGTCCTCCGCGACCGTGCCGCGATCTTCAATCGTTGCGCTGTCGGGCAGCCACTGGTGGTGAAGCCGTGGGAGGTCGACCGCTTCGCGGCCGGTCAACCCGTATTCGGTGACGCCGAGGACGATCGTGAACACGGTGTTGATGATGGTCCGGCCGCCGGGAGAACCGGTGACGAGCACCACCTTCCCGTTCTTCGTCACGATCGTCGGCGTCATCGAGCTCAACATCCGCTTGCCCGGCGCGATCAGGTTGGCGTCGGTGCCGATGTCGCCTCGCGTGTTCGTCTCCCCCGGTTTCTTGTTGAAATCCCCCATCTCGTTGTTGAGGATGAACCCGGCGCCCTTCACGACGATGTGAGAACCGAATCCTCCTTCGAGGGTGTAGGTGCTGGAGACGGCCATGCCGCCGCGGTCCATCACCGAGAAGTGCGTCGTTGCATCGGGCTCCTGGCCCGCCGCGGCGGTCACGATGTCGCGTCCCAGCTCGGTGCTGCTCGACGCCTTCGCAGGATCGATCGTGGACGTCACGCCCCGCGCGTGTTCCTTTGACGTGAGCTTCTCGACCGGGACATCCACGAAATCCGGATCGCCAAGATACCGCGCACGATCGAGATACGCGCGGCGCATCGCTTCAAGCTGCAGATGCAGCGCCGGCGCGGTGAGGAGCCCTTTCATCTTGAGCGCGTACGGCTCGAGCATGTTCAGCATCTCGATGAGTGCGATGCCACCCGAGCTCGGCGGCGGCATCGCGACGATCTCGTAGCCGCGATAGGTGCCTTTCACAGGCGCGCGCCCCTTGGCTTCATACGCGGCGAGATCCTCCTTCGTGATCAGGCCGCCGTTCGCGCTCATGTCCTCTGCGATTCGGTCCGCAATCCATCCTTTGTAGAAAGCGGACGCGCCGCCGTCGGCGATCGCGCGCAGCGTTTTTCCGAGATCCGCGAGCACCAGCCGATCGCCGTCCGCCCACTCGCCTCCGCCCGGTTTGCCATATGCAGCAACGGATGCCTGGAAGGGGCGCATCGGTCCCGCAACCTGCTCGTTGAGGGCCCGCGCGAGGCCCGCCGACATCTCGAACCCGTTCTCGGCCAGCGCGACGGCGGGCATCACGACGGTCTTCCACGGGAGCTTGCCGAACCGCTTGTGTGCGAGCTCCAGGCCGCGCACCGTGCCGGGCACGCCAGGCGCGAGATAGCCGGTGTCGGTGAGATCGCGGACGATCTGTCCGTCGGGTCCGAGATACATCGTGCGCGTGGATTTCAGCGGCGCGCGTTCGCGGTAATCGAAGGCGATCGCTGTCCCGTCGGGCGTCCGCACGATCATGAAACCGCCGCCGCCGATGTTCCCCGCGCTGGGGTGAGTCACTGCAAGCGCGAATGCAGTTGCGACAGCCGCATCGACGGCGTTGCCCCCGCGTCCGAGAACCGACGCGCCCGCGTCGCACGCCGGAGCCGACGTGCACACCACCAATCCGTCAGCGCCTGGAACGCCGAGATCCGGTACGGTCGCAGGCGTGATCGGCGCGAATACGAGAAGAATCAGAGCGGATAACGCAGGGCGGCACATTGAAAACACCTCAACCGGACGCGGCCTGCCGTGAGCGAGTCGGACGTGCAGGACCTGTCCTGAGCGAGCTGAAGTCGAGTCGAAGGACGGCATAGGAATTGAACCACACGCGGCGCGTTACGACAGCTTTTTTATGGCGGTGTGAGAGTTTTGAATCGGAGTGTGAATGCAGATCTGGCCGGGAAAACCCTATCCCCTCGGCGCGACATTCGATGGCAGCGGCACCAACTTCTCCGTGTTTTCCGAGCTCGCCGAGCGCGTCGAGCTCTGTCTGTTCGACGACCAGGGACACGAAACGCGCGTAGATTTCCCTGAAACTAGCGCCCTGTGCTGGCACGGCTACCTCCCCGACGTGCGGCCGGGGCAGCGATACGGCTTCCGCGTGCATGGTGCGTGGGGGCCGGAGCAGGGGCAGTGGTGCAATCCATCCAAGGTGCTGCTCGATCCCTACGCGAAGGCGATTGATGGCCTGTGGGACTGGAGCGAAGCGGTCTTCCCCTACCACTTCAACGAGCCGGAGAACTCGAAGAACGAGCTCGACAGCGGAGCGTTCGTCTCGAAATCGGTCGTGATCAATCCATATTTCGATTGGGCGAACGATCGGCAGCCGAACACGCCGTGGCACCGCACGATCGTTTATGAAACGCACGTCAAGGGATTCAGCCGCACGAACGCGGACATCCCGGAGGAACTGCGCGGCACATACGCGGGGCTGGCGCATCCGGTGTCGGTCGATTATCTGAAGAACCTCGGCATCACGGCGATCGAGCTGCTGCCGGTCCACCAGTTTGTGCAGGACTCGTCGCTGATCGATCGCGGCCTGCGGAACTACTGGGGCTACAACTCGATCGGCTACCTCGCGCCGCACAACGAGTATGCGGCGGGGCAGCGCGGCGAGCAGGTGCTCGAGTTCAAGAACCTCGTGAAGACGCTGCATCAGGCGGGCATCGAAATCATTCTCGACGTCGTCTACAACCACACGGGCGAAGGCAATCACCTCGGGCCGATGCTGTCGTTCAAGGGGATCGACAACCCGGCGTACTACCGGTTGATGGCAGACAACCGCCGGTACTACATGGACTACACGGGCACTGGCAACACGCTCAACATGCGGCATCCGCACGTGCTGCAGCTCATCATGGACAGCCTGCGCTACTGGGTGCTCGAGATGCACGTCGACGGGTTCCGCTTCGATCTTGCGGCAACGCTCGCGCGCGAGCTGCACGACGTCGACCGGCTGTCGTCGTTCTTCGATCTGATCCAGCAGGATCCGGTCGTCAGCCAGGTGAAGCTGATCGCCGAACCGTGGGACATCGGCGAAGGCGGGTACCAGGTCGGAAACTTTCCGCCGCTGTGGTCCGAGTGGAACGGCAAGTATCGCGATACGGTGCGCGACTTCTGGCGCGGCAGCGACAGCACGCTTGCCGAGTTCGGATCACGCTTCACGGGCAGCTCGGATTTGTACCAGGGCACCGGGCGCCGTCCTTACGCCAGCATCAACTTCATCACCGCGCATGACGGGTTCACGCTTCACGACCTCGTCTCCTACAACGACAAACACAACGATGCGAACGGCGAAGAGAACCGCGACGGTGAAAGCCACAACCGCTCGTGGAACTGCGGTGACGAAGGACCGACGGAGAATCCGGACGTGCTCGCGCTGCGGCGGCGGCAGACGCGCAACTTCCTCGCGACGCTGTTTCTCTCGCAGGGCGTTCCGATGCTGGGCGGCGGGGACGAGATCGGCCGGACGCAGCGCGGCAACAACAACGCGTACTGCCAGGACAATGAAATCTCCTGGTATGAATGGGAGCGCGCCGACAAGAATCTGGTGGCGTTCACCAGTCGACTGATTGCACTTCGCCAGCGGCACCCGGTCTTCTGCCGCCGCCGCTGGTTCCAGGGACGCCCGATCCACGGCTCGCAGGTGGGGGACATCGGCTGGCTCACGCCGGCAGGCGTCGAGATGTCGGAAGACGACTGGAAAGCCGGATTCGCGAAATCGCTCGCCGTGTTCGTCAACGGCGGTGCAATTCCCAGCCCGAGCGAGCAAGGGGATCCCGTCAGCGACAGCAGCTACTACCTGTTGTTCAACTCGCACCACGAGCCGCTCGATTTCACGATGCCGGAGAAGAAATGGGGGGAGCGCTGGGCCGTCGTTCTCAACACCGCTGACGAGAAGGACTTCATGCAGGAAGAGGAAAACGGTCCTGCGATCGATGCCGGTGCTGTCCTGCAGGCGCCGCCGCGGTCGCTCGTGCTGCTGCGGAGACTCGCGCCCACATGAGTCGAGCCGCCGGGGAGATTCAGCGCCACGACGTCGACGCGCCCGGCCATCGTCATGACGTTCCATCGGAGACGCTCGACGCGATCCGCCGCGTGGCTCGCGCAGGCGCCGTCGAGAATCCTGACGGCGACGCTGGATGATGCCATGACCGTCGAGGAGCGGCCGAACATGCCTCTGAGTTATCCACTCAGCGCGCGACCATCACCTCCGTGGCCTTGATGACCGCGATGGCCTCGTCACCGCGGCGCAGCTTGAGCTCGTCAACCGCATCGCGCGTGATGATCGCGGTAAGGCTCTGGTCGCCGACGCGCAGCTTCACTTGTGCGAGCAGCCCCTCGACGCGGACCTCCTCGACGATGCCACGCAGCTGATTGCGTCCACTCAGGGTGACTATGGTTCCACCACTCCGCGGCCGCTGCTTCCGCATCGTCTTTCCACTGAGGGCGAGCAGGCGATCGATCTCCGACGAGGGGACCCGATGGTGGCCTCCGGCCGTGCGCCGGGTGCGGACGCTGCCCTTGTAGATCCACTGCTTCAGCGTCGCGTAGCTGACGCCGAGCTGCCGCGCCGCCTCGCGAGGGGTCAGGAGCTGCATGGGAAAGAGTCGCGCTAATTCGTACTTTAATCAATATAAATTCGTATAAAATCGGCCGATGTTCTGGTTCGCCGCCTGGCTCGTCCTGCTTGGGGGCGCCCGCCTGCAGCCCGCACCGCTCACCGTCTCTGCCGCGGTCAGCCTGACTGACGCGATGGAGTCGATCGCGCGGGAGTACGCGTCGGCCGGCGGCGGACCCGCCCGATTCAATTTCGCAGGGTCCAACACGCTCGCGCGGCAGCTGGTGAACGGCGCGCCGGCGGATCTCTTCATCAGCGCCGACGAAGCGCAGATGGATGTGGCCGCGCAGGCAGGCGCGATTGATCGATCCACGCGGATCGATCTGCTCGGCAATCGGCTGGTGATCGTCTTCCGTCCTGGCGCGGCGCGAATCGGGCAGCCGCGTGACCTTGCGTCTTCACGTGTTCGACGGATCGCGATCGGCGATCCGGCCGCCGTGCCGGCCGGCGTGTACGCGCGCCGGTATCTCGAGTCCATGCGGTTGTGGCCAGCCGTACAGGATCGCATCGTGCCGGTTGGAAACGTCCGCGCCGCGCTTGCGGCTGTCCAGAACGGCAGCGCAGACGCCGCGATCGTTTATGAGAGCGACAGCGTTGCTGCGGGATCGCTGGAGTCACTGATCATCAGCGGTCCGGGGGTTCCGCGGATCGTCTATCCCGCTGCGATCGTCAGCCGCACGGGAAACCGAGCCGCCGCGGAGCGGTTCCTCGCGTTTCTTCGCGGGCCGCAGGCGGCCGCTGTGTTCGCGCGCTACAAGTTCACGCCCCTCGCAGCGGGGCACTGACGTGGACGTGTGGCAGATCACGTGGTTCACGCTCGCGACGGCGGCCCTTGCGACGGTCCTGATGCTGCCGCCGGGCCTGCTGATCGCCTGGGCGCTGGCGCGCAGGCGCTTCCCCGGCCGGCTTCTCCTCGACACGCTCGTGTCGCTGCCGCTCGTCATGCCGCCAGTCGCCACGGGGCTGCTCCTGCTCACGCTGTTTGCGCCGTTCGGTCCCGCCGGCCGGGTGCTCGCGCGGGCGGGGGTGCAGGTGGTGTTTACGTGGAAGGCGGTCGTGCTCGCGATGACGGTGATGGGGTTGCCGCTCTTCGTCCGCACGGTGCGGGCGGGGTTCGAGCAGGTCGACCGCCGGTTCGAAGCGGCCGCCTCGACGCTCGGCGCAGGTCCCCTGCGCGTGTTCCTCACGGTCACGCTGCCGCTCGCGCGTCCGGCGGTGATTGGCGGCGCGGTCCTCGGCTTCGCGCGCGCCATCGGTGAGTTCGGCGCGACGATCATGATTGCCGGCAGCATTCCGGGATCCACGCGGACGCTCGCCGTCGCGATCTACTCGCTGTCGGAGATCGGCCGCACCCGCGAGGCGGCGGGCCTGGTCCTCGTCTGCGCCGCGATTGCCTTTGCGGCACTGTGGTGGTCAAACCGGCTCGTGTGGCCGGCGGAGGACAACGCGTGATCCTCCTCGACTTCACGCTTCGGCAGGGGACGTTCACGCTCGAGATCCACGAGCGCCTGACCGCACGGGTCACCGCGCTTTTTGGCCCGTCCGGCTCCGGAAAAACGACGATTCTCGACGCGATCGCGGGTCTCCGGCGGCTGACGTCCGGCTCCGTCGCGATCGACTCGCGCGTGCTGTTCGATCGTGCCGCCGGCGTCGATCTCCCGCCCCACCGGCGTCACGTCGGCTACGTGGCGCAGGATGTCGCGCTGTTCCCTCACATGACGGTGCGTCAGAACGTGCTGTATGGACGCAGGGAAGGGCAGAAGCTCGCGGTCGACGCCGTCGCGTCGATGCTGGAGATCGAAGGGCTGCTGGATCGGCGCGTGCCGCAGCTCTCGGGCGGCGAGCGGCAGCGCGTCGCCGTCGCACGCGCCCTGATGTCGGCCCCGCAGGTGCTGCTCTTCGACGAGCCGCTGGCGGCCGTCGACGTCGAGCGCCGGCGGCGGATCTGGCCGTATCTCGAGCGTGTCCGCGACGAGCTCCGCGTCCCGATTGTTTACGTGACGCACGATCCGGTCGAAGTCGACCGGCTTGCCGATCACGTGGTGCATCTGGACAACGGCCGCGTTACCGATCGACCGTTCACTTTTCTGCACTGAATTGCGCGAAACTGCGCGATACTACGCCGTGACGCCCCGAGCGTCTTCAAGAGGAGAGTAGATGGCCAAGACAGCGAAAAAGAAAACCGCCACCGCGAAGACCGGAAAGAAGAAGACCGCCCGGAAGCCGAATGCGGCATTCATGCGGCCCGTGACCCCGAGCCCCGCGCTGTCGGAGGTCATCGGCTCGAAGCCGGTGCCGCGGACGGAGGTCACCAAGAAGCTGTGGGCCTACATCAAGAAGAACGGGCTCCAGGACCAGAAGAACCGCCGCATGATCAAATCGGACGACGCGCTGAAGCCGGTCTTCGGAGGCAAGGCGCAGGTCAACATGTTCGAGATGACGAAGCTGGTCAGCAAGCACCTGAAGTAAGCGGCCGCTTCGCATCCCACCCACGTCGCCACGCTTCGGCCCCGCGCCGAGCGTGGCGAACTATTTCCCGCCCACGCCGCACTTCGCGGTTCGCGATTCGACGGATTCAAGGATTCGCGATCAGGGACGAGGGATTCGCGCTAGTCGAAGAAGAAGAAGGTCCCGCCGCCGCCGCCGAAGCGCGGATTCACGATGTTGTTGAAGATGGATCCGAACGAGTAGGTGATCCCGAAGTTCACGAAGTACTGATATCCCGTCGCGAGCTGCCGCTGGCGCACGAGGATCTCTTCCGTCGTCGCCTCGCCGCGCGGCAGGTAGATCTGATCGCGGGGGCGCGAGAAGTCCGTGAACACGTTGAAGGAAAATCCCTTGAACAGCCGGATGTTCGTCGAGCCGAACGCGTCGATGCGGTATTTGCCTGGATTCGTCAGGTACTGCGAGAGCGTCACGGACGCCGATGCAGTGCCCCACGGCTGGCGGAGGCTGAGCGACGTCTCGAAGTGGTGGTCGATCAGCTTCTCCTTCGTCTTCTCGAAGATGGTTATCGCGCGGTAGTTGATGCTGTCGAGTCCGACGGTGTACTGGAGCGTCAGCATGCGCCGGGTGGATTGCGAGTAAGGAAAGAAGTCGTACTCGACCCCTGGCGCGACCCGCACGCGTAAGTCGTAGTTGAGGAACGTCGACGACTGCGTCATCCCGACGAGCCCCGCCGACCAGTGTTGGTTGAGGCTCTTGACCGCGAGCGCGCTGGTGTCGCTGCTTCGCGTGACCGACTTGAACGTCTCCGTGTCGCTCAGTCGAAACGAGTTGTCCCGGTAGCCGCCGCTCGTCGAGAACGAGAGCCGCCACGCTTCTGTCGTGCGGTTCGCGGAGGCGGATCCGCGCAGGGAGCGGCTCTTGCTCGACTGCTCGCCGTTGAAGCTTCCGCCGAAATTCGTGCGGAACACCCACAGGTTCCACCGGTCCTTCGCCGGTTTCGACGTCTTTGCGCCGGCGGCTTCCTCGCTGAATGTGATCTTCAGCCGCTTCCCCACCGGCGATTCCGACACGTAGCGAACGAGTCCCTGTTTCAGGACTTCGGCGATGCCCTTGCGGTTTTCGTCGGAGGTCGCCGACTGCGGCGCGTTATAGCGGAGCGTCTGTTGCACCCCGTTGAATGGACCGAGCCCGATGAACTTGATCGTGTATTCCGTTCCCCCGCCGCCGGTGTTCTGGGTCGTCACCAGCACGTGGACATCGGCGTCACGCCTGTCCCGCATGTAGTCGACCCAGGTGATCTCCTGCTTCAGATAGGTCTCGTCGCAGAAGAAGCTGCAATCGAGGAAGATGCGGATTTTATCGGGCCGGGGGGGCGGCGCGGCCTGCTGCGCCGCGGCGACGGCGGTCATCGACAGGACGAACGCCAGGACCGCACCCGTGCAACGCAGGCGTGAACCCATACGGGCGTTAGACGTCAAACGGCACCGCCTGGTTGGCGCGGCGCGCCGATTGCCTCAGAAACGCGTGTTGACGATGTTGTTGAAGATCGAGCCGAAAGTGTAGCTTGCGCCGACCGAGAAGCGGTAGCGGTAGTTCGTCGCCAGCTGACGGCGCCGCAGGAGGATCTCCTCGTCGCTCGCCGCGCCGGCCCGCAGATACAACTGGTCGTGAATGCGCGACACCGACCCGTCGAGCGTCAACGAAAAGCCTTTGAACAGGCGCACGTCGATGTCGCCATTCAGCACGAACCGATGCCGCTCGAGGTCGTGGTAGTACGTCGCGGCCTCGATAGACAGGCCGCTGGACCCCCATGGCTGGCGCACGTCGAGCGCTCCAACGAGCGTCCCGTCGGCGACCGTCTCGCTGTCTTTTCCATAGATCGTCGTCTCGAGGTACTTGAAGTGGTTCACGCCGGTCGTGAACTGCATCGTCAACTCGCGCCGCGAGGACTCTTTGTACGGGAAAAAGCTGTACTCGATCCCGCCTGCCGTACGATACGCGCGATCCTGATTCAGGAACGTCGTGGACGCGATGCGGCCGCGGCCCGCGAGCGACCAGTGATCGCCGAGACTCTTCACGACGAGCCCGCCCAGGCTGTGATCGTGCGAGTCGTCCCTGAGCTTTTCTCCGCTGCTCAACTTGAATTCGTTCGTGTGGAAGTTGAGAAAGTTCGAGATGTTGATCTTCCAGTTCTCCGTCGTGCGGTTGGCGATCGTCGAGGCCGCAAGATTGTGCGACTTGCTGCTCGCTTCGCCGTTGACCCCGCCGTTGCCGCGGACGCGGAACGACCAGAAGTTCCATGGATCGGCCGGCTGCGGCATGGCGGATTTGGTGTTTTCAGGCCGGTACACGAGCCGCAGCCGATCCGCCGCGTTCGTCGAAGTGACGTACCGCACCAGGCCGAGCTTCAGGACCTCGGTATATCCGCGCCGGCGCTCGTCGCCCGTCAGCGTCTGCGCCGGTGTACTTCAGCTCGTCATCGATGTGCTCGAAGCGTCCGAGTCCGATGAAGCGGAAGGTGTACTCGACACCACCGCTGCCGGTGAATTGCGTGGTCACGAGGATGTGCAGCTCGGCGTCCTTGCGATCGCGGACGTAGTTCACGAACGGGATCTCGCGCCGCAGGTAATCGAAATCGCAGCTGTGGCAGTCGAGGAAGACGCGGAGCGCCTCTTCCCTCGCCGGGTCGTTCGCGGGCTGTGCCGCCGCGGCGGCTGTCGGTATGACGATCAGCGCCGCAAGACACACGGCGCGCAGAATTCTTCCATGAGTATGCAAGGACATCGATTATTTGCAGGGAAGTACAACCGGAGATTTTGACACAATGCCGCGTTTTTACCGAGCACGATCAGCGGTGATACACTCCGCGCGGCCTTTTCCGGAGGAGTGCATGCGCGGCGTCCGACTCAGCTTCCTTGCAGCAATCATTCTCGCGTTCGCGGTCGTGTCGCATCCGGTTGCGACCGCTCCGGCGCCCCCTCCCGGCTACCAGCAGTTCCTCAGCGCACCCTCGCCGCTCGAGCTCGCCGCGGCGAAGAAGGTGGACCGCGTCGCGTGGGTCGCATTCGAGGAAGGCAAGCGGAACGCGTACACCGCCGCCGCTCCCGCGTTCACACCCGTGCGACTCACGAACTTCGTCAAAGACGACGGCATCGACATGTCGGACGTGCAGATCTCCGACGACGGATCGACGGTGATCTTCATTCGAGGCTCGGCGCCGAACCGCGACGGGTGGGTCGCGAATCCGACTGCCGATCCAAATGGCCCCCAGCGCGCGGTGTGGGCCGCGCATACCGCTGGCGGCGCCGCGTTCCGCGTCGCGGAGCTCACCGGTTCCGCCGAGCTCGCGCCTGACGGCAGTTCCGTGCTGTTCACCAGGGACGAGCAGATTTACCGCGCGAAAGTGACAGCGGTGAAGCCGGCATCTCCCGTGGACCGCGGCGAGAAAGCGTTCATCACCGACTGGGGAGTTCAGAGCGCGCCCACGTGGTCCCCCGATGGGACAAAGATCGCGTTCGTCAGCACACGCACGGATCACAGCTTCGTCGCCGTCTACGACATGAAGACGCGCAAGCTGAAGTACCTGTCGCCGAGCGTTGATTTCGACAGCAATCCGGTGTGGACAGACGACAGCGCGAGTGTCGTGTTCGTACGGCGTCCGGGGCTGCCCTTCGCGGAACAGGCGCAGCAGGGAACCGGCGGCGTCGGCCTGCCGAACGGTCCGGCATTCCAGCCCGGTGCGGTGACGGGCCGCGGCCGCGGGCGAGGTGCTTTCGGCGCACAGCCGACGCCACCATCGCAGCCGGCGGCGGCGACCGCTGAGGCGACGCAGGTTCCGCGGATTGCGGACGTGCCGGGCCTTCAGCGTGCAACCTTCCGCGGCGGCTACACGCTGTCGATCATGAAGGCGAATGCAGCAACGGGAGAGGCGGAGGAGGTCTGGCACAACCAGGCGTCGGACCCGATCGTCACCAACATCTCGAATGCGAAGCTCGCCGGAGATTACCTGGTGTTCACCATCAATCTAGGTGGCGGCCGCGGCCGCCGGGGCCGCGGCGTGGCGCCAGTGCCGCAGCCCGCGCCTGTGGGACCTGTGGACGAGTGGGACCGGTACTACTCGCTGAAACTCACCGATCCGGCAGCACGCCCGCTGATGCTGACGACGACCGACGGCCTCATCGAGGATCAGACATCCGTCGCGTTATCGCGCGACGCGAGGACGCTTTACTACTGCACGAACGCGAAGGATATCGAGCGGCGGCACATCTGGGCGGTGCCGGTCAGCGGCGGGACACCGCGGCAGGTGACGACCGGCAGCGGGATCGAGACGGTGCCGACGCCGCTTGCGTCCGGCAAGTCGCTCGCGACGCTGAGCGCCGACTGGAAGATGCCGCAGTCACTGGGCATCTGGAGTCTTTCGCCGTCCGTGGCCGCAACGCAGAAGATCGCGTTCCCGGCATCGCGGAAGAATTTCCCGATGGACGCCCACGTCGAGCCGCAGCTGATTCTGACGAAAGCGCCGGACGGTCTCGAGATTCACAACCAGCTGTTCCTGCCGAAAGACATCCGGCCCGGCGAGCGGCGGCCTGCGATCGTGTTCGTCCATGGCGGCCCTGTCCGGCAGATGCTGCTCGGCTATCACTACATGCAGTTCTACCACTGGGCGTACGGCATCAATCAGTGGCTCGCGAGCCAGGGCTACGTCGTGATGTCGATCAACTATCGCAGCGGCGTGGGGTACGGGCGGTCGTTCCGCAACGCGCCGAACACCGGCGGCAGCGGCAACGCGGAATACCAGGACGTGCTCGCCGGCGGCAAATACCTGCAGTCGCGTCCCGACGTGGATCCGAACCGCATCGGGATCTGGGGGCTTTCGTACGGCGGCGTGCTGACGTCGCAGGCGCTCGCGCGCGATTCCGACATCTTCAAGGCTGGCGTGGATCTCGCCGGCGTTCACCTGTGGGGCAACTCGCTCGATCCCGATGCCGTGTCGTTCAAGTCGTCGACTATCGGCGCGATCGACGGATGGAAATCACCGGTGCTGCTCGTGCACGGAGATGACGATCGCAACGTGGCGTTCCAGCAGACGACCGGCCTCGTGCAGCTGCTGCGCGCGCGCGACGTGTATTACGAGCTGATCGTGTTCCCGGACGACACGCACGAATCGCTGCTGCACAGCCGCTGGATGTACACGCTCGGACGGATGGACGCATTCTTCCGAAAATTTCTCGGGCCTGACAGGAAGATGACGGTCCCTTCGGGATCGGAACGATTGCCAAAGGATTGAATCAACGACGGCAATTCTGGCAATTTTGGCAATTCACGTCGTCAGAACGACTTTGCCGATGTTCGCTCGGCTTTGAATGAAGCGATGGGCATCGGCCGCGCGATCGAGAGGGAACGTGCGGGCGACGACGGGAGTGATCCGTCCTGCCCGCAGCTCACTGATCAGCATCTCCATCGTCCCTGCGAGCTGCTTCCGTTCATCCCACAAGTGGCCGACGTTCAGGCCAAACACGCCGCGGTTCCGGTTGATGAGCGACAGCGGATTGAATCGTGGCGTGGCGAACCATGCCTGGAACGCGCGCCACACGTTGCGCTTCTCGCCCGTTGCCGCCGCTGACAGGCCGAAGATCACCAGGCGCCCGAGCGGCGCGAGCATCCGGTAGCTGTCGGTGAAGCTGCGCCCGCCGATCGGATCGAGAATCACGTCGACGCCGCGCCCGCGCGTGAGCTTTTTCACTTCGTCGGCGACGTTCGCATGACGATAGTCGATCGCGTGGTCGACGCCGAAGCTGCGGAGCGCGTCGTGCTTGAACGCCGACGCGGTGCCGATCACGGTGGCACGCCGCAGTCGCGCGAGCTGCGTCGCGGCGATTCCCACGCCCCCTCCCGCGTTGTGGACGAGCACGGTTTCACCAGGCGATAGCGCCGCCATCTTGTAGAGCGCGATCGATGCAGTCAGATAGTTCACCGGGACCGCGGCCGCTTCCGAATCGCTCAATTCGTCTGGAAAGTGAAACGCCTGCGAGGCAGGTACGACGACGGTGTCGGAGTAGCCGCCGAAGCGCGTGAGGGCGACCACGCGCTCGCCTTCAGCAAAGCCGACGACGTTGCGGCCGACGCCGTCGACGCGCCCCGCGACCTCGTATCCGACGACCATCGGAGGTTTCGGGGCGTCAGGATACAGGCCGAGGCGCGCGAGGATGTCCGCGAAGTTGATCCCGGCGGCGCGGACATGGATGCGAAGCTCGTCGTCGCCGGGCGACGGGTCCGGCGCCTCGCGGGTCTCCAGGACGTCCGGGGCGCCGTAGCGGGGAATGACGACCTGCCGCATGGCGGGAGGCTATCACGTCGGCGGGCTGCCGGCCTTACGGTTCATCGGCGGGGCTATCACTGAGGCGGGCCTGGAAGGCCCGCCCTACGTACGCGCAAGCAGCGCGAGCAGGGCTTTCTGAGCGTGGAGGCGGTTTTCCGCCTGGTCGAATACCACGGACACCGGCGAGTCGACGACGTCCGACGTCACTTCCTCGCCGCGGTGCGCCGGAAGGCAGTGCATGAATACGGCGTCGCCGCTTGCATTCGCCATCAACGCGGCGTTGACCTGGTAAGCGGCGAAGACGGACTGCCGCCCTTCCGCCTCCTCTTCCTGCCCCATCGACGTCCACACGTCCGTGTAGACCGCATCGGCACCGCGTACCGCCGCGACAGGATCGGTGAAGAGCTCCACGCCGCCGCCGAAGCGCGCGATTCGCGCGGTGCTGTCGACGACGTGCGCCGGCAGCTCGAACCCCGCAGGTGAGGCGACGCGCACCACGGCGCCGAGCATGGCGCCCGCGTGCGCCAGCGAGGTTGCGACGTTGTTGCCATCCCCGACGAACGCGATCGTGCGGCCACGGAGGCCGCCCCACAGTTCCCGCAGCGTCAGGCAGTCGGCAAGCGCCTGGCAGGGATGCTCCTCGTTCGTGAGCGCGTTGACGACGCGAAGACGCGGCGCGGCGTCGGCGAACTGTTCCAGCCGTCCCTGCGCGTAGGTACGAACCACCGCGCCATAGACCCATCGCTCCAGGTTTCTGGCGACGTCGGCGATTGGTTCGCGCCCGCCGAGCGCGACGTCGGTCGGCGGCTCGATCACGTCCCCGCCAAGCTCCCTGACCGCGATCTGGAACGTCGACCGTGTTCTGAGGGACGGCTTCTCGAAGAGCAGCGCGACGTGACGTCCTTCGAGCGGCCGATCGTGCGGCACACCGGCGGCGCGCGCGGCCTTGTACTGCGCCGCGAGATCGAGGCACATGTCGAGCGTGTCGTGCTCGAAGTCGAGGATCGAAAGAAATCGAGACGGCATGGCGGTCGCGCTGCGCATGGAATCGTCCCTTTACGTGCGGTACTCCGCGTTGATGCGAACGTACTCGGCGCTCAGATCGCAGGTCCACATCTGCGACGCGCCCCTGCCTCCTGTGCCCAGGTCCACTTCGACGACGATTTCCGATTGCTTCAGGTAGTCCGCGGCCTGGAGCGCCCGCTCATCGTGCGGCGCGCCGCCGCTGAACAGCTCGATCGGCCCGATGCGCACCGCCGCCCCGTCCAGCACGAAATCCGACCCGGAACGGCCCGCGACCGCGACCAGGCGTCCCCAGTTGGGATCGCCGCCGTGGATCGCCGTCTTGACCAGCGGCGAATTCGCGATCGCTCTCGCGGCGCGTCGGGCATCGGCATTCGACGTCGCTCCCGTGACGCGCACCGTCACCAGCTTGGTCGCCCCCTCGCCGCCCCGCACGATTCCAATCGCCAGCGGTTCGCACACGGTGCGGAGCGCCCTGACCAGCAGGTCGTAATCGCCCTCGCCGAGATGCACGCCGCTTGCGCCGTTTGCCAGCACGAACACGCAGTCGTTGGTCGAGCACTCGCCGTCGACGGTGATCGCGTTGAACGTATCGTCGGCCGCGGCCTTGAGCGCGCGTTGAAGAAGTTCGGAGGACACCGCCGCGTCGGTCGTGACGAAGCCGAGCATGGTTGCCATGTTCGGCTCGATCATGCCGGACCCTTTGGCGATTCCGCCGACGCGAAATGTGTTGCCGGCCGCCGTGATCTCGGCTGACGCTTCCTTCGGAAAGGGATCCGTTGTCATGATCGCGCGGGCCGCGCTCGCGCCGCCGTCGGCCGAGAGCGCCGCGTGTGCACTCTCGATCCCTCGTGCGATCTTCGACATGTCGAGCTTCACGCCGATGACGCCGGTCGACGCGACGAGTACTTCCGCGGGGGTGCAACCGAGTGCTGCCGCGGCCTGCGTAGCCATCGACTCGGCGTCCCGCAGTCCCTGCTCGCCGGTGCACGCGTTGGCGCAGCCGCTGTTGGCGGCGATCACCCTCGCGCGCCCCGCGCTCGACAGGTTCCGTCGCGACACGAGAACTGGCGCAGCCTGCGCACGATTCGTCGTGAAGACGGCCGCCGCCGATGCCGGTGTCTCCGACGCGATCAAGGCGAAATCGAGCCCCTTCGCCTTGATGCCGCACGACACGCCCGCTGCGCGAAACCCGTTCGGAGCGGTGATGCCGCCATCGACCGCTTTCGACGCGAACTCGCTCACGCAGACACCGCGTGCTCGTCGAACACGTGCGCCGGATCGAGCTGCAGCCGTTCGACATTCGGCCGCCGTGCCGCCACCATACGGCCGGCATAGATCACCGCCGCCGGCTGCTCGGGACGGATCTGCACGCCCGCGCGGAGCGGCAGCGTCACCGCGTATTGGCCGCAGCGGCGAAACAGCGGGCACGACGTGCAGTCGTGCGAGATCTTCTCCGGCACCCACATGTGCGGGACGATCGTGAATCCCATCTTGACGAAGTGCGACGGCTGGTGCGTGAACGCGCACAGCGTCGCAAATCCGCGCGCGACCGCCGTACCGGCAAGCTCGGTGACCAGCCGCGGCCCGATCTGGTTTCCACGTGACTCCTGATCGACGACGAGCGAGCGGACCTCCGCCACCGTGGGGCTGAGCGGCGCGAGCTCGGCGCACGCAATCACCCGCTCGTCGTGTTCGGCGACGACGAAGCGCGGCGCGTGATCGACGATGTCGTCGAACGTGCGCGGAAGCAGGTGGCCGATCTCGAGGTTGTCGGAGATGAGCCGATGAATGTCCGCGACGTCGGCCGCCGACGCCTGCCTGAAGGTCACCATGTTCATCGCTGTTGTCCCCCGAATGCCGCGTGCAGCGCGGCATCCAGCAGTCCAATCGCCTCGTCTATCTCGTCCGCCGTGATGATGTAGGGGGGCAGCAGCCGCACGACGGTTTCCGACGTGCGGTTCACCAGCAGGCCCTCCTGCAGCGCCGCTTCGACGACCGGCAGCGCCGGCCGATCGAGCTCCAGGCCCCACATCAGTCCAGCGCCCCGCACCTCGCGAACGCACGCGTGCCGGATCGCGATTGCGCGAAGCTGCGACTCCATGTGGGCGCCGACGCGCGCGACGTGCGACATCAGGCCGCCGTCCACGAGCTCCTCGATGAAGACGAGCGCCGCACGGCACGCCAGGAGGTTGCCGCCATACGTGCTGCCGTGATCGCCGAAGGACGCGGCCGCCGCGACGCGCTCGCTGAAGAGCGTGGCGGCAATCGGGACCCCCGCGCCGAGCGCCTTGCCGATCGTCATCAGGTCCGGCTGCAGCCCCAGGCCCCCGGAGCAGAATGCGCGGCCCGTGCGGCCCATCCCGCACTGGACTTCGTCCGCGATCAGGAGCGCACCCGTCCGCCTGCACGCCTCACCGATCGCGGCAGCCATAGCCGCGCTGATCGGGCGGATGCCCCCTTCACCTTGTATCGGTTCGACGATGACTGCGGCGGTGCGCTCGGTCACCGCGGCGCGCAGCGCGTCGACGTCCCCCGGCGCGACGAACGTCACGTCGCCGATGAGCGGCTCGAACGGCGCGCGGTAATGGTCGTCCCACGTCACCGACAACGCGCCCATCGTCCGGCCATGGAACGAATGCTCGAACGCGACGAAGCCGCTGCGCGGCTGTGCCTGCGCGTGCCAGTACCGGCGCGCGAACTTCAGGCTCGCTTCGACGGCTTCCGCGCCGCTGTTGCAGAAGAAGGCGCGCGGCAGGCCCGACAGCTCGGCGAGGCGGGACGCCAGCTCCCCCTGGAGCGGATGAAAGAACAGGTTCGACGTGTGCAGCAGCTGCTGCGCCTGGTCGGCAAGCGCGGCGGCAAGGCGGGGATGCGCGTGCCCGAGCGCGGCGACGCCGATGCCGGACAGCAGGTCGAGATAGCTGCGGCCGTCCGCGTCGAAGAGCCGGCAGCCGCGCCCGCGCTCGAACACGACCGAGCTGCGACGATAGATCTGCAGGACGTGTTCTTGTTCAACGGAGATGACGTCGGTCACTGTTTTCATGTCTCTTGTCTCGGCGGGGCTTAAAAGCCCCGCCCTACGGGTCTTAAAAGCCCCGCCCTACGTACGAGCCCGTACGCGCGATTCGAGTGCCGGGCGCATCAGCGAAGTTCGCAACGCCGCGGCCCGAGACGATCGCGATAGCCCTGACGCCGCCGTCAAGCGCGCGTCTGCATGCAGCGAGCTTCGCGATCATTCCCGAGTGCGCGGCGCCGGACGCGATCATCGCGTCCATCTCTTCGGCCGTCAGCGTCGCGATCGTGCTGCCTCGCGCATCGAGGACGCCGGCGGTGCCGCCCGCAATTGTCAAGCGCGATGCGCCAAGCGCTGCGGCGAGATGCCCGGCGAGCATATCGGCGTTGACGTTCAGCAGCTCTCCTGTCGCGGTCACTCCGATGCTCGCGATCACGGGGATGTAGCCGAGTGCCGTCAGGTCCTTCAGCAGCGAAACGTCGACAGCATCGGGCTCTCCGACCAGACCGAGATCCACCTGCTCCCCCGACACCGTCGCGAAAAGGCCCGCACGGCTCGATCGGCCGATGAAGCCATCAGCGCCGGTGAGGCCGACCGCGCGTCCGCCTGCTGCGCCGATTGCCGCGACGAGCGCGGTGTTGTTCCGGCCGGCGAGCACGCTGACGACGGCCTCCAGCGCGGCGCTGTCGGTGACGCGGAGACCATCGACGAATCGCGGCTCCGCGCCGCGCGCGCGCAGCTCGGCGTCGATCGCGCGTCCGCCGCCGTGCACGACGACGAGCGGTCCCGCGTTCGCCGCGCGGACTATCGCGTTCGCGCTGTGGCGGATCGCGGCAGCATCCTCGAGCAGCTCGCCGCCGAGTTTGAGCACGTCGACCATCAGTTGAGCGCCGTCTCCTCGTCGAAGCCGAACACGACGTTGAAGTTCTGAATCGCCTGCCCCGCCGCCCCCTTCACAAG
>Ga0137373_10002528_pt1 | contig 20064 bp, 20 predicted proteins | sample SagtaG_5_FD_104912 | JGI IMG/M metagenome (GOLD analysis project Ga0137373, IMG submission 104912) | Vadose zone soil microbial communities from Sagehorn Ranch, Mendocino, California, USA - Sage1_R_80_16 metaG | ecosystem: Environmental > Terrestrial > Soil > Vadose zone | place: USA... | reverse complement strand
CCTGTCACGACGTACGACGACGGGTTTCCGAAGGCCCACCCGTCTCTCCCGCCCTCCACGCGTCGCTCGGGCCGCGGAGTCGTGCATCGAAGGACGCTCGTGGAATTGACCGACGATCACGGCTGCACTCAAGCCTGTCGTAGGAAGGTTGGGGGCACGCAATCTCTTCAGGTCGCGCACGAGAGCCTCGCCCCTCGAGTCGTCGATCCGACCTTGAGCACCGCGGAGAGGGCGGGCGGGGTGGGTGGGGCCTTGGGAAACCCGTCGTCGTACGTCGGGACAGGCGTACCGGCAACCGACAGGCGGGCGGTGGCCAGACAGTCCGATCGGGTTTCCCAAGGCCCCACCCGCCCCACCCGCCCGGTGGATCGGCGGCGATTGGGTCGCCACAGTTTCGAACTGAGACACTACGAGGCTGTTAACTCGTTGACACGACGCGGGGGGCCCGCTACCGTCGCCGGGTGCACGCGACTCGCTCGCGTACCGACGGCCCCCGGCGCGTCCCACGCGGGGAGGTGGCCATCGCAGAGGTGATCCGCCGCCTGCGGCGGACGCGACCACGCTGGAACCCGACGGCGCTCGCCGTGGTGGCGGACGAGACCGGTGACCCGTTCCGCGTCCTCATCGCTTGCATCCTGTCGCTGCGCACCCAGGACACCACCACGGGCCCCGCGGCCGCGCGCCTCTTCGCGCTCGCCGACACCCCGGCGGCGATGCTGCGGCTGACGCCGCGCCAGATCGCCCGGGCCATCTACCCGGTCGGCTTCTACCGCACCAAGGCGCGCGCCATCCTCGGGATCTGCCGCGATCTGCTCGCGCGGTTCGGCGGGCGGGTCCCCGACGAGCTCGACGCGCTCCTCACCCTCGGCGGTGTCGGCCGGAAGACGGCGAACCTCGTGGTCACGATCGGCTACGGCAAGCCGGGCATCTGCGTCGACACCCACGTGCATCGCATCTCGAACCGCCTGGGGTACGTCCGCACGCGCACGCCGGAGGACACGGAGATGGCGCTCCGTGCCAAGCTCCCCGGCCGCTACTGGATCGGCTACAACGACCTGCTCGTCAGCTTCGGCCAGAACGTCTGCGCCCCGATCTCGCCGCGCTGCTCGGCCTGCCCCGTCCGCTTGCTCTGCCGCCGCGTCGGCGTCACGTCCTCCCGCTAGGTCCCGGGACACGTCGGGGTCTTGGCGCCGGCCGGAGGCGCCGGAGCGTCGCCAGGTTGCGGAGGTCGGCCGTGGGCTCGGGGTCCTTGGCGGTCTCGAGCACCTTCGGGATCTTGGCGAACCGGGGATCGTTCAGGAGCCGGCGGAACGGGGCGAGGCCGAGGAATCCGTCGCCGATGTGCTCGTGGCGATCGAGGCCGGAGCCCAGGCCGGCGCGCGCGTCGTTGAGATGGAAGGCGAGGACTCGCCGGAATCCGATGTGGGTGGCGATCTCGTCGACCACGCCGTGCCATGGGCCCTCGCCGCGGATGTCGTAACCCGCGGCGAAGAGATGGCAGGTGTCGATGCAGACGCCGAGCCGCTCGGGACGCGCGGCCCGGCGGAGCAGCTCCCCGAGCTCGGGCAGCCGGCTGCCGATCCCGTGGCCCGCTCCCGCCGTGTTCTCGAGCGCGATCCGGACGCGGTATCCGGCCGTGCGACGCGTCGCCTCGTCGAGCGCCGCCACCACGCGGCCGACGCCCTCCGTCCGGCCCGCGCCCATGTGCGATCCCGGATGGATGACGACGGACGACAGGCCCAGCGCCTCCGCCCGCTCGAGCTCGTCGGTGAAGACGTCGACCGCGTGACGCCACTGCGCGGCGTCGGGCGACGCGAGGTTGATGAGGTAGCTCGCGTGAGCGAACACGCGACGGATCCCGGTGCGGCGTCGCGCCGAGGCGAAGGCCCGGACGTCCTCGTCCGTCATCGGCTTCGCGGCCCACTGCCGCTGGTTCTTGAGGAAGATCTGCACCGCGCCGCAACCGATGGCGGATCCGCGCCCGAGGGCGAGGTGCAGCCCTCCGGCGATCGACATGTGCGCGCCCAGCTCGTCGCCAACGCTTCGAGTCTTCATGGCGCAGTGTCGAAGACGGGGCCGAGGAGCTCGCCGATCCGCTCACGGCGATGGGCCCACAGCCTGCCCAGCTGATGACCGACGAGGAGGCTGTGGGCGAGACGGCCGAGCGGGCCGAAGGGCAGCCGATAGACCACGCGCTCCTCCACCCGCGTGCCGTCGCCGTCGACGAGGAAGAGATGGCGATGCTCCCAGCGCGCGTAGGGCCCGCGGACCTGAACGTCGAGAAAGCGCACGGGAGGATCGTACTCGCGCACGAACGCGCGCCAGCGCAGGGGCACGCCGAGCCAGACCAGGCGCAGGTCGAACACGGCGCCCGCCGCCATCGCCGGCGGCGACGTCACTAGGCGCACGCCGAGCGAGGGCGGCATCACGGACGGCAAATTGACCGGATCGGCGAGGAATGCGAAGACCTCGGCGCGGGGCTTGGGGAGCCACAGGCGTGACTCCACGATGAAATCGGCCATGACGCGCCGGCTATCATAGGCAGGTGCCCGAGGCCAGTCAAACCCGCGCTTACCTGGCGCTGCTCGCGATCATGGTGCTGTGGGGAAGCTATCCGGCGATGGCGAAGCTCGCGTTCCGCGACTTCCCACCGGTCTTCCTCACCACGCTCCGCTGCATCATCGCGTCGCTGTTCCTGGTCGGCCTCCTGCTGCGCTCCGGCGAGGCCAGCACGCGCGGGCTGGGCGCGGCCGCCATGCGCGCGTTCCTCGTCCTCGGCATCGCCGGTCTCTATCTCTCGATGCAGCTCACCTACGTCGCCATCTATTACACCACCGCCGCCAACGTCGTCATCCTGAGCGCGGCCACCCCGGTGATGGTCGCGGTGGCGGCGCGTGTCTACCTCGGCGAGCGGCTCCGGCGCGTCCAGTGGCTCGGCGTCGGGGCCTCGGCGCTCGGCGTGCTCGTCATCCTCACGAAGGGACGCCTGGCCGCGCTGCGCATCGACGAGCTGCACGGCGGGGACTTCATCAACCTCATCTCGATCAGCGGCTGGACGGCGTACACCGTCTACGGCAAGCGGGTGCTGGGGACGTTCTCGCCCGCGCTGGCGACGACGGGAGCCTACGTGATGGGCACGCTGCTCCTGATCCCCACCACCGCGGTGACCGCCCCGCTGTTTCCGCCGCCCCGCCTGGCCTCCGCGCTCGCGTGGGGCGTCGTCCTCTACCAGGCCCTGGCCGGGGCCGTCGCCCACGTGTGGTGGTACCGGGCCGTCGAGGTCGTGGGCCCGAGCCGGTCGGCGATCTTCATGAACCTGCAGCCGCTGATCGGCGTCGCGCTGGCCGCGATGCTCCTGGACGAGCCCATCACCATCTGGCAATTGATGGGCGGCCTCTTCGTCCTGGGTGGCGTCGCGCTCACCACGCAGCGGTGGGCGTGAACGGGCCGGAGGGCGTTCACCCTCCGGCCCGTGGGACTAGTTGATCTTCTTGACCTCGGCGAGCATCTTGTCGGGGTCCGGCAGCTCGCCCTTGCCGTAACGCTCGACGAACCGGACGATTCCCTGCTTGTCGATGATGAACGTCGCCCGGCTGTTGGCGTTCCAGTCGGCCCAGTACACGCCGTAGTCCTTGGCGACACTCCGCTGGACGTCGGACAGGAGCGGATAGTTCGAGATGCCGACCGACTTGGCCCAGTTCTCGTGGCTGAACGGGCTGTCCGTGCTGATACCCAGCACCTGGGTATTCGCCGCCTCGAAGTCGCTCACGCGCTTGTCGAAGGCGGGCATGCACTTGCTTCAGCCGGGTGTCCAGTCGAGCGGGTAGAAGAGCAACACGACGTTCTTGCCGCGGTAGTCCTTGAGACTGACCTCTTTGAGCCCGATCGACTTCACGGTGAAGTCGGGGGCCGGGTCGCCGACCTTCAGCTCTTTCTGCGTCACCGTGCTCACGGGGTACCCCCTTTTGCGAGTCTGCGGGTTGTCGGCTGCGACGATGATCCAGACGAAGACCGTCGAGTCATGATAGCACGCCCACTCGGCGCCGCCGGCTTGCGGACGCGGCCCCAGAGCTCGGCGCGCCGGCTCTCGAGCGCGGCGGGCTCGACGCCGAGGTACGCGGCCGCCGTCGCCACCCGCCCGGTCTCCCACAGACGCGCGAAGCGCTCTCGCCAGCGGACGTCGCGCAGTGCATGGTGATCCATGATGACGCGACAGCCCGTCGTCTCGACGATGCGCACCAGGTGCTCGATGCCGCGATCGATGACCGGCGTGCCCACCTCCCGCTCGACGTACGAGGGCGGTCCGGCGAGATAGAGGAGCGTGGGCCGCTGGCGCAGGATGTACGCCGCGGCCACCGCCGACAGGGGCCCCTGCACGTCGGAGGCAAAGACGAAGCGCTCGCGCTCGGCCGGATCGATGACGGTGAGCGCCAGGACGTAGCCGAGCGGCGTGCCCTCGAGTCCGTGAGGCAGCGGCGGCGAGGCTTCCAGCACGAGATCGAGCCCGCGCTCGCTGAAGTCGTCGGCGATCGCCACGCGGGCGCCGCCCTGCAGGCACTTCCACAGCTCCGCCGCGCGCCGGGCCTGGAGTCCCTGGACCATACGCCGCGGGTCCTTCACCAGCACGCGCCGCCCGGCATACGAGACCGGGTCGGAGCGGAAGTGATCCTCGTGATAGTGGCTCACGAAGATCAGCTCGGCGCGGAGCGCATACGCCGAGATCCGGTCGTTGGCGCGGCGCAACGCCTCCCACTCCTCGTCCGCCGGCGGCAGCCCGAACCGCGACGGCGCCAACGTCGCCCCCGGATCGATCAAGATCCCCCGCCCCGCCACTTCCACATACGTCGCCATCGACCGCACACCCAGCGACTCCGCCCCGAGCGGAATTATTTTCATGCGGTCATACGCCGCAGGCCGATCAAAAGGGTCCAGATGCTAGGCGGCGAAGGAGGGGCGACTGAGGCGTACTCCGAGTACGCCGCAGGGAGACTCCGACTGAGCCAACGACGCAGATGGGCCCTTTTCATCGGCCTGCCTAGATACAACGGCCGCCGTCGACTTCCACGCACGTTCCCGTGATCATGGCGGCGTCGTTGGAAGCGAGGAACACGGCGGTCGACGCGATGTCGTCGGGCTCGTTGAGTCGGCCGAGCGGGATCGTGGCGATGTACCGCGCCAGCCCCTCGTGGTCGACCTCCTGATCGTTCATGAACGGCGACAGCATCGGCGTATGGGTGGCGACGGGGGCGATGGCGACGACGCGAACCCCGTAGGGTGCGGCCTCCAGCGCCAGCGCCTTCGTCAGGGTGACGACGGCCCCCTTGGACGCCGCATAGGTCTGGCTGCCGAGCCGGGGCCGGAGGGCGGCCGTGGAGGCGGTGACCAGGAAGACCCCGCGCCGCTGCTTCTTCATCACCGGCAAGGCGTACTTGGCGCCGAGCCACACCCCCTTGACGTTGACCGCGAAGATCCGGTCGAAGGTCGCCTCGTCGACGTCCTCCACCTCGCTCTTCCATTGCGGGACGCCGGCGTTGGCGAAGTAGACGTCGAGCCGGCCCCACGTGGTCAGGGCTTGCTCCACCGTGGCCTGCGTATCGGCCGCCCGCGTCACGTCGGCGCGCACCAGCAATGCCTGACCCCCGGCCTTCTCGATGTGCTCCACCGTTTTCTTGGCGCCGGCCTCGTTGACGTCGGCCACGACGATCCGCGCGCCTTCGCGCGCGAACGCCACGGCCGTCGCCGCCCCGATGCCCGATCCCCCGCCCGTGACCACCGCGACCTGGTTCTCGAGCCTCATAGGACCAGCTCCGCCATCACCCGCAGCGCGGCCACGTCGCCGCCGACCATCAGCGTCGTCACGCCCGCGCTCGTCCACTGGCCGAGGCGCTCGCGGATCCGCTCGGGCGGCCCGCACAGCGCCACGTCGTCGACGAGCCGGTCGGGAACCGCCGCCTCGGCGTCCGCCTTGCGCCCGGCCAGGTAGAGATCCTGGATCGTCTTCGCGGCCTCCTCGTAGCCATACCGGCACGCGAGCTGGTTGTAGAAGTTCCGTTCGCGGGCGCCCATGCCGCCGACGTAGAGCGCCAGCCGCGCCTTGATGGGCGCGCGGCACGCCGCCACGTCGTCACCGACGACGACGCCCACCGACGGCATGATGTCGAATCGCTCGCGCGATTTTCCAGGCGCGGCCCGGAAGCCCGATTCCAGGAATTCGCGGAACATCGGCATGTGCCGCGGCGAGAAGAAGGTCGGGATCCAGCCATCGGCGATCTCCGCCGCCAGGGCGACGTTCTTCGGTCCGATCGCGGCCAGGTAGATCGGGATGTCGGGGCGCCCGTGGAGAATGGACTTGAGCGGCTTGCCGAGGCCCGTCGCGTCGGGGCCGGCATAGGGAACCTCGTAGTACTCGCCGCGATATTCGAGCGGCTTCTCGCGCCGCAGGATGGCCCGCACCACGTCCACGTATTCTCGTGTGCGCCGCAGGGGACGGCCGAACGGCTGGCCGTGCCAGCCCTCGACGACCTGGGGGCCGGAGACGCCGAGGCCGACGCGGAAGCGACCGCCCGAGAGCGCGTCGAGCGTCATCGCCGTCATCGCGGTCATGGCCGGTGAGCGCGCGGCGATCTGCATGATGGCCGTGCCCACGTGAATCCGCGTCGTGCGCGCGGCGATCCACGTCGCGGGGGTGACGGCGTCCGAGCCGTACGCCTCCGCGGTCCAGATGGAGCCGTACCCGAGGCGCTCCGCCTCCATGACCGTGGGGAGGTCCAGCGAGTAACTCGATCCCGAGTAGCTCAGATGCACCGCGAGCTTCATCGATCTCTCCTCATGGGGGCCCCGACATGGCCCCCAAGCCCCCAGCGCTCGAAATCCTCCGCGCCGGCTGCCAGCGAGCGCGCGACAACGACACCCGTCCGTTGCGCAGCGCGACACCCTCCCGGACGAGGAGCAGACGCTGCGTCAGCATGCTGTCCATCCGCGCCCGGCGGCTGATCCCGCCGCTCGCGTTCACCACGCGATGCCACGGCACATCGCGCGGACACTCGTGCATCGCATGCCCCACCGCCCGGGCCGCGCGCGGCCGGCCCAGCAGCGCCGCGATCTGTCCGTAGGTCGCGACGCGGCCGCGGGGGATGCGCCGGACACAGCGCCACACCGCCTGGGCGAAGCTCAGCCGGCGCGGGTCCGCGTCCCCAGCTCCCACAGCCGCGCGTAGAGGCCTCCCTGCTTGACGAGGTCGGCGTGCCGGCCCTCCTCGGCGACGCGACCCCGGTGGAGCACGAGGATGCGGTCGGCATCCTGGATGGTCGACAGCCGGTGAGCGATCGTGATCGTCGTCCTGCCTTCCGCCAGTCGCGCCATGGCTTGCCGGATGAAGCGCTCGGACTCGGGATCCACGCTGGACGTGGCCTCGTCGAGGACGAGGATTGCGGGATTGTACACGACGGCCCGGGCGATGGCCAGGAGCTGGCGCTCGCCGTGCGAGAGATTGCCGGCCCGCTCCGTCAACTCCTCGCCGAAGCCGCGCGGCAACCCCGCGACGAGGGCCCCGGCGTTGGCGACGGCCACCGCGCGCTCGAGGTCGGCCCGTTCGACGCGCCCGTCGCGGCCGAGCCGCAGGTTCGCTTCCACCGTGCCCGTGAAGAGGACCGTGTCCTGGAAGATTAGGCCGACGCGCTTGCGCAGCCGGTCCAGGTCCCACTCGCGCACGTCGACCCCGTCGACGAGCACCCGTCCGCGCTGCACGTCGTAGAAGCGGTCGACGAGACGCGCGCACGTCGTCTTGCCCTCCCCCGTTGCCCCCACGATGGCCAGCCGCTCACCCGCGCGCACCTCGAACGAGCAGTCGCGGAGCACCCAGTGCTCGTCGTCATAGGCGAACCAGACCGAGCTGAAGACGACGGGCGCGGCGGCCGCGCGCGCCGCCACCGGCGCGACCGGCGTCACGATCGCGGGCTCGCGGTCGAGCAGGCCGAAGATGCGCTCCGACGACGCCATGGCCGACTGCATCACCGTGTACTTCGCGCCCAGGTCACGGATGGGCAGGAAGAAGCGGTTCGTGTACTGGATGAAGGCGACCAGGGTGCCGAAGGTCAGGGCCTCGGCGGCGATCTGGCGGGCGCCGTACCAGAGGAGCAGCGCCAGGGCCGCGGAGCCGAGCGCCTCCACCGCCGCATACAGCGACGCCTCCCAGATCGTCGAGCGGAAGAGCGCGCGGCGATACTCGCCGTTGAGTCGGCCGAAGCCCTCGGCCTCGTGACGCTCGCGGCCGAAGAGCTGGATCACCGTCATCCCCGACAGCGACTCCTGGAGGTAGCCGTTGAGCCGGGCCAGACGCCGACGCACCTCGCGGTAGGCGTCGCGCGCGCGCACGCGGAACCACGCGGCCACGACCACGAGGACGGGCACCAGTGAGAACGTCACCAGCGCCAGGTGCCAGTCCATCCACAGCATCACGCCCACCACGCCTGCGAGCACGACGACGTCGCCGACCACGGCGAAGAGGCCGCTGGTGAAGGCCTCGCTCACCGCCTCCACGTCGTACAGCACGCGCGTCATGAGACGACCGACGGGGTTCGTGTCGAAGAACGCCGCCTCCATCCGGATCAGGTGCGCGAAGAGCGCCCCCCGCAGATCGTGCATCACCCGCTGCCCGGTCAGGTACATGAGGTAATCCTCGGCGGCGCGGAGCGCGTAGAGCGCCAGCAGCACCCCGAGCAGGAGGCCCACCACCCGCGTGAGCCCCGGCCAGTCTCCCTTGAGAATGTGATCGTCGATCGCGACCTTGAGCAGGTACGGCTGCAAGAGCTCGATGCCGGCGATCAGCGGGAACAGCAGCGCCGCGCCGATGATGACGCGCGCGTGGGGCCGGGCGGCGACGGCCAGCCGACCGACGAGCCGTCGGTCGAACCCGCGGCCGAGGACCTCGTCGCCGTCGAGGTCACGCACGGGCGATCTCCTCCTCGAGCTGCTGGATCCGCCACAGCTCCGCGTAGAGCCCGCCGGCCGCCAGCAGCGCCTCGTGTCTCCCGCTCTCCACGATCCGGCCGGCGGCCACGACGACGATACGATCGGCGGCGCGCGCCGCCCGCAACCGATGCGTCATCATCAGGACGGTGTGGCCGGTCACGGCACGAAGCTGCTCGATGATCTCTTCTTCCTTGGCGGCGTCCACGCTCGCGAACACGTCGTCCAGCACGAGCACCGGCGGGTCGCCGACGAGCCCGCGGGCGAGCGCCAACCGCTGGCGCTGTCCGCCGGAGACCGTGAGCCCGCGCTCGCCGACCACCGTGCCCCAGCCCGCGGGGAAGCCGTCGACCTCGTCCGCGATTCCCGCCGTCGTCGCGGCCGCGCGCACGCGGTCCAGATCGAGACCGTCGCGTCCGAGCGTCACGTTGGCCCCGAGCGACCGCGAGAACAGGAACGCCTCCTGCGGCACGTAGCCGATCGTGGCGCGCAGGGTCGTCCGCGAGAGCCGCGTGACGTCGTGCCCGCCGAGCCAGACGGTCCCGGGCGGCGGCTCCCACAGCCGCGCGAGCAGCAGGCCGAGCGTCGACTTGCCGCTGCCCGTCGGCCCGACCACGGCCACCGTCTCGCCGGGCGCCACGTCGAAGCTGACCTCCCTCAGCACGGGGTCGCGTCCCTCGTACGCGAAGGTGAGATCGGCGAAGCGGATGCCCGGGGGGCCGACCAGCGGCGCGGCCGGTGGCTCGACGGGCGTGGCCGTCCTGAGCATCTCTTGGATCCGCCCCATCGACGTCAAGCCGCGGCGGAACATGCCGAGCGTCCAGCCGAGCGCGAGCGTCGGCCACGCGAGGTACGCGAGGTAGCCGTTGAAGCCGACGAGCGCTCCCAGCGTCAAGCTGCCGTCGATCACCGCGCGCCCCCCGAACCACAGCACGATGAGCAGTCCGAGGCCGGAGACCAACCCCGCCTGCGGCGAGAATCGCGCCTGCACGCGGGCCACCACGAGGCCGCGGCGCAGGAGCTCGGCGTTGGCGCGATCGAACTCCGCCCGCGCGCTCGCCCCCATCGTGTACGCGCGCACGACCGCCATGCCCGCCAGGTGCTCCTGGACCACGCCGGACAGCGTGCCGAGCTGCTCCTGGGCCGCCTGCGTGGCCTCGTGCAGCACCCCGTTGAACCGCGTGCCGATGACGACGAGCACCGGATAGGGCGCCACCGCCCACAGGGTCAACCACGGATCGACGGCGAGCATCGCGGCGAGCGCGCCGACGAACGCGAACAGCGTGCCGGCGACGCTCACGGCGCCGAACCCGAACAGCTGCTTGACGGCGGAGACGTCGCTGGTGGCGCGGGTCATGAGATCGCCCGTCGGATGCGCCGCGAAGGCCGTCGGCGGGAACGACGCGAAGGCGCGATAGAGATCGTTGCGGACGTCGTACTCGATCCGCTGCGCCCCCCCGATGATGGCGAACCGCGACCCCAGTCGGGCCAGCCCGTTGCCGACGGCGAGCAGCAGGATCACCAGCGCATAGGTGCCGATCGGGGCGGAGGCCGCGTCGGTCTGCAGGGCCTCGATGGCGCGCTTCACGGTCCACGGGATGCCGAGGCTCTGCAGCGTCGCCGCGAGCAGGCAGACGGCCCCGAGCGCGTAACGGGTGCGGTACCGGGCGAGATACCGCCCGACCGCCCGGGCTATGGACGTCAGCGCTTGCCCTCCCCGAACGGCGTCAGCGCGGCATAGACGGCGAACACCGTGGGAGTCGGCACGCCGAGACGGTCGCCCAGGCGCACGGCATGGCCATGGAGCGCGTCGAGCTCCAGGCGCTTGCCCTGGGCGAGGTCGTGATGGAGCGACGAGAAGAGATGGGGAGCGAGCCTCTCGGCGTTGGCGAGCGTCGTCGCCACGGCATCGGGGGGCAGCGCCACCCCTGACGCCCGGCCCAGGGCCGCCAGCTCCTCGACGATCAGGCGATACATCCGCCAGGTTTGCGGCGTCTCGCGAATGACCCCGATGGGACAGCGCGTGACCGCCGTCATGCCCGCCTGCGCCGCGATCATCAGGTATTTCTCCCAGAGCGCCCGACGGATGTCCTCCGAGAGCGCGGCGGGGATGCCGGCGCCGCTGAAGGCCTCGCGCAGGCGCTCGGCTCGCGCCGTCGGGCGGCCATCCATCTCGCCGAGGACGACACGGCCCGCGAAGGTGTGGGCGATGACCCCGGGCGCCTCGATCGTCGCGAAGACGTAGGCGACGCCACCGAGCGCGTGGCCGGCACCGAGGACGGCGTCGATCCTCTCCTCGTTGTCCACGCCGTTTTGCAGCGACAGCACGGGCGTCTCGGGTCCCACGACGGGGCGGACGTGCGCGACCGCCGCCTCGGTGTCGAACGACTTCACACAGAGCAGCACGGCATCGGCCGCCGGAAGCCCCGTGACCTTGTCCACGGCCGTGACCGCCACCGTGTACTCGCCCTCGACGGCGGAGCGGACGCGCAGACCCCGGGCGCGGATCGCGTCGAGGTGCGGGCCCCGCGCCACGAAGGTGACGTCCGCGCCGGCCTGCGCCAGCCGCGCCCCGAAGTACCCGCCGACCCCGCCCGCCCCGACGACGACGATGCGCATCACCACCAACCCTTGCGCCGGAAGTAGAACAGCATGCCGCCGGCGGTGAGGGCCATCAGGGACAGCGCATACCCGTACCCCCACCGCCAGTGGAGCTCCGGCATGTGCTCGAAGTTCATCCCGTAGATGCTGGCGATGAACGTCAGCGGGATGAACAGCGTCGCGATGACGGTGAGGACCTTCATCACCTCGTTGAGACGCTGGTTCTGCACCGACAGGTAGACGTCCATCATGCCCGCGAGCATCTCGCGGAAGGCCTCCACCAGCTCCAGCGCCTGCACGGCATGGTCGTGGCTGTCGCGCAGGAACACGCGGGTCTCGGCGGAGACCAGCGGGCTCGCCTCGCGCTGGAGCACGCCGATGGCCTCCCGGGTCGGCCAGATCGCGCGCCGGAGCACGAGCACGATGTGGCGGGTGTGCTGCAGCGCCTGGAGCGTGGGCGGGGCCGGCGCCAGCGTTTCCGCCTCCAGCGCCTCCACGCGGTCGCTCACCGCCTCGAGCACGGGGAAGTAGCCATCGACGACCGCGTCGAGCAGGAGGTACGCGAGGTAGTCGGCGCCCGCTTCGCGCACGCGGCCACGGGCCTGCCGGATCGCATCGCGCACGGGGTCGAAGACGTCACCACCCGGGCGCTCCTGCACCGTGATCACCCAGTCGTGACCGAAGAAGACGCTCACCTGCTCGTCGTCTAATTCGATGGGGGGCCTCGAAGGGCCCCCCAAGCCCCCCGAACCCTCGTCGCGCCCATGCTCCGCCGTGGCGCTCCTCGAAATCTCGACGCCCCTCGAAATCTCGGCGCCTCGTGGCGTCGGGCAGCGCAGCATGCGCAGGATCATGAAGTAGTGATCGGTGTAGCGCTCGACCTTCGGGCGCTGGGGCCCCGTGAGGACGTCCTCCAGCGCGAGCGGATGCAGCTTGAAGTGCGCGCCGAGCCGCTGCAGGAGCGCCGCATCCGCGCCGTCGACGTTGATCCAGCGCACGCCGGGGCCGGCCGCCGCCAGCGCCTCCTCCAGCGTCTTGCCCTCGGTCTCCGTCACGGCGTCGGTCGTGTAGGCGATCACGCAGATCCGTTTCGGTGTGGCGGCTCCGAGCTCGGGCGGAGGCAGCGTCCCCGGCGTGGTGCCGGGGCGAATGTGGGCCAGGCCGCGCCGTCGCGACGACGTCGTCGCGCGTGGACGAGGTTCGCGCCGCGGGGTATCAGCCATGGATGTTCAATGCTCGGGGAGCGTGCATTGGTTGTCAAGGGCGCGTGTGGTAGATTGCAAAAAATGTCTTCGCCCGAGCGGCGCCTCGCGATCGAGGCCGCGCGCGCGGCCGGCGAGCTGCTGCGGAGCGAGTTGGCCGGCGCTCGCCGGATCGCCTTCAAAGGCGCCCCCACCAACCTCGTCACCGAGATGGACGGGCGCGCCGAAGCGCTGATCCTCGACCGTGTCCGCGAGAGCTTCCCCGAGGACGCGATCCTGTCGGAAGAGATGGGCGCGACGAGCGGCCGCTCCGGGCGTCGCTGGATCGTCGATCCCCTGGACGGCACGACCAACTACGCGCACGGCATTCCCATCTTCGCCGTGTCGATCGCCCTGGAGATCGCCGGCCGTGTCCAGCTCGGGGTGATCTACGATCCGAACCATGGCGAGCTGTTCGTGGCCGAGCGCGGTGGCGGCGCGGTCGTGAACGACCGCGCGCTCGTCGTGTCATCGGCGCCGACGCTCGACGAGAGCCTGCTGGCCAGCGGGTTCCCCTACAACATCCGGGAGACGACCGACAACAACGTCGCCGAGTACGCGGCCTTCAGTCTGCGCGCCCAGGGCGTGCGCCGGATGGGCTCCGCGGTGCTCTATCTCGCGTGGCTCGCCGCCGGCCGGCTCGACGGCTACTGGGAGCTGCGGACGGGCCCGTGGGACGTCGCCGCCGGCGGGCTGCTCGTGGAGGAGGCGGGCGGGCGCGTCACGGCGCTCGACGGCGGTCTGCTCGATCTCGACCGGCCCGCGATCGTGGCCAGCAATGGCTGCATCCACGACGAGATGCTGAAGGTCCTCGCCGAGGTCAGAAGCCGATGACGACGGTCTCCGTGGCGCGCCGTCTCGCCCGGTTCGTGCGAGGGCTTCGCCTCGACGACCTGCCGGCGCCGGTCGTGGCCCAGGCGCAGCTGCTCGCCCTCGACACGCTCGGAAGCTGTCTGGCGTCGTCGACGATGGACTTCGGCCGCTCCGTGCTCGACACCGCCGCGGCGCTGGGCGGCGGGGACGAGAGCTCGCTCGTGGGCCGTCCCCGGCGCGTCGCCGCCGCCAATGCCGTCCTCGCCAACGGCACGCTGGCGCATGGCCTCGACTTCGACGACACGCGCGAAGACGCGATCGTGCATACCGGATGCGTCGCGGTGACGACGGCGCTCGCCTGCGCGGAGGCGGCGGACGCGCCGGGGGCCCGCGCCCTCGAGGCGCTGATCGCCGCCGTGGAGGTGATGTGCCGGATCGGTCTGGCCGTCCCCGGCCGCTTCCACGCGCGGCACTTCCACCCCACGAGCCTCACCTCGAGCTTTGCCGCGGCGGCGGCCGCCGGCAAGGTGGCCGGACTCGACGAGAACGAGCTCGTCCACGCGTTCGGGATCTGCGGCAGCCAGGCCGGCGGCATCATCGAGTATCTCGGCGACGGCTCCTGGACGAAGCGTCTGCACCCCGGCTGGGGCGCGCACGCCGGCGTCGTCGCCGCGCGGCTCGCGGCCGCCGGCTTCACGGGCCCCGAGCGGGTCCTCGAGGGCGAGCACGGCTTCTACGCGGCCTTCGCGGGAGGCCACGACGCGGCCCGCCTGGACGCCGGGACGGAGAGCCTCGGCCGGACGTGGGAAATCCTGAACCTGACGTACAAGCCGTATCCCGCGGGATCGATCGCGCATCCGTACATGGACTGCGCGGGGCGCCTGCGCGACAAGTACGCGATCGTGCCGGAAGCGATCGCGGAGATCCGCTGCCGGACGGCCGAGGGCCCGGTGCCGCGGCTCTGGGAGCCGCTGGCCGCCAAGCACCGGCCCGCGAACGGCTACGCGGCGAAGTTCAGCCTGCCCTATCTGCTGGCTACCGTGCTGGTGCGCGGCACGGCCGGGCTCGGCGACTTCACCGATGGCGCGGTGCGAGACGAGCGTGTGCTCGCCGTGGCCGGGCGCGTCGGCTACGAGCTCGATCCCACGATCGACTACCCGCGGCAGTTCGTCGGCCACGTCCGCATCCGTCTCGACGACGGCCGCATCCTCGAGGAGCGTCAGGACCATCCCCGGGGCGGCCCGGACTTCCCCCTGGCCGCGCGCGATCTCGAGCTGAAGTTCCGCGGCAACGCCGGGCTCGCGCTCAGCGCCGAGGCCACCGAGCGCGTCATCGAGGACGTCGGACGGCTCGCCACGCTCCATCACCTCGGGCCGCTGATGACCCGATTGTCAACGTCGGGGGGAGCGACCGACGCTCCTCCCCGACATCCCCCACCGGTTTCGGACAGAAGGGCATCGTCATGAAGACAGCGCACGTGCTCATCGTCGCGCTCATGCTCGCCGTCAGTGTCGTGAGCGGCGCGGCCTGGGCCCAGGACCCGCGGCTCGAGGCCGCGAAGAAGGAAGGCAAGGTCGTCTGGTACACCTCGCTCGTGCTGCCCAGCGCCGAGAAGGTAGCCAAGCTCTTCGAGGCCGCCTACCCCGGGATCAAGGTCGAGGTGCATCGCACGGGCTCGCAGCGAATCCTCCAGCGCGTGATGCAGGAGCTCGGGGCCAACATCAAGATCGTCGACGTGATCCACACCTCCGATGCCGGCCATTTCGTGATGCTCAAGGACAAGAAGCTCCTGATCCAGTACGCGCCGGCGGGGATCGAGAAGTTTCCCGCGGGCTTCAAGGACAAGGACGGCTACTACTTCGGCCTGCGCGCCACCGTGACCGTCATCATGTACAACACCAAGTCGGTGTCCGCGTCCGAGGCGCCGAAGACGTGGAAGGACCTGCTCGACCCCAGGTGGAAGGGCAAGGAAGTGACGGCGCACCCCGGCTACAGCGGCGTGGTCGCCACCCACGTGCTGGCGCTCGTGCACCTGCACGGCTGGGACTACTTCAAGCAGCTCGCCCAGAACCGGGTGATGCTGACGCAGTCGGCCAACGATCCGCCCGGCGTGGTGGCCTCCGGCGAGCGCATCGTCGCCGTCAACGGTGGTGAGTACAGCGCCTACCAGCTCAAGAAGAAGGGCAATCCCATCGAGATCGTCTATCCCAAGGAGGGCGTGCCCCTCGTCGTCTCGCCCACCGCGATCGCGGCGTTCGCGCCGCATCCCAACGCGGCCAAGCTCTTCACCGATTTCACCTTCACGCGCGAGGTCCAGCAGGTCATGGCCGACAGCGAGGGGCTCTACACCGGTCATCCGGAGGTGAAGTATCCGGCGGACAAGCCCAAGCTCAGTGACCTGAAGCTTTTGACCGTGGACGCCGACGAGCTCGAGAAGCGTAACGAGGAGATCAAGAAGCGCTTCGTGGAGTTCTTCGGAGCCTAGGTGGACCGCTCCCTCCCCGTCTGGGTCCTCACCGGCCTGCTCCTCGCGCTGCTGATTCTCTTGCCCCTGGGGTGGCTGGTCGCGCTGAGCCTGTCGGGCGATGGCGGCGCGGGCCTGGCGAGCTACCGGGCGGCGCTCACCGATGTCCAGCTGAGGAAGGCGCTCTGGAACACCGTGGTGATGGCCTTCTGGGTGGGCCTCGCCTCGCTCGCGATCGGCGCTCCCATGGCGTGGCTGACGGCGCGCACCGATCTGCCGGGCAAGCGCACGATCCGCGCGCTGATGCTGGCCTCGTTCGTCACCCCTCCGTTCCTCGGCGCCTTCGCGTGGGTGATGCTGGCCGGGCCCAACGCCGGGCTGCTCAACAAGCTCTACCGCGATCTCACCGGCGCCCAGGACCCGCTGTTGAACATCTTCAGCATGCCGGGGCTCGTCTTCGCGGTCACGCTCTACACCTTCCCCTACGTCTTCATCATGATCGCCAACACGCTCGAGCTGATCGCCTCGGACCTGGAGGAGGCGGCCGCGATCCTCGGCGCGCGGCGGTTCACGGTGGCCGTCACCGTCACGCTGCCGATGGTGGCGCCCGCGATCGCCAGCGGGTTCATCCTGGCCGTCCTGCAGGCCCTGGCCCTCTTCGGCTCGCCCGCGATCCTCGCCTTGCCCGCGGGGTTTCACACGATCACGACGCAGATCTGGTCCTATTTCCAGTACCCGCCGAAGATCGAGCTGGCGGCCGCCGCGTCCATGCCGCTGCTCGTCGCCACGGCGCTGCTGCTGTTCCTGCAGCGGCGGCTGCTCGGGCGGCGCGGCTACGCCAGCGTCGGCGGCAAGACGGGCCAGCGACGCGCGGTCTCCCTCGGGGCGTGGCGGTGGCCGGCCTTCCTCGGCTGTCTCGCCGTGATGGCCTGCTCGATCTTCCTGCCCTACGGCGTGCTGGCCAGGGCCGCGCTGTCGCGCGCGTGGGCCCAGCCGCTGTCGTGGGACAACCTGACGCTCGGCAACGTCTGGTTCACGTTCTGGCAGTACAGCGCGACCCGGTCGGCCATCGTCAACACGCTCGAGCTCGGAGTGATGACGGCCACCGTCGGGGCGGTGATGGCGGCGCTGCTCGCCTACACCGTCAACCGCCGCCTCGTGCCGGGCTCCCAGGTGCTGCCCTTTCTCGTGCTGGCGCCGGTGGTGATCCCGGGCGTGGTGCTGGCCGTGGGCCTGTTCATCGCCTACACGCGCCCGCCGCTCCTGCTCTACGGCACGCTCTGGATCCTGTTCGCCGCCTACCTGACCAAGGAGCTGCCGGTCGGGTACTCGCAGTCCGACGCGACCTTCCGCGGCGTGCACGCGGAGCTCGAAGAAGCCGGGCGCATCCTCGGCGCCGGCCGGCTGCGCGTGCTCGGCGAGATCACGGCACCCCTGGCGCGCAGCGGCATCATCGCCACCTGGTGCTTCATCTTCATCGGCGTGATCCGTGAGCTGTCCGCCTCGATCATTCTGTTCACGCCCGACACCAAGGTCATGTCGGTCGTGATCTTCGATCTCAAGGAGGAAGGCCAGTTCGGCGCCATCGCCGTCCTCGGCCTGTTCATGCTCCTCATGACCTTCGCGACGGTGACGCTCATGCAGACGCTGCTCGGCCGCGACGTCCTGGGCGTCCGGGAGTAGCGATGCCCGGGGTGACGATCAGCGGGCTCACCAAGCGCTACGGCGACGTCGCGGCGGTGGAGGGTCTGGACCTCGCGGTCGCGCCCGGCGAGCTGGTGGCCCTGCTCGGGCCGTCCGGGTGCGGCAAGACCACCACGCTTCGTCTCGTGGCCGGCTTCCTCGCGCCGGAGGCCGGCGAGATCCGCGTCGGCGACCGCTGCCTGTCCTCGGCGTCGTCGGTCGTCCCGCCCGAGCATCGCAAGATGGCGATGATCTTTCAGAGCTACGCCCTCTGGCCGCACATGACGGTCGCCCAGAACGTCGCCTACGGGCTCCGCGTCGGCCGCCGGGTCGACAGGCCCGAGCGCGAGCGGCGCGTGCGAGAGATCCTGAGGGCCGTGCAGCTCGCCGGATTCGAGCGGCGGTATCCGGGCGAGCTGTCGGGCGGCCAGCAACAGCGGGTCGCCGTGGCCCGCGCGCTGGTGGTCGAGCCGGAGATCTTGCTGCTCGATGAGCCGTTGTCGAACCTCGACGCGAACCTCCGCGAGGAGATGCGCTTCGAGATCCGGCGCCTGCACGAGGCGTTCGGGATCACCACGCTCTACGTGACCCACGACCAGGCCGAGGCCATGGTCATCTCCGACCGCATCGCCGTGCTCGACCGCGGCCGTGTGGTCCAGGTCGGCACCGCGGCGGATCTCTTCGAGCGCCCGCGCACGCGATTCGTCGCCCAGTTCATCGGGCGGACGAACCTGGTGGAGGGCGTCATGGCCGCGCCGGGCGTCGTCCTGCGCGGGCGGCTGTCGCTGCGCGTCCCGGCAGGCGAGACCAAGCCGGGGGACCAGGTCGCCGTCTCGATCCGCCCCCACACGATCACGCTGCTGGCCGACGAGCCCGCGCGGCCGGCCGGCGCGGAGGAGAACCGGATGCGCGGCACCGTGCGTCGCGCGAGCTACCTCGGCGCCGGCGTGGACTACGAGGTGGACATCGACGACGCAGACGTGACGCTCCGGGTCGCCGCGCCCCCGCCGTCGCGGTTCGCTCCCGGAGCACGCGTCAGCCTCGCCGTGTCGGTGGAGGCCTGTCTCCCCCTCGCGGAGGCGTGAAGGCCACGCCCGAGCCCACGCCGGCTCCGGTGCCGGAGCCCGTGCATCCGTCCATCGCGCTCGCCCCCGCGCGGAAGTGGGCCATCACGGGCTCGGTGATGCTCGTGACCATCATGCAGATCCTCGACACGAGCATCACAACGTGGCCCTGCCCCACATGCAGGGCACGCTGTCGACCAGCGTCGAGGAGACCTCCTGGGTCCTGTGCTCACCGTGATCTTCGCCGCCGTCGTCCTGCTCCTGCCCTGGATGCGCCGCATTCGCGTCGAGCAGACGGGGCCCCAGGCGGCCGCGGGTCGCGTGGAGGGACTACCCGAGCCCGCGCCCGAGTGACCGGGCTCGTCGCGATCCCACGCACACCGCCGCGAAGACGAGCGCGGGGAGCCAGATCCAGAGCATCTCGTTCGCAAGGACGCGCGCGCCCCATTCCGAGAAGAATGGCCGGATGCCGAGCGGCGAGACCTCGATGGGCCTCACGGGAAAGAAGTACCGGCCATTGTCGAACGGTACCAGGAACGCGATCCCGGGGCCGCCGTTCGTGAGCGCGTCCAGCGCGCCGTGCGAGGCGGTGGCCAGGAAGAAATAGACCCAGAGCCGCGCGCGCGAGATCCCCGGAGCGCGACGGAAGAACAGCGCGACGACGACCGCCGCGAGCGCTGCCGCGAACGTCAGGGAATGCGAGAGCCCCCGGTGGCCGAGGACATGGCCGACCGGGATGCCGAGGACGACCCCGACAACGTCAACGTCCGGCAGGATCGCGCACGCCGCGCCGAGCGCCCAGAACCTGGCCGGCACCCCCCGCCGATAGAACGCGGCCCCGAGCGCGCCCGCGACGATCGCGTGGCTGAACGCCGACGCCACGCCTCAGTCGAGGCCGCGAGCACGGAGTGTTTGCCCTCGCGTCCGCCGTAACCGCTGTTCGAGCGCCGGCTTCGCCGGCGCAATCCTGATCTGGGGGGAGGCAGCGGAGCGGGCCGTCAGGCCCGCGGAGCGTCGGAAGGGGGGCGAAGCCCCCCTCCGAGCGATCAAAACTCCCACGGGGGCTCGATGTCCATCGACAGCTCGAGCAGCGTCGGGCCGTCGGCCACGAACGCGCGGGCCAGGGCCGCCGGCAGCGCCGCCACGCCGGCGAGGTGCTCGCCGCGGGCGCCGAAGGTGCGGGCCATCGCGGGGAAATCGGGATTGGCGAGATCGGCCTCGCCCCAGCGCT
>Ga0137373_10002526_pt1 | contig 20071 bp, 22 predicted proteins | sample SagtaG_5_FD_104912 | JGI IMG/M metagenome (GOLD analysis project Ga0137373, IMG submission 104912) | Vadose zone soil microbial communities from Sagehorn Ranch, Mendocino, California, USA - Sage1_R_80_16 metaG | ecosystem: Environmental > Terrestrial > Soil > Vadose zone | place: USA... | reverse complement strand
TTGTGTAAAATACGGGTGAGCATGGGATGACCTCCTGTTGGAACAGGTAGTTGGCGTTTCTGCCATGCTACTCAGGAGGTTTCCCATGTTCAACTTATCCATGTTTTTCGCCAGAGTCCAGTATGAAGGAGTAGTTGCTGGCGGCAAGTTGACGTTCACAGGCCCTGCCCGCTTCCAGTATGAGCTGGACGGCGACGGCAAGATTAAGGTGAATCCCGACGGCGCCATCACCGTCGTCTGGTGGCTGCGCGACGAGAACGGAGCATGGAAGCCTTGGATGAACAACACGTTTACCAAGATGAAGTAGGCAGCGGTTAAGCAGGCAGCGCAGACAGTAGCGCGGCGCATGGTCCGACCAGGCTCTAACATGATAAGGATTGGCTGCGCCGCGCTCACGCTGCTTTCTCGACGGGCTATGGACGCAAGAAGATAGGAAGTCAGTCGATTGGACAACCCACAGCAAGCTGTTGTGGAGGGCTCATATCACACTTTTCGCCGAGAGCAGAATGGGCCACGCGCCGAGAAGTGAGCACGAGCCAGACAGCGAGGAGAATGGTATGAATTCCACGCGTCGCTCGACCTTCTGCCGATGAATGCAGCCCGTACTACTCGACCTATATCCAGCTTGTGCCGGATGGCGACATTTCGCCCACAGTAAATGCGGTGTAGTAGCAGCCGGACAGGAAAGGAGCAAGCCAAGAACGATTAGTATCTGGAAGGTCTGACCGGGTTAAGGTAGAATGGACGACATCACACCAGACCGTGTTCCACCGCAAAGCGGGTGGCGACAGCACGCGATGAGGTGCCGAGCTTGCGATAGATGCCACTGAGGTGCGTGTTCACTGTACGCGGGCTGATGACGAGCTGCGCAGCCACCTGGGCGTTGGTCAAACCCTGTGCGACACAGCACAGCACCTCGACCTCGCGCGTGGTCAGGCCGGCTGGATACGGCGATTGGGCGCTCGGGGTGATCGCCGACTCTGCTGCAGCGCCAAGCGCCAATGCCTCCGCAATTGCCTGCTCCAATGGCAAAGCCTGCCCCGCTGCCCACGCCCGATCGAACGTCACATCGTCCAGGTGCGCACGTGCCGCCGCCATAGAACAGTCGTAGTCTGATCGAACCATCGGTTCCAGCACATGGTTACTAGCCAACAAGAGCTCGGCGACCGCTCCAAGCAATCGCACCGCTTGTACATACTCACTTATGGCACTTGCGATAGCCGCGAGCCCTACAAGGCTCAGGGCAATGGTCCTGGTGCGCCCCAGTTCCTGTGCCATAACCAGACTCTCTGTGAACAGCGCGGCTGCGTGTGACGTTGCACCCTGCTGGAGAGCGACATAGCCCTGTTCTTGCAGCATCCCCGCCAGGACAGCCTTGCGTCCGAGCCGCCGCCACACTCTCTCGCTCTCCCGGTAATAGGCGATCGCTCGCTCGAATTTCCCTTCATATCGCGCGATTGCGCCGAGGCTGGACATAGCCAACGCGATGCCATCGGCATGGCGCAGCTCGTGTGCCAGGGCCAGGCATGTGTCGTACAGTGCAGCGGCGCGCCGCAGGTCGCCCTGGCACTCCGCGACCCATCCCATCCCATGAAGCGCCCAGAACATCCCATGCCGATGGCCGATGGCGCGCGACAGCGCCAGTTCTTCGTCGTAAGAGGCCAGCGCGCCGGTATAATCACCCTGAGCCATGGCCAGGTAGGCGAGGTCGTGCAGAACACTCGCGATCTGGCGCTGATCCCCAAGCTCACCGAACAGTTGGCGGCTCGCTTCAAACCGTTGTCGCGCCGCTGCGAGGTCGTTGCGCATATAATCGACCCAGCCCAGCACCACGAGCGCGAGCGCCATTGCGGCCCGATCACCTAGAGTGTCTGCCAACGTCCAACTCGCTTCGCCCCACGCCGCCACCTGGGTGTAATCGTCCTGCAGCCGCGCAAGCTCAGCGGCGCACGCCTGCGCGCGGGCCACAAGAACAGACCTCTGATCGTTGCTACGTGCGATGGTGGCGTGTAGCCATCGCCGCCCTTCACTCAAATGGCCGCGGACTTTCCAGAAGGGATAGAGTGCGATCGCAAGTCGTAGTCCCGTCGTGCTGTCCCCCGCATCCGTCAGGCTCCATGTGAGGGCAGCGCGGAAGTTCTCGTGATTCGTTTCTAGCCGATCTGCAATCATGTGGTCGGGATGCTGGAGCCACGGCTGTGTTTCCTCGGCGTAGCGTAGGTAGTAGTCGGCGTGCCGGCGGCGCACCAGCGCCGCTTCGCCCGCCGCTTCGAGGTGCTCCAGCGCAAATGAGCGCAGGGTCTCCAGCATGCTGAAACGTGTCTCGCCATCAGCGGCGGTCGTCTGCTGCACCAGATTGTGGTCGACCAACGCCGCTATGCGATCCAGGAAGCTGAGGGGATGCGCTATGCTCGTCTGGGCGTTGTGACCGACGGCGCGTTGGAGCGTGTCCGGCTCGCTGCAGACCACCTCGGCGGCCGCAAGCGTGCAGCCGCCGGCAAACACGCCCAGCCGGCGAAACAGCGCCTGCGCGTCGGTGTCCAGCAGATCATAGCTCCACGCAACAGCCCTGCGCAGCGACCGATGGCGGCCCGTGATGTCGAGCGCGCCACCATGCAACAGATCGAGACGTTGATCGAGGCGGTCGAGCAACGCGTGTGAGGAGAGGACGTTGACGCGCGCGGCAGCGAGTTCGATCGCCAGCGGCAAGCCATCGAGGCGAATACAAATCTCGGCGATCGTCCGAAGCTGTGCCGCATCCAGCGGAAGATCATAGTTCACGGCCTTGGCGCGCTGGACGAACAGAGTCACCGCAGGGGATTTCGCAAGCGATTCAGTGGCGGCATCATGGTGCAGGTCGGGCAGCGCGAGCGGCGCCACCGTGAACGTATGCTCGCCGCTCAGATGGAGCACCGTTCGACTAGTGACCAGCACTTTCAGATTGGGGGCGACCTCAAGCAGGCGCGCGATGGCCGGCCCAGCCGCATAGACCTGCTCGAAGTTGTCCAGTAGGAGCAACGTCTGTGCGTCGCGCAGGGAGCCGATCAGTGTCTCAAGCCATGACTGCGAACCAGACTCACTGAGGCCCATCGCCGTCGCGACCGCTGGGATGACCCGATCGGCGTCGTGAAGGGCGGCCAACTCGACGAAGCACACACCGTCGCGAAACGTGCCGGCAACGCTCGCCGCCACATGAGTCGCCAGGCGCGTCTTGCCAACGCCAGGTGGGCCGACGAGCGTCAGGAGGCGCACATCGTCGCGGCGCAGCAGCGCACAGACCGTCGTAGCAGCATCGGCGCGACCGATCAGTGGGGTCGCCGGCACCGGGAGTGGATGGAATTTGAACAGCAGGTGCTTGGTGTCCAGCAACGTGGCTGATAGCTCGAGCGCAGGCGGAACCACCGGCAGCCGCCCGCGCGCGAAATCCAGGAACGCGCGCTGCGCAGCCTCTGGCACGCCGAGCTCGAGCGCGAGACGCTCGGCCAACTGCCGCGATGGGCGTAAGCGATCGGCCTCAAGCTTGCGGATCGTCTCGGCGCTACAGTCAGCACGGTCGGCCAGCGTGCGCTGGGTCAGGTCAAGCGTGGTGCGGCGAGAGCGGAGCCAGGGCCCAAAAGATAGCTTTGCTCCTCTGATGGGTCCTTGCGACGTCTCAGCGAGCAACAGTGGAGACGTTGTCCCGCTTTTTATCCCGGTCATGCTCCCACTCCACTCTACGCTAGTTCACCTGCGCGCTATCATACAGGTAAGACGTATGGAGTGGATAGAAGGTGGCAGCGCTTGCCACGCGACGTCTGTGGGTTCGCAACGGGCAAAGCATACCACATGCCACCGAAGCTGGCAGGGGTGTGTCGGAACGCTGCGAGCAGCCCGCAGCATGTCCAGATCCCAGTGTGTCCCGTGGAAAAACACGTATCCTCAACAGGTACGTCTGACGATGCATGACACGCGACAGCTTGCTAGAATCAGCGACTAAGCACCAGCGTGTGTATCGATCAAAGGGATCAGTGGAGCAGCGTTGCTCGAGGTAATCCCAAAACCGCTATCAACACCACCTGCGGCACGGTCGTCGACGAGCAAGATCCCCCGAAATCGGCGTTTCTCCTTTCGCGTTAGCTCAAACATAGGGCGTTCTTGGGGAAAAGCTGTGTCATAGCTCATCGAGCTCATGACGCTAGCCGACCCTAAGTATTGCGCAGCAGTGCGTCAGAGCAAGACTGCTGGACGAAATGCTGATTCACCTCATGCCGGTGCTCCTCAGGGAAGGTATCCGGCTGTTCGAGCATATCGGCGCCAAGCAGCTTGAACTGGAAAGCACCAGTCGCAGGGAGACATGGCCATGACAAAGACCAACGTTAACCACCAAGTGCAACAACTGCTCGAGCAGCTGGTATCGACCGACCAGGAGACCGGGATTCAGGTGGCGGCCTATCTCGACGGTCAGCTCGTCGTCGACGCCTGGGCCGGCCTGGCCGATCCCGAGAGGGGCCGGCCGATGGACGGTGACACGCTGATCAACGTCTGGTCTGCTGGCAAGGGTGTCGCGGCAACGACCATCCACGCGCTCGTCGAGCGTGGCGTGCTGGAGTACGACGCCCCGCTCACGCGGTACTGGCCGGAGTACGGGGCGAACGGCAAGGAGCGCACCACCGTCGCCCATGTTCTCAGCCACTCGGCTGGCGTGCCCCAGCTCCCGCCTGATGCCATACCCGAGCAGGTCACCAACGTCGCGGCGATGGCCGGTTGGATTGCCCAACAGGCGCCCCTCTGGGAGCCCGGCACGCGCACCGGCTACCACGGCTTCACCTTCGGCATCCTCGTCGACGAGCTTGTGCGTCGCGCGACCGGGCAGAGCTTCGATGACGTTACCCGCGACTTGGTCACCGGTCCGCTGGGCATCGCCGACTCGCTCGTCTTCTCCGTGACGGAACGGCATCGTGATCGGTTGGCCGTGCTCGTTGACGAGAAGGGGGCCGAGGAAGCGCTCCGGTCGATCCCCGCCGACTCGCCGCTGCTGCTCATGGGCCCACCTGCCGTGTGGCCTCAGGCGAGTCTGGGCAACCGGCTCGACTTCCAGACCGCTAGCATTCCCTCAGGGGTGACGACGACCGCCCGCGCTCTCGCCCGCCTGTACGCCGCCCTAAGCACGGGCGGGGAGCTCGGCGGTGTCCGGATCTTGGCGCGCGAGACGCTGGCCAGAGCGACGGCCCTACTGACCGCTGACGTCGACCAGATCGTTGGCTTCCCGTACCCCAAGGCACTGGGCTACAACCTGGGCTCGGCCGGTCCATCGCTGCTGGGCGGGCCGACTGGCTTCGGCTACCCCGGCGCCGGCGGCAACCTCAGTTACGCCGAGCCGGAGTTCAGGTTCGCGATCGCCATCGCCAAGAACCGGATGACGCAGGCGTGGCCCAGCGCCGTTGAGGCCGAGGTCCGTGAGGCGCTCGGGCTGCCAACGGCGCCGTCTGCCTAGTAGACGCGCGAAACATTCAGCCGCCGACCGTGACCGTGGCTCCGAGCCGCTGGCTGCCAAGCAGCCCATTGCCACAGGTCGGCGCGGCCCAGTTGGGCAAGGACGAGATATGAGCAAAACCAGCCATACCATTTCAGGGCGCTCCTGTAGACAACGTGAGAAAAGTCGTTGCGGGGCTGTTCATCTCACTGGGGTAGGTCATCGCCACGATTCGATCTTACTCGGCATCGCGCCTGCCTTCAAACGCGACTGCGTGGCACAGCACACGCTATCCGATACCGAGGTTAGTAGCCTGGATCATCTGCTGGCGTGGCGCTTGTTGGCCACCTACTGCGGTAGTGAGCTTCCAGACGCCACCTTGCCAGGCAGCAAATTGAGCCAGACCGCCATCCGAACGGTGTGCGACTTCATCGAAGAACATCTTGGCACGCAGATCACCCTTGAGGATCTAGCCGCGCTCGCGCATCTCAGCCCGTTCCATTTCGCGCGCTGTTTCAAGGCCAGTATGGGTCTGGCGCCGCACCAGTTCGTGATTGCCCGGCGCATGGAGTTGGCCAGGCGGCTGCTGTTGACGACCACGCTCACCGTTGCCGAGATCGCCTGGTCGATCGGCTATGAGAACATCAGCCATTTCAGGCGCTTGTTCACGATGCATATCGGGGTAAGGCCAGGCGCCATCCGCCGGGCCGCCGGCATCCACCTACGCGCATAAGCGCAAGAATCGACCTTCCGCAGCTTGAAAGACTTCGGCATAATACATCTTGCGCTCGCTTCGCGGTCATGAGGAACATTCCCGGTGCAGTGCCTCGATGAGGAACAATACATGAACAATAAGGACACTTCTCTCAAGATCAAATTGATCGAGATGGACGAGACGGTCACACTGCAGCAGCAGCTGGGCCAGGAGATCGGCCCCGTGATCCTGATCAACAAGTTTACCGTAAAGTCCGAGGAGGTGGATCAGTTGCTCGCAGCATGGACCGCTGACGCCACCTTTTTCAAGCGGCAGCCGGGTTTCATCTCAGCGCAGCTCCATCGCGGGGTTGGCGAGAGCTGCGTGTTCATCAACTACGCCATCTGGGAGTCGGTCGAGCACTTCCGGCAGGCGTTCAGCCAGCCGGAGTTCCGAGAGGCAATGAAGGCGTATCCGCCGAGCACGATCGCCTCGCCGCACCTTTTCCAGAAGGTCGCTGTGCCGAACATCTGTGTGGCTTAAGTGATGGTTGAAAAGGGGACAAATATAAGAACGTCGGCCCGATCAGCTGGATATCATCTGCATCACCTCCTTGCCGCGGATGATCCAGGAGCGGATCAGCCATCTGGTGGGCGCCGCAGTGCTCATACCCTACCTCTACACGCCGTTGGGCAGCGCGCCGCTCGCACTATGCCCTTCGCCGCCTATCCGGCGCTGAACCGGGTCAGTGTTGAAGACCCACCCCGGTAATCTACTGGCTAAAGTGAAAAAATATCAAACTAGAGTAGAAGTACGTGAGGTAACACCATGACCTCCCTTTCGCGAACATATATCGACAATAAGGCCACCGCGATCCAGCTGCGCACGCGCTGGGGTGGCCCGCGCCGCCAGCGACCCACCATGACGCGCCATGAGCAGTACCAGCCCTACCTGATCGACACACCCTATGGATCGCACATGCCGCTCGACACGAGCGTGCACTGGGACTGGCGCAACCCGCTCAATATCTTTCCGGCGCTCGTGCTGTTTGTCGTGTTACTCGGGCTGGTGGTGCTGGTATTGGCCTGAATAAGTCGCCGGAATCGAACGGTCAACGGGAGGGGCGATGAGGATGTTCGATACCGCCGGCTACCTGCGACGGCTCCACCTCGGTGATCTGGGTGCGCCGAGCGTCTCCGTCCTCCAAAACCTGCACAAGGCCCATGTCGAGCGGGTGGCTTATGAGGCGCTGGACATCCAGCTTCACCGGCCAACCTCGATTGATCCCTACGAGTCCGCCGCGCGGATCGTGCGAGACCACCGGGGCGGCTACTGCTACCACCTCAACGGAGCCTTTTCGTTGCTGTTAAGCCACCTGGGATATGATGTCGTGTGGCACCGCGCGGGGGTGCAGAACCATACGGACGCAGCTCCACCCGGTGCGAACCGAGCCAACCATCTCGCCCTCACGATACACGGGCTCGAAAGTAAGGACTGCCCTTCGGGGATCTGGCTGGTTGATGTCGGCCTTGGCGACGCCTTGCACGAGCCCATCCCTCTGCACGAAGGCACGTACGCGCAGGGGCCGTTTCGCTACCACCTCCGACACTCTGCGGTTGAGCCCGGAGGCTGGCGGCTCGACCACGACCTAGTTGGCAGCTTCGCCGGCATGGACTTCCGGGTTCAACCCGCGACGGTGGATGAGTTCACCGAGCGGCATCTGTATCTTTCCACGTCGCCTGACTCAGGCTTTGTTCGCACCTGTTGCGTGATGCGCCGCGATGCAACCGGAATCGATATGCTCAAGGGATGTGTGTTGGGAAGGATCGGTACGAGTAGCGAGCAGCGCACGTTGGAGACCCGGGCCGAGTGGTTTGCAGCACTCGCCGACATATTCGACCTCCCGCTCGTCGATATCGATGCAACGGCCCGCAACGCTCTCTGGAATCGGGTGCAGCGGGCACATGACGTCTGGCTTGAGTCGCGGAAGGGAGCAGGTGCAAGACGTTATACTGACATCGTCTGATGGTGTTCTATGGGAGGTTGCAATGCGCCGTCCAGTTACGATCATCGGAGCGGCGTCCAGCATCGGCATCCGCCCCTACGATCAAAGCGCTGAGGCTCGACACCTCGACCGCGTGCCGTCGGTGCTTCGGGAGCTCGGTCTGGTGGCACGGCTCGACGCCGACGATCTCGGCGACGTGGCGCCGCCACCCTATCTGGATTTCACTCGACCGCCCGCGCATGCACGCAACGAGAATGGCGTGCTGACCTACAGTCGCGCACTCGCGGATCGAGTCGCCCTCGGCGTCGCGGATGGCCGGTTCGTGCTGGTTCTCGGGGGCGATTGCAGTATCGTGCTGGGTTGCTTGCTTGGCGCTGGCCGTCAAGTGGGGAGGATTGGACTCGCCTACGTCGACGCTCACGCTGATTTTGCCACTCCGGAGGAATCTCGCACGGGGTCAGTCGCGAGCATGTGTCTCGCGCTTGCGGTGGGGCACGGCGATTCGGCCCTCGCGAGATTTGCCGGTTCGACGGCGCTGGTGCGAGCAGAGGACGTGGTTCTGATTGGGCGGCGGGATGCGAGTGAGCCAAGCTATGGTCACGCGGCGCTCGGCGCTTCTGGCATTCTGGATATACCTGATTCAGTGTTTTCGCCGAGTGGCGGTGCCGCCACCGCCGCAGCCGCTCTGGCACGGCTCGGACGGGCCGAGGTAGCGGGGTTCTGGATCCATGTGGACGCCGATGTGCTTGATCCGCTTGTGATGCCGGCGGTCGACTCGCCCGAACCAGGAGGACCGGGGATCGACGAACTAGTAGCGCTGGTCGCCCCGTTGGTAGACCATCCGCGGGCACTGGGAATGGAGGTCACAATCTATGACCCTCGGCTCGACCCGGATCGGTCGAGTGCTGTGCGGCTAGTGGAGCTGCTCGATAAGCTCCTCGGGAGCCGTTCCGCCGAACACTCTAAAGCGTGCCGCTGAATTCAGACGTTAGACGCTAGGGAGCGCGTTTACTGCGAGTGTCGCTGAACGCAAAATGACGCCTTAGGAGCGGAACAGTACACGTCGCGATGAGCGGATCGAAACAGGACTGAAAATGAACGTGTTTGTCGTCGGCGGGACGGGTGCGATCGGCACTCACGCCGTTCCAGCGCTCGTTGGTGCGGCACACACAGTCACTGCGCTGGCGCGAACGCCTGAGAAGGCCGCTCAGTTGAGCAAGCAGGGTGCTTCGCCCATCATGGTGTCCATGTTCGATCGAGCGACCCTGACCGAAGCGTTCAAAGGCACGACGCGGTCATCAACCTTGCGTCTGCAATTCCGCCGACCGCGAAGTTTTTCCAGACGAAGGCCTGGGCCGCCAATGACCGCGTGCGAAAGGAAGGCTCGGCCGCCATCGTCGACGCCGCAATTGCGGCGGGCGTCGGTCGTATAGTCCAGGAATCGGTCAGCATGATTTATCCGGAACGGGGAGAGGCGTGGATCGATGAAGCATGCCCGCCCGACAATTTCCCGATGGCCCAGGCGAATTTGGCCGCCGAGGCCAGCGCGAACCGTTTTTCTGCCGCAGGTGGCGCGGGCGTCGTGCTGCGTTTCGGGTGGTTCTACGGGCCCGGTGCCAGGCATAGCGAGGAATTTTTTGCACTGGCGCGCCGCCATATCGCAATTCTGATCGGGCCGCCCAACAGCTATGTCTCGTCAATTCACGTGGCCGATGCGGGCGCTGCTGTCGCTACGGCGCTGGCGGTTGCAGGAGGAACCTATAACGTGGTCGACAACGAGCCGCTGACAAAGCGTGGCTACGCGGATGCGCTTTGCGCGGCCGCAGGTAAGGCGGCGTGGCTGAGAGTGCCGGGCCGCGCGGCGCTCTTGCTCGGCGACCGCTCAACGTCGCTGACACGCTCCTTGCGTGTCAGTAATGCGCGTTTCCGAGAAGCCAGTGGATGGAGGCCCATGTACCCCAGTGCGCGTGAAGGCTGGCTCGCCACCGCAGAGGCGCTCGAAAAGCACTAAGCCCAATTCGACAAGGCGAACGGAAATTCATTAAGACAGAACGGTGATCAAATGATGACAAAGAATAAAGACATGAATAACACTGCTCCCACCCCTCTGCCCGCGTCCCTTACGCAAGCCGTCACCTTGTGGCTTGTAGCCATTGGCGCCGGTGTCTTTGAGACCCTCCTGGTGGTCGCGAACGTTCTGTGGGGCGACGGCAACCTGGCCAACGGAGAGAGCCTTAACGCTGGCGCGGCCGTACGGCTGGTTATCTTTGTGGCCATGACGCTGGTGGCACTGCAGCTGCGCCTCGGCAAAAACTGGGCCCGCTGGACCATTGGCATTATGCTGGGCGTGTTTGGCTTGCTCTCACTTGTGATCCAGCCCCTTAGCTGGCTGATGGAGGGCCACGCCGCGAGTGAGGCTTTTGCTCATCTCAATCTGGCCTCAGCCGCCTTTATGCTCAGCCGGGCAGCGCATATGGTAACCGTGGTGGCCGCGACCGCGCTGATGTTCGTGCCCACGAGCAATAATTTTTTCCGAGCTCAAAGTGGTTGATGGACAAATCGATGTTGTTTCAGGTGGAAGACTTTCCCCTGGCTGCGGGCTGTTTTGAAACGGGTAAATCGATGACCGCACAGCATGATTTATTTGTGATGTGCGAGGGTGGCGGAAATGTGCCCCCACTGTAAGGGCTTGCCCACTGGAGAGCGAAGACATGAGAAGGTACCTGTATCGCTATCGGTATTTCCTGCTCGGCATTTTCGTCGCGGCGGTTGTTGGACAGATCGCTTTTGGGTATTTCAGCGCCATGAGCCGTATTGACCTCTCCAGCGGCGGCCATGCGGATTGGTCCTATTACGGCCGTGACCAGGAGGGAACCAGGTACACACCGCTGAACCAGATCAATCGCGACAATGTCGCTTCCCTGGAGATCGCCTGGCAATATCACACCGGTGACTTCTCCAACGGCTCAGACGGCCGGCCCAAGACCACCTTTCAGGCCACGCCCATTTTGGTCGACGGGATCCTCTATCTTGCCACGGTCTATGGTCGCGTCATCGCGCTCGACCCCGAGACTGGCGCCGAGATCTGGAAATATGACCCCGGAATTGACCCAACCGTCAAGCGCGGTGAGTTCGCCAACCGTGGCGTGACCTATTGGCACGCTGCCGATGCTGTCCAGGGGCACCCTTGCGAGCGCCGGATTTTCGTGGCCACCGTCGATGCCCGGCTGATTGCAGTGGACGCCGCACGCGGAACAGCGTGCGCTGATTTTGGGCAGGCCAGTCAGTTGGATCTATCACGTGGCGTCGATCTCGGCGACTATCAGGCAAACCGCCGAGAGTATGGCGTCACATCGCCGCCGGTTGTGATTGGTGACCTGGTCGTCGTCGGCTCGGCGATCGGCGATAATCGGGCCGCGACGCTGGAGCGCGGCATTGTCCGTGCCTTCGACGTCCGCACGGGAGCGTTGCGCTGGTTGTGGGATCCCATCCCACGCGAGCCGGCCGATCCCGCCTTCCAAACCTGGGCGCAAGAAAGCGCCCGACGCACCGGCGCGGCCAATGTCTGGGCTCAACTCTCGGTCGATGTCGCTCGGAACCTCGTTTTCGTACCCACCAGCAGTCCCAGTCCAGACTACTACGGCGGCAAGCGGCAGGGCAGCAATTCCTACGCCGACTCAGTGGTTGCTCTACGCGGATCCACCGGCGAGCTGGTGTGGCATTATCAGATCGTGCATCACAATATCTGGGATTATGATCTGCCCGCCCAGCCCAGCCTGATCACCGTTCGGAAGGATGGTCGGGATATTCCAGCCGTCGCCCAGGCCACCAAGATGGGTTTTCTCTTTCTGCTCCAGCGCGAAACCGGCGAGCCTATTTTTCCGGTGGAAGAACGGCCGGTGCCCCAGTCGGATGTGCCGGGCGAGCAAAGCTGGCCCACACAACCTTTCCCCACGATTCCGCGGCCATTGGCGCCAACCACGCTCAGCGGCGATGACGCTTGGGGGCTCAGCCCCTGGGACCAGGGCCAATGCCGCAAACTGATCGAGCGCTACCGCAACGACGGTATCTTCACACCTTCTAGCCTGAATGGAGCGATCCAATACCCAGGCGCGATCGGCGGAACGAATTGGGGGAGCGTCGCCTTTGAGCCGCAGCGCGGCTGGGTGATTCTCAACATGACCCGCCTGCCTTCGGTCACCGGCCTTATTCCGCGAGAGAAGCTGGAAGCGGGGAAGCGTGACGTGCCTCACGGCGCTGCGATCAGCCAGATGCAGGGCACGCCCTATGGCCTGTTCCGCATTTCCGCGCTGCTCTCGCCCCTGGGCCTGCCCTGCACCAAGCCGCCCTGGGGTACGTTGCTGGCGGTGGACAGTGCCACTGGCGACGTGAAGTGGGAAGTTCCGTTGGGAACGGTCCAGGACCTCGCTCCCGTTCCGCTGCCGATCGAATGGGGCACCCCAAATCTCGGCGGACCCATCGTGACACAAGGCGGACTGGTCTTCATCGGCGCGGCGATGGACAATTATCTGCGCGCTTTCGACCTGGAAACCGGCAAGGAGTTGTGGAAAGGACGACTGCCGGCCGGCGGACAGGCGACACCCATGACCTACCGCTTACGCGAGAATGGCCGGCAATTCGTCATCATCGCCGCCGGGGGGCATGGGCGTCTAGGCACCGACATCGGCGATTCGGTGGTCGCGTTTGCGCTGCCTGAGCGTGGCGCGGGCGTGCTGGCCCAGAGTGTGGCACGAACGCTTCGCACCGTTGGGGTTGTGTTCGTCCTTTTCCTGGCATTCTTGCTGGTGTTCAGATTCGTGTATAAGAATTGGCTCTGGTATGGGCTACTGGCAATCCTGAGCATCATCGCGACCTGGGTTGCCTGGCTGATAAGCCAGGCCATCGCTATGACCTTGCTTGCCATGCTCGCGGCGCTGGCTCTGGCCTGGCTGTTGACCCTGGCGCGCAAACGCCTGTATGCACGCTACACGCGTTCGGTACAGCCTGCTGGCAGTAGCTGAGCCCTAACCGTTCGGCGCAGGCTTGTACCTGGGAGATGAGGGTATGGCAAGGCACATCGGGATCGTCGCCGTGAGCGCGGAGGGCGCGGCGCTCTGCTACCGAACCATCTGTGAAGAGGCAGCGGCGCTGCTCGGTCGTCACGCGCATCCAGAAGTGACGATGCACACGTATTCTCTCGCCGACTATGTGCATCACATCGAGGCTGGGCACTGGGACCAAGTCGGCGAGATGCTGCTTTCGTCGGCCGAGAAGCTGCGCAAGGCTGGTGCTGATCTGCTGATCTGCCCGGACAACACCGCCCACCAGGCTCTCGACATCGTGCGTGAACGCTCCGCGTTGCCCTGGCTGCACATCGCTGAGGAAGTGACGAGAGCAGCAGCCGAGCGAGGCTACAAGCGGCTGCTCCTTCTCGGAACCCGCTATCTGATGGAGGGGCCGGTGTACCCGGCCAAGCTGCGCCCCAGCGGACTCGAGTACGAGATACCCGACGCCTTGTCTCGCTCCCGGATCAACACCTTGACCTTCGACGAGCTTATCTACGGCCGGTTCGAGGAGTCGACGCGGGCATACTTCTTAGATGTGATCAGGGAGGCACAAGGACGTGGGTGTGATGCGGTGATCCTGGGCTGTACCGAGTTCCCATTACTCATTAGCGAGGCCGACTCGCCGCTTCCCACGCTCGATTCGACACGACTCCTGGCGCGCTCGGCCTTGCGGGAGGCGGTGCGTCAGTAGTGCGCCGAACTCCGCACTCCAGCGGCCCAGGGGCTCGCTCTGCTCGCCTCGCGGCCGCTGAGCGCAGAGGTTGGGGCAGAGCACAGGTCACGCTTCCCAATCTGCCATGGGTGAACCATGAAGTATCAAGAGTACTCACCTCACGCATCGCTTCGGGATTATGTGAAATGTTTCTGGATTCTGGAGCGAGAATATACGCCCGAGGATCCCAATGAAGAGGTGATCCCCGATGCGTGTATCGAGCTGATCTTCAATTTCGGTGCTCCGTATGTTCTGCAGGCCGAGGGCCTGAGCGAGCGTGAAATGTCGGCGGCGTTCTTGATTGGTTTGCAGAACAAGCCGCTGCTCTTTCGCTCGAGTGGAACCGTTCAGATCGTCGCGGCCCGCTTCTATGCCTGGGGTGCTTTGCCATTTCTCGCGATCCAGGCGCAAACTCCCAGCAACTTGCCCCTGACACTGAGCCGCGACTGGCACGCCTTGGCACAGAGGCTAGAGACCAAAGCTCAAGCCGATGATTATGAAGGCGCTGTCGCTAGTCTTGAAGATTTCTTGATCGGCAAACGCTTGACTGCGACCGTCGACCTGAAACAAATCCAGATTGCCGCCCAGATGCTCTACCACCAGAAGGGACAATTTCGGGTCGCCGAACTGGCGGAGTATTGCTCTCTATCTACCAGACAGCTGCAGCGACAATTCCACGATGTAGCAGGCGTCGCACCCAAGACCCTTGCCCGCACGATTCGGTTTGACGCGATTCGCAATCGACTGATGTTCGACCCAGACGCGAATTTGACTGAGCTGGCGTACGAATTCGGCTATAGTGACCAGGCCCACTTCATTCACGACTTCAAGCAATTTGCCGAGAGAACGCCCGGTGAATTTGCCGCCGAAATGCGAGCGCTCCAATTCGTCTTTCGTGACCACGAACACGTCGTCTTTTTACAAGTCTCGTCGCCCGGATCGGAGTAGAATGGCTGCAAATCCGACAACCGAAAGGAGGAGTAGACCATGAACAAGCTCAACCTGATCAGCCTGTTGGTCGAGGACTATGACACAGCCATCCAGTTCTACACCAACAAACTGGGCTTTGAGGTCGCCGAAGACGCGGCGTTCGGAGACGAGCGCTGGGTCACGCTGTCGCTGCCGAATAATCGCGATGTGGCGATTGCCCTGCATGTGGCCAAGACCAGCGCTGACCAGGCGCTGGTTGGCAAGCAAGGCGGCAGTTTCCCGCTCTACGCATTCGGGACAGCGGATTGCCTGGGCGACTACCAGCGGATGAAGGCGCTGGGGGTGGTATTCCAGGGCGAACCGCAAGCGGAGGCGTGGGGCACAGGTGTGCTGCTCGAAGACCTGTATGGCAACAAGATCTACATCAACCAAGAACCACACGGCTGAGAAGCGCGCTTGAGCTGCAGGGAGCGAGGCGGGCGGTCCGGTCAGTCCGCCTCGCCCACAACCACGCCCAACACGGCATGCACCCGACTCGCGCTCCGCGCGCTCAACACGAGCGGGTGTTCATCGCAACGGTTCGGGTGATGCCCAGGTTGGGCCGCTCATCAATGCTGATCCTACCGAAACCTCTGACTGCGGCAAACTCCAAACGAGCACATCGGCTCGGTAGATCAAGCGCGTATGTCTATTGTATTCTGAGGCGCGAATCGCTCTGTAGTCTGTGAGGTGCAGTTATGTCCGACACCAAGCCGGCCATCCATGCCAACGTCTATCACAATACCATGGAGGGGGCAACTCCCAATCCGTTCATGCCCAACCCTGACGCCATTGATCAGGCGTTTATCGCCGAGGCCAACCGCGTGCTGAGTACCGCCGTCGAACTCATCCGTGTCCTGATTGGCGCGCATCAGGGCGCGATTGCCATCATTGTGCAGCGCGATTGGCAGGCGGTCCATAAGTTCTTTTCCCTGTCGGAAAAGTATGCATCCTGGGCCGACTATCGCACACCAGCCCACGGTGTCGGCATTCACGCCTGGATGCTCGAGTACAATCGACCGATACGCTTGACACAGGTGGAACTCGAAGCCCATCCGGCCTGGCTTGGCTTTGGCAGCGAAGCCGGCACGCACCCGCCTATGCGCGGCTGGTTAGCGGCGCCGATTGTGGACCGCAACGGCATGAATTGGGGGCTGCTGCAACTCTCAGATGAGTATGAGGGTGAGTTTAGTGCCGAGGACGAGAAACAGTTTGTTGCCTTTGCGGCTCTGGTGTCGACACATCTCGAAGCGCTATGGGATCTGCGCAATAGTCGCAAGCAGCAGCAGACCACACAACCGTAATCACGGTGCCAGCACTATGAGGGAGTGTTAGTTACTCAACAGTCTTCCCTTGCAGTTGAGCGCCTTCGGCGCGCGAGGTCGTCGCTGTTTTGACGTTTTCCGATGCAGTGTGCCTGGGCGGCAACTGGAGCACAGGCCGTTCGGCGGCTCGAACCCAGGCGCAACCACGATCGCCGCACACATAAGCACTATACGCTTCATCTGTCGCAGTTACAGCTCACTACGTATTGCCGCAGCCCATCGCCGCACGCGCTCAGCTGCACCTTCGGGATGATCAGGAAGATAGACATCCGCGATGGTCATGTGCCAGCGTCGCAGAACTGGCCGCTGTTCAGCAGTATCCTTGCGGACACGCTTCTTGCCAGCATACACCTGCGCCATCCGCTGACGCACTGCTTCAACCGAAACACCTTTGTCGATTCGGTCGATGAAGGCAGTATGTAGGTCGGCAAGCGCTTCGTCGGTAAACTGGGCTGGATGTTGCAGATTGTAGGCGGCGACAGTTAAGAAGTGCTCAGCCCGCAAATCCGGATCTTGAAATTCCCAGGCGCCGATCGCGCCAAGCTGCTCCCAGCACGTCATCCCATTTACGATCGGGCCACCACACTCGGGGCAAGTTCCTATGTCTGGCTGTGTTTGGTCAGTCATCACCGTCATTCGCTCCTTCTACTCCTTGTTCGTATCACGGTGGGATCAGCAATTGCATAATATACAACCTTGTCGGACGGGTGCAAGCAAATCTGACGTTGCAGGCTGGTTTTGGTGGTCCACCACGAGGGCGAGGTCCGGGCAGGTGCAGATCAGGGCTGTAGCTCCGAGTTGAGGCGCAGTCGAACCACCGCGAAACCGCCGCGTACCACCTGTTCGAGCCGCTCGCGGTTGGGACGACCGTCAGCTTCTCTCGGCACGCCGATGAATCTACTCACGGCTGGGTTCGCCGCCATCATCAACGCGACAAGCCGCTCGACCTCGTCAATGTCCCTGATTACTTCAGGGCTGGCGCTCCGCTCGCTCCCGCGTAGCCGCACGCGCACCGGCAAGCTATGTTCAAGGTTTATTTTCCACGCGCCTCCGCCAGGGATGAGCAGCGTGTCGCCCTGCTCCACGTTTAGCTCCTTCACCTGCTGCCTTACGCATGTACTGCCGGGCAGTTTTCATCCGAACTGCCGCCCGCCATTGACATTCATCACTTCTCCCGTCATGAAACCAGCGTCCGGCGAAGCCAGGAAGAGCGCCGCTGCCGCCACATCGTTCACCTGACCGGGACGCCCCACCGGTAATTGAGCGGCGATGCTCTTCACGCTCTCTTCGGGCACACGCCCAGTTGCTCCCGTACTGGCGATAAAGCCGGGTGCAATCGTATTGACCGTAATGCCTTGCCCACTGTATTCGCGCGCCAGCGCACGCGTCAGACCCAACAGCCCGGCTTTGGCACTCACATAGCCAATCGTGCGCAGACCGCCGCCGCCGGTCAAGGCCCCATCCGAACTGATATTGATGATCCGTCCGCCCGGTCGCGTCAAGTGCGGCAGCACGGCCAGCGCCATAAGGAACGCGCCTTTGAGATTGGTAGCTAGCTCCTGATCCCAGACCGCTTCGGCCTGCTCGAGCGACATCTCGGCCGTGATGCCGCGTGATTCCCCGGCGTTGTTGATCAGCACGTCGATCTTCCCAAATTGTGTGACAATGGCGCCCACCGCCGTGGCGACCTGTTCGCGCTGGCCGACATCGGCGCGTTGCCAGCTGCACTGCGCGCCAATCGCCTGCGCGGTGGCGCGCAGGGCGTCTTCGCGGCGTCCGATGATCACAACGTGCGCATCGTTTTGAACGAAAGCTTCCGCGATCGCGCGCCCGATCCCACTGCTGCCACCGGTGATGACGACCACACGGTTGTTCGTTTGTGTTGCTTCCATTGGAATCTATCCCTCCGTTACACTTGAGTTGCGGGCCCCACGCACGCAAGCAAGACCCACGTCAGCCCGAGCAAGAGCGCACCGGTCCAGTACGGCGCGCTCGGCATGACATAGTCGTAAGTGACGCCCGCCCACAACGGTCCAAACACATAGGTCAGGCTGGTCAGCGAGATGGTCACGCCGGCCACTTTGCCCTGCTCGCGCAACGATACACTATTCGAAATCAGCGCAGTCAGCGTTGGCCGCATCAGCGCGTTGCCCGCCCCAACCAGCGCGGTGATCGGATAGAGCGCCCAGAATGCTGGCGCGAGCACAATGCCAAGGAACCCCAGCACCTGCAGGACGAGACCGCTGAGCGCGAGCTTCTGCTCGCCGAACCTGCCGACCAGACGCGGGACGACCCCAGCCTGCACGATCACGCCAATCGTCGCCGACAGCGTAAACACCGCCGCGTTCTCCAGCGGCTGCGCGCGAAACTCCTCAATCGTATAGACCGAAAAGTTGGTCGCCATACCGCCATACACAAAGTTGAAGACGAATGTCGCCAGCAATAACACGCCGAGGTTGGGCAGCTTTGCCATATCGGTGATGGCGCGTATCGGATTGACAGCCGACCACGTGAATGGCGCGGTGGCACGCTTGGCCTTGGGCAGCGACTCGGGCAGCATGAAGTAACCGAAGATCACGCTGAGCAACGAGAGCGTGCCTGCCGCAAACGCAGGCAAGGTCACGCTGAACTGACCGAGCGCGCCGCCGATAGCCGGTCCCAGAATGAAGCCGAGGCCGAACACGGCGCCCATCAAGGCAAAGTTCTTGGCGCGATGCTGCGGCGGCGTTACGTCGGCAATGTATGCCTGCGCCGTCGAGATATTGCCGCCGGTGATGCCGTCGATCAACCGCGAAAGAAACAGCACCCACAGCGCGCCGCCCAGGCCAAAGATGAAATAGCCGATGGCGGAGCCGAGCACGCTGAGCAGCAGCACCGGGCGCCGGCCATAACGGTCGGAGAGCCAACCCAGAATGGGTGCGGCAGCGAACTGTGCCGCGGAGTAGATCACCGTCAGCAAGCCGACCGTGAGCGCGTCGGTGTTGTACAGGCGCACAATGTAGGCCAGCACCGGTATCAGCATGGCCATGCCGAGCAGATCGAGAAAGACCGTGGCGAAGATGAACACCAGGGCGCCTGTGCTTGCCTTGTGCTCTTCAGGTGCCTGGGCCGGTATCGGCGTACTAGCCTTGTAGTCTGCCTGCATTCCACAACTCCGTCGTATTCCGGGCAGGAAGCGCTTCACTTCTCGCCGATCAAACGATCTGATACAAGACTGGCATCGCGCCGACGCGGTTGGCCGCCAGATTCGCCTGGAGATAGGTTCGGAAGCTCTTCGTCCGCATCTGACGCACGAGCGATCGCCCACCCAAGCCGGCATACTCGATCCCCACATAGTCCGAGCGCTCGCCCTCCAGGGGGACGAACAGGCTGGCGTTGGCCAGCCCGGTTTCCACCACATACCACGCGGCCAGATAGTCCCACAGCTGCAGCATCACGTCTGCATCGTCGGCAACGAAATAGGTGAAGCGGAACACAGCTGACCTCGTCCCGTCCACAGCGCCGATCCGCCTGGCGTTGCGCGCAGCGATGACATGCACATCCCTGGCTTCGTGCCGCAGGGTCTCTACGAGCGTTTGATACACCGGCGTGGTTTGTAGCTCGCGTGCGGTCGCCGGCGCTGTCGTTTCGATCAGCACGACGATGTCGAAACGTGCGATGTGGATCGCGGCCGCCCGTTCCTGGAGTTCAGGGCTTAGCGGCGAGTAGCCGCTAGAGTCGAACACGGTGACTCGCTGGACCACATCGAGCTGCGCGAGTCGGTACGTGAGCCTCTTGAGCTCAGTCAAGAGCTTGGACTTCGCGCGCCGGTTGGGAAGAATAGGCACCGCGCGGGGATGTACTTCCGC
>Ga0137373_10002511_pt1 | contig 20135 bp, 21 predicted proteins | sample SagtaG_5_FD_104912 | JGI IMG/M metagenome (GOLD analysis project Ga0137373, IMG submission 104912) | Vadose zone soil microbial communities from Sagehorn Ranch, Mendocino, California, USA - Sage1_R_80_16 metaG | ecosystem: Environmental > Terrestrial > Soil > Vadose zone | place: USA... | reverse complement strand
GTCCAGCAGCGGTTCGGATTGCATGATCTCGCGGTCGAGGATGCACATTCGGCGCATCAGCGGCCGAAGCTCGAAATCTACGGCGACTCGCTGTTCATCGTGCTGCGCACGGCACAGCTTCAGGATCGCAAGATTCAATTCGGCGAGACGCATATTTTCGCCGGTCGGGGTTACGTGGTGACGGTCCGACACGGGTCGACCACCGGCTACCGCGAGGTGCGCGCCCGCTGCGAGGGCGCGCCCAAGATGCTGTCGATGGGCGAGAGTTTCGTCGTCTATTCGGTCATGGACTTCATCGTCGACAATTTTTTCCCGATCGTTCACGAGTTCGAAACCGAGCTCGATGCCGTCGAAGGCGCCGTTTTCTCCGAACGCGCGAGCCGGCCGGATGTCCAACACATCTACGAGCTGCGGCACGAACTCCTGCAGATGCGCCGGACGGTCCAGCCGCTGCAGGAAGTATGCAACCGCATGATGCGATTCGATGTCCCGCTGATTGGTCCATCCATGCATCCATATTTTCGCGACGTTCAGGATCACGTGATCCGCGTGGTCGAGAGCATCGATAACCTTCTCGAGCTGGTGAAATCCGCGCTGGAAGCGCATCTGCAGCTGACCTCGGCGCAACAGAACAACATCATCAAGATTTTTTCGGTTGCCGCGGTGGTGCTGATGCCTCCGACGCTGGTGGCCTCGATCTACGGCATGAATTTCAAGAATATGCCCGAGCTCGAGTGGCCGTTCGGCTATCCCGCCGCACTCGGCCTGATGTTGATGGTCGCGGTGCTGCCGTATCTGTTTTTCAAATGGAAAGAGTGGCTATAGCGCTGCTGACGGTTCGATTTGCACCGAGTCTCGCATTCTAGGCGGCGCCAAACCAAAGTGGTCCGATCCTTCCGCCACCAACCATTATCCGAATCGAACCGCACAGACGGTCCGATGCGCCATTGGCCCGTCGCCGAGGCGGCCGGTCAACCGGGCGGAGCGTCGGGCAAGGGTCGCGGCCCATCGGCGCCTAAGCCGGGGTGGGCTCCAACTCCTCGCCGACCTTGATCGGGTGGGCCATGACCTGATCGAGCTTGGCGGTGTCGAGCTCGCCTTCCCAGCGGCTGATCACGACGGTCGCGACCCCGTTGCCAACCAGATTCGTCAGCGCGCGGCACTCGCTCATGAATTTGTCGATCCCGACCAGGATCGCCAGCGATTGGATCGGGATGTCCGGCACGATCGCCAGCGTCGCCGCGAGCGTCACGAAGCCGGCCCCGGTCACGCCCGAGGCTCCCTTCGAGGTGATCATGGCGATCAGCAGCAGCCCCAGTTCCTGGCCGAGGGTGAGGTGCGTATTGGTTGCCTGCGCCAGGAACAGGCTGGCCAGCGTCATGTAGATGTTCGTGCCGTCGAGATTGAAGCTGTAGCCGGTCGGGATCACCAGACCGACGACCGAACGCGAGGCGCCCAGCCGCTCCATTTTCTCCATCATCTGCGGCAGCACCGTCTCCGAGGAGCTCGTGCCGAGCACGATCAGCAGCTCGTCCTTGATGTAGGCGATGAAGCGCAGGATCGAGAATCCGCTGAGATGCGCGATCGTGCCGAGCACGATCAGCACGAACAACAGCGCGGTGAGATAAAACGTGGCGATCAGCTGCAGCAGGTTCCACAGCGACCCCAGTCCATAGGCGCCGATCGTGAACGCCATCGCGCCGAAGGCGCCGATCGGCGCCGCCCGCACGATGATGTGGATGATGCGGAAGAACACCTTGGCGGCGATGTCGATCGCGTGGGTAACGCGCTCGCCGAGCTCGCCCATCCGCGAGATGGCGAAGCCGGAAAGGATGGAAACCAGCAGCACCTGCAGGAGATCGCCGCGCGCCAGGGCTCCCAGAAAGGTGTCGGGAATGATCGCGAACAGATGCGCGACGATGCCCTCTTCCTTGGCGCGCGTGACGTAGGAGGAAACCGCCTTGGGGTCGAGCGAAGCCGGATCGATGTTGAAGCCGCTGCCCGGCCGGACGATCTCGCCGACCAGCAGCCCGATGACGAGCGCCAGCGTCGACACCACCTCGAAATAGACCAGCGTCTTGACGCCGACCCGCCCGACCTTCTTCAAGTCGCTCATCGAGGCGATGCCGTGAACGACGGTGCAGAAGATCACCGGCGCGATCATCATCTTGATGAGCTGAATGAAGCCGTCGCCGAGCGGCTTGAGCGCGACCCCGGTTCCGGGGAAAAAATAGCCGACCAGGATCCCGATCAGGATCGCGATGATCACCTGAACGTAAAGCACGCTGTACCAGGGACGCCCGCCGGTCATGATGGTTTCCCCAAGGAAGCGGGCCGGCGCACGATTGCAGCGCGGGCACGGGCCGCTGTTTCAAACGAGGAAGTGTAGGATAATTTTTGGGGATCCCGCTAGCGCGAATGTGAACGCAGGGCAGCTTACAATCGCGGGACGCCTGACACAGATGCCAAGTTCGTCGACTGCTCGTTGATCGTCTTAGGTCCGCCGTTCGCTGGCTATTTCAGGAACAATCGACATGGCAGGCGGTTCTCGTCGTGGCCGATCGCGCATTGCGGCTGGAGGATAGCGTGTCTGCATATGCCGGACTTGGACGCGAACTTTCCGGGCAGGCCGGGACCGGCCCCGCCCGCTCGGATGCGCGCGCGATTTGGCTCGCGGCTTACGACGCGGTACGCAGCGAGACCGAGCGCCGCGCCGCGCCGCTCTCGGCCGAGGACCAGGCGGTGCAATCGATGCCCGACGCGAGCCCGGTCAAATGGCACCGCGCGCACACCACCTGGTTCTTCGAGCAGTTTCTGCTCATTCCGCACGCTCCGGCGTACCGGGTGTTCGATCCGCGGTTCGGATATTTGTTCAACTCCTATTATGTCGCCGCGGGCCCGAGACATGCGCGCCCCAGGCGCGGCCTCATCACGCGCCCGAACGCCGCGGAAGTCGGCGCCTATCGCGCCCATGTCGATCGCGCCGTGCACTGCCTGATTACCGAGGCGGGCGCGCGGCAGCTCGGTGACATGCTGCGGATCCTCGAGATCGGCCTCAATCACGAGCAGCAGCACCAGGAGCTCATGCTGACGGATATTCTCCACGCTTTCGCCCAGAACCCCACGGCGCCGGCCTATGACGCCGGATGGCGCCCGCCCGAAACTCGCGGCGGTGCAGGCGGCTTCCTCGCGTTCGCGCAGGGCATTTACAGCGTCGGGCACGATGGCGAAGGCTTTGCGTTCGACAACGAGCGCCCGGCGCACCGGGCTCTGGTCGGCCCCGTGCGCATTGCCCGCGAGCTTGTCAGCAATGCGCAATGGTTGGCATTCATGGACGATCGCGGGTATCGGACGGCCTCGTTGTGGCTCTCGGACGGTTGGGCGAGCGTCGAAGCGGAGGATTGGATTGCGCCCGGCTACTGGCAGGAACGCGACGGCCAATGGCTGACGATGACGCTCGGCGGGCTCAAGCCGCTCGATCCCGACGCGCCGGTATGTCATATAAGCTATTACGAGGCGGACGCCTTCGCGCGGTGGGCCGGCAAGCATCTGCCGACCGAATTCGAGTGGGAGATCGCGGCGCGCACCGGTGAACTTTCGAACGCCGAGGGCGTTGCCTGGCAGTGGACGCGCAGTGCCTACGGGCCCTATCCTGGGTTCCTGGCGGAGGCCGGCGCGCTCGGCGAATACAATGGCAAGTTCATGGTCAACCAGATGGTGCTGCGGGGCGGTTCGCTGGCCACTCCCGCAGGCCACAGTCGCGTGAGTTATCGCAATTTCTTCTATCCGCCCGCCCGCTGGCAATTCACCGGAGTTCGGCTTGCCGATTACGACGGCTGACCGCCCCTGTCCGAACCAATCCCAGTCACGGGCTCGATCATGACGGCGCTCGCGCGATCTGCCGTTCGTCCGCAACCCGCGCGGAATGCCGCGACCGGGTTCGCCGCCGACGTGCTCGCGGGCCTCGCCGCCATGCCGAAACGCCTGCCGGCGAAATATTTCTACGACGAGGCCGGCTCGCGGCTGTTCGAACGGATCACCGAGCTTCCCGAATATTACCCGACCCGGACCGAGATGCGGATCCTGGAATCCTCCGCCGAGAGCATCGCGCAATTCGCGCAACCGGGCGCGGCGCTGGTCGAGTTCGGCAGCGGCTCGACCGCGAAGGCGCGCCTGCTGCTGCGGCACATGGCCTCGGTGCGCGCCTATGTGCCGGTGGATATTTCCGCGGAATTCGTGAACGGCGAGGCCGCCCGGCTGCAGGCGGATTTCCCGGCGCTCCAGGTGCTGCCGGTCGCGGCGGATTTCACCTGCGCGTTCGAATTGCCCGCCGCGATCCGCGCGGCTCCGCGGATCGGCTTCTTTCCCGGATCCACCATCGGCAATCTCGAGCCCCATGAAGTCACCGGGTTTCTGCGCCGCGCCAGACGCGTGCTGGGACGCGCCGCAGCATTCGTGGTGGGCGTCGACCTGGTCAAGGACCCGGAGGTGCTCCACGCCGCCTATAACGACTCGCAAAGCATCACGGCGCAGTTCAATCGCAACCTGCTGGTGCGCATGAATCGCGAGCTCGCCGGCGATTTCGACGTGAGCGCGTTCGAGCATCATGCCTTCTATAATCGCGAGCTGCGCCGGATCGAGATGCATCTCGCCAGCCTGCGGCGGCAAAAAGTGCGCATCCTCGGCAAATGCTTCGGCTTTCGCGCCGGGGAGACCATCCACACCGAGAACAGCTACAAATACACCGTCGAATCCTTTGCGGCGCTCGCGCTCGGCGCCGGCTGGACGACGGGCGCGGTGTGGAGCGACCCCGACGGCTATTTCTCGGTGCAGGCACTCGTGCCGGAAGCGGGCGGGCGCCGCACCTGAACGCGTCGAGGCGGGGGATTCGAGCCATCGAGGCGGGGGATTCGAGCCTATGAGCGACAAACACAACGTCTTGGCGATCTGCGGCAGCCTGCGCCGGGGCTCCTACAACGCCATGCTGGCGCGCAATCTGCCGGCGCTGGCGCCGGCGGAAATGACGATCGTGCCCTCGCCGCCGATCGGCACCATGCCGCTCTACAATTTCGATGTGCAGAGCGAGCAGGGCTTCCCGGCGCCGGTCACGGCGCTCGGCGACGCGATCCGGGCCGCGAGCGGCATCATGTTCGTCACGCCGGAATACAATTATTCGATACCCGGCGTGCTCAAGAACGCGATCGATTGGGTGTCGCGGCTCCCCAACCAGCCGCTCGCCGGCAAGCCGGTCGCGATCCAGTCCGCCTCTCCGAGCGTGCTCGGCGGCGCGCGCGCGCAATATCACCTGCGGCAGATGATGGTGTTCCTCGACGCGCAGGTCTTCAACAAGCCGGAGATCATGGTGACGTTCGTCAACACCAAGGTCGATGAGGCCCAGGGTGTGCTGACCGACGAGCCGACGCGAAAAATCATCGCCCAGCAGCTCGCCGCATTTTCCAAATTCATCGCCCGCGTGGGCGTGCCCGCCTGACGGTCGAGGAGCGGCCGTTCTCGTGGCACTGCAGTGGCACTGCCGGCGTAGTTTTGAAGACCCAAATTATTGCGGTAATCTCCGGGGCAATCGTCAACGAAAACAGGAGGAACGCCATGGGTGTCCCGAGCGCCCGGAAATCGGCCGGGAAGCCGGGCCCGCCGGCGGCGAGCAAGAACGTCGAAGCGTCCCGGCGCGCCTATTACGAGCGCATCTCCGCCCACGACATGGCGCCGCTGTGGGAGGTGCTGCGCGACCTCGTGCCTGACGAGCCGGCCACGCAATGCGTGCCGGCGATTTGGCATTTCAAGGACGTGCGGCCGTTCGTGGCCGAAGCGGGCGAGCTGATCACGGCGAAGGAGGCGGAGCGCCGGGTGCTGGTGCTGGAGAATCCGGCGCTGCGCGGCAAGTCTCGCATCACCCAGACGCTCTACGCCGGCCTGCAGCTGATCCTGCCGGGCGAGATCGCCCCCGCCCACCGCCATTCCGCCTCGGCGATCCGTTTCGTGCTCGACGGAGAGGACGCCTATACGGCGGTGGAGGGCGAGAAAACACTGATGAAACCCGGCGATTTCGTCATCACCGCCAATTGGGCCGCGCACGACCACGGCAATACTTCGAAGCAGCCGATGATCTGGCTCGACGTGCTCGATCTGCCGATGATCAATTTCTTCGAGGCGGCGTTCTCCGAACACCTGAAACGGGAAAGCCAGGCGGCCGAGCGCGAGGACGGGGATTCGCTGGCGCGGTTCGGCTCCGGCGTGCTGCCCGAGGGCGAGGCTCCCAACGAGATCCGCACCCCGATCGTCAATTATCCCTACGCCCGCACCCGGCCGATCCTCGAGCGGCTGCGGCGCGCAGGCGACGTCGACCGCTGTCACGGCGCGCGCGTGCGCTACGCCAATCCCTGGAACGGCGGCTGGGCGACGCCGACCATGGGCGCGCATCTCGCACTGCTGCCCAAGGGCTTTGCGGGCCAGCCGTATCGTTCGACCGACGGCGCGATCTTCGTCTGCGTCGAAGGCGAAGGCGCAACCAAGCTTGATGACGAGACGCTGGAATGGTCGCCCGGAGATGTCTTCGTCATTCCGCCGTGGAAGCGTTACGCGCACCGCGCGCGAGGCGAAACCGTGCTGTTCGGCATCTCGGACCGCCCGGCCCAGGAAGCGCTCGGCATCTGGCGCGAGGATCGATGAGGCACGCTTCTTATCTCTCCCCTCGGGAGAGGTCGATCCTCGCCGAAGGCGAGGATCGGGTGAGGGGATCGCGATCTTCGACTCAAAACAGCGGTCGTGCCCCCCACTCCCCAGCGGGGAGAGGAGGAGATTTGCGCTCGCTCGGAGCCAAATGATCATACGATGAGGGAGCAGTTATGAACGGGCGTGAACTCACTTTGGTGCGCGCGATCCTCCTTCCGCTTGTTTGTTGTGCCTTGTTTGCTTGCGCGGTTGCCCCGGCATCCGCGCAAACGCCGAAGGTCGGCGATCCGCCGGAGGCGAGCAACATGCGGCTCGTCGGCTACGACGATGTCCAGGCGCGCAGCGCCTATCAGCCGACCATCCACCGCCAGGGCGAGCGCTTCATCGCCTATATCGGCCACCACGGCGGCACCGACAAGCTGCCGAAGCCGCTCAATCCGCTCACCGGTCAGCCCGAGTTCAGCGGCACCTCAATCCTCGACGTGACCGATGCCGCGCATCCCAAATATCTGCGTCACATTCCCGGCCAGGAAGGGACCTACGAGCAGGGCGGCGCGCAAATGGTGCGCGTGTGCGACGGCAAAGCGCTGCCAAAAGGCGATCCGAATAGCGTCTATCTGTTGCGCACGTTCGGCGGCCAGGCCCATGAGATCTGGAACGTCGTCGATCCGGCCAAGCCTGAGCTCGTCACGCGGCTCGACGGCCTCAATGACACCCATAAAAGCTGGTGGGAATGCGAGACCGGCATCGCCTATCTGGTCTCCGGCGCTCCCGGGTGGCGCACCCGGCGCATGACGCAAATCTACGATCTGTCCGATCCGGCGCATCCGGCAAAAATCCGCGATTTCGGCCTTCCGGGCCAGGAGCCGGGCGCAACCGGCACCGTGCCGACCGAGCTGCACGGTCCGATCTCGATGGGGCCCGAGGGCAACCGCATCTATTTCGGCTACGGCACCAACAAGGGCGGCATCCTGCAGATCGTCGACCGCGCAAAGCTGTTGAACGGCGCCAAGGAGCCGACGCCGGAAAATCTGCGCTATCCCGAGATCGGGCGGCTCGAGCTCTCCCCGATCGTCGGTGCGCACACGACGTTTCCGATGCCCAAGATGCCGGTCGCGGAATTCGCCCACGACAAGTTCGGCGCAACCCGCGACATCGTGATGATCGTCGACGAATCGCTAGTGAACGAATGCCAGGAGGCGCGGCAGATGGTGTGGTTCGCCGACGTGACGATCGAGACGCGGCCGATGGTGGTGTCAAACTGGACCGTCGAGGAGGCGAGCGGGCATTTCTGCGAGCGCGGCGGCCGCTTCGGCGCGCATTCGTCGAACGAAAGCATGGCGCCGGTGTTCTACAGGAAGCTGGCGTTCATCACGTTCTTCAATGCCGGCGTTCGCGCGCTCGACGTGCGCGATCCATACCGGCCGAAGGAAGCCGGCTTCTTCATCCCGGCGATCACCGAGAAGACCGATCCGCGCTGCGTCAAGGTCAACGGCCAGGACCGCTGCAAGACCGCGATCCAGAGCAACAACGTCGAGACCGACGAGCGCGGCTTCGTCTATGTGGTCGACCGCGCCAACACCGGGCTGCACATCCTGGAGCTCACCGGCGCGGCGAGGGCGATCGCGGGCTTGCCGTAGAGCCTCAGTTCCGTAGCCCGCAAGGAGCGTAGCGTAAGCGGGGTCCCGGATTTCGCTCCGCTCCATCCGTGCTACAACGGCGCGTCACAGCGCCGCCATCACCGCACGGGCGATTTCTCGGGTGCCGTCGTCGCCGCCCATCTCGCACGGCTTCAGGCCCGCCGCGAACGCGCGGTCGACCGCCTGCTCGAGGCGCCGCGCCGCGTCCGCGGCGGCCGAATGGTCGTGGCGCTCGGCAAGCCAGTCGAGCATCATCGCCGCGGACAGGATCATCGCGGCCGGATTGGCGCGGCCGGTGCCCATGATGTCCGGCGCGGTGCCGTGGCAAGGCTGGAACACCGCATGCGTGTCGCCGATGTCGGCGGAAGGCGCCATGCCCATGCCGCCGATCAGGCCGGCGGCGAGATCCGACAGGATGTCGCCGAACATGTTCTCGGTGACGAGCACGTCGAAATCCCACGGTCTGCGCACCAGCGCGGCCGAGCAGGCATCGATGTAGACGTGCGCGCGGGCGACCTCGGGAAATCGCGCCGCGCGCTCGTCGAAGATTTTGCGGAAATAAGCCAACGCCTTGAACACATTGGCCTTGTCGACGCAGGCGAGCTGCCCGCGCGCGCCGCGCGCCTTGCGCCGCGCCGCCAAACGGAACGAGAAATCGAACAGTCGCTCGCAGGTTTTGCGGGTGATCACCAGCGTCTCGCGCGCCTCGTCGTGGGTGACCACGCCCTTGCCCATCGAAGCGAACAGGCCTTCGGTCGATTCGCGGATCACCACGAAATCGATGCCGTGCTCCGCGGCGCCGACGATCGGACTTGCGACCCCCGGCACCAGGCGCGCCGGACGCACGCCGGCGTAGAGATCGAAGATCTTGCGCAGCTCGATCTGCGGCGCGATCTCGGTGCCGTCCGGATAGCGCACGTCGGGCAGACCGCAGGCGCCGAGCAGGATGGCATCGGCCTCGGCGCACAGCTTGACGGTCGCCTCCGGCAGCGCCGTTCCGGTCTCGCGGTAATGATTGGCGCCCGCGGGCGCCTCGGTGAATCGGAATTTCAGCCCGGCATGCGAGCGTTCGAGCTTGCGCAGGAGCTCGAGCGCCGGCGCCATCACTTCGATGCCGATTCCGTCGCCGGCGATGACGGCGATGTGGAAGCTGTCGTTGGCGTCCATTGGAAAAGCTGGTTTTCGGTTGGCGACAGCCGATGTTCTTGCTTTGCTGCCGGATCGGGATCGCATGCATAGCGCGCACGCCGCAGGCGTGCCAGGGCGTCCCGCGGGGAACTCGATGCCGCGCTTCGCCGCGAATTTGAGCATGTTGTTCACCGAGCGGCCGCTGATCGAGCGTTTCGCCGCCGCAGCCGCGGCCGGCTTTCCGGCGGTCGAGGTCCAGCTTCCCTACGAGGTGTCGGCATCCGCCGTCAGAGGCGAGATCGACCGCAACGATCTCGTCATGCTGGGGCTCAACACGGCGCCGGGCCAGCCTGGAGAATTCGGGCTCGCCGCGGTGCCCGGTCGCGAACGCGAATTCGCGGATCTATTCCGGCAGGCGCTCGATTATGCGGCGGTGATCGGCGCCACCGCCGTGCATTGCCTCGCCGGCGTCGTGCCGCCGGACCGGCGGCCGGCCGCCGACGCGACGTTTGCGGCCAATCTGGCGAGCGCCGCCGATGCCGCCGCGGCGAAGAACATCACGTTGCTGATCGAGCCGCTCAATACCCGCGATCGGCCGGATTATTTCCTCACCCGGGTCGAGCACGCTGCCGACGCGATCGCGCGGGTCGGCCGGCCCAACCTGAAGATCCAGTTCGACTGCTATCACGTGCAGATCATGCAGGGCGATCTGATCAAGCGCATCGAGCGGCACCTGCCGTTGATCGGGCACGTGCAGATTGCCGCGGTTCCCTCGCGCGCCGAGCCCGATGAGGGCGAGGTCAATTATGCGGCGATCTGCGCGGCGCTCGACGCGATGGGCTATGCCGGCTGGATCGCCGCCGAGTACCGACCGCGCGCGCGCACCGAGGACGGGCTCGCGTGGATGCATCGCCACGAGCTTGCTTGATCCTCCCCGGCGAGTGTGGCCATTACTCGCCAAACCTCGAGGTGTTGCATGAGCCGCCCGCCGCTTCCCCCCTTCACGGCCGAGACCGCCGCCCAGAAGGCACGCATGGCCGAAGACGCCTGGAACACCCGGGATCCCGCCCGCGTGGCGCTCGCCTACACGATCGACAGCCGCTGGCGCAACCGCGCGGAGTTCATCCACGGCCGCGAGGCCATCGAAGCCTTCCTGAGGCGCAAGTGGGGCCGCGAGCTCGATTATCGTCTGATCAAGGAAGTCTGGGCCTTCCGCGAGAATCGCATCGCGGTGCGTTTCGCCTATGAATGGCACGACGACAGCGACAACTGGTTCCGCAGCTACGGCAACGAGAATTGGGAATTCGACCAGGACGGCTTGATGCGCCTTCGCATCGCCAGCATCAACGATCTTCCCATCAAGGCGAGCGAGCGCAAATACCATTGGCCCCTCGCCCGCCGCCCCGACGATCACCCTTCGCTGAGCGATCTCGGGCTGTGAGCGGGCATCGGGGGTCTCGGCGCCTGCGCTCACTTCACGCTGGATGGCAAGCTTCGGTTTTGCGCCACACTCGCGAGCTTGGTACGTTGACCGGGGGAAGGACGGGACATGACCGAAAGCAACGCCGAGGAGACGGAGCACGGGCGCACCCCGCGGCTCAAGGACGCGATGCGCCAGGCGCGAATCGAGATGGCGGAGCGCTCCGGCGTGGTCGTCGATCTGCGCGATGCCGAACTCGCCCGGCTCGAATTGCTGAACCAGGCGCTCGAGGCGGTGTATGCCGACATTCCCGAAGGGGTCGAGCTGTTCGAGCGCGGGATCGCCGAGGGCGACACGCCGCGGCTGTGGATCGACATGATCGCCCACGTCGCCATGGGTCGCGATAAACGCGTCTATCGCTTCGTCCAGGACACCCGCTACGGCCGACGCGTGATCGCCGAATCCGCCGACGTCGACGAAATGGCGCGCGCGGTGACCCAATACATCGCGCGGCGGCTGGTCGAGCGCGAGCGCGTCATCGCCGGCGACACCGAGCTTGCCGCCCGCGATCGCCTGATCGACGCGGTCAGCGGCCGCCAGCGCCGGCGACGCATGCTGCTCATGCTGCTGATCGGCCTCATCCTCGGCGCGGCAATCGGGGCCGGCGCCGTGCTGGGAACCGCGTGGCTCTCGACGCTGCATTGAACCGTTCGCTGCCGCGGCCGTTTTCATGGTTTGGGCCATGCGAGCGCCCGTCGCTCGAGTTGGAGAACACATGACCGGCACCTTTCGCTTGCGCACGCTGATCGCAGTCGTCGGCGTGGGTTCTTTCCTCGCGGGTTGCGGCTACAACACGATTCCGACGCTCGAGGAGCAGGCCAAGGCCCGGTGGGGCGACGTGCAGAACCAATACCAGCGCCGCGCCGACCTCATTCCCAACCTGGTTGCCACCGTTCAGGGCTACGCGAAGCAGGAGAAGGACGTGCTCACCTCGGTGGTCGAAGCCCGCGCCAAGGCGACGCAGGTGAAGGTCGATGCCTCCCAGCTCAGCGACCCCGACAAGCTCAAGCAATTCCAGGACGCGCAGAACCAATTGTCCGGTGCGCTCGGCCGGTTGCTCGCAATCACCGAGAACTATCCGGATCTGAAATCGAACGCCAATTTCCTGGCGCTGCAATCGCAGCTCGAGGGAACCGAGAACCGCATTTCGGTGGCGCGGCGGGATTACATCGAGGCGGTGCGTGCCTACAACACCTCCTTGCGGACGTTCCCGACCCTCATTTGGGCCAAGACGGTTTTCTCCGGCAGCAAACCGATGGCGGAGTTCACGGCTGCCGAAAACGCGCAGTCGCCTCCTCAGGTGAAATTCTAGGCGGCGAATCCGGTCCACTGACGATGGTGCCGCCTTCCTTCCTCTCCGCGCGTGCGAACGGCTGGTGTTGGTCCGGCTGCGCTGGCGTTATCGTATTTTCCTTGCTGGTCGGTCTTGCCCACGCGCTCGACTTGCCGGCGCTCACGGGCCGCGTGGTCGATCAGGCCAATGTCATCCCCGCGGCGAGCCGCAGCGCAATCGAGGGCAAGCTGAAGCAGCTCGAGGAAAAATCGGGTATTCAGCTCGTCGTCGCTACGGTGAGCTCGCTGCAGGGGCAAGACGTCGAGACCTTCGCCAACGAGCTCTTCCGCCATTGGAAGCTCGGGGAATCGAACAAGAACAACGGGGTCCTGCTGCTCGTCGCGCCCAGGGAGCGCAAGGTCCGCATCGAGGTCGGCTACGGCCTCGAAGGCACCCTTACGGATGCTCTGTCGAATGTCATCATCACCGGCGCCATCGTTCCCCGCTTCAAGGCCAACGATTATGCCGGCGGTATCGAGCGCGGGGTCGATGGAATCCTTTCCGTCCTGACGACCGATGCCGCGGAATGGCAGCAGCGACCCAGGATCCGGACCGATGACCGGCAGACGCTGATCGATCAACTCGCGCCGCTGATCTTCCTCGGTCTCCTGATCTTCATTCTTCGTTTCATGATGGGCCATGCGCGCGGCCGTGCGTCCGCCTGGACCGGCCGTGCCGGGCCCCCGATTTTCATTCCCTATGGCGGCTCGCAGTGGGGCGGCTCGTCCGGGTCGGGCTGGGGTGGCGGCGCTTCCGGCGGCGGGTTCGCGGGTGGCGGTGGCTCGTCGGGAGGCGGCGGAGCCTCGGGAAGCTGGTGATGCCGATCAGCAAGGAAGATCATGCGGCGATCGCCGCCGCCATCCGGTCCGCCGAGCAACGGACCTCCGGCCAGATCGTGTGCGTGCTGAGGCGCTCGTCGTCGGAGTATTTTTACGTCCCCGTGCTTTGGGCGTCGCTTGCGGCGCTCGTTTCGCCATGGCCGCTGATCGTGCTGACGCAATGGAGCGTGCAGCGGATCTTCCTGGTCCAGATCGTAATGTTTGCCGCGGCCGTGCTGGCATTGTCCTGGCCGCCGCTGCGCATTGCGCTGGTTCCGCCGGCAGTGCGTCGAGCCCGAGCCCATCGCGCGGCGGTCGAGCAGTTCCACGCGCGCAGCCTCACGCTGACGCGAGAACGAACCGGCGTGCTGATCTTCGTGTCGCTTGCCGAGCGCTATGCGCGAATCATCGCCGATGAAGGCATTGCCGCGAAGGTCGGCAATCGGGAGTGGCAGGCCGCCGTCGACGCGTTGACAGCGCATATGCGCGACGGCCGCATTGCGCAGGGATTCATCGCCGCGATCGAACGATGTGGAACGGTGCTGGCCGCCCACGCGCCACCGACCGATGCGGGCGACGAATTGCCCGACCGCATCTACGTGATGTAGCCGGCGTCGAAACCAGGCCTGTTCCGGTCATGCCGGCGCCGCTCGGGACTTTCGCGCCCCGCCCCAGCGCGTGAAGAAAACCGCCGCCGCGGTGGCGAGCCCATACGCCGTCATGGAAGCTCCCACCAGCGCGAACAGCGCGGCGACGCCGGCTCCGCCTTGCGCCAGCCATGCACCGCCGATGGCGACCAGCAGCAGCCGCAACGTCGAAGCCAGCACCGGACCGAGCACGTTTCCGGAGCCCTGGGCGGCGAAATACAGCGTGAGCCCGAGCCCGAAAAACGCAAATCCGGGCCCCGCGAAGCGCAGGTATTGGCGCGCGGCGAGCAGCACGGCCTCCTCGCGGGTGAACAGTCCGGCCCAGAGATCGGGCGCGACCGCGACCACGAGGCCGATCAGCCCCAGCATGAGTGCGGTGACGCCGCCAGCGGTGCGTGCCACGGAGCGCGCGCGGGGAACCTCGCCGGCGCCGATCGCCATGCCGACCATGGGCACCGCGGCGACGCCGACGCCGAACGCGATGGGGATCAACAGGAACTCCAGGCGCACGCCGATGCCGTAGCCGGCGAGTGCCGGCACGCCGAAGCGCGCGACCAGCGCCGTGAAGATCAGCACGGTCAATACCGCCTGCACCGGGGACAGGCAGGCGAGCGCGCCCACTTTGAGGATGTCGAAGAACATCTCGCCGCGGAACGCGATGCCCCGGAACGCCAAGCGCAGCCGGCCGCGGTTCGACCGAAGATACCACAGCAGAACCGCGACGCCGGCCCCGGTCGCGACCAGCTGTCCGAGCGCCACGCCTGGCATGCCGAGACGCGGCAGCGGTCCGAGGCCCAGGCCGAGGCTGCCTCCGAGCACGATCTGCAGGAGCGATGTCGTCAGGATCGTGATGGAAGGCAATTTCATGTTTCCGGTCCCGCGCAGAACCGAGGCGAGCGAATTGCTGAGCCAGATCAGGACCGCGCCGCTGAACAGCACGTTCGAATAGCGGGTGGCCTCCACGAGCACGCCCCCGTTGCCGCCCAGCAGCCGATAAAGGGCGGGGCCGAACATCAGGAATACAAACGAGTAGAGCACGCCCGCGATGATACCGATCGCGACCGCGTGCAGCGCCAGCGCGCGAGCGCGCAAGACGTCACCGGCCCCGAGCGCCCGGCTCACCGCGGACGACACGCCGCCGCCCATGGCGCCGGCCGACATCATTTGCGTCAGCATAGCGAAGGGAAAGACCAGCGCCATGGCGGCCAGCGGCTGCGTGCCCAAGATGCCGATGTAGGAAGTCTCGGCGACGCCGACCAGCACGGTCGCCGTCATCGCCAGCACGTTCGGCAGCGCCAGCCGGAGCAGCGTCGGCAGAATCCGGCCGCTCAGCAACGGATTGGCGGTGGGAATCGGCATTGCGGCGGCGGCGCTCGTCGCGCTCATCGAGCTTCCTCTCTCGCCACGAAACGGCTGCTCATGAATTCGGGCCGGCCGGGCCGATCACCAGACAGGTCTCCGAACCATGCGCGATGAGCGTGCCGGCCTGGTCCCAGAGGCGGCCTTCGGCCGTGGCGATGCGATTGCCGGCGTGGATGAGCTTGCCTTCGCACCGGAGCACGCCCGTCTTGGCGAGGACCGGCCGCACGAAGGTCACGCTCATGTCGACGGTGGTGTAGGCTTGGCCGGCTTGCAGGATCGAATGCACCGCGCAGCCCATGGCGGAATCGAGCACGGTCGCGCTCCAGCCACCGTGCACCATTCCCATGGGATTGTAGAAACGCGGCGACGGCTTCGCGTCGAACACCACCCGGCCGCGCTCGATCTCCGTGATCCAGATGTCGGTTGCCTCGGCGAACGGTGGCGCCGGCAGCGTGCCGTCGCGCAGCTTCTCGAGAAATTCGACGCCCGTCATGGTCGCGGCGAGTTCGCGCGGCACGATCCCGAAGCGGGTTTCCGATTGCAGGGCCATCGATCCCTCCTGTGGAAGTCACTGCATATTCAGCTATTGGGCGCGGCGCTCCATTGCGCTCACGCGAGTCGTTCCAGCACGCGATCGAGCGCCGCGTGGAGACCCGCCGTGTCGGCGTTCCCCAGCACCTGCTCGACGTGCCGCTGGGCGCGAGCCCACGCCGGCCGCGCCGCGCGCAACACCTCCCGACCCTCTTGGGTCAGACGCAAGCTTCGCGAGCGGCGATCCTCGGGGTCCGGCTCCAGGGCCACGAGCCCCCGGCGTTCGAGCGGGCGCAAATTCCGCGTCAGGGTGGTCGGGTCCATGACCAATTTCTCGGCAAGGGCGCCGACGCTGATCCCGTCGAGCACGCGCAGATGGGCGAGCAAGCCGAATTGCGTGATGGTCAGGCCGAATGGCTCGACATAGCCGTCGTAGATTTGGGTGATCCGCCGCGCCGCCTTGCGCAGCCGCAGGCACGTGCAGCCGAACGATGCCGGCGCCGGAACCGCATGATGGTCGGTCATGGCATACGGAGATAGATGCATATGCAGGTAATTGCAAGGGGCATGCGACGAGGGGCACCGTGCCGGTCGTGCTGCCGGGGTCGCTTGTTCCGTGCGCCAGCCGAACGGATCGGCCGCCTCACGGCGTCAGCGCGCGGCGCGAGAGCTCGGTCAGCCCGTCGTGGCCGGCTTTCAGTCCGCGCGAGATCGCCTCGCAGCGCCAGCGCCCGCGCGCGCCATCGATCCGGTAGAGATTGTAGCCGGCGGGATCGCGGTCGCCGCGCAGCGCCGCGGAGGCGGAAGGCACGCCCACTACCGGAATCGGGTTTTTCGGCCCCGCGATCCAGTGCACCGAATGTACGTGATTGTGGCCGTGCAGCACGAGCTCGGCGCCGTATTCCGCGATCAGGCGGCGGAACGGCCCGGCGTCGATGAGGCGCTTGAAGCGGTTGGGGCCTTGCACGGCCGGCGGGTGATGGATCAGCACGATGCGGAACAGGCCTTCGTGCGCAAGATGCGCGAGCGCGTCGGAAAATCGCATCAGCTGATCGGCGCCGAGCTTGCCGGTGGCGAGGAACGGCGCGGTCGGCAGCGCGGAGGAAAGCCCGATCAGCGCCGCGGGCCCGCGCCGGCGCACATAGGGAAACGGACCCGGCCGGCTGTGCGGCGCGCCGGTGCCGATGCCGTCGCCGCGCATGTAATCGCCCCAGTGCGAGGCGGGATGCTCGATCGCGTCGCGCACATAGGCGTCGTGATTGCCCGGCACCATGCTCACGTCGTGCGGCGAGCCGAGCCGCGAGAGCCATTCCCGAGCCGGCGGGAATTCCTTCTCCAGCGCGATGTTGACGAGGTCGCCGGTGACCGCGATGTGGTCCGGCGCCGCGGAGCGCAGGTCATGCACCAGGGCTTCCAGCACTTCGGGGCTGTGCCGGACGAAGCGCCGCCGGTGCCAATTGACGAAGCCGAGCGCGCGCTTGCCGGTCAGCTCGCGAAAACGCGGCATCGGCACGGGCCCGAGGTGCGGATCCGACAAATGCGCCAGCACGAACATGGAAGCTAGGAGCTGCCGATCAGGATGCCCGCGATGAACACCAGCGCGCCGCCCACCCCCACCTGGAACGCGGCGGCGAGGAAGGGCGTGTCCATGAACCGCCAGCGGATCCAGGAAATCGCCGCGAGCTCCACGACGACGACCGCGATCGAGAACGCGGTCGCGACCCAGAAGTCGGGGATGAGATAGGGCAGCGTATGCCCAAGCCCGCCGAGCGCCGTCATCACCCCGCACACCCCGCCGCGCAGCAGCGGCGCGCCGCGCCCGGTCAGCGAGCCGTCGTCGGAGAGCGCTTCGGCAAATCCCATGGAGATGCCGGCCCCGACCGACGCGGCGAGCCCGACCACGAAGGTCTCCCAGGTCTGGTGCGTGGCGAACGCCGCCGCGAACAGCGGCGCCAGCGTCGAGACCGAGCCGTCCATCAGGCCGGCAAGCCCGGGCTGCACGTATTGCAGCACGAACATCCGCCGCGCGGTCTCGTCCTCCTCGGCCCGCGCCCGCTTGGTGAGGAGCTTCTCGCCCAATTGCTCGGCGAAGCTCTCGTGCTTGTCCTCGGCCTCGGCGAGCTTGACCAGCAGCTCGCGCACCGAGGCATCGCGCGCGGTTTCGGCCGCCTTGCGGTAGAACCGCGCGGTCTCGTATTCCATCTCGGCGGCGTATTTGCGCACTTCCTCGATGCCGAGCGGCCGCATCAGCCACAGCGGCCGGCGCTGGCTGATGAAGCCGCGCACGTCCTGGCGCCGGATCAGCGGCAGATATTCGCCGAATTTTTGGCGGTAGAGATCGAACAGCATGCCCCGGTGCCGGATCTCCTCGTCGGCCATTTCCTCGAACAGCTTGGCGGAGGCCGGATATGGCTCGCGCAGGCCCTCGGCGAAGCCGCGGTAGATGCGGCTGTCCTCCTCCTCGTTGGTGATGGCGAGCGCGAGGATCTCCTGCTCGGTCAAATCGGCAAAGCGCTTCACGGGGCTCTCTTTTTAACGATTCTAACCAATGCCCTTATAGGGGGGACGGGCCGGAAACGGAATGCGGCGCTGCTAAAATAGGGAGGTTATCCTGCGACGGGCGGCGCTGCCGTGCCGCCATGCCCGGCGGCGTGCCGGGCGGAAAGAGTGCCGCGACCGCGGAGGGCGCAATGCGTGGCAATTCCCGGAGTCGGGCCCTGGCGCCGAGCCTGCGCCGTGCACTGCACCTCTATTGGCGCTTCGCGCGCGGCTTGACGCTCGGGGTGCGCGGCGTGGTGCTCGACGGCAGCGGCCGGGTGTTTCTGGTCAAGCATTCCTATGTGGAGGGCTGGCATTTTCCCGGCGGCGGGGTCGAGCCCGGAGAAACGCTGCGCGACGCGCTCGAGCGCGAGCTCGTCGAGGAAGGCAACATCCGGCTCGTCGATGCGCCGGCGCTGCACGGCATTTTTTACAATCCGGCCGGCTCGCGCCGCGACCATATCGCGGTGTTCGTGGTCAAGAGCTTCCGCCAGGAGAGCCCGCCACAGCCCGGCCGCGAGATCGTCGAGCACGGGTTCTTCTCGCCGCGCGCGCTGCCCGAGGACACGACGCTGGGCACGCGGCGGCGGCTGGCCGAGCTCATCGACGGCGTCGCGGTGTCGGAGCGCTGGTAGGGGGCGGTCCGGCGAAACACGCGATCACATCCTGTGCCGGGCATGACGATCTGGATCTCAACGCATGAAAAACGTGGACGGCCGGGACAAGCCCGGCCGTGACGTAGTTGTTGTATTCGTGTGGAGAGAGAGGTCGCGCCTCAGCCCTGGGGCTGGGCTTCCGGGCCGGTCGGGCCGGTGCCGCGGCGGCCGCGATCGGCCATGAACTGGTCGAACTCGGCCTTGTCCTTGGCGTGACGCAGGCGTTCCAGAAATTCCCGGAATTCCCGCTGCTCCTCTTCGAGCCGGCGCAACGTCTCGGTGCGATATTCGTCGAACGCCCAGTTTCCGCTCGAGCGCGCGTAACCCCCGCCGGTCCAGCGCCGCGCGGCGCCCTCGGCGTCATGCCACCACCGGCCCGGGCCGGGGCCGGCGCCATGATGTCTGCATCCCATGCGTCCGCTCCATAGCAAGAAGGCGAGCATCGCCAGACCAACCGGCCAGTAGACGATGAAGCCAAGCACCATCAACGCGATCCAGGCCGGCTTGCCGACCTCGTCGATTGTCGCCGCGATATTCATGACTGCCTCGCCCGTCTGCATAATGTTAACACCTCTAACATACGTTCGGCCCCCGCATGTGTCAAGCCGGCGCACTCAGGATTTCGAAGGCGACGCCTCGTCGCCCAGCCCGAGCCCCCCGAGATAGATCAGGATGGCGGCCTCCAGCAGCTCTTCCGGGGACATCGGCAGCTTGCGCCGGCCGGCATCGCCGCGCCCGAACAGCGAGGCAATGCCGTGGGAGAGCGCCCAGACGTGCAGGCTCATCATCAGCACCGGCGGCCGGCTTTTCAGGGGCAGGGTGGCGCACACGGCCTCGACCGCCGCGCGCAACACGGCGAAGGCGCCATCCGCGGCTTGCGCCAGCTCGGGGTCGGAATCGGGCGCAATTCCGCTCTCGAACATCGCGGAAAAATACGCTGGCTCGGTGCGCGCGAAGGCGAGATGCGCGCGGCCCATGTTCTCGAAGGCGGCAAGCGGCGTGGGGCGGCCGTCGTTCCAGGCGCGTTGGAGCTCGGCGCCGAAGCGCTCGAATCCCTCCCGCGCGACGTCGGCGATGAGCCCCTGCCGGTCGCGGTAATGCCGATAGGGCGCGGCCGAGCTCACGCCGGCGGCGCGCGCGGCTTCCGCAAACGTGAAGCCGGACAGGCCGCGCTCGGCGATGAGGTCGAGCGTCGCCCGGACCAGCGCCTCGCGCAGGTTGCCGTGATGGTAGCCGCGCCGCCCCGGCGGCGGCCCGCGTCTCGACCAGCTCATGTGAGGATATCTTACATGAATCGCGCCGCGAGGGCAGG
>Ga0137373_10002507_pt1 | contig 20139 bp, 19 predicted proteins | sample SagtaG_5_FD_104912 | JGI IMG/M metagenome (GOLD analysis project Ga0137373, IMG submission 104912) | Vadose zone soil microbial communities from Sagehorn Ranch, Mendocino, California, USA - Sage1_R_80_16 metaG | ecosystem: Environmental > Terrestrial > Soil > Vadose zone | place: USA... | reverse complement strand
TCCAGGTCGCACGACGATCGTCCAGGACGAACGCAGACACTGACGCTCGACCCAAGGTCCGGCAGCTCGCCGGGCGGCCTCTCTCGGCCTGATCGCGTGTAAAGTGGGAGGGCCGGCCGCGCGCAGCACGACCGAGGCACGACCGAAGCACAGACGGCGCCGCTGCTCGCACGGCGCCGGTGTCGTTAAGTTGTTGACTGAATACGATTTAGGTTACTGGGCGCTAGTGGATTCGAACCACTGACCCCCGCCGTGTGAAGGCGATGCTCTACCGCTGAGCCAAGCGCCCGTACTGGGAAGCCTCAAGTCTAGCTCAATCGCGCGCGGTACGGCAACGCGCACGGCTGGAGATCCGCACATGTCCCATTCGTCCCACCGTCTCTCGGTCGTACGTATCTCATTCGGTGTTGCGGTTCCGATCGCGATGCTCGCGGTTGGTGCGTTGCTCGATGCGCGTCAGGCTCAGGCGCCCGCGCAGCCTCCCGCCGGTCGCGGCAATCAGGCGGCGACAGGCCCGGTGCGCGACGCCTCCGGCGCGATCATCGGGTTCACGAACCTCGCCGAGATTCCCGGCACGCGGTGGCGTATTCACGATGCGTCGCGTCCGCATCCGCGGATCGTGACGCCGGGCGCCACACCCGGCGCTCCGCCCGCCGATGCGATCGTGCTGTTCGACGGCAAGGATCTGTCGAAGTGGGCGCACTCTCGCAGCGGGCAAATCTTCGATGCGACGTGGCCGGTGAAGGACGGCTACTTCGAGACCGGCACGGGCAGCGGAGCGATCGTCACGCGCGAGAAGTTCGGCGACGTGCAGCTGCACCTCGAATGGGCGACGCCGTCGCCGGGGCGCGGCGCGAGCCAGGACCGCGGCAACAGCGGCGTGATCTTCATGGGCCGCTACGAAGTGCAGGTGCTGGATTCGTACGAGAACATCACCTACGCCGACGGCCAGGCGGCCGCGATCTACGGCGAGTATCCGCCGCTCGTCAACGTGGCGAAGCGTCCGGGCGAGTGGCAGACCTACGACGTCGTCTTCGAGGCGCCGAAGTTCAACGGCAATATGGTGGTCGCGCCCGCTTACGTCACCGTGCTGTGGAACGGCGTGATCGTCCAGCACCGCCGCGCGATCATGGGATCGACGTCCGCGACGACCACAGTCCATCAGTACACACCGCACGACCCCGAACTGCCCCTGACGCTGCAGGACCACTCGCACCCGGTGCGGTATCGGAACATCTGGATTCGGCGGCTGGCTGGTTACGATCTGCCGGAGAAATAGTGCCGGGATCCGGCGTGCGGGATCCGCAACTCGCCCCTTCATTCACCCGCGTATCGGGTTTGAAACATCCTTCGTAGTTACGAAGTAAATCTTCGCAACGGAATCGGCGGCAGTCCCCACGCGGCGTTGACGATTTGCACGGCTTCGCTCGTAGCTTCTGCCATCGTGCAGCCGTCCATCGCGAGAGCTCTCAGATAGACGGACTGCGGCGTGCTCTGGCCGAATGCGCTGAGCACGCCGTTCCGCGTTGTCAGCGCGGCGTGCCGTTCCAGAGCCGCGTTGTGCCAGAAGCCTGACGCGATGTAGCGATGGCCGTCCATCACTCCGAGGCCGCTGACGTCGTGCGCCGCAGGTTCGAGCTCGGTCGCGTCGGCGTAGATAATTCCGTCATCGATCGTCATCGTCGTCCGGCTCGAGATGCGGCGGAATGCGAGATGCTCGCCTCGCAGGCTGCGGCCCGTGCCCCACGTCTCCAAGATTCCCACTCTCGAATCGCGCGCGGCGTTGACCTGCACGCGCTGAATGAAGCTGCTATCGGCGAATGGGATGGTCAGCCCAGGGTAGTACTCGAGGTGCGCCCCCGCTTCGACATTCAGCGTGATGTTTTGTGAGGCGTGCGCATCCTGCGGCATCCCGATCAGGCGTGACGCGGACTGCATGATGACGACCGCGCATGCGCCTGCCTCCACGGTGATGTTGATGGCGTACTCGTCGCCGGCGCACAGGCCGGGGCCGAGGTGCAGGATCTGCACGAGCACGCGTCCATCTTCGAGCTCGAACGGCCTGACGATCTTCAGGGGCGCCTGCACATGCGCGTGCCCGAGCACGGTGCCGGCGCGCGCGGCCGCGAAGACGAGATCGAGCCGTCCTACGACCGTTCGAACAGCACTTGCCGTCGAATCCACTCGATCACCTCGTCCAGTCCGTCGCCGCGTTTCAGGTTCGTGAAGACGACCGGCTTGCCGTCGCGGATCTTCTCGGCATCGCGCTTCATCACGTCGAGGTCCGCGCCGACGAGCGGCGCGAGATCGGTCTTGTTGATGACGAGCAGATCGCTGCGCGTCACGCCAGGGCCACCCTTGCGCGGCACCTTGTCGCCGCCGGCGACGTCGACGACGTAGATGCTGACGTCGACGAGCTCGGGGCTGAAGGAGGCGGCGAGGTTGTCGCCGCCGGACTCGAGAAAGACGATCTCGACGTCAGGGAAGCGTGCCCGCATCTCCTCGAGTGCCTCGTGATTGATCGAGGTGTCCTCGCGGATGGCCGTGTGCGGGCACCCGCCCGTCTGTACGCCCCGGATGCGCTCGATCGGGAGGGCGCCGGAGCGCATGAGGAATTCCGCGTCCTCGTGCGTGTAGATGTCGTTCGTGATCACGACGAGGCTGTACCGATCGCGCAGCCGCTTGCACAAGCTGTCCAGCAGCGCCGTCTTGCCGGATCCAACCGGCCCACCTACTCCGATCGTGACAGGCATCGTCGAATCCCTTGAATCATCGAATCGCTAATCATCAATCGCTCGAGGTGGTAAACGCGCGTCCTGCACCGATGGTTTCGCAACCCGTCACGCGGGTGGCCGTTGACGGGGCCGCCCCGCGCCGCACGCCCGAGCCTCTCCCGTCACCATGGCTCTTGGCTCGGGATCGGCGTGGGGCTGTCAACGGCCAGGACCCGCGCATCGGGTTTGAAATCGTTTGTAATTACTTCCGCGACGAGTGCAAGTGACTGCGAATCGCTTCACGATTGGAACAGCCTCGTATGAAGCTGCCGCTGCTGATCGCAGCGGATGTCGAGCGCCGGCGTGCACGTAAACATTGCGTCGTCGGGATCCGCCATCACCCGTTCGACGGCGCCCGCGAGCTGCGGCTGAAGATCCACGATCAACGCCTGTGCCTGCGCCGGGCTGACCGGCATGCAGCGCGTCGCCGCGGCGAGCGCCCCGGTGAGAAGGCTCTGCGCGTGCGCCAGCAGCAGCTCGCGGATGGGCAGGTCCAGTGATCGGCCCGCAGCTCCGACGACAACCGCATGGTGAGGCGGCTGCGGGTCGAGCGCGCGCATCTCGCTCGGATAGAGGCGGCGTAAAAGCGTGAGCCTACGCGTGCCGAGACGGACGCTTGCGTCGCGGACGGCCGGCACGACCTTGAACGCGCCTGCACGCGCGGCGATTCGATTGAGTTCAGAGGCGTCCGCGGCGTGCCACGCGAGGCATGAGGCTGAGAGCTCGGATCGACCCCAGCCGAGCGCGATCTGGTTCGTCAACAATCCGCGAAGCTCCGGGACTCCAGCGCCTGATTGCGCGTAGGTCTCGAGCCCGCCGGAGTGCGCGAACGCGCCGACGGGGAACTGCGAGTCGAACAGTTGAAACAGCTGAAGGAGCTGAACGGCGTGCATCAGTGCGCGTGCTCGCCTGGTGCACGGCCGTGGAACGGACGGCGGGTGCGTTCGACCGCTGCGCCCATCTTCCGAATCCGCTCGATCAGCGTGTCGTCTGCCAGCGCAACGATCTCCTGCGCGTGGACATGAATATCGCGATGCATGTTGCCGATCAGGTGCGCGACGCGTGCCGCCTCCGCCATGTCGCGCGGCCGCACGACCAGCACGGCCTCGTCGGCCGCCGAGACCACGTATGCGGCCTCTGCGTCGTGGTGGAGGAGTTGGCCCGGATGGAGAATCGTGCCTGTCGGCAGCTCCAGCGCCAAGACCACGCCATCGGGCGCTTCGATCAGCCGCCGCACGCGACGGCGGTCGTGCGCGCTCATCGGCAGCTCGACGATCGGGATGCCCGCGGGCGGCTCCGTCTGGGGATGAAGAACGCGGATTGGGATTGGGGGTTCGGGTTTCATCGGGGTCTGCGCCTCTGTCTTCTGTCTTCTGTCTTCTGTCTCCTGTCTTCTGTCTTCTGTCTTCTGTCTTCTGTCTCCTGTCTCCTGTCTCCTGTCTCCTGTCTGTCGCTCAAAACAAGAAATAGCGCTGTGTCAAAGGCAGCCGCGCAGCGGCCTTCGGCTCAATTCTCTCACCATCGATGCTGACTGTGTATGTGTCGGCATCGATCTCGATCGAGGGCAGGGCATCGTTCATCGCCATGTCTTTCTTGCCGAGCCGCCGCGCGTTCCGCACGGGCAGCAGCGTGCGCCGGAGGGACAAGGGCAGCGTGCCGGAATCCAGCGCGGCGCGCGAGACGAAGGTGGTGGCGAGCCCATCCGGCGCCTTCCCGACTGCGCCGAACATCGGGCGGTAGCGCACGGGCTCCGGCGTTGGAATCGACGCGTTCGGATCGCCCATCAACGCGGCGACGATCATGCCCCCCTTGATGATCAGATCCGGCTTCACCCCGAAGAAGGCGGGAGACCAGAGCACCAGGTCCGCCCACTTGCCGACCTCGATCGAACCAACGTAGTCCGCGATGCCGTGCGCGCGGGCCGGGTTGATCGTGTACTTCGCGATGTAACGGCGGATGCGCAGATTGTCGTGCCCGGCGGTGTCGCCGCGCAGCGCCCCGCGCGTCTCCTTCATGACGTGCGCGGTCTGCCACGTGCGCGTGATCACTTCACCGACGCGGCCCATGGCCTGCGAGTCGGACGACATCATACTGATTGCGCCGAGGTCGTGCAGGACATCTTCAGCCGCCATCGTTTCCGGCCGTATGCGCGACTCGGCGAACGCCACGTCCTCGGGCACCTGCGGGTTGAGGTGATGGCACACCATCAACATGTCGAGGTGCTCGTCCAGCGTGTTCACCGTGTACGGCATCGTCGGGTTCGTGCTCGACGGCAGTACGTTCGGCTGGCTGCAGACCTTCATGATGTCGGGCGCGTGCCCCCCGCCGGCCCCTTCGCTGTGATACGTGTGGATCGTTCGTCCCTTGAACGCGGCGAGCGTGTCCTCGAGGAATCCTGATTCGTTCAGCGTATCGGTGTGAATCGCGACCTGGACGTCGTGCTCGTCGGCGACGGTGAGCGCCGTGTCGATCGCCTGCGGCGTCGTGCCCCAGTCCTCGTGCAGCTTCAGCCCCATCGCGCCGGCGACAATCTGCTCGATGAGCGGCTCAGGACGGGACGCATTGCCCTTGCCGAGGAACCCGAAATTGAGCGGCAGTCCTTCGGCCGCTTCGAGCATGCGGCGGATGTTCCATTCGCCCGGCGTGCAGGTCGTCGCGCGCGTCCCTTCCGCCGGACCGGTGCCGCCGCCGATCATCGTCGTCACCCCGCTGTACAGCGCTTCCCACGCCTGCTGCGGGCTGATGAAATGGATGTGCGAATCGATCCCGCCTGCGGTGAGAATCCGATGTTCGCCGGCGATGATTTCCGTCGACGCCCCGATCTCGAGCCCCGGCGTGACGTCGTCCTGGATGTCCGGGTTCCCGGCCTTGCCGATCGCGCAAATGCGGCCGTCGCGCACGCCGACGTCCGCCTTCACGACCCCCCAGTGATCGAGCACAACGACGTTGGTGATGACGAGATCCGGCGTGCCCGAGGCGCGCGTCGCCTGCGACTGGCCCTGACCGTCGCGGATGACTTTGCCGCCGCCGAAGACGACTTCGTCGCCGTAGCGTGCATGGTCTCGTTCGATCTGCAGCAGGAGAGACGTGTCGCCGAGGCGAATCCGATCGCCCGTCGTCGGTCCGTAGAGGTCCGCGTAGGTGCGGCGCGGAATCTTCATCGGCGGTTGGTGATGAACCCGCGCTCGGCGGCCCGTGCGAGCGCCTGCTCGCGATCGCTGTCCAGCGATCCGCTGACGAGACCGCTCATTCCAAACACATGGCGTCTTCCGCCAAACGGCACGAGCTCCACCTCGCGTCCTTCGCCCGGCTCGAATCGGAGCGCAGTGCCCGCCGGAATGTTCAGATGGCAGCCATACGCGCGCGCGCGATCGAACCGCAGGTACTTGTTCACCTCGAAGAAGTGCGTGTGCGAGCCGACCTGGATCGGACGGTCGCCAGTGTTGTCGATGCGGACGCGCAGCGCCTCGCGCCCGGCATTCAGCTCCACCGGCTCTTCGCGCAGGAACAGTTCGCCGGGGATCATCGAATGGGATCGTGGACGGTAACGAGCTTCGTCCCGTCGGGAAAGGTGCCCTCGACCTGGATCTCCGGGATCATCTCCGGTATTCCTTCCATCACATCGTCGCGCGTCAGCACCTGCGCGCCGAGGACCATCAGGTCCGCGACCGTCTTGCCGTCGCGAATTCCTTCCAGCACTTCGGCGGTGATGAGTGCGACCGCTTCGGGGTGATTGAGTTTGAGGCCGCGGGCCCGCCGCCGCCGCGCGACATCGGCGGCGGTGAAAATGAGGAGCTTGTCGATCTCCCGTTCCGTGAGCCGCATGGCGTCGTGTTTCTTGAATCGTCAGGGCCCCTTAACCCCGACTAGCTCACTTCATTCCGCTCTTGTCCCGCCGTAGCGCCGCAGGCGCGGAGGGGGACGCGCTTCGTCGCTCGCTCCACTCCGTTCGCTATTCGCCGGAGGCGATCGCGTGCGGCACGCGCGCGTCGTGCGCCTCGTGCGCGGCACGCGGCTCGCGCGCGCGGTGGACGTGGGTCTTCCTTTGTCCGGGCTGCTGCGACAGCTTCAGGCGCGGCATGATCCGCGCCAGCGTGTCCATCATTTCGCGGATCATGCGCGGCGTCCGTTCGGACCGCAGGTGCACCCAGCCCGTCTCGCGCACCATGTTTTCCCCCTCGATGCGCGCGACCGACAGGCTGCCGCCGCGCGTCTCCCGCGCCACCGACTGGAACGGGACGATGCTGATGCCCAGCCCCGATGCGACCATCGACTTGATGATCTCGACATTCTCGGTTTCCGCAACCACGCGCGGTTTGATCTCGGCGCGCACGAAGAACTCGTCGATCACGCGGCGCGTGTTCGAGCCGCTCTCGAACAGGATGAACGGCTGCCGCACCAGCGCGTTGGGAGAGACCACCTTGCTGCTCGCAAGCCGGTGCCCTGACGGTGTCACGAGGAGGAGCTCCTCGCGAATCACCGGTTCGGCCACGAGCGCGGGGTCGTCGACCGGCAGCGTCAGGAGCCCGAGATCCGCGGTGCCCGACCGCAGCTGCCGGATCAGCCGCGGCGTGCCGCCCGTGATCACCTTGATGTCGACGTCAGGATGCTGCCGGCGGAATTCCTTGAGCAGGTTCGGAAACACGTAGAGGCAGACGGTCATTCCGCCGACAAGGCGAAGCGTGCCCGAGAGCTTTTTCTTCGTGTCGAGGATGCTTTCGGAGGTGTCGCGGATGTCGGCGAACACGCGGTGGCTCAGTTGGAGGAGCGTTTCACCGGTGGGCGTGATCTGAATGCGCCGTCCGTACCGGATGAAGAGCGGCTCCTTGAACTCTTCCTCGAGGAGCAGAATCTGGCGGCTGATCGCGGACTGCGAGACGTGCAGGCGCGCGCCGGCGGCGGTGAAGGAACCGCTCTCGGCAATCGCGCGCAGAATCTCGAGCTGTCTCAGGTCCATGGCAGTGGGGCAGGGCGTGACGAAAATATCACACGCCCCGCTCCCTGACCTACACTCCCGCTGGCTGACGGTGCTTCACCGGCTTGAGGAACGGCATCAGCGCACGCAGCCGCGCACCGACTTCCTCGATTTTCAGGTTCTGCTCGCGCTCGCGCTGCGCGTTGAACCAGGGGCGACCCTTGCGATCTTCCTCGATCCACTTCGCCGCGTACGTCCCGTCCTGGATCTCCTTGAGCATCTGCTTCATTTCCTTGCGCGTCTCTTCGGTCACGAGACGCGGACCGCCGGTGTAATCACCGTGCTCCGCAGTGTCGCTCACGGAGTAGCGCATGTAGTTCAGGCCTCCCTGATACATCAGGTCGACGATGAGCTTCAGCTCGTGAAGGCATTCGAAGTAGGCGATCTCGGGCTGATAGCCGGCTTCGACGAGCGTGTCGAACCCCGCTTTCACGAGCGCGCTGACACCGCCGCAGAGGACCGCCTGCTCGCCAAAAAGATCGGTCTCGGTCTCTTCCGCGAACGTCGTCTCGATGACCCCCGCGCGCGTGACGCCGATGCCTTTCGCGTAGGCGAGCGCGACCTGGCGCGCCTGGCCGCTCGCATCCTGGTGGACGGCGAGAAGGGCCGGCGTGCCCGCCCCCTCCTGGTACAACTCGCGGACGCGGTGCCCCGGGGACTTCGGCGCGATCATCGACACGTCAACGTCCTTCGGAATGTCGAGCGTGCCGAAGCGGACGTTGAAGCCGTGCGCGAACATCAGCGTCTTGCCCGCCGTGAGGTGCGGCTTGATCGCCTCGCGATAGAGGGCCGCCTGGATCGTGTCCGGGACGAGGACCATGATCACATCGGCCCATTCGGAGGCCGACGCGGGGTCGGTGACCGTCAGGCCATCGGCCTGCGCCTTCGCGCGCGACTTGCTCGACGCGTGAAGCCCGACGCGCACCTCGACGCCGCTGTCGCGCAGGTTCAGCGCGTGCGCGTGCCCCTGGGATCCATAGCCAAGGACCGCAACCTTGCGTCCGCGAATGAGCCCGAGATCGGCGTCGGCATCGTAATAGATTTTCGGCACAGTAAGAACTCCTCGATTTGTCGTCTGTTATACGGAGTACGAAACACCTTCGGCTTCGGGCATTGCTGCCGCCGGCCCGCGATTGTTCACCGGCGAGCTGCCGTTGCCGCGGGCCATCGCGACCCGGCCGGTGCGCACCATCTCGAGCACGCCGTAGGGGCGCAGCACGTCGAGTAGACCGTCGATCTTCGCTTCCGACCCGGCCATCTCGATCACGATCGACTCCGGCCCGACGTCGACGACGCGCGCGCCGAAGACTTCGGCGAGCTGCATCAGCGACGGGCGGTGTTCGCGGTCCGCACTCACCTTGATCAGCGCGAGATCGCGGATGACCGCCGGCCGGTCCGTGATGTCCTCGACCCGGATGACGTGAATCAGCTTGTACAGGTGCGCCGCGATCCGCTGGGCGCCCCCCGAATCGGTCTCGACCACAAGCGTCATGCGCGACACCCCGGGGGTTTCGCTGTGTCCGACCGCCAGCGAGATGATGTTGAACCCGCGCCGCCGGAAGAGCGACGACACGCGGTTCAGCACGCCGGGACGATCCTCAACGTAGACGGTGAACGTGTGCATCTTCATCATGTGCTCCCAAGCAGGCTGCTGAAAGTCGCAGCCTGAAGGACGTGTGACTTGTCAGCGAGCTCCTAGAGATCGGCGCCCGTTTCGACGATGGGGTTCGGACGGCGGATCATCGCGTGCAGATCCGCACCCGCCGGAACCATCGGATACACCGTGTCTTCCTGTTCCACGCGGAAGTCGACCACGACCGGCCCGGGGTGATTGCGCGCGTCGTCGACCGCCGGCAGCACCTCGGATCGGTGCGAGACCCCGATGCCGCGCAGGCCGAACGCCTCGGCGAGCTTGACGAAGTCCGGACCCGACAGCGGCGTTGCCGCGTAGCGCCGCTCGTAGAAGAACTCCTGCCACTGCCGGACCATGCCGAGGAACCCGTTGTTGATGATCGCGACCTTGATCGCGATCCCTTCCTGCACCGCGGTGGCGAGCTCGCACATCGTCATCTGGAAGCCGCCGTCGCCGACGATTGCCCAGACCTCGGCGTCGGGCCGCGCACGCTTGGCGCCGATGGCGGCCGGCACCGCGAAGCCCATCGTGCCGAGGCCGCCCGACGTAATGAGCGAGCGCGGCGCGTCGTGATGGTAGTACTGCGCCTCCCACATCTGGTGCTGTCCGACGTCGGTGACCACGATGGTGTCGGTCTCCTTCGTCGCCCGCCACAGGTCGTTGATCACATGCGCCGCATACAGGTGCCCGTCGTCAGGGAGCGACTGGATGTCGCGGACCGCGGCGTCCCCCTTGATTGCGGCGATGTGCGACAGCCACGGCTCACGATTGCCCGGCGCGATAGACGGCAGCAGCTGCTTCAGCACGTCGCGCAGGTCGCCGATGATTGCTACGTCGACCGGCACGTTCTTGTTGATTTCCGACGGATCGATCTCGATGTGAATCTTCCGGGCGTGCGGCGCGTATGTGCGCAGGTTGCCCGTCACGCGGTCGTCGAAGCGCATGCCGGCGGCGATGAGGAGGTCGGCCTCCTGGATTGCGTGGTTGACCCACGCTTCGCCGTGCATGCCCATCATCCCGATGTTCAGGCTGTGCGACGCGGGAAAGCCGCCGATCCCGAGCAGCGTCATCGCCACCGGGATTTGCGCCTTCTCGGCGAGCTCGCGCAGCTCGTCCATCGCGCCCGAAATCAGCACGCCGTGTCCGGCGAGGATCACCGGACGCTGCGCTTCATTCAGAAGCGGGGTGGCCTGCGCGATCGCCGCGCCGGGCGTTTCGACGGCGGAGCGCCATCCGGGTACGCCGGGGGCCGCGGCTTCCCAGTCGAACTCGCACGAGGACTGCTGTGCGTCCTTCGTGATGTCGATCAGCACGGGACCGGGCCGGCCCGACTTCGCGATCACGAACGCTTCGCGGACCGCACGGGCGACGTCTTCGGCGCGCGTGACGAGATAGTTGTGCTTCGTCACCGGCAGCGTGATGCCGGTGATGTCGACCTCCTGGAACGCATCGCTGCCGATCAGGCGGCTGCCCACCTGCCCGGTGATGCAGACGATCGGCGACGAGTCCAGCATCGCGGTGGCGATCCCGGTGACCATGTTGGTCGCGCCGGGCCCGGACGTCGCGATGGCTACGCCGACGCCGCCGCTCGCGCGCGCGAAGCCGTCCGCCATGTGCGTCGCCCCCTGCTCGTGCCGCACGAGGACGTGACGGATCGGGTAGTCGAGCATCGCATCGTACGCGGGAAGGATCGCGCCGCCGGGGTAACCGAAAATATCGGTGACCCCCTCGCGTACCAGGCATTCCCACAGAATCTGAGCACCAGTCAGTTTCATCGTGTGTCCTTACGTGGCCGACGTGACGGCACCCTCAGCGGCTGACGACACGAGCCGCGCGTACTTCGCCATGACGCCGGTCGTGAACCGCGGCGGCAACGGCGTGCAATTCTTCAGCCGCGCGCCCATTTCCGCGTCGCTGACTTCCACCTTCAACGTGCGTCCCGGAATGTCGAAGACGACGATGTCGCCGTCGCGCACCGCGGCGATCGGCCCGCCCGCTGCCGCTTCGGGCGCCACGTGCCCGGCCATCAGGCCGTGCGTTGCACCCGAGAACCGGCCATCCGTGACCAGCGCGACGCTCTCGCCGAGCCCGGCGCCAACGATCGCGGCCGTGACGCCGAGCATCTCGCGCATGCCCGGACCCCCCTTTGGCCCTTCGTGGCGGATGACGACGACGTCGCCAGCCTTGATGCGTCCGCCCTGAACGGCCTCGAACGCCGCTTCCTCGCTGTCGAACACGCGCGCGGGGCCGCGATACGTGCCGAAGTCATGCCCCGCAACCTTCACCACGCACCCTTCAGGCGCGAGGTTGCCTCGCAGGATCACCAGGCCGCCCGACGCCTTCAACGGCGAATCGACCGGCCGCACGACCTGCTGGCCGGGCGTCTCGACGGCTGCATCCGCCTCTTCGCCAATCGTCCGGCCGCTGACCGTCATGGCGTTTGCGTGGAGTGCGCCGGCCGCCTTCAGGCGGCTCGCGACGACCCGTGTGCCCCCCGCATTGTGGAGATCGACGGCGACGAACCGTCCGCCCGGCTTGAGGTCCGCGAGAAGCGGCGTGCGCGCGCTGATGCGATCGAAGTCCTCGAGGCGCAGCTTCACGCCCGCTTCGCGCGCGATCGCGATCAGATGCAGGACGGAGTTGGTCGACCCTCCGGTCGCGGCAACGGCGGCAATGGCGTTCTCGAGCGACTCGCGGGTGACGATCTGCGACGGACGGATGCCGCGCTTCAGCACGTCCATCACGAGCGCGCCGGTCTTGCGCGCGACGTCGTCTTTCGCCGTGTCGGTCGCCGGCACGTCGCCGCTGCCCATCGCGGCGAGCCCCAGGAACTCGCACGCGGTCGCCATCGTGTTCGCCGTGAACTGCCCTCCGCACGCGCCGGCGCCCGGGCAGGCGTTGTCTTCGATCTCGCAGAGCTGCGCGTCGCTCAGGCGTCCCGCGGCGTGCGCGCCGACCGCTTCGAACACGTCCTGGATGGTGACGTCGTGATCGGCAAAGCGTCCCGGCGCGATCGAGCCGCCGTAGAGGAGGACGCCGGGAATATCGAGCCGTGCGAGCGCCATGGCCGCGCCGGGAATCGTCTTGTCGCAGCCGACGAGCACGATCAGCGCGTCGAACAGGTTGCCGCGCGCGACGAGCTCGATCGAGTCCGCGATGACTTCGCGGCTGACGAGCGACGTGCGCATGCCCGCCGATCCCATCGTGATGCCGTCGGAGATCGAGACGGTGTTGAACTCCATCGGCGTGCCGCCCGCCTCGCGGATCCCTTCTTTGACGCGGACGGCGAGATCCCGCAGGTGGTAATTGCAGGGCCCGATTTCAATCCAGGTATTGGCGACACCAATGAGCGGCTTCGCCAGATCGTCGTCGGTGAACCCTGAGGCGTGGAGCATCGCGCGCGCCGGCGCACGGCTTGCGCCTTCGGTGATGCCGCCGCTCTGCCACTTCAACGGGCGCACGGTTTTGTCAGCCACGCGCCCCTCCGTTCGAGACCTGCGCGTCGGCCACTTCGTCCGGCTCGCGCCACCGCGGGTACGAGCCCAGCGTGCGCAGCGAGGGGGCGAACTCCGCGAGGTGCACCATCGCCCGCGCGCACTGCAGGTCCTCGCGCGCGGCGGCGACGTCGAGATAGAACAGGTATTCCCACGGGCGGCCCGGCACGGGGCGCGACTCGAGCTTCGACAGGTCGATGTCCCGCAGGGCGAAGACGCTCAACGCCTTGAACAGCGCCCCCGGCGCGCTCTTCAGCGTGAACACGAGGCTCGTCTTGTTCGGCGGGCCGAGCGGCACGCGCTGACGCGAGATCGCCAGGAACCGGGTGATGTTGTCGTCGAAATCCTGGATGCCGGTTTTGATCGCCCCGAGACCGAACAGCATGCCGGCGCGCTCCGAAGCAATTGCCGCCGTGTCGCGCCGTTGCTCGTCGCGGACCATCTTCGCGCTGCCGGCGGTGTCGTAGGTCGCGATGGCTTCGACGTGTTCCAGCCCCCGAAGGAACCGCGCGCACTGGGCGAGCGCCTGCGGGTGCGACAGCACGCGGCGCACTTCCTCGAGCCTGACGCCTGGCAGCGCCAGCAGGTTGTGCACGACCGGCACCTGCACTTCGCCGACGATCGACAACTCGCGCTCGACCAGCAGATCGTAGTTACGGTGGATCGAGCCGCCGATCGAATTCTCAATCGGCACGACCCCGAGGTTGACCGCACCCGTACTCACCGCGTCGAACACATCGTCGAACGTGGGATAGGGACGCGGCTCGGCATCCGGCAGCAGCCGCAGCACGGCCGCTTCGCTGAATGCGCCCGGTTCTCCTTGATAGGCAACTCGCAATTGCTCTCCTCAGCTCCGGTGGTGCTGACGTTCAGGTCAGCCTGACAGGCCGTCGCCACCGACCTATGTCCTCCAAAACAAAAAGGCCGTCGCCCGGATTCGAGTGACGGCCCGTCTGCCTGCTGTTTGTCTGCGCCGTCACTCGTATGGACACCGGACCCGGAGCCGGCCGGTAATGCGGCCGACGACCCCTACGAACCCGATGACCGGGAGACGCATGCCGTTATGGTGACGGCTGGGGCTGATGAAGTCAAATTTATAATGTTTTCAACTTGATAAGTCTCACTAATGGCAAATCGCGCCGGGCTTGACGCTTCGCCGTGGCCGTGTCTATACTCTTCAGCCAGAAGCGATGCAGTTCCGCACAACGACCACGGCCACGTGTTGCATGTGTATGCGAATTCGACCGATTCGAATTCGCCACGCCGGCGGTCTTTGCGCGCACGCTTCCTGAAGAACAGCCCGATTCCAAGGCATCGCGCACCCAAACCCGCCGGCCACCAGCTGGCGGGTTTTTTTTTGCCGTGCCGGTGGTGCCGGCCCGGGCAACGAGAGCATCAAGCGAGGGAGAGATGGTGTGGTGGTCCTGAAATTCGGCGGCACCTCCGTAGCGGAGGTGGAAGGCATCCGGCGCGTCGCCGGCATTGTCGCGGCGGAACCACGGCCGCGCGTCGTGGTGGTGTCGGCGCTGGCCGGCGTCACCGACGCGCTGCTGACGCTGGCGTCCGCCGGGGCGACGATTCCAGGCAATCCGCCTCCTCGCGCGCTGGATGCGCTGCTGCGCCGTCACATCGCGGCGGCCGCGATGATTCGCGATCGGGCCGCACGCGCGTCGCTCGAGCACGAGCTCTACGCGATTGCCGGCCACGTGGCGGCAACGCTGGAATCCGCACCGGGGCGTCTGTCTCCGCGTTCGCGCGACGATATCGCCGCGGCAGGGGAGCTCTGGAGCAGCCGCCTGCTTGCAACGGTGCTGCGCGATCGCGGCGTTCCTGCGGTGTGGCTCGACGCCCGCCACGTGATGCATACGAACAGTCATCACGGCAATGCCGCGCCGAATCTCGATGCCACCCGCGACGCGGCCACGCGCCTCGTGAAGCCGCATCTCGATCGCGGCGAGGTCGTGGTCCTCGGCGGCTTCATCGGATCGGATCCGGGCGGCGCGACGACGACGCTCGGCCGCGGCGGCTCTGATTGCTCGGCAGCAGTGCTTGGTGCGTGCCTGGATGCCGAAGAAATTCAGATCTGGACCGATGTGGACGGCGTACTGACCGCGGATCCGCGGGTCGTCCCTCACGCGCGTGTCGTTCCGCACCTCTCGTACGGCGAGGCGCACGATCTCGCGTCAGCTGGTGCGAAGGTGCTGCACCCGGGCACCATCGGGCCCGCCGTCGATCGCGCGATCCCGGTCGCCGTGCGCAACTCGCACCGGCCGACTGCCCCCGGAACCGTCGTCAGCGCGCGCCGCCCGGCGGCGGATGCTCCTCTGGTTGCCGGGCTTGCGTGCCGCGCCGGCGCGGTCCTCTTCGAGGTGGTGGCGCACGAGCGAGCGGACGTTGACGAGTTCGTCGCGCGCGTGTTCGGAGAGCTCGAACTGGCCCGCGTCGAAGCCGTGCTCGCGGATCTTTGCGGAAACCGCCTCGTGTTCACGGTGCACGCTTCAGAACGTCTGGACGGGCTGCGACGGTCACTGTCGAAGAGCGCGGAGGTTCGCGTGACGGAGGGGCTCGCGACCGTGACCGTCGTCGGCGACGGCCTCATCACGGATCCGCATCTTGCGGCGGACGCCGCGCGCGCGCTGCGCGACGTTCGCGTTCACCTCGTGGCCCCCCCCGACGGCAAGCGGACGCTGGCCTTCCTCGTCGACGGCGCGCAGGCGGCGCTCGCGACGTCGCGGCTCCATGATTACTTTTTCGGCGCGGCGCGCCGCCGCGCCGCCGCGCAGCGTCCCATGGTGCAGGCATGAGCGCGTCCTCAGCTACAGCGACCGCGGCTGCGCCCGCCGCAAGGCAGCCTGCCGCCCCGACCCGCGTTGCGATCGCCGGCTTCGGCACGGTCGGGCGGGCCGTCGCCAGGCTCCTCCAGGAACTTGCGCCCCCCGAACTCCAGCTCGTCGCGGTTCTGAACCGCGGGATCGAGCGCAAGCGCGTCGACTGGCTCGATCGTTCCGTCCGCTGGACGGAGAACATCGACGATGTGCTGACCGATGACGTCGACGTGCTGGTGGAGCTGATTGGCGGACGCACGCCCGCCGAGGAGTGGATCCGCCGCGCGCTGCGCGCGGGGAAGTCCGTCGTGACCGCAAACAAGCAGGTCATTGCGCACGCGGGTCCGGAGCTGCTCGAGGAGGCCGCGCGCTCCAGGCGTCACGTGCGGTTCGAGGCCGCGGTCGCGGGCGGCGTGCCGGTCGTGCGCGCGATCGAGCACGGTCTCGCGGGCGACAGGCTGACGCGTGTCGCGGGGATTCTCAACGGGACCTGCAACTACATCCTGAGCCGCATGGAGCGCCAGCGCGTCCCGTTCTGGGAGGCGCTCGCCGAAGCGCAGGCGCTCGGGCTCGCGGAAGCGGATCCGTCGCAGGACATCGAAGGGTTCGATGCGCAGGCGAAGCTGGCGATCCTCGCGCACATCGCGCTGCGTGCGCACGTGCCCGCGGCGGCGATCCAGTCGCGTCGCATTGACGTGATCGATGCCGTCGACTTCCTCTATGCGCAGCAGATGGGATGCACGATCCGGCAGATCGCCTGGGCGGAACGCACGGCGGATCCGCGCGTGCTGACGGCGGCGGTCGGTCCCGCGCTGGTGCCGCTCGATTCACCGCTGGCGCGGGTGCGCGGGAGCGAGAACCTGGTGACGCTGCGCGGGCAGTTCGGAGGGGAGACGACATTTGGCGGCCTCGGCGCGGGCGGTGAGCCGACGGCGGTGGCGGTCATGTCGGACCTCCTCGCGATTGCGCGCGAAGGGACGCCGTTCGGCAACCGCGCCTCGGCCGCGCGTGCGGACGTCTCGCCCGACTTCACGAGCGCCTTCTACGTGCGCTTCACGGTCGCCGACCGCCCCGGCATCATTGCGGCACTCGCGGCGGTATTTGCGCGCCACGACATCAACATCGACGCCATTCTGCAGGAGCCGGGATTCCCCGCCGGGCGCCGGCCGTTCGTGGTCAGCCTCGATCCGGCGCCTGCCTCCGCGATCGATCGAGCGATCCAGGAAATGTCCCAGTGTGATTTCCACGGCGAGCCGCCGGTCGTGCTCCCGGTGCTGTCGTCAGTCACGGTTGCAGGGGGCGTGTGAGCTACCACGCTGAATTCCGCTGCGTCGCCGGCTGCGCCGGATCGTACCCGCTCGACGCGGTGATCTACCGCTGCCCGGCGTGCGGAGGGCTGCTCGAGGTCGTGCACGATCTCGACGCGCTGCGCAACCGGAGCTCGGCGGCGTGGATGCGCATCTTCGACGAGCGCTACAAGCGCACGGCGTGGCCCTACGGATCGAGTGTGTGGGGCAAGAAGGAATGGGTGTGCCCGCAGATCAAAGACGAGAACGTTGTCTCGATGGACGAAGGGGGCACGAACCTGTTTCTCGCCGAGGCGTTCGGCCGATCGATCGGGCTCAAGGACGTCTGGGTGAAGTTGTGCGGCAACTCGCACACCGGATCGTTCAAGGACCTCGGGATGACCGTGCTCGTCTCGATGGTCCGGCAGATGATCGCGCAGGGCAAGCAGATCCGCGCGGTCGGGTGCGCATCGACCGGTGATACCTCCGCGTCGCTCGCGGCCTATGCTGCCGCCGCGGAAATTCCAGCGATCGTCATTCTGCCGAGGGGGAAGGTCACCGTCGCGCAACTCGTGCAGCCGCTCGCGAACGGAGCGGTCGTGTTTGCGCTCGACACCGACTTCGACGGCTGCATGGCCATCATCCAGCGGCTCGCCCAGGACGAAGGGCTGTATCTCGCGAATTCGATGAACAGCCTCAGGCTCGAGGGTCAGAAGACCGCGTCGATCGAAATTGCGCAGCAGTTCGACTGGCAGCTGCCGGACGTCGTGATCGTGCCCGGGGGCAACCTGGGAAACATCAGCGCGTTCGCCGCGGGGTTCGACATGATGCGCGACCTCGGCCTCGTCGCGCGCGTGCCGCGCCTGATTGCGGCACAGGCGGAGGCAGCCAACCCGCTCTACCTCGCGTCGCGGAATGGCTGGCAATTCAAGCCGGTCGTCGCGCGGCCGACGCTCGCCTCGGCCATTCAGATCGGCAACCCCGTTTCAGTCCACAAGGCGATCGCGGCGCTCCAGCGATCCGGCGGAACGGTCGAGCAGGCGACCGAGCAGGAGCTCGCCGACGCCGTCGCCCGCGCCGACAAGACGGGCATGTTCGCCTGCCCGCACACCGGGGTCGCGCTGGCGGCGCTCATCAAGCTCACCGCGAGAGGGGAGATCAAGCCGAGCGACCGCGTGGTCGTGATTTCGACCGCCAGCGGTCTCAAGTTCACCGACTTCAAGGCGGGCTACCACGCCGGGACGTTGGAGGGGATCTCGTCGACGCGCGCCAACAGGCCCGTCGAGTTACCCAACGATTACGACCAGGTGCGGAGGCACCTCGATCTTGCGATCCCGGCCTGAAGTGCGATATAAACTGGTCAATGCGTTCCGGGAATCCCTGCGCGTGTAATTGTTGCTGCTGCTGTATGTGCAGCACTCGGGGCTTCCCTGCCTTCGGTCCAGCGTGATGTTCTAAAGCATTCAGCGCACGAGACATAACGAAGCCCGGGAGGTCAAAGCCTCCCGGGCTTTTTTATTTTTCAGCAAGGAGTTCGTCATCGCCCTCTTTCCCGCGTTTCTCAAGCTGCATGGCCGCCGGGTCCTCGTCGTCGGGGCCGGTCCGGTTGCGGCGTCGAAGCTGGCCGCGTTGCAGGCCGCGGGCGCCGACCTGCTCGTCGTCGCGCCGCAGGTGTGCGACGCGATCGATGCGGCAGACGTGCGCATCGAGCGGCGGGAATTCCAGCCGTCGGATCTCGATGGCGCATGGTTTGTGGTCGCGGCGGCGCCGCCAGACGTGAACCGCCGCGTGGCGGAGGAGGCGGAGCGCCGGCAGGTATTCGTGAACGCCGTCGACGATCCTTCGAACGCGAGCGTGTATCTCGGGGGTGTCGTGCGGCGCGGCGGGGTGACGCTCGGGATCTCGACGGACGGCGCGGCACCGGCGCTTGCGGGACTGCTTCGCGAGGCGCTCGACGCGCTGCTCCCGCGGGACCTCGAGACATGGACTGCGCGCGCCGATGAACTGCGGCGCTCATGGCGCGCGCGCGCAATTCCGATGGAATCGCGAAGGCCCGAGCTGCTCGACGCCTTGAATGCGCTCTATGAATCGAGAGCGCAGGAGCGCGTCCAGTGATCGGCTCTGTCTCGCTCGTCGGCGCTGGGCCAGGCGATCCCGAGCTCCTCACGGTCAAGGCCGTGCGGCGTCTCGAGGAAGCGGACCTCGTGCTGTACGACGCGCTCGTCGATACGGACACGCTGCGTTACGCCGTACGTGCGCGGCGGTTCTTCGTGGGCAAGCGCGCGGGCCGTCCCGCTATCCGGCAGGACGCGATCAACCGGCTGATGATTCGCGAGGCACGGCGCGGTCACAAGGTTGTGCGACTCAAGTGCGGCGATCCGTTCGTGTTCGGCCGCGGCGGGGAAGAAGCGCTGGCGCTCGCTGCCGCAGGCATTCCATGCGAAGTCGTGCCCGGCATCACCAGCGCGATCGCGGCGCCGCTCCTGGCGGGCATTCCTGTCACGCACCGCGGTCTCGCGTCCGCATTCGTCGTGGTCTCCGGCCACGCGGAGTCGGCCTACGCTCCCGTGCTGCGATCGCTGACGCCCGGAAGCGCGACAGTGGTCGTGCTGATGGGAATCGCGAACAGGGCGGCGATCGTGAACGAGCTGTGCGCGTCCGGGTGGGCGGCGCAGACGCCGGCCGCCGTACTGTTCGGCGCCTCGCACCCGGGTGCGGAGGAGTGGCACGGGACGCTCGAGACGCTCGCCGCGGAGGACGCGGTCGAAGAGAGCGATCTCCCCGGCATCATCGTCGTCGGCGCGGTCGCCGCGCTCGCCGGCATTCTGTCAACGCAGGACGCGGTGCGACACGGCGAAGGCGGCGAGCGCCGCGTCGCGAGCGCGAAGTAACTCAGTGATGGCAGTCCTGGACGATCCCCGTACTTACGGCCGCACGCGCCTCTCGTTTGCCGAGACCGCGGACATCGACGAGTTCGTCGGCAAGCTCGATCAGTTCGAGCGCGGCGAGATTTCGCCGGAGGACTGGCGGCGCTTCCGCCTCCTGCGCGGCACTTATGGCCAACGCCAGGACGCGGACGCGCAGATGCTGCGCGTGAAAATCCCGCAGGGCATCCTCGATGCGACACAGCTCGAGGCGCTCGCGGACGTCGC
>Ga0137373_10002500_pt1 | contig 20162 bp, 24 predicted proteins | sample SagtaG_5_FD_104912 | JGI IMG/M metagenome (GOLD analysis project Ga0137373, IMG submission 104912) | Vadose zone soil microbial communities from Sagehorn Ranch, Mendocino, California, USA - Sage1_R_80_16 metaG | ecosystem: Environmental > Terrestrial > Soil > Vadose zone | place: USA... | reverse complement strand
GACCTGCTCGAGCACGGCTGCGACGTCTACGCCGCGGTGCGCCGGCGCGAACGGCCTGAGGCGACGAGCGGCCTTCTCGAGTTGCCGCTCGCAGCCGCGGTGGTTTCCCCGCCCCGCCTGGTACCAGGCGACGGCGAAGTGCACCAGGCCCTGGAAGAAATCCCGCTCCTCGGCCGCCGCGGCGCGCCATTCGAGCTCGAGCTCCTCGTGGGCGGCGAAGAAGTCTCCGCGCCGGATCAGACCGAGGCCGTGGTCGAAATGCGACCCCTCCTCGTGCATCCGACTCGACAGTAGCAGCGTCCCGCTTTACGCTTCTGTCGTGGCGACGATCCTGCTGGCGGGGGTCGACCTCTTCTTCCGGGGGAAGCTCGAAGCCGCGTTGCCGGGGCATCGCTTCGTGACGACGGACTCCGTCGCGTCACCGGACATCGTCATCTGCGACATCGCGCGCATCGACCCGGACGACGTCGTCGAAAATTATCCGGAGGTGCCGATCCTCGGTTTCACGAACCACAACGACACGAGCGGCCTGCGCCGCGCGCACACCGCAGGGTTCGATCACGTCGTCGCGAAATCGGCGCTGGAACAGCGGGCCAGGGAGCTGATCGAGGAGCTGAGCTCCTCGGTAGAGTAGGCCGGCGAATGACCTACATCATCGCCGAGCCGTGCATCGACATCAAAGATCGTTCGTGCGTCGACGTCTGTCCGGTCGACTGCATCCACGAGGCGGAGCGCATCCTCGTGATCGATCCGGAGGAGTGCATCGATTGCTTCGCTCCGGAGGAGACGTTCGTGACGAACTGGGGCCTCCGCTCCTTTGCAGAGATGGAGAACCAGTGGTGCCGCGTGCTGACGGACGACGGGTTCAAGCCCGCGTTGATCAAGCGCTTTCGGAAAAAGCCGCTCGTGCGGATCGAGCTCGCGCCGGCGTTCGAGGAGCGCGACCGCTACGGAGGCACGCGCCTGACGACGCGTAACATCTCGCGCTTCAGGCGAGTCGTGCGCGCCACGCCGACGCATAACTGGAAGCTTGTCGACGGCCAGAGGACAGACACGCTGTCCGTCGGCGACTATGTTCCGTCGGCGCGCGTGCAGCCGGAGCGCGACTCGGAGTCCTATCGCCTCGGCGTTTTGCACGGGCTCGTCTACGGCGACGGCAGCTGGGCCCTGCACACGGTCAAGTCGGACGAGCACATCCACTACGTCCCGCTGTTTGGCGAACGCGTGGCCAAGTACCGCGACTTCTTCGATCAGATGAACTTTTCGCCTTCGCTCGACATTCACCGAGGCTACGGGGGCACCGGCGTCGTCCGATCGTGCTCCAACCTGAAGACGCTCTTGCCGGAAACCGCCGACACGGAATACATAGCAGGGTTCGTTGACGGCTGGCTCGCGGCTGACGGAGATCCTGTCAGGGCTGGGTCATGGCGGCTTCGTTCGACGGACCACGAAGCACTGGCGTGGGTCGAGCAGGCCGCCGTATTCGCCGGCTACGTAACCATCGGATCGGGCCGGGAGAGCAACACCGAGACCAATTTCGGCGCTCGCAGGCGGCTGATCCGATGGCTGTACCTAGGAACCCGTGAGATGTATTGGCGCGTGATGAAGGTTGAACCCGTCCAGGCAGACGCCGACCATACTTTCTGTGCCGTCGTCCCGAGGAAGCACGAATTCACGCTTGCCGGTGGGGTGTCGGTTCCGAACTGCGGAGCATGCGAACCGGAATGCCCCGTCGAGGCGATCTTTCCGGAGGATGCACTACCGGAAAAGTGGGAGCCGTTCGTGAAGATCAACTATGCGTTTTCAGAGGGCTTCGACGTCGTGAACAAGCTCACCGACGAGTACGCGACGGAGCACAACGTGCAGAACGAACCGATCGAATAGCGCCTTTCACGTCGACCAACGCATCGTCCGGAAACTTTCTTTACGCTCGTTGCACGTTTCGCGAATGAACACATGACGCACAACGCTTGCAGGAACACACGCGCAGGCGTAAAACGCACTGCGTAAGCAAGTGTCTGTGCAACCGAACAGGAGGATGCACATGCCTCAGGAAAGTTGGGGCGCCCAGTCGCCTCAAGAAACGCCGAGCGAGGAGCAGCCGCAGCCGTACTTCTCGCCGGAGACGAGCCAGAGCGAGGAGCTCAGCTCGCCGGAGGCGGTCGTCCCGGCGATCCCGGCGGCTACATCACGCTCCGGCACGGCAAAGCGCAGCACCCGCCGGCGGACCGCTAAGCGCTCGACCGCCAAGCGTTCGACCGCGAAGCGCTCGACGGCGAAGCGCAGCACCGCGAAGCGCAGCACTGCCAAGCGCAGCACTGCGAAGCGGAGCACCGCCAAGCGGAGCACCGCCAAGCGCCGCACGACGAAGCGCAGCACCGCAAAGCGCTCGACGGCGAAGCGGAGCACGGCGAAGCGCAGCACCGCGAAGCGGAGGACGACCAAGCGGTCGACCGCCAAGCGGAGCACGGCCAAGCGCAGCACCGCAAAGCGGAGCACCGCGAAGCGCCGCACGGCGAAGCGCAGCACCGCCAAGCGCTCGACGGCGAAGCGGAGCACCGCGAAGCGGAGCACCGCGAAGCGCAGCACCGCGAAGCGGAGGACGACCAAGCGCTCGACCGCGAAGCGCAGCACCGCAAAGCGCTCGACGGCGAAGCGCAGCACCGCCAAGCGGTCGACGGCAAAGCGCCGCACGACGCGCCGCAAGTAGCGCGTTTCGACTGCTCGTTACGTGGTATTCCCCCCAAGGCAACGAGCCAAGGGGGGAAATCCACGTGCCACAGAAAGCATGGAGTAACAAGCGCGAGCGCCAGTACGAGCACATCAAGGAGGGCGCACAGAAGAGCGGCACCTCCACGAAGCGCGCGAAGCAGATCGCTGCCGCGACCGTGAACAAGGAGCGGGCCCGCAAGGGCGAGGCACGCACGGCGTCGCGCTCCTCGACGCGGGACATCTCGTCGGGCAGGCGCGGAGGCCTGCGCTCGGGGACGAACAGGCCCAAAGGTCGCACGAAGGAGCAGCTCTACAACGAGGCGAAGCGGCGTGGGATCAAGGGCCGCTCGAGCATGACCAAAGAGCAGCTGCAACACGCCATCGCAGGGAAGTCCTAGATCGCTAGTCTGGCGACGTGGACCCCAACACGCTGGACCACGTCGCCTTCTGGGTCACCGAGCGGGACGCCATCGCGGACGTCGTGACGCGTCAGCTCGGCATGCACGTCATCGACCGGCAGGACAACTTCACCCTCGTCGGGTCCGATGCGCGTCGCGGGAAGCTGACGCTGTTCGACGCGGAAGGGCCGCGAGACCGCGGCGCCTTCAAGCACGTCGCGCTCCGCGTCAACTCGCTCGAAGGGCCCGATCGCTACGAGCTCCCGAACGGCATCGAGGTTCACATCGTCGAGGCGCCGACGGAGGTCGATTACGACCTCGATCACGTCGCGCTGTACACCGCCGATCCGCGGGTGACCGCAGAGGCGTACCTCGACTACGGCTTCTCGCCGGCCCTGCCGAAGGACGGCGTGCCGCGTGTCGAAGTGGGTGGCGCGCACGTCGAGCTTCACGAGGGCGACCCGGGCCAGAGCGACCGGCCGCTCTTGAACCACCTCGCCGTACTCGTCGACTCGGCGGAGGACCACAAGCGCGACGCCGAGGATGCAGGCATCGAGGTCGAGAGCGTCGTCGACGCGGCAAACACGTATGCGGTCTTCCTCTGGGGCCCTGATCGGGTCCGCATCGAGTACGTCGAGCACAAGCCCAGCTTCTCGTTGACGTGAGATTCCACGTCGCCGGGGCCGGGATGGCCGGCCTCTGCGCCGCCGCGCGTGCCCGCGATCTGGGGCTCGATGTCGTCGTCTACGAGAAGGGCGACCGGCCCGGGGGGTCGATGCTGCTTTCCTCGTGCGTCGTGTGGCGCTACCGCGACCTCGACGAATTCCGCGCCGAGTGTCCGGGCGGCGACGGGGAATTGCAGCGTCAGATCATCGACCGCCTCGACGACGGGCTCGCTTGGCTCCGGTCGCTCGGAGCGGACGTGGTCTGGGAGGAGACCGGCAACCCGCGCACGGTCGGACTCCGGTTCGATCCCCGCTCGCTGACCGACGTCCTCGTGCGCGCGGCGGGCGAGGTCCGCCTCGAGGAGACGGTGCCCGGCGACGCGGAACCGCTGCTGCTGGCGACCGGCGGCTTTCAGGGCGATCGCGAGCTCGTCCGCGAGCACATCGCTCCGGGCGGCGAGCTGATCGTGCGTGCGAACCGCTGGAGCACCGGTGACGGTCTCCGCCGGGCGATCGCGCGCGGCGCGTCGCTTTCAAGCGGAATGAGCGAGTTCTACGGACGCGCGATGCCGGCGCCGCCGGCGGCTGTTCCCGAGGAGCGGTTCGTCGACCTCGCGCAGCTGTACGGACGTTATTCGCTCGTCCTCGACGAGGAGGGGCGGGAGTTCGCTCCCGAACCGATCTCGTGGTCCGAGATCGACCTCGTCCAGGCGATCGCGCGCAGGCCGAACGCGAGCGCCTGGTACCTCGTCGACGAGGAAGCGCTCGACGTCGAGATACGTGGGCGCGCCATCCGCGAGATGGTCGACGCGGCCCACGCTGCCGGCGGCGAGGTCCTGCTCCCGAACGAGCTCGGCGTCGAGCTGCCCGAGGCGTACCGGTATGCAGTGCACGTCACCGCCGGGATCACGCACACGATCGGCGGCATGCAAATCGACCCGCAGGCGCGCGTGCTGCGAGCCGACGGAAGCGCGATCGAGGGCCTCTTTGCGGCGGGCGCAGACGCAGGCGGCATCTCCACAGGCGGCTACGCAAGCGGCCTCGCGTCAGCGCTGGTCTTCGGCCTCATAGCGGCAGAAACCGCTGCTTCCATCTAATCCGAGTCCGCAGAAGGCGCGCCTCATGGACGCGCGCGCGAAGCGCGCCCGTCCGGTCTACCTCGCCCGAAGTGCGAAGCACTTCGGGCAAGCAGGGCGCTAGCCCTGCAAATAGGCGCAGATGCGCGCGTCGTTCGGGAGCGGCGACGGCGCGATCTTGACGACGCTCCAGCGCTTGCCGTCGGACTCGACGGTCGATCCTGCGCGCGGCAACTCGCCGCGTTCCTCGCGGAGCTCGTAACCCGCGGGCGTCCACACGAAGGCCAGATAGGTCTGCTCGTCGTTCATCAGGCGCGCGAAATCCTACTCGCCCGCGGCTGTTCCAGGGAGCTCGAGAACGATCTTCGTTCCGGCCTCCTGGTCGACGGAGAGCCGCCCGCTGAGCGTGCGCGCGCGTTCGGCGATCATGTCGAAGAATTCCCGCCGACGCTCCTCTGACCCGTTGTCGGCGATCGTCGTGACGAACCGCCCGTCGGCAGTGCGCTCGACGGACACCGCGATCTGCGTGGGCGGCCCGCGCCGCACGGCGCCGTCCAGAGCTTCGCGGACGATCTGGTACAGCGCTGCCTGCACCTTCTCGCCGAGCTGCTCCGCGTCGGCGACGTCGACGTCGATCTTGATCTGCCTGCGCAGGCCCAACTCGTCCGCGAGCGCCTGCACGGCCGGCGTGAACCCGTGGTCGCGCAGCACGACAGGCTCGAGGTTGAAGGAGAGCTCGCGCAGCGTCCGGATCGCCGCACGCTGGCGCTCGAGCGCGTCCGTCAGCAGATCCCTTGCCGGCTCGAGCTCGCCTTGCTCAATTGAATGGATCACCGCATCGAGCATGAGCGCGATACCCGAGAGGGACTGCACTGGCCCGTCGTGGAGAAAGAGCGCCAGCCGGCGTCGCTCGTCCTGCTCGGCCGTGATCAGGCGCTCGGCGAGCCGCGCGCTCTCGTTCCCTTCGTTTTGTTGTTCCACTAGTCGATGATCGCGTCGCGCAAAGCGATCGCGACTGCGTGCGTGCGCGTGTCGGCCTCGAGCTTGGCCAGGATGTGGCGGACGTGGCTCTTCACGGTCTCCTGGCTGATGAAGAGCCGCTGCGCCGCGTCGGCGTTCGACATGCCGTCCGCGAGCAGCTGGAGAATCTCGCGCTCGCGTGCCGTGAGCATGTCCTCCCGGTCCTTGCCGCTGAGGAACGCCGGCATCAGGGCGGGATCGATGAAACTGTCGCCGTTGGCAACCTTCTCGATCGCGCGCACGAGCGTCTCGTGCGGCGCCTCCTTGAGGATGTAACCCTTGGCGCCTGATTCGAGCCCTCGCGCGAGCAGCGACCGTTCGCTGTAGGCAGTGAAGATCAGGACCGCCGAGTTGGGCTCCTTGGCGACCAGCTCTTTCGTCGCGTCGAGCCCGTCGAGGCCCGGCATCCGCACGTCCATGATCACGACGTTCGGCTTGCGGCGTTCCGCGAGATCGATCGCGGCCTTGCCGTCCGCCGCCTCGCCGACGACGCGGATGTGCGGTGCGCGCGACAGGGAGAGGCGCAAACCCTCTCGGACGACCTCGTGGTCATCGACGATCAGGCACGTGATCTCACTGGGCATAAGACGATCGTAACCCTACGGAGGGACTACACGGCGAGCGCGAGCTGTTCCGGCTCGGCCGGCGGCTCGATGCGGACTTGTCGACGGTCGCGGATCCCATGCTCGCGCGCCAGCCGCGCTACCTCGTGTCGCACGGGCTTCGTGTCCTCCTTCGCGAGATAGGCGCGTCCGCCGGCGTACAGCCGCTCGTACCGGGGCAGTTCTTCCGGCCATTCGTGCGCGAGGCTCTCGAGGAAGTGCTCACGTGTTCCGGCTTTGAGGAAGAGGAGATTCGCCCAGATGCCGGTCGCGCCGGCCGCCCGCGCGGCGCGGACGACCTCCGCGAGCTGGGATGGGCTATCCGATATGCCGGGCAGGATCGGGGCCATGCCGACACGTGCGTCGATTCCCGCCTCCACGAGCTCGCGAATCGCTCGCAGGCGCTGGCGCGGGTGAGCCGTCGAGGGCTCCGTCTTCCGCCAGACGTCTTCGTCGAGTGTCGGAATCGAGAAGGTGACGCCGACGTTCGCGCGGCGGGCGGCCTCCTGCAACACGTCCACGTCGCGCAGAATCATCGGGCCGCGCGTGATGATCGAGAACGGGTTCGACGCTGCGGCGAAGATCTCGATGCACGACCGCGTGAGGCGGTAGCGCCCTTCGGCGGGCTGATACGGATCGGTCGCCGCGCCGACGACGACGCTGGCGCCTTCCCAACTCGGGCGCGCCAGTTCGCGTGCGAGAGCCTCCGCGACGTTGATCTTGACGCGAATCGAGCGGCCGTAGCGGTCGTCGGACGGCCGGTCGGCGCGGCGTTCGAAGGCGCGGACGTAACAGAACGTGCAGCGGTGCGCGCACCCCATGTACGGGTTGAGCGACCACTCGAACATCATCCCGCGCACGCGATTCAGGGCGCTCCTGCAGGGTTCCTCGCGATACTCGACCCGCACGCGCACAAGCATAACGAACGTATGTTCGCTCAGCGGCGGCGAAAGATTTCGGCCGCCGCTTCGTGGAAGCCTCTCGGGCCGCCGGCCGCTTCGAACGTTGCGGCGATCTCCTGCATCTCTGCGATCCAGCGCCAGCCCTTCGCGTCGGCCGAGCGCGCAGCGGCCTCGGCCCGTGCCTCGAGCGCCGGCAGCGACTGGCGCCACTCTTCGAGCAGCGCCTGCTCGACGCCCTCGGCCCGCGCGACGTCGCGGATCGCCAGGAGCAGCGCTGCACTGCCTTTCGTCCAGGCGGCGTACACCATCTTCAGCGCCGACGCGTCTCCGAGACGGTCGGAGAGGATCCGCACGTCGACCGGGGTCCCCTCGAACAGCTCGGGTACGGCTCGCGCATCTGGGCCTGATACGTACAGCCGCGGTCCGCGCGCGTCCGCCGGCGGGCCTCCGACGATCCCGCCGTCGACGAAGCGCCTGAACCTTGCTCCGATGCGCCGCGCCGTCGCGGGCGAGATCGCGTTCGCATCGACGTACAAGCCGCGAAAGTCACCGACCGCTGCCGCGACTTCGGCCGCGGCATGGGGTGGGCAAACCGAGAGAAGAATGTCGCTCCGTCGCGACACCTCGGCGACACCGCCGACGTCGCTGAGCCCGGCGGCTTCCGCGCGCGCCGCCGTCGCCTTGCTGCGTCCCTCCGACGCCCAGAGCACTTCGGTCCCGCGCTGCCGCAATACTGCGCCGATCGCCGCGCCCATCTCGCCTGGATGAAGAAGGCCGACGACATCCGCCATGACCAACGCTGAAGTATCCGTCACGGAACTCGACGCGGGCGTCCGCCGGATCACGCTCCCGTTGCCTACAGGCCCTCGCCACGTGCACTGCTACGTCGTGGGCGGAACGCTGTTCGACACAGGGCTCGGACTGGAGGAGCCGCCGTGGCGCGAGCTGGGCGTCGAACGGATCGCGATTACGCATTTCCATCCCGACCATGTCGGAGGAGCGGAGAAGGCGGCCGCCGAAACGGGCGCGACGGTGTATCAGGGCGGCCTCGACTACGCCCAGTGCGAGCGCGTGTGGGGATCGAGCGACTGGCCGGAGCGGATCGCCGAGTGGTTCCTCACGCACGGCGTTCCGAAGCCGATTGCAAACGAGCTGATCGAGCAGGGTCATGCGTTCGCGCCGTTCGTCCGCTTCGCGCGTGATCCAGAACTCCTGTACGAGGGGAGCGAGCTCGACGGCTGGACCGTCATCGAGCTGCCGGGCCACGCCGACGGCCACCTCGGCTTCCTGCGCGACGGGGTGCTGATCGGCGGCGACCACCTCCTCGCGCGGATCACGCCTGCGGTCGGGCTGTATCCCGAGAGCCGGCCCGATCCGCTCGGCGACTATCTGGCCTCGCTCGAGCGCACGATCGAGCTCGCGCCGCGCGTGGTCTATCCGGGTCACGGCGATCCGCTTCCCGATCCGGCCGGCAGGGCACGAGAGATCGTGCAGCACCACCGGGAGCGCCTCGATGCCGTCGCGGCCGCGGTCGCGGACGGGCCGCGCAGCGGATTCGAGGTCTCGCACGCCGTTTTCGGCGAGCATCTCTTGCCTCAGCAAAGGCGTTTTGCCGTTGCCGAGGCGCTTTCGCATCTCGAGCGGCTCGTGCGCGACGGGCGGGCCGCACGGAGCGGTGAGAGGCAAAACGTGACCTATACTGCGCCGTGATCGCCTTGGACGACGATCCCCTCAGTACCCGCGCCCCGGAGAGCGGGGCGTGACAGTTCTCTTCGAGCTCATCGCGGTCCTGCTGATCGTCGTGGGCAACGCGTTCTTTGTCGCGGCCGAGTATGCGCTCGTCACGGCGAATCGCTCGACCCTGGCAAAAATGGCAGCCGCCGGCAATCGCCGCGCCAGGATCGCGATTCGGATCATGGACAGTCCGATCCGGTTCATCGGCACAGTCCAGCTCGGCATCACGGCCTTCTCGATCCTGCTGGGCGTCGTCGGCGAGCCGCTCGTCTCCGGGTGGATCGACAAGCCGCTGCTTTCCCACGGCGTGGCGTTCGTGATCGCGTACGCATTCGTCACGTATCTGCACGTGACCATCGGCGAACTCGTCCCCAAGGCGATCGCGCTGAAGGAGCGCGAGCGCACCGCGCTCTGGGTCGCCCTTCCGATCGAAGCGGTGTACCTCATCACCTACCCGCTGGTCTGGTTCTTCCAGGAGTCCGCCAACGCCTTCACAGGACTGTTCGGGATCGAGCCGGCGCCGGCCGGCGTCGTCGCCCACACGGAAGAGGAGATCCGGATGATCGTCCGACAGGCCGGCGAGACGGGCGAGATCCAGGAGGGGGAGCAGGAGATGCTCTACAAAGTCTTCGACTTCGCCGACAAGGAGGTCTCCGACGTGATGGTGCCGCGACCCGAAGTGGTCGCGCTGTCCGTCGACCTTCCGCCGGAGCAGGCCCTTCAGGCGGTGCTCGACTCGCCGTATACGCGCTACCCGGTTTACCGCGGCTCACTCGACGAGATCGTCGGCGTGCTGCACGTGCGCGACCTGATCGAGGCGATGCACGAGCGCGGGATCGCGTCAGTGGAGGTGGAGGACCTCCTCCGACCGGCGTACATGGTCCCGGAGACGAAAGATCTCGCGGCGCTGCTGACGGAGTTCCGGCGCCAGAACCAGCACATGGCGATCGTCCTCGACGAGTACGGGAGCATGGAGGGGATCGTCACGCTCGAGGACGTGCTCGAAGAGATTGTCGGTGAGATCGAGGACGAGTTCGACCTTCCCGACGAGTCGATCGAGCGCGTCGACGACCAGACCATCCGCATCGACGGGACGTTCCCGATCGACGACTTCAACGAGCAGTTCGGCCGCGCCCTGCCGCAGGAGGACTACCACACGGTCGCGGGGTTCGTCTTCGGTCTCCTCGGGCGCGCCGCCGAGGTCGGCGACGAATGCGAGCATGACGGAGTGCGCTTCCGCGTCGACGAGGTCGAGGGGACGCGCATCCAGCGCCTGACTGTGACGTTCCTGCCGCCTGCCTCCGAGCAGGTCGCCGCAGAGGGTTAGGCGATCTCGAGCGGCTCGGCGCCGCCGTCCCGGATCCTCCAGGCCGCGAGCTCGTCACGCGCGAGCGAGTAGATCACGTACGGCTTGCCGCTCCACAGGCCGACGTTCTCGAGGTCAGTCCGCGACGGGCGCGGCGCCGTCTCGGGATGGGAGTGGAAGACCGCCAGCTCGAAGCCCTCGTCCTCGAGGAACCACACCTCGGGGTCGACCTCGAGCTCGTACCGGTACGGCGACGCGAGCGCGTTGCGCCCGCGCACGTAGCGCTCCGCGCGGCCGTCGCGGAGCACGATCAGTCCGCACGCTTCGTTCGGCGCCTCCGCTCGGGCGTGCGCGGCGAGCTCCGCGCGGACCTCGCCGGGGATCACCACCAGACGTTCGCTTCCATCGCCCCTGCCACGTCGGCTGCGTCCCAGAAGGCCGCCGACAGGTACTTCCACCCGCCGTCGGCGAGGATGCAGACGACGACGCCGTCGTCGAGCTCGTCCGCGAGCTTGTGCGCGACGTGCACGACCGCTCCGGAGGAGACGCCGGCGAACAACCCTTCCTCCGCCAGCAGCGCTCGTATGCCCGCGACGGACTCCTCGTTCGAGACCAGCACCTTCCGGTCGAGCTTCGCGACGTCGAGGATCGGCGGTACGTAGCCCTCGTCCAGCGAGCGCAGTCCCATCACCGGATCGCCGGGCAGCGGCTCGGCTGCGGCGACGACGACGTCCGGCCAGCGCTCGCGCAGCCGCGCGCCGGCGCCCATCAGCGTTCCGCCCGTGCCGAGCCCCGCGACGAGCACGTCGACGCGGTCGAACGCGCCGGCGATCTCCGCGCCGGTGCCCTCGTAGTGCGCGCGCGGGTTTGCCTCGTTCGCGTACTGGAAGGGCATGAAGAGCGACGGGTCGCGCTCGACGAGCTCCTGCGCAAGCCGGACGGCCCCATTTGATCCCTGGTCGCCCGGCGAGTAGACGATCTCGGCCCCGTAGAGCTCGAGCAGCCGCTTCCGTTCCTCCGTCGCGTTCTCGGGAATCACGCACGTCAGCCGGTAGCCGCGGAGCTTGCAGATCAGCGCCAGCGAGATGCCGGTGTTGCCGCTTGTTGGCTCGATGACGTGCGCGCCCGGCGCGAGGTCGGCACCGTCCAGCATCGCCTTCGCGACCCGGTCTTTGATCGAGCCGGTCGGGTTCTGCCCTTCGAGCTTCGCGTACACGCGGACCGACGGCCGCGGTGAGAAGTGCCGCAACTCCACCAGCGGCGTGTTGCCGATCAGGTCGAGGAGCGACGAAGCGGGATTGCTAGCCACCTGCCATGGCAGGCAGGAGGATGAGCGTCGAAGCGTCGCCGACGGGCGTGTCGAGGCCCTCGCGGGTGCGGACGTCCTCGCCCTCGACGTAGACGTTCACGAACGGCGCGATGCCGCCGTTGTCCAGGATCCGCGAGCCGAGCGCGGGGAACCGGCGCCCGAGATCGTCGAGCACCTCGCGCACCGTTCCTCCCTCGGCCAGCACCTCGCGCTCGCCGCCTGCCTCTTCACGGAGCGTGGGTGGAATCCGGACGATGCTCATGCGGGCCGCCCGGCTCCGGCGCAGAACTCGACGTAGTCGACGTACTCCGTGATCGTCGGCGAGTCACCGCAGACGGGGCAGGCCGGATCGCGCCGCAGCGCGACCTCGTCGAACGTCGCCGTCAGCGCGTCGAAGAGCAGCAGGCGCCCGATCAACGGGCTGCCGATGCCGAGCGCGAGCTTCAGCGTCTCGTTCGCCTGCAGCGAGCCGATCACGCCGGGGAGGACGCCGAGCACGCCGCCCTCCGCGCACGACGGCGCCAGCTCGGGCGGCGGCGGCTGCGGGAAGAGGCAGCGGTAGCACGGGCCGTCGTTCGGCTTGAAGACCGTCACCTGGCCCTCGAAGCGATAGATCGAGCCGTGGACGACGGGCACGTTGTGCCACACCGACGCGTCGTTGACGAGGTAGCGCGTGGGGAAGTTGTCGGCGCCGTCGACGATCACGTCCCAGCCCGCGCCGATGATCCGGTCCGCGTTCTCCGACGTCAGGCGTTCCTCGAATTGGACGACCTTCACATCGGGATTCAGCGCCTCGATCGTGTCGGCGGCGGAGCGCACCTTCGGGTCGCCGAGCCGCGCCGTCGAGTGGACGATCTGCCGCTGCAAGTTCGTCTCGTCGACGACGTCTGCGTCGACGATGCCGAGCGTCCCCACTCCCGCCGCGGCGAGATAGAGCGATGCGGGCGAGCCGAGTCCTCCGGCGCCGATCAGGAGGACGCGCGAGTCGAGCAGCTTGAGCTGCCCTTCCTCGCCCACCTCCGGAATCAGCAGGTGACGCGAGTAGCGGCGGCGGCGCTCCGGCTCGAGCGCGCGCGAGACCACGGTGGGAAATCCGTCGCGCTTCCACCCGGTGTAGCCGGGCGCGAGCGAGCTGACGTTCTCGTAGCCGAGCTCCTCCAGCGTCTTCGCGGCGAACGCCGAGCGGTTGCCGGACGCGCAGTAGAGGACGATCGGCGACACGCGATCGGGCGCGGTGCGCTCGATGCGCGATTCGAGGTTGCCGCGCGGCACGTGGACGGCGTCCGGAATGTGGCCCTCGTCCCACTCGTCCTGCTCACGCACGTCGACGACGAGGGGCCGCGAGTCGGACTCGAGCGTAGCGGCGAGCGCCGGCGAGTCGATTTCCTTGATCTCGGCCTTCGTCTGGGCAAGAAGCTCGCGATAGCTGGGCATGTCCTGTTGAAAACGGTAGCTGCGGCTAGGTTCTTCCGGTGTCCCCGCAGGCCCGGATCTACACACTCGTCGCGCTGAGCGCCTTTGCGGCTGCGGCGGTGGTCGTCGGGATCACGGCCGTGACCGCGAATCACCCGCCGAAGCCGCTGGGGCCGCGGGCGGGCAAACCGCCGTTCGCGGCGGACTGGACGGCGCCGCGGACCCTCGTGCAGGACGTGCGAGCCGCGGTCGGGTCTGTGTCTCACCTCCGCACGCTCGCGCGTGAGCATCCGAGCTCGTCGTTCGTCCGGCTCAACCTCGGGCTCGCGCTCTTCTGGCAACGGGACAACGCAGGCGCGGCCGAGGCGTGGAGGCAGGCGAAACGCGTCCAGCCGGACACGCCGTCGGCAGTCCACGCCGGCGACCTCCTCCACCCGAACTCGCCGCACGGCTTGCCACAGTTCCAGCCGAGCTTCTCGCGCGCCCAGACCCGGGTACAGCGACTGCTCGTGCGCGGCATCGGCCTCCAGCGGCGCGGACGGCCGGTGTCGGCCGAGCGCGCCTTCTCCCGGGCCGCAGTCCTTGCGCCTGATGACCCCGACGCGCAGGTCGCCGCGGCCGTCGGGCTCTATGACAAAGATCGTCCGGTTGCGGCCTTCTCGCGGCTAGGGCCGCTCGTGCGGCGATTTCCGGGTTCGCAAATCGTGCGATTCCACTTGGGGCTGCTCTCGATTTGGATCGGAAACTTCAGTCAGGCACGCCGCGAGCTCGCCCTCGTGGTGGCCGGTGGCGAAAAAAATCAGTATTCGAGGGAAGGTCGGCTACTTTTGAAAAGTCTAGAAGGCATTGGGACCAAGTGAACAAAAAATGGGCCGTTCGGCCCATGGCGGTCGTCCGAAACGGGTGTAACACTGCCGGATCGCAGTGGGCTCGTCCAAATGAACGGTGACGAGAGGGGTAGGGGAGCGTGAGCCAGGTTCAGGCAGCACCGAAGCGTGTCGGCGAGGTACTCGACACCGATGAGGCAAGGGGGCTGCTCGAGTCTGCACGCGAGAGTGGCTCGCTGACCGCCGAAGAGATCGCCCTCGCCTTCGACGATTTCGACCTCGAGGCGGGTCAGCTCGACGAGCTGTTCCAGGCGTTCGAGGAACAGCAGATCGAGATCGTCGCGCAGGCGGCCGTGGAAGAGGACGAAGCGGTCGTGAAGACCCGCGCCCTCGAAGCGTCGACGGACTCCCTGCAGCTCTTTCTGAAGGACATCGGCCGCGTCGATCTGTTGACGGCCGCGCAAGAGGTGGAGCTGGCGAAGCGCATCGAGCGCGGGGATCATCGCGCCAAGCAGGAGATGATCGAGGCGAACCTGCGCCTCGTCGTCTCGATCGCGAAGCGCTACCGCAACCAGGGCTTGCCGTTCCTCGATCTGATTCAGGAGGGGACGATCGGTCTCGTGCGCGCCGCGGAGAAGTTCGATTACCGCAAGGGCTTCAAGTTCTCGACGTACGCGACGTGGTGGATCCGGCAGGCGGTTGCGCGCGCGCTCGCCGACAAGGCGCGGACGATCCGCATGCCCGTCCACGTGGTCGAGAAGCTGAACAAGATCGTGCGTGCGGAGCGGAAGCTCCGTGCCGAGCTCGGCCGGGAGCCGATCGCTGACGAAATCGCGAGGGACCTCGACATCGCCCCGGACGAGGTCGAGCAGATTCGCCGCAGCTCTCAGACCCCGGTGTCACTCGAGAAGCCCGTCGGCGACGAGGAGGAGTCCGAGTTCGGCCACTTCATCACCGATGAGAGCGCGCCGCTTCCGGACGAGGCGGCCGAGACGACGCTTCGCCGCGAGACGCTGGAGAAGATCCTCCACAAGCTCTCGATGCGCGAACGCCAGGTGCTCGTTCTTCGCTACGGCCTGGACGGCCAGCACCCGCGGACGCTCGACGAGGTAGGGCGGACCTTCAACGTCACCCGCGAGCGCATCCGCCAGATCGAGAATCAGACGCTCAAGAAGCTGCGCGCCCTTGCGGACGCGCAGATTCTTCGCGAAGTCGCCTGACGCCGCGCGCGAGCAGGGCGGCGAAGCCCGCCCTGCCCGCAAGAGGAGGAATACCTCAGACCGCGACGCTTGCCGCCGGCTGTCGTCTCCACGACATGCCCCCTTTCTGAGGTTGGCCTTCTATCGCAGGAGAAGGCCGCGCGTTACAGCGGTGAGTAGACTCGGCCGCCGTGGATCAGGCGTGGCTCGACGAGCTTTCCGAGTTCCTGCGCATCCCGAGCGTCAGCGCCGACCCGATGCAGGAGGCGCACGTGCGCGAGGCGGCGCAGTGGGTGCGCGACTTCGTCCGCCGCGCGGGCGGTGAGGCGGAGCTGCAGGAGACGGACTCGCAGCCGCTCGTCATCGGCGAGATTCCCGCGTCGTCGCGAAACGGCGACGCGCGCACGATCCTCGTCTACGGCCATTTCGACGTACAGCCGGCGGCACCGCTCGAGCTGTGGGACAGCGAGCCCTTCGAGCCGACCATCCGCGACGAGTGGCTCTACGGGCGAGGCGTTGCCGACGACAAGGGCCAGCTCTGGACGCTTCTCAAGGGCGCGGAGCTGCTCGCCGCTGAGGGGCGGCTTCCCGTGAACGTCCGCGTCGCGTGCGACGGCGAGGAGGAGATCGGCGGCCACTCGATCGTCGAGTTCCTCGAGCGGGATGAACGCGGCGCCGACGCTTGCATCATCTTCGACTCGGCCATGGAGCGGCGCGGCGTGCCGGCGCTCTGCATCGGGACGCGCGGCGTCATGTCGTTCACCGTCGAGGTGCGCACCGGAGCGCGCGACCTTCACTCCGGCGTCTACGGGAACGCGGCGCTGAACGCAACGCACGCGCTCATGCAGGCGCTTGGAGGCATCCTGCCGCGCAACGGGAGGTTGCCCGACGCGCTGCGCGTCGGAGTCGAGCCGCCGTCAGAGGAAGAGCGCGCGAGCTGGGTTGAGCTGACTCCCGGTGCCGATGCGCTCAGGGAGGCCGGCGCAGTGCCGTATGACGGGGCTGCTGCGGAGGAGTTCTACCTGCGCACGACCGCCGAGCCGTCCGTCGACGTCAACGGGATTCTCGGCGGCAAGCCCGGTCTGCGGAACACGACGGTTCCGGTGGCCGCACAGGCGAACTTCTCGGTGCGGCTCGCTCCGGGCCAGGACATGGACACGATCGGTGCTGCCGTCGAGCGCCTCGTCCGCGAAGCTGCGCCTGAAGGCGCCGAGCTCAAGCTGGAGCTCGAGGCCGGAGCGCCTCCCGGGCTCGTGTCGCCGGACGAGCCTGTGCTCCAGATCGCCGCAGACGCATTCGAGCGCGTCATGAGCCGCCGGCCCCTGCTGGCGCGCAGCGGCGGGACGCTGCCGATCGTCCCCGCGCTCGTGGATCAGGGCATCCCGACGATTCTCACGGGCATCGCGTTGCCCGAGTCGAACATCCACTCGCCGAACGAACGCGTGCTGCTCGAGTACCTGCCGCTCGGCGTCGAGATCGCGCGCGAGCTGTACACGCGGCTCGCCGCTTTGAAATAGGCGTGTCGGCAAGGGACATGACGGGGGTCAGACCCCTGCCATGTCTCGTCCGGACCAGAGCGCCGCTCAGCAATGCGGGATGCCGTGCACGAGCCGCGTCGGAACGGACATGTCAGGGGTCAGACCCCTGCCATGTCCTGTCAGGACATGGAGAAGGGCGCCGGCGTCGACGAGGTCTTCGGGATCGCCACGCGCGCGATCGACGAAAACGGGGACGGTTGGCATGCCTGGCAGATGTTCACGTCGCACGCGACGGAGAGAAAGACGAACGCCTCTTCTTTGGTGAAGCCCCACTCGTCAACGAGCGCTCGCGCCGCCTCCTCGCTTGCGAGCTGCAGCGCCTCCCGCACGTCGCCGCCCGAGGTCGCGTGCGTGATCCATGCACGTGCGAGCTCTGTCACCGGCCACGTCGCCTGCTTTCCCTTGAGCACGTCGAAGCGCATCGTCACCTCGCCGGCGATCTCGACGCCGGTCCCGCAGATCTCGCCGTCGCCCATCGCCGCGTGCATGTCGCCGACCGCGAACATGCCGCCGGGCTGCCGCACCGGGAAGTAGATCCTCGCGCCACGACCGTGGAGGTGGTTGTCGAGGTTGCCGCCGTGCCGCCCCGCCAGCCCATTCGTGACTTCTTCGCCGTCGGTCGCGACCCCGACGACTCCGACCATCGGCCGCGCCTGGAAGCTGACGCGCTCGTTCATCCTCACCGTGTCGCCCTCGACGTCGAAGACGAAGGTCACCGGCGACTCGACCTCGGCGATCAGCTGGCCGAACTCGGGGATGATCGTCGCGAAGCCCCGCGGCCCCGGCCGCACGTCGAGCAATTCGACGACGAGCGAGTCGCCGCGCTCCGCTCCTTTCACGGCCACGGGGCCTGTCGCGCTGTTCACGCGCGAGAAATCGATGCCGGTGACGAGATCCGTTTCCGACTGGATCTGCCCGCTGAAGCAGTCGTTCGTCTCGAAGGTGACCACGGCGCCCGGCTCGACCTCGAGCACCGGCTCGAGCTCCGGGCCAAAACCCCAGATCACGTCCTCGCGCGAGACGCGGTGCTCCGTCGCGACCGCCATCAGCGCCGCGATCCTACTCCCAAGGCGGCGGGTTGAACACCCAGCGCCCGCCGGCGATCGTCGCGACGACCTCGCAGCCGTCCACGTCTTCGACCGGATCGGTCGAGAGCACGACGAGGTCCGCGACGAAACCGGGGAGGAGCTTCCCGCGCCGCCGCTCGTCTCCGCAGAGCCACGCCGGCGTCACACATGTGGCCACGAGCGCCTGCTCCACGGTCACCGCCTGCTCCGGGTGCCATGCAGGCCGCTCGTCGATCGTCCGTAGCGCGCCCGCGCGAATGCCCGCAAGCGGGTCGAGCTCCTCGATCGGCGCGTCCGACCCGTTGGCGACGACGGCGCCCGACTCGAGCAGCGAACGGAACGCGTAGGCGCCGTCGGTCTTCTCCGGCCAGAAGCGGTCGGCGAGGTCGCGATCCGACGGCGCGTGCGAGAACTGCACCGACGCCGCGACTCCGAGCTGCGCGAACCGAGGCAGGTCCTCCGGCGCAAGGCATTGCGCGTGCTCGATGCGCGGTCGCAGTCCCTTCGGCGCCCACTCGTCGCGTGTCGCTTCGAACGCGTCAAGCGCGTCTCGGTTCGCACGGTCGCCGATCGCGTGCACGGCGACCGGCCAGCCGATGCGCGCGGCGCGGCGGACGATCTGCTCGAGCTCCTCCCGGCTCGTGATCTCGACGCCCGAACCGTCCAGCATGCGCGCGGTCCGGGAGCCGAGGGTGCCGTCCATGAACGCCTTCAGGTAGCCGGCACGCAGCCAGTCGTCACCGAGCCCGGCGCGAAAGTCCACGGCCTCGAGCGCGTCGAGGAGCTCATGCGGCAGGGACTGCCACACGCGCACGTTGAGGACGCCTTCGTCGCGCAACCGCTGGAAGAGGCCGAGGTCGCCGAGCCAGCCGTCCTTGTCGTGCACGGACGTGACGCCGCGCGAGACGGCGATTCGGAGGCCCGCCCGCATCGCGTCCAGGCGCTCTTCGTCGGGGACCTGCGAGAAGACGAAACGGCGGCGGAACACCCACGCCGACTCCTCGCGGAGGACGCCGCTCGGCTCGCCGCGCTCGTCGAGCTCGACGACGCCGCCCGGTACCTGCAGGTCGCCGTTCGCGGCTGCGAGCGCGGGGGAGTTGAGCCACAGCGAATGCCCGTCCTTCGCCATCAGGGCCGCGGGCGTCTCGCCGGTGACGGCGTCGAGCGCGTGGCGGTCCGGCTCGACGGATGGGCTCCACTCGCTGCTGCGCCAGCCGGTTCCGCGGATCCATCGCCCCGGCGGCGTCTCGCGTGCGGCGTCCGCGACGCGCGCCACCGCCTCGTCGAGTGACCGCGTGCCCTCCAGCCGCACCTGCCGCTGCGCGAGCGACCACTGCAGGAAGTGGACGTGCGCGTCTGTCAACCCGGGCACGACGCAGCGCCCGCCGAGATCGACGACGTCGGGAGACGCGAGCGCGGTCTCGTGCGTTCCGACGCCGCCGGCGATCCGCTCGCCCGCAATCGCAAGGGCACGCGCGATCGGCAGCGACGGGTCGAGCGTGCGGATGACGCCGTTCTCGAGGATCACCGTTGGGGGAGAATCTAGTCGTGACGATGTTCCTGAGCGGCTGGGCGCTGATGACCGGCCTCGCCATGATGGCGCTGATGGTCGAGCTCGGTCTGATGGGCTTCGTCTGGGTCGGCGTGCTGGCGCTCGTCGTGCTCGTGCCGAAGGCGGCGCCGTTCGGCGAAAGGTCGCCACGGCTGCTTGCCCTCGTCCTCGCGACTGCCGCGGTGATGACGTGGATCTGATGCCGTGGCGCGTCGAGGGCGACTACCTCGAGTCCTGTAACTGCGAAGCGATCTGCCCTTGCAGGATGATCGGCGGCGTGCCCGGCGGCCGCTCGACGTACGGCGAATGCTTGGGCCTGCTCAGCTGGCACATCATGGACGGATCGGCCGGCGCCCTGGACCTCAACGGCCTCAACGTCGCGCTTGCGTGCCGCTACCACGATGACGAGAGCGGTTCGCCCTGGTCGGTCGTCCTCTACGTCGACGAGGAAGGCGGCGCCGAACAGCGGGCGGCGCTCGAGGCGATCTTTCTCGGAGCCGCCGGGGGTGAGCGGATCCTGCGGCTCCCCTGGGTGCGCAAGCCGCGGTTCGTGCTCGACGTCCGCCCCTCCCGCATCGAGTTCGACGGTGAGTCGGTACGAGTCTCTGACCGCGCGACGATCCGTGCGACGCGCCGGGTCGAGACGGAGGACGACGTGCGCTGCGTCATCCCCGGCTACGAGGAACGGGGCTACGAGCTGTACGCAGACGAGCTCGCGCTGCACGACGACCCGTTCGACTACACGCTGACCGGAAACTGCGCGTATCGGAGCGCTTTTCACTACTCCTCCTGACGTGTTCGACCACGTCACGATCCGCGTTTCCGACACCGATGCGTCGAGG
>Ga0137373_10002495_pt1 | contig 20172 bp, 20 predicted proteins | sample SagtaG_5_FD_104912 | JGI IMG/M metagenome (GOLD analysis project Ga0137373, IMG submission 104912) | Vadose zone soil microbial communities from Sagehorn Ranch, Mendocino, California, USA - Sage1_R_80_16 metaG | ecosystem: Environmental > Terrestrial > Soil > Vadose zone | place: USA... | reverse complement strand
TTGATCACTGTCCGGCGGCAGCCAGCCTACGAAGCACTCTGTGCTGCACGCGAACGCGAAAAGACGCGCGATTTTGTGGAAGTGTACGCCAATCGCTCTGGCATCGAAGGCACGGTCTCCCAGGGTGTGCGCACATGCGGACTGCGTCGAACGCGGTACCGCGGATTCGCCAAGACGCATTTGGACCACATGCTGACAGCCACCGCACTCAACTGCCTCCGCCTGAGCGGCTGGTTCGCCGGCTCGCCGAAAGCCACGACCCAGCACTCGCGTTTCGCTCGTCTCCTCGCCTTGGGCTCCTAGCTGTCGCTTCATTTACCAGCAATATCCAAATTGGGACAGAGCCACGTCGCCACGGCCATTGACACCACGGTGCTCCATGCCCACACACGTCTCGCGATCGTCGTTGAGGGTTTAGGCGGCAGCCTGGCGCGGCCTAGCGCCACCCCGGTGCACGGGTCACTTTCATGACGTTCGCATGCTGCAGTGCCGCGACAGTAGCGCACACCTGCGCGCGATGAGCGGCGTCGCGGAACGCGGACCTCGGGGCTGTATGTCTCGGCCTCGAGCAGCAGGGCCGGGACCTGCCACGGTCCTGGGCTCTAGCAGGTCGACGGGCTCATGCTGTACCGGAGCGGCGACGGTAGTCGGCGAGGGTCAGGCTTCGTAGACGGACAGAATGTCGCTCAGTGGGCCGGGCGGGGGCACATTCAAGTCCACCCCCGTGGTGTCCTTCAACTGCCGTTTAAACCATTGATCGAATTCATCCTGCGAACCGACGAACTGACTGAGCGCTCCGCCGATACTGTCGCTCTGGAAGAAGACGACGAACAGCTCGCCCATCGGGGACTGCTGTAGCGCCCAGACTTCCTTCGTGATCCCCAGCCGTCGCTCCGATGTCGCATATTGGCTCTTCCGCTCGCCTTCGAGCTGCTGCAAGAACGCGCGGGCAGCGTCGGTCTTGCCAGACTGAATTGGAAGCGCGAACAGGGCATACTCCATGGTCTCTTCTCCTGTAGGGATGGGTCGAGCGGCCAAGTCTCGGCAAATCGCTGCAAGTCCTTCTTTACCAGCGGGCCGCGGTCACTCTAGCAGTGTTGATAGCGGTACGCGAGTGTGAGACCGGCGGCGACATGACGGAAGAAGCTCATTTGCAGCAAGAAGCTCTGCCGCAAGGGGCGAACCGCCCAATAGCCGCCCTCGGGCGACAACAGCCTCGAATCTCATCCGCTGGGCCGGCTTATCGGCTGTCGTGGGCGGGAGCCTTTTCGTAGGCATTCAGCCAACCCATCCACCTGACACTCTGACGTCGGTTACCACCGGCGCGTAGGCACTCGTCCACCAGGTGGGCGTCGCCATGTGCCTTCTCAACCTGCTCGCGTTAACGGGCTGATCGCCCAACGGCTGATGGTCAGCACCATCGCGCGTCAACTCTGGCTCGACCGCATGACGATCCGGCGCGTCGCACGCGCGGAGTATCCCCGACGACTTGTTGCGCGAGCAGCGTCGATCGAGTCGCGTTGATCCCTTCGGCCCGTACCTGGGCGTAGGGTGGCGTGAGGGCTGCCGCATCGCCGTCCTTCTGTTCAACGAGCTCTGGCGACTCGGCTATCGTGGCAGTCGCCGGACCGTGGCACGTCGCGTTGCCCCGTTATCACGAGCCCGCGGCCGCCCGTCGCTCACGCGGCCAACACATACCGGCGGGCTGCGCGCCGTACCATTTCTGTGCAGGAGGGCATATTCATGGACCGTGTGAATGAATACGGAGCCCTGGACGAGGAGTGGCAGCGCCACGGCCTCGACCGCCGCCGGTTCCTGCGACTCGTGGCAATGGGCGCGAGTGCGAGCACGCTCGCAGGCATCCTGGCCGCTTGCCGCCAGGCCACGCCTGCCGCGCCGACAAGCGGTGCGGCGCCGACCCAAGCCGCGGCTGCCGCACCAGCACCGACGTTTGTTGCCAAGACCGTGGGCACGCCCGCCGCGGTTGTCGCTGCAACGTCGGCTCCGTTTATCGATCGCGCCTTCTTCGTCGCGCTCAACCGCGAGCCCGACAACCTCGACGTGCACGACACAACGTTCAACGCATCATTGGGTGTCGACAAATGCCTGTACGAAGGGCTGGTCGGTCTCGACGACCACATGCAAGTCGTCAATCAACTGGCCGAGTCGTGGGAGCCATCGGCGGATGCGAAAACATTCACATTCAAGCTGAAATCAGGCGTCAAGTTCCACGACGGCACGCCCTTCAACGCCGCCGCGGTACAGGCGGCTTTCGAGCGTGTGCTCGCACCCGACGCGAAACTGAAGCGTCACGCGTATTTTGGGGCCGCCATTGATCACGTCGAAGCCGTCGACGATGCCACCGTGCGCCTGGTCACGAAACAGCCGTTCGCGGCGCTGGTGGCGACGATTGCGCACCCGGCCGGGGGCATTCCCAGCCCGACCGCGTTCAAGCAATTTGGCGAGGACTTCGGCACCCATCCGGTCGGAACCGGACCCTTCAAGTTCGCCGAATGGGTGCGCGGCGATCACATCGCCCTTGACGCGCACCGCGACTACTGGGACAAGGGCAGGGCTGCGTCCGTCTCCCGGCTGACGATCAAGGGCATTTCTGACCCGAGCACGCTGGGTATCGCCGTGCAGAGTGGTGGAGCGCAGTTCGCCGGCCCCTTGAATGCGCCCCAGGCCGAACAGTTGAAGACCGCGAGCGGCCTGAAAGTGCTCGAATCGGACAGCATCTCCGTCTTCTGGGTGACCATGAATGACCAGCGCAAACCATTCGACAACAAGTTGGTCCGTCAGGCCCTGAACTATGGCGTGAACAAGGAGGCTGTACTGAAAGTTGCCGAGCTGGGCAAGGGCAAGATCGTGGATTCGCCAATTGCCGCGGGGGTGTGGGGCTACAAGGGCGTACGAAGCTACGAATACGACCCGCAGAAAGCCAAGGATCTGCTAGCTCAAGCTGGCTATCCGGATGGCTTCAAAGCGACGCTCCGCTTCACCGCCACGAGCAAAGATCGGGCGGTTGCCATCCAGAGCCAGCTCAAGCAGATGGGCGTCGATGTCGAGGCGGTGCAGATGGAAGACGCCGCGTACGTGGCGGAGGAGTCGAAACCGCTCGAGCAATCGACCACCGAGATGCTGATCAGCAACTGGTCGCCATCCACGGGTGATGCGGACTGGGCGCTTCGTTCGATCTACAGCAAGACGCAGTGGCCACCAGCCGGCCCGAACTATGGTTACTACTTCAACCAGCAGGTCGAAGACTTGATCATGCAGGGGCTGCAGTTCACCGACGAGACCAAACGCAAGGACGTGTACGCCCGAGCGCAGGAGATGATCGTGGAGGACGCGCCCAACATCCTCCTGTACGCTCCCACGTACTTTGGTGCAGTGCGCGAGAACGTAGGCGGCGTGCTCATCCAGGCGGACGGGATTCCGTACCTGCGCACCGCGCACTACACCTCCTAAGACGGCAGGCCGCACCCCCGGCCGTGACCCGCTACATCGTGCGCCGACTGGCACTCCTGGTGCCGCTGCTTGTCGGTGCCTCCATACTCGTGTTCGTCACCATGCGGTTGATCCCCGGCGATCCTGCCCGCCTTGCCCTGGGCGCGGAGGCGACGGAGGAGCAGGTGCAACTTATGCGCCGCCAGTGGGGCCTCGACCAACCGTTGCCGGTGCAGTACGTGTACTGGATTGGCCACGCCGTGCAAGGCGACTTCGGTCGCTCGACGGTGTCGCGCGTTCCAGCGGGTCAGGAAATCGCGCTGCGCCTGCCTGCAACCCTTCGCCTGGCGGGGTTGAGCATGCTGGTGTCGATGGTGCTCGGACTTGGTCTGGGGGTGGTCGCCGCAGTGCGACACAACACCGTGCTGGACCGCATCAGTATGGTCGTGGCCCTGTTCGGCGTGTGCACGCCCACGTTCTGGCTTGGCCTGATGCTGATCCTCGTGTTTTCTGTGAGACTCGGCTGGTTCCCGTCGTTCGGCCAGGGCGGGCTCGAGCACCTCGTGCTGCCGGCGCTGACCCTGGGCGCGGCGGCCGCGGCGGTCATCGCGCGCGTCACGCGTTCCAGTTTGCTTGACGTGCTCAGCGCGGACTACCTGCGGACTGCTCGGGCAAAGGGGTTGGCCGAGCACCTCGTTATCGCCCGACACGCGCTGAAGAACGGGCTGATCCCGGTGCTGACGCTGCTGGGTATCGAGCTCGGCGGCTTGTTAGCGGGCGCGATCGTCACCGAGACCGTATTCGCGTATCCGGGCATTGGCTTGCTCTTGGTGAACTCGGTCAGTAATCGCGACTTCGCTGTCGTCCAGGCCGCGCTGCTTCTGTTCGCCTTGCAGTTCATCCTGGTCAACCTGCTGGTAGACGTGCTGTACGCGGTCATCGATCCACGCATTTCGTATGGCTGAACGGCCGCCAAGGAGCCTCTGGCGCGATGCGTGGCGCCGTTTGCGCCGCAACCGAGCCGCGATGAGCGGGGCCGCGGTCCTGCTCATCTTGATTGCCGTAGCGCTCGCTGCACCGGCCATCGCACCGTACGAACCCGCCGAGCAGGACTACCAGCATGTGCTAGAGGGCTCCTCACTGGCACACCCATTTGGCACCGACAATTTCGGCCGCGACATATTCAGTCGCGTCCTGTACGGCGCACGCATCTCGCTGTCTGTTGGCTTGCTCGGAGTCGGCCTCGGGTTGCTGGCCGGCATGGCGGTCGGACTCCCGGCCGGACACTGGGGCGGCTGGATCGATGACGTGCTGATGCGTCTGCTCGACCTGTTGCTTGCCTTCCCGCAGTTGCTGCTCGCGATCATGGTCATTACCGTGCTGGGCGTGGGCGACACGAACGTCATCGTGGCCATTGGTATCTTCTCGCTCCCAGTGTTTGCTCGGGTGGTCCGCGGGCAAATCCTGTCGTTGAAGCAGCTCGACTTTGTCCTGGCGGCGCGTGCAATGGGCGCCGGTGACGGCCGCATCCTGGTGTGGCACCTGTTGCCGAACGCGCTTGCGTCCATCCTGGTGCTCGCCAGCTTGCGACTTGGCACGGCGATCCTCACGGTGGCTACGCTCAGCTTTCTCGGACTCGGAATCCGCCCGCCTGCGTCCGAGTGGGGCACGATGCTGAGCGACGGTCGCCAGTTCCTGCAGGTCGCGCCACACGTGGCGATCTTTCCGGGCCTGGCAATCGTGCTGAGTGTCCTCGCGGTCAACTTGCTGGGTGACGGCCTGCGCGATGCGCTCGATCCACGCCTGCGCTGACATACCCTGGCCGACGTGAAGATCTTGATGTCGGTCGATATGGAGGGCATTTCGGGCGTAGCGACGCGCCGCGAGACCGCCACTGGCTGGCCCGCGGGACATCCTGTTCATCGTGGGCGGCGTACTGCCCCTGCTGTGGCTGTGCTGGCTCGGTGTGCGTTACAGGGTGAGCCCCATTACCGTCGAGGAGCCTCAAGACGTGTTGTTCACCGAATTGTCCGAGCCCGTGGCCGCGCGCTGATGGCGCCGCTCGGTCTGGCTGGTGCGCATACCGAAACGCTCTTAGCGGCGGGCTATGCCGTGCTGCTGTTGGTGGTGGCGTTCGGTATCGAGCGCATGGCCCATCGGTCGCACCGTCGCGCCGAGGCGTACGCGACCTCGGGGTTCATCTATCACGCCCACCTGGACGTCTGGGAATGCCCGACGGGCCAGCACCTGCAGCCGATCCACGTCGACGAGCCACGGCGGATGACACGCTATCGAGCGTTAGCCGCGGCGTGCAACCGCTGCCCGCTCAAGACGGGCTGTACGGATTCCGATAGTGGGCGAGAGGTGACACGCACGCACGATCCTTGGCTGGAAACCGAGATCGGACGGTTCCACCGGGGGGCTGTCATTTGTGCTCGCCCTGCTGGGGGGCCTGATCCTCACCCTTACGGTGGTCCGTAACCACGACGACGCCGATGTGCTGGTGCTGGGGCCGACCCTGCTGCTCGTGTTGTTGACTCTCCGATCAAGCTTCCGCGGAGTACGCTCCAACTGATCTGCCCGCTCGCGGCGGCTTTCATTCTCGTCGATGCGTTATTGCGCGTCTTTGCTTAGCGGCGTGAGCTGAAATACTGGATGGCGGTGCGCCTCGGCGATGAAGTCCTCCACAGGGGAGTTGTTGTTTGCCCGGAAGTACGGCCGCGTGGCACTGGCGATAGCGATGTAGCGCTTGAGGATGGGTCCGGCTTCGTCGGGTCCAACCTCGCGGATGGCATACTCGCGCGTGTCGCGTGCGCGGCGCAGCCTGAGCCGCCCGGCGGCGCGGGCGTTGTGCACCCACGACACGGCCCCGTAAGGAGCGACCAGCCAGGGCCGCCCGTCCTGCTCGACAAGGACAACGGGATTCGTGTGTAGCCGGCCGGTCTTGCGGCCGCGCGTGATCAGCAGGTGGAATGGTCCAATCCCTGCCCTGGCGAGCATGCTGACGATCATGTCGCCAACGCGGTCAACCCGGCTCATGCGAAACCGCCGCACAGGCCGGCCACCGCCTTCTGAGTGCGCTTTCCCGGCGTGATCGGCGTGATCTTCAGGGCGCTGCTGGCCGGATCGGTGGGCGTGATTGGGTGTCGTGTCGGGCATAGTCTTTTCCTGGTTCGCGCTGGCGCCAAGCGCGGCCGATAGCTGCTTTTGGCTCCGATGGACAGGTTGCAGTTCGCTTGCTGGACGACCGAAACGATCGCGGCGGTGGTCAGGATGATACCGGCGCAAGGCAGGCCGCTGGACTTTCCGGTCAGGTGTGGCCAACAGGTGCAGTCCTTGGCCACCCTGTGGTGCTGGCACGGCTCGCCACGCTAGCGGAACCCGCACCCCGAGGGCGTGCGGCATCGGATCACGTCAATCTTCGCGTGTACGTCGCTGCAGGCGCGCGCAGCCTCACGCCGATCGGGATCTTCGCCGCCGACATGTCGGCAGGAGGCGTTCTCCCGGACGGCATGCCCGAGTCGGCGTTGTGGGTTGAACCGCTGACCGACTGATCGGATCGATCCTGCGCCACGATCCAAGCAGAACAGCTACAAGATGGCACTGGTTGAACGCCAGCATGCTCAGCTGCGGGTCCAGCCGTCCGCGCATTTACACCCCCTCTGCCCGAGATGGCCCAACCCTATCCAACGCGCCCGTCAACCGGAATAGCCGAATCTAACCGGAGTGGGTGTATTGCACGCCCTGCTAGGCCCTACTCGAGCGGGTAACGCTCCTCGGGCAGCGGCACGTCGTCGCTAATTGCCTGGTACAGCCGCTGGGTCTCGCGCGACGGGAGGACACCCAGCTCGGTCTGGAGCAGCTCGGCGCAACGGTGGTACTGGCGAATGGCGAGGCCACGTTCACCGAGGGCGTAGTGGGCGCGCATGAGGTGGCGATGAATGCGTTCGCGCAGATTGTCGCTGTCGAGGACCTCGCCCGCGTATTCGGCCAGGGCCATCAGATAGCCCTCGCGCAGAGCGTGCTCGCACAACCAGGTCAGCGCGTCCAGCCGCCGCTCGGCAAATCGAGCCCGCCGCTGCGCCGTCCAGTCCGCGTACGGACGATCGGCAACATACTCGCCACCGTAGGTTGCCACCGCAGCTCGAAACGCCTCGGCAGCGACGGCATATGCACGCCGCGCCGACGCCGCCTTGGCCTCGCGGTAGTGACCGTCAAACGCGTCGCAGTCGGTCACGATGCTCTCGGCGGCGATGTAGTACTTATCGTCCTCGAGTCTGAGGGGGCTCGCGCCAGCGCCGAGCGCTCGACGGAGGCTACTGACGGCAACGTGGAGGCGGTGCACCGCCCGGCGCGTATCGGCGTTCGGCCACACGAGCTCGATCAGCTCGTCCCGCGGTACCTGGCGGCCGGCGTGGGCGACCAGGTAACGGGCCAGCTCGGCGACGGCGCCGCGCCGGCCGATCGAGACGCGCCGGCCATGGCGCGACAGGGTAAAGGCGCCGAATAGCGTCGCATACAGCTCGGCAGCCGGCGGCCGGCTGGCTTCAGCCGGACGCGCGGCAAGAGGCTCGCGATGTATCGGTTCGCGCCACAGGGTGACCATGTCGAGAGGCCTCGCTCGGTCGCTATTCGCATTGTCAACTCCCGCGGACCCCAAACGTACTCCCTTTCGTATCGGGGACTCAATCGCGATCATGGCGTAGCGAGCAGGTCTTCGAGTGCCAAGGCCGGGAGAGTCGTGGCTGACACCACGTCGGCCACGGCTGCCAGGATCGGCGCCGCGGCAGCAGATCCGATGCCGACGCCGGCCAGGTCGGCCGCATCCAGCTCGGCGAGTCGTAATGCCAGGAACTCTGAAGCGTCCGGAATTGCTGGGCGTGCCGCCACCATTCCACGCACGATGCCCCGCGACTGTTGCCGAACGGTCACTGCCCGATCGATGGCCTGGTCGATGGCCGGTGGCCCGATCGGCGCCGCATTAGCCAGCTGTCCGACGGTCGTGATGCCGCGTTCGGCCAGCGTGGCAGCCGTTGCCGGGCCAACACCTTGAATGATCGTGACCGGTCGACCCAGGATCGGCGACGGGGACGACAGCAGCACCTCCACCCGCCGGTCGTCCCAGTCGAGGCCGGCGGCAACATGGCGAATGACGCCAAGCGATTCGTCAATTGGCAGCAGGATCATCCAGGCATCGACGGCGTAGTCGATGCGCCAGTGCGTAGGGACCGGTTGTGCACCACCGACGAGCGCCGGGGTCTCGAAGACGAAGGACACCTCGCGCGGGCCGACGCCTGTGTCGGGGACATCGTCGCCCTCGCCGCGCAGGCCGTCGAAACCGCCGGCGTGGGCGGCCAGCGCGCCCATCGAAATGGCGGCCAGCGTGTCGACGTTTTGCGCGCCGGGTGTGGTTGTACCGAAGATGTCCAGGCGGTAGTCGACTCGCAGTCGAGTCGCCGTGGTGACGCGGAACGGCTCGGAGGTGAAGTACTGCACGTGCAGGGTGCCAGGCACTGCCTGGCGCAACCGCAGCCGTCCGTTGACGTAGTCCACGGTGTAATCGTCGCGCTCGCGGAGGATGGCACGGGACCCGGGCGGGTCCTCGACTTCAACCAGGCGCAGAGGCTGCAGTGGGGCTCGAGTCAGGCTCAGCGGGCGGGTGCCATCGGGCGGGAATGCGTCGGCGACAGGCAATCGTGAGCCGCGGGGCGGGCTGGCAGCTTCATCGGGGTTCAGCCGGAACGGGCCAGCGGTAACGGCGATAAGCGGCTCGTCACTAGGACTCGGCGGCGTGACAGGTCCGGTCACGACGCGTGTCGCCGGCAGGTGGTCTGGGCTCAGATTCGCCCGCAGGATGCGTACGGCCTCGTCTTCCAGTGCGCCGAACACGATCAGGCGCCCTCCGAAAGAGTCTGGACATAGGTGACGTCGAACTGCGTCAAGGTGAGCTGGAGCGCAAGGACCGGCTCGACCGAAAGCTCAATGGCGACGCCGTCCGGAAGGGGATCGCCGCTGCCGCGCCCGTTCGTCAGCGCGGCGTTGAGGCCACGCACCAGCGGCGCGGCCGAGTCCAGCGTCAGCGGGAAGGCCACGGGGATGAGCGGCACCGCCTGCCGCTCATCGCCGACCTGCATGCCAAGCGTGAGTGGTGATGGGAGGGCGAGCCGAAGTGCATAGCTCGCAGTGAGCGGATGCGCCTGCCACGAATTCCCGCGATCGAGGCTCACCAGCGCTGGCAGGCCCACGACGTCGTCGCCGGCCCATTCCACGCCTGCCTGATCGGCGCGCGCCACGATCCAGACACGCGTCCCGCCGGCCACCGCCACGGGTGCGTCGAGGACCACCTCGAGCCACTCGAAGCCCGTCGTCGGCAGCTCATCTACACGCGGCGTGCTGCTTGCCAGTACCGCGCCGCGCGGTTCGCCGTCCGCATCCAGCCGCAGCTCGACAGTCAACGCACCGTTGCCGCGAGACTGCAGGTAGAGATACAGACCGTCAACCGAGAGCTCGACCTGAATGTCGATGGCCTGCGCCACCTGAAAGTCCGCCGAGACGACAGCCCCGCGCCGGAGCAGGGCCGGCGCGAACGACGGACCGAAGCCGATCGCCACCGCTGCCAGCGAGACAGTCGACACGGGCGGACGGTCGACGGGAACGGTCAGGCCGCTCGGCACAGGCAGGGCGAACGCGGAAGGTAGTGTGCCAGTGCGGGTTGCAAGGTCGAGCCCTACCAGACAGTTGCGCTGGGTGCGGAAGGTGACCTGCGCCTGGTTCGCAACGAGCGTGCCGAAGGCATCCGAATGGGCTACCAGATCGATGTGGCACACACCTTCCAGTGGCTCACTCGAACGAATTGCGAGATCGAGCTGCTGAGCGAAGTCTGGGACGGGGACACCGCTTGCCCGCAACGCGCCGCGCTGAAAGAAGAATGGTACGCCGCCATCGCCGAGCCGCAGTGTTACGTTGCTCGGAAAGGTGATGCTCTCGACGTTGCTCACGCTCGCGGCGTTGCTGAGCAGCGCCTTCTCGGTGATCAGCTCCGGAAATGGGACGTTCGGGTTGTAATCGCTGAAGAGGACCGAGCCCACGGGCGCTGGGAGGAACCATGACCCGCCCACCTGGATCATCAGGGCCGAATCCGCGCCGGCAGACGTTCGCGTGAAGTTCACCCTCGAGAGCGGTCGAAGTCCGCCCAGGTCGATGAGGGCCTGACCTCCGCTCACGCTCGCACCGGACGCTAGATTCGCTGTGTGCGCGGCCCCGGCCAGGTGCAACCTGGCATCCAGGATCTCGACATCCGGTGTGGCAACGAAGCGCTTGACTACATTGTCGCTCGCCTGCGGATCGGGGGTGTCGGACGGCGGCAGCATGTCCAGGGGCGGGGTGTTGGCCGCGACAGCAGACGCCCGGCTGGCGACCGAGGCACCGCCGGGCGGAACGATCATGGGCAGGCTGACGGCTGGCATCAGGGCGCGAACGTCACCACGCGCCAGGTCACATTGGCGCCCAGTGTTCCATTGTTCAGGAGCCGTAGGAACACGTCGACCGTGTCACCCGAAGCCCCCAGCGCTCTGCGGTACACCATGGTCGGCTCGATGTGGGCGAACCCCCCCAGCGTGCTACCGCTGGTGCTCGTGATGGTCAGCATGGGAAAGAGGAACTGGGTCTGCGCCTGTGGCACGGCGGTCTTGACGGGGGTGATGACGACCGAATTGACAGGGACGCTCACGTTGGCGGTGGCGACGTCCTGGATGGCCAGCTTTGGGCGGTTAATTGCCGCGTCCTGAATGTTCGCGCGAGCGACGGCGTTAGGGGCCAGCTTGGATCCGATGACTGCTGCGTCTTGAAGCTTGGTCGTGCTGACCGCGTTGTCGCCGAGCTTCGGGTTGGTAATCGCGCCGTCGGCTAGCTTGGCCGCGGTCACCGAGCCGGCCGCCAGCTTGGCGGCCGTGACGGCGAGATCGGCGATGTCGTCGGTGGCGATCTGGACGGCGGCGTCCTCAGACGATGCATCGTTGGCCGGCGTGCTGGCGAGACGGGTGTGACGGTGCCCGCGCACGACATTGCGGATCTGACGTTGGATGTTGTTCCAGTCTTCCGAGCGGATGGGATCGCCCGGCGAGAATTCGACAAACTCGGGAATATCAGTCGTGGCCATGCTCAGTGCTCCTCGACAAGGCGTGGGTGCGAGTTGTGCTTCTTCGCGTGCCTCGCGCGTACGAGACGCACCGCGCGTGGTACTCGGGCAGGTCCCGGCGAACGCGGCGGTCGAGTCGACGCGCCAGCTCCGGGTCGGATTTCGCGAGGCCGATCATGTGCGTGAAGCCGGCCTTTGCAGCAGCTTCGGGCCGGAATGCATCCTCGGTGGAGGGGAACAGGTACTGCACGTCCACCTTGCGGCGGGACCGTCGAGCGTGTTCGATGCAGGCCGTCAACACGTACTGCTCGGCGATCAGGTTCTCCGACATACGGTCCTCGAAGGCCGGCCAGAGGCGCTGATTCGCGGGATGCTGGATCAGCCCGATCGCTCGGTCGGCGTAGTCATGGATGAACTCCAGGTCGTTGCCGCCGAAAATGCCGCAGTTCACCGCCGTGTTGCCGCGGATCGACAGGTACCAGCGCAGCTCTTCGGGCAACGAGCCGTGACCGGCGTCGATGGAAAGCTGCAGCACCTCGGGGCGGTAGTACGATCCGCCGCCCCAGTCGAAGGTCTCGGGACTCTGGGCCAGGACACCCGCCGCTTGCATTCGCGCGGGCAGCGCCTTCCACAGGAAGCAGTCGCTATCGATGTGCACGAACGGCGTCGTTTGCGAGCGGTACGCGACCAGCTTGCCCAGGCTCCACACCAGCGGATCTTGATCTTCGAGTGCGTTCAGCGCGGTCGAGACATGATCGAAGCGCAGGCCGATGCGATCGACCAGCATACGTGCACCCTCGTCGTCGGTGATCAGCGAGGTGGCGTCAAAGTGCGCGCGAGCCGTCTCGACAGATAGGGCCCAGGCGAGCAGGTGATGTTTCTCGCTTGCCCAGATCTGATAGTGGTGGGCGCGGAAGGGCTTGGTCCAGAAGGACCAGACAGCCAGCATCACACGAGGTCCCCACCGATGCCCGCGCGAATTCCGAACGGATAGGCCGGGTTGAACGGGGCGAACGTCATGACCCGCCAGTTGACGGTGCACGAGAGCGGGCCAGTGTTCGTGAGGCGCAACATCAAGTCGACGACGGCTGGTCCGCTCGAGACGATGCCTATGCGGCGGTAGTTGATGGCGGCCTCCACCTGAGCGAAGGCGCCGGTACCCGAGGCGCTGCTGACGGTAAGCTGCGGCCAGAACAACGTCGTCTGTGCATCGAGCAGCCCCGTCCGCAGCAGAAGGACCACCTGGCTCGCCGGACCCGCGCCGCCGAAGGGACCCAGGGCCTGCCCGCCACTGGCGACCTCGACCAGCTCGAGTTCGGTGCGGCCGACGGCGCCGTCCTGCACGTTGGCACGCGAAACCGCGTTGACAGCGAGCTTGGACGCAGTAACCGCGGCATCCTGAAGCTTGGTGGTCGAGACGGACAAGTCGGTCAGCCGACCGACGCTGGCGATGGCGCCGTCGGCAACTTTGCCTGCGGCGACCGCGTTGCCTGCGAGCTTGTTTGCCGTAACCGCCAGGTCGACGATCTCTGTTGTCCCGACCTGCAGCGCGAGGTCCTCGGCGCTCGCGTCGTTGGCCGGCGGGCCGAGGACGCGGGTGTGGCGATGCGCGCGGGCGGCGGCGCGGGCCAGGCGCTGCGCGTTGTTAATGTCTTCGGAACGTATCAGGTCGTCGGGCGAGGCCGGAACGAAGGGCGGGATATCCGAGACGGCCATCTCAGCGGTCCTTTCGGCGGGCACGAGGCGCCGCGGCTGTCGAGATCTCACCGCCCGAAACAGCCCACCAGCGCACGCTCAGCTCATCCTCATCGGTTGACACGAGGGTGAAGGTTCCATCCGGCTTGCGCGGCACGGCGGCCACGACGCTGCCAGACAATCCGTACACGTCGAAATCACCACGGAGGCCGGTCACACGCTGCTGGATTCCGATCACGACACCAACCGGCACCGGACCGAGCCCGTGCTCCACCCGCTCCCTGGATCTTGCGCCGAGTGACACGACGCCCATTGTTGGCCCCTGAGTTGGCCCCTGAGTTGGCTCCTGTGCGATGAGCTGCGTGGTGAATGAGCGAGTTTTGTCGCTGACGATACCGCCGAGCACCACGTCCGGGCCGAGCTTGGCCGCGGTCACGGCGCCATCGGCAATCTCGTCGGTGGTGATCTGTCGCGCAATATCCTCGGCGGCCGAGTCGTCTGGCCCCTCGAGCGGAGACCGACGGTGTTCATGGTTCCTGATGCTCGCGCGGAGCTCGCGCTGCACACCGTTCCAGTCGTCCGAACGGAGAATTTGCCCGCGGCGGGCCTCGCGGAAGACCGGGATGTCCGATGTCGCCATGCCGCTAGCTCCTGTCTAAAAGGTGATGTCCCACTGAAACGCGAGGTCGAGCCCGGGGCCGATAGGCACGGGGGTGGGGAAGGTCACGCGGTTGTACATGACCCCTGCGCCGTGATTGGCCGCGTTGAACAATCCCGCTTCCGAGATCGATTGGCTGGTAGGGCTGGTCACCTGCGCGCCGACGCGCAAGCCGATGCCAGGCTGCAGCGGCTGCGTGGTGATGGCCGCGCGTGGGATGGAGTTGATTTCCCCGCCGAGCGCAGTATCGGCGGGTGAGGCCGGCGTGTTGCTGGTGCCCACAGCAAGGTGCGAGACGGGACCCGCCGCCGGGTTGCCGATCAGGCGCTGCCCAATCAGCGTCCGACCAGCATCGACGATGGTGTTGGCCTGGCTGACTTCCATCAGCGCCCGACCATCGCGATCGAGCAGGCGAACCGTGACGTGGCCCGTAAGCACATGCATTTCAGTTACTCCCGCTATTCGAACTGCGCGTGATTCCAGAAGCTGCTATTCATCGTGCCGACGATTGTGTCGGCGGGCTGCGGCGGCCCCTCCGACAGGGCGACTGCCAGGCGGAGCCGCACTGTCTCACCGGGCGTGATCTGTTCGGACATGAGCGGGCGTACGTGCGGCTGCGCCTCGCCCAGTGGCTGCAGGTCCTGCAGCGGCTGTCCCAGGACGACCTTGACCCCGGCCGGTTTGACCTGCCGCAACATCTCGGGCAGGACCGCCAGTCGGGCACGTTCGGAGGGAGTTTGCAGCGGCACGTCGAGGCGGATGGTGGCCCGCTGACCCTCCTGCCAGCCGAGCAGGACTTCGACCTGCTCAGGCGTCTCGTTGTACGACGCCTGGTCGAATCGCGAGGTGCTCTGGTCAAAGCGAAAGGCGCGCAGAAACTCCTGCGGAAAGAGGCTGCGCTCGAACGATGCGTAGTCGTAGGCGCCCTTTGCCGGAAAACTCGCAAACGCCTCGTCGACGTCATCGCCCGGGGCAGGCGCGTCGAACACGGTCAGGTCAAACTGGGTGGTGTCGAAAGCGGCTGGGCCGGCGTGGTCGAAGTACAACCATCGCGACGGGCCCGACGGGATCGTGAACGTGAAATCCTCGGCGGTGACGAGACGCGACTGTCCGCTCAGGAGCTCGTCGAGCGTGGCTGTCTCGACGTAGCCGCCCTCCTCGGTCGGCTCTTGGCCGAGCGCCAGGTTCGGCTCGAAGCGCAGCTGGAGCGATGAGCCGCTGGCGTGCCCGACCCGGATCGCGTTGCCCCAGATGCCGTCTGCGCGGGCAGTCAAACGAACTGCTCGGCGTCCATCCGAAACGACGAGCGTGGCGAAGCGACCGTCGTCGCCGCCGCTGAGCGCGGAGATCGGGCCCGGGGCGTCGACCCGCAGGCCAGGGCTGCGCACCCGAATCCGATCTGACACATCCGTCTGCGCGACCTCGCCGCCCGGCAGCTGCCGCTCGAGCAGCGTGCCGCGCAGCTTCCCGTCTGGCTGGCCGCGAATCTGGAGCGATACTTCCTGGCGGACGGTCGTCTCACCCTCGTGTTTGATCGTCTCGAGCGTCACCAGCGTCTCAATGGCGACCTGCGTGTCGAGGCTGACGATCGTTGGCGCCAGGACCGGCAGGTCGAGGGCGGTGATCTGAATCGTCGGCTCGACAATGAATGAGGAGCCGCCTGTCTCGATCCACCGCGCGCCCGATTTGACACGCTGCGGCGTGGGCGTCGTGGCCGCCTGCAGCGGGAGCTCACGCAGGCGGATCGGACCGGGCGCACCCTCGGCGACAGCTCGGAAGACTGGCTGGTCGGGCGACCAGTCCGCGCTCCAATCCGAGAAGGTTCCGAGCAGGCGCCCCCAGCCCATCGTGGCGGCGGCCATCTTCAGCACTGCCGGCGCGGTGCCAACCCCATCCAGAAACACGCCCGTAGTGAGCTTGAGTCGCTGGCGGAACATTTCCGCGCCAGTGCGCCCAGCCAGCACCAGCACGCTGCCGCTGGGGTCGACGGCGCTCGGCGGAGTGAGGCCGGCAATTAAACCCTGCACAACCAGCGTGAACCCCGCTGGCAGGGGCCGGCCGACGGCCAATCGCTGCACCCGCACCGCGCCGTTCGGTTCGCGGGTGCCACCCGCGATGACCTGCTGGCCTACCAGGAGCCGGTCGAACGTCAGCGGGTCGCCTGGCGGACCGTCGAAGATCGTCGCGGCATCCACCAGCAATGTCTCGGGGATCCGACGCGCGTCGTCTTCGTCGGCGAACGGCGTGAGCGGCACGAGGGCGGCGATGGCCGTCAGGTCGATCGGGCGCTCGACCGGGACGGGCGTCGGCGAGACGTCGGCGGTATCCACCCAGTGCGCGTGGAGCACCTCTTCGAGGTCACCCTGAGCGACTGCCAGCCGGCCGGCGACGGCGTCGACGACGCGGCGCATTACCGGATCCTGGAAGTACACGGTCGGCAGGGTGTCGATGATCTGCGGCGTGCGGGTGGGTGTGGGCACGATCAGACCGACAGGCTCAGTACCAGGGACTTCAACTCGACCTGCTCCTTCTCGCCGAGCGTGACGGTGTCGACGTTGCGGTCGACCTGGCCAGTCGCCAGGTGCTCCGCCACCAGGAAGCTGCTCGGCGGTGGTTTGACGGTGAACAACCCACTCCCCTGCTCCACAAACGCGATCACGTCGGCCAGGTGCAGCGATGCGCCACGGTCGGGAGATTCGACGAAGCTGCGCACCAGGGTCTCGACCTGAGGCTGGATGGCGTCCGCCTGAACGCCGCGCTGGACACCGATTGGCGTCGGATTGCCCGCCAGGTTGACCGTCAGCCGCAGCGCCGCGGCGACCTCGACCGCGCCCGTGGCCACCGTGACGGTGACGTCGGCTTCGCGCGCATCGGCTTTCTCGAGCTGCCCGATGGTCACGTGGTCGAAGCTGGCCAGCGTGGTCAGCGCGCCGTTTGCGTCCCTCAGCCGGGTCGCCGTGTCGTCGACCAGGCCCTCACGATGGGTCGTCAGAGCTTCGAACGTCACGCGGCGCAGGCGAGGGTCGGCCAGGCTGAGCGCCACGAGCGCGTTCCGCGAAATGTCCTCGCCGGACCGCAGACCACCCACGTGCTCGACCACAGCCTTTCTGAGCGCCGCTTCGAGTCTTCTCGCGTCGTCGGCGCTGATGACGACGTCGTCGCGTGTCTCGACGCGCAGCTTGAGGGTGAGCGCCACCTTTTCGGAGAAATTGCTCTTGGCCAGGACGCCGGCGGCTTTGGTGGCCAGAATCGACTCGAATATGGCCGCGCGGCGACGCGGATCGTCCGCGCCATCGATGACCAGGCTGATCTCGCCCGGTACGCCGCTCGGCATGTCCTGGACGACAACATTCACGCCAGGACCGTGCGCTAGAACCGCTGCGCGCAGGGCATCTGAGGTGGACTTGCCCGCCTCGGCAAGCGCTTTACGGGCGCGCTGGCGGAGCTGCTCGTCGGTTTCGTCCTCCGCGCCGCGCGTGGTCGCTTCGGGATTGGTCACCCGTTCGATGCCGACGATCGGTTTGGGGATGAGCGAGATTGCCCCGGCGGGCACACTGCCGCGCGTGAAGGCAGTCTGCTGTTCGACGGTGGGGCGGAAACGGATCGGCGCCGCGATCTCGGTCTGACCCTGGCGCAGGGTCCGCGTGGCGGTTGTCTCGAACTCGAAGGTTGCTTGTTGTTCGCCGAGCGGCGGCGTGGTCACGATGGTTCCCAGGGGGATGGTGATGTCGCCTGGCGCGGGCGAGCTGCGCGCGAAGAGCACCTCGCCGACTTCGCGGCCGGCGCGGATACGCTTCAGCCCCAGCAGCGAGACGACGAACTCGAGGGCGGGTCCTTCGGCCAGGTCGACAAAGCCGGAGCGATACACCAGGTCCATCTGCTCGTATAGCATCGCCAGCTCGCGGCCGATGGACTCAACCAGCGTGCGCGCCACGCTGCCGACGTTGCGATCGGTGATTGGCGACTGGGCATTTTCGGGGTAGTAGTCGACGAAGAAGGGCGACTCATCGTCAGGCCGCGTGCCCTGCAGCCAGCGGATGCCGCTCCTGTCGGGGGCGAGCTCGAAGTCGGTCTCACTGAACTGGTGGAAGTCGCCCTGGACGGTGCCGGTAACGGAAGAGATGCGGGCGACGGGGATGCGCTCCAGCTCGAAGGCGGGTACGCCGCCGTTGGAGCGAAAGATCAAGGATTCGTTGACGATGCCGCCGGTGAGCTCGGTCAGGATGTCGTCGACCAGCTCTTGAAAACCGCGTTTGCGGAAGCTCACGCCGCGACCTCCAGACCGACGCTGAATACGAGATTTACCGGGCTTTGGGACTCGATGGGGCGGAGTTTGATGGCCACCAGCACCAGGTCGGGACGACCAGCGACGGTGGAGACCTGGAGGTCCTCCACGCGTCCGGCCCGCGGCTCCTGGCGGAGGGTCTCCAGGGTGAAGAGGCGAACCAGGTTGCGCGTGCTCTCGTCGTTGCTGCGCCCGATGAGGTCGTGCAGGCGAGAGCCGTAGTCCGGGTGGCCGAGAGCCGCCAGATCGCCGCGCGGGGTGTTGAACCTGATCAGGAGGGCCTGGACCAGGTTGTCCGCGCCCGCGACGATTTCCAGGTCGCCTGTTGCGACCAGCCCCAAGCCGAACACTCCCCGATCGAGCCGCAGGTCGCGGCCGAGCTTCTCGTCAGCCACCGATGAACACGGTTCCCACGGCAATAACCGTCCCGGCGGGGAGATCGCTTGGGTCGTTGCAAGTCATCGCTTTGTCTCCGTTGCGCGCGGCGGCCTTGCCGTTGATCTTCACCGTCGTGCTGCCAATCTGAACCGTCGCCTTGTCCGCGGGCGGCTTCTGAAAGCTCGTGCCCGGCGGGGTCGCCACGTGCGCCGGCTGGTTCTGCGCCGTGCTGTCGACCGTCGCGGCGGCCTTGCCCATGATCTTCACGTCGCTCGACAGGCCGCCGTTCAGCGTCCCGCTAAACGGATGCGGCAGCGGCGTCGGCACCGGCGGCCCCGGCGGCGCCGGCACCATCACCATGTGCGTGTCCACCGCCATCACCTTGTCCCCCTCCTTCGCCGCGGGCTGTCCCATGTCAGTTCAGATCGATCGTGGCGCCCTTGATCGTCATGGCGCCGCCAGCCTCGATGTTCACGCTGCCGTCACTCTTCAGCTCGAGTCCGCTCGAGGCTGTGATCGCCAGCTTGCCCTTGCTCTCGATGGTCACGTCGCCGCTCGCGGCTACCGTGAGCGTCACCTTCTCGCCCTCCAGACTCACCAGCGGGTCGCCGTCGCCCAGCCGCGCCACGAGCTTCGTGCCCATCGCTACCTCGATCTGCCGCTTGGGATCGTGGTCGCCGCCGCTTCGCACGGCGAGCTTCAGCGCCGCGTCGTCGTCCGCATCCAGCGGCAGGTGAAACGCCATCTCGTTCGGCTTGTTCAGCGGCGGACGCTGCTGGTCGTTGTAGAGCCGCCCGATGATGACCGGCTGGTTCATGTCGCCGCCGACGAACGTCACCAGGACCAGGTCCTGGACGTTGGGGACCGCCGCCGCGCCGATCGTCGGCGTGGCGATCGGCACCTTGCGCAGCTCCAGCCCAGCGTTTTTGAGCAGCACGTTGCACTCGTAGTTCTCACGGTCGTCCGCCGCGCCATGCGGGAACACAGACGTCACCACTCCCAGGTCGCCCACGTGCCACCGATTCAGCTCCTCGCGCACGATCGCCTGGATCAACGCGACGACGCTCATAGCAGACCACCGCCGCCACCGCTCCCCAGCAGCTCCAGGCGTGTCGTGAATCCCTCGCCCCGCGTCAGCGTGTGCCGCACGCGCCGCACTTGAAACACGCCTTTCAGCCGCGCGTCCGGCACGTCCTCGAAGGTCACCGCGTCGCCGAGCTGGACGTCCGGGGCGCCGAGGACGACGGCCGTCCCGAATGTGGCGCGGCGCGTGAGCGCCGCCAGCCGACCCTCGGCCGACGTGGCCGCTGCGTCACCGGTCCGTACCGCCGGGTCCGACACGCGCAACAGGGCGCCCGATCCAGCCGTGCCCACCGAGCCCGAGAAGTCGCGCACCAGCCAGCTCGCCGCCTCGGCGCCCTCCGAGCTCGCCGGGCTCTCGCCCCACACCTCGACCGCTTCGAACCGCGGTGGCGCGATCGTCACTTGAAGGCTGAGCACGTCCCGCGCGTAGCGGAAGGTGTGATCCGCCGAGGCCTTGTCGAATCCCGCGAACGTCATCTCGCCTTC
>Ga0137373_10002486_pt1 | contig 20205 bp, 20 predicted proteins | sample SagtaG_5_FD_104912 | JGI IMG/M metagenome (GOLD analysis project Ga0137373, IMG submission 104912) | Vadose zone soil microbial communities from Sagehorn Ranch, Mendocino, California, USA - Sage1_R_80_16 metaG | ecosystem: Environmental > Terrestrial > Soil > Vadose zone | place: USA... | reverse complement strand
GTAGCGCGGCAGTACGGGCGTGGATTTCTGCCCGTCCAGGAGGAACATTACGACTTCGTCCTGCCCCGGGCACGTGCAGAGCGGCCGGCCGTCCGGCGCTTCGTTGAACTCCTCGATGACAGAGAGGTGCGTCTCGCCCTGGCGGAGTTGCGGTTCAGTCAGTGAGGGAATGGGCGGCAGGCTATCCGCGTTTGGAGGGTTATGATTAGGCGATGGACGCAGCTGATCACCCCTCATTCGCAGCGGGTCGCCCCTTTCCTACTGATCGGCTTGTTTGCCACGGCGCCCGGGTACCAGCATCCGGCACAAGCGACCGAGACACGAACGCTGCGCGTCGCTGCCGCCGCGGATCTGAAGGTCGCCTTCGCTGACATCGTCGACGCGTTTCAGCAGCAGAACCCCGATTTCAAGATCGAGGTTATTTACGGTTCCTCCGGGAACTTCTACTCACAATTATCAAATCGTGCCCCCTTCGACCTGTTTCTCTCGGCCGATTTGGATTATCCGCGGCGTTTGGTCGAGCAGGGCCTCGCCGCCCCCAACAGCGAGTTTTCGTACGCGGTGGGGCGCCTTGTTGTCTGGGTGCGGAATGCGTCTCCGATTGCAGTAGAGAAGCTCGGCATTGAAGCCTTGCTCGATCGCTCGGTGCGTAAGATAGCCATCGCCAACCCTCTCCATGCGCCCTATGGGCGGGCGGCGGAAGCGGCGATGAAGAACCTCGGGATACATGAAAACGTTAAGGACAAACTGGTTTATGGCGAGAACATCATCCAGACAGCCCAGTTCGTCGAGAGCGGCGCGGCCGATATCGGGCTAATCAGCCATTCGCTCGCCGCGGCTGCGCCGCTGCGCGACAAGGGCCGCAGCTGGGAGGTTCCCGCCGACTCTTATGCCTCCCTCGAGCAGGGCGGCGTCATACTGTCCTGGGCGCAGGATCGGCAGATGGCCGGGGCCTTGCGGCGTTTTATCCTTAGCGACGCAGGAAGGGAAATCCTACACCGGTACGGGTTCCGCTCCCCGGGCGAATGAGGGATGGATTTCGAGGCGATCTGGCTCAGCCTACAGCTGGCCTTTTTCACCACCCTGATCCTGCTCATCATCGGGTTGCCCCTAGCCTATTGGCTCGCTGAGACGCGATGGCGGCTCAAATTCTTCCTCGAGGCGGCCGTCGCGCTGCCGATAATCCTGCCGCCAACAGTGCTCGGCTTTTACATTCTGATCGCCATCGGTCCGCAAAGCCCGCTCGGCCAAACCTACGAGACGCTGATCGGGCGACCGCTGCCGTTTTCGTTCGAAGGCCTGTTGCTCGCCTCCATCATCTACAGCTTTCCCTTCGCGGTACGACCATTTGTTGCCGCATTCTCGGGGATAGATCGGCGCTTGGTCGAAGTCTCCTGGTGCCTCGGAGTGTCCCACCTCCGCACCTTTTTCCACGTGATTTGCCCGCTTTCCTGGCCGGGGATCCTCACCGGGCTCGTCCTCGCCTTTGCCCACACGCTCGGAGAATTTGGCGTCGTCCTGATGGTCGGGGGCAACATTCCCGGGGTTACGCGCACCATTTCGATCGCCATTTACGATGATGTCGAGGCACTCAACTACGCCAGAGCCGCAAATACCTCGCTTGTCCTCTTGGGCGTGTCATTTCTTGCTCTCTCGGTGACCTATCTTCGGCCGCTCAAGGGAGCAGCGATTTGACGGGCGAGCTGATCTCGGAATTCGAAAAGCAGTTTCCGTCCGGACCATTGATACGGGCGGATCTGCGCTACCCGACCGGCCCTTCCTCGTTAACCGTGCTGTTCGGTCCATCCGGGTCCGGGAAGACGACAACGTTGCGATGTTTGGCCGGCCTCGAACGGCCCGGTCGCGGCCATATCTCCTTGGGCGATGAGATTTGGTTCGACAGTGACGGCGGCGTCTTTCTGCCGCCGCAGCAGCGCCGGATCGGCTATCTATTCCAGGAGCACGCGCTGTTTCCCCATCTCAACGTCACGCACAATATCGCCTACGGCTTGGGAGCTCTCAGCCGGGCAGATCGACGGCAGCGGGTGAAGGAAATCATGGAGCTGCTCGGGTTGTCCGGCCTCGGGGATCGTTATCCGAGGCAGATATCGGGCGGCGAGCGACAGAGGGTGGCGCTAGCACGGGCGCTCGTATGTCGCCCGCGCCTACTCTTGCTCGATGAACCGCTCTCCGCTCTCGACATGCCGCTGCGCGAGCAGCTGCGGCGCGAGCTTCGGCGTTCGCTGGCGCAGCTCGGTATCCCCGCCATCCTTGTGACGCACGATCGAATCGAAGCGCTTTCCCTAGCGGATTACGTCGTCGTATTCGATGACGGGCGCATCCGGCAAAGCGGTCCGGTCGAGGAGGTCTTCAGCAAACCCGCTGATCTCACAGTTGCCCGCATCGTTGGGGTGGACACAGTCGAGCGGGCAAGAATCGTTGCCCTGAGCGATGGTCTGGCAACCGTGCAGATTGGGCCCACCCAACTGGTCGCCTCGGCCCCTGCCGGTCTCAATGGGGAGGTCTATGTTTGCATTCATGCGGGCGACGTGATCCTGGACAAGGGGGCACCGCTGAGCCAGAACAGCGCCCGGAACCGATTGGCGGGGCGAGTGGAAGCACTGGTCCGTGAAGGCTCGATGGTTCGCGTCAGCCTGGATTGCGGCTTTCCTCTCAGAGCCGTGGTTACCACTCAAGCCTGCCAGGAACTCGCCCTGCGCGAAGGAGAGCAAGTTATCGCTCTGCTCAAAGCACCGGCTATCCACTTGGTCGGGCGAGACTGATTTCGCACAGTCGCCGCCGAACCGGGTACTACAGGGAGGCACGATTTTGCGTTTAAAGTTTGCTTGGCCCATGGCGCCGCAGCTCGTGCCGTCGCGGGGAACCGGAGCTCTGCTCGTGCTTGCTGTCATGGTCGGAATTGCATACTCGGCATTTGGGCAAGTGCGCATAACCTTGAAAGGGCACAAGCTAGCGCTCGCCTCAGTTGTCTATTCGCCGGACGGCAACTTCATTGCCACCGGCAGCTATGATCATACCGCCAAGGTGTGGGAAGCGGCGACCGGCAAGGAACTCGTCACGCTCGCCGGGCATTCCGCCACTGTCGAGGCCGTGGCCTTTTCGCCGGACGGTAAAACTCTCGTCACTGGGAGCTATGATTCGACCGTGAAACTATGGGATTGGGCTGCCGGAAAGGAGCTCGCTACGTTTCGAGGTCATAGCAACATGATCCGCTCGCTGGCCTTTTCGCCGGATGGCATGACGATAGCCTCAGGCAGTCACGACAACACGATAAAGCTATGGGATGTGGCAAGCGGCCGGGCGCGGGCTCAGCTGAACCACAACGGGGCGGTGCGCTCGCTGGCATTCACCCATGACAGCAAGATGCTCGCCTCGGGCAGCAACGATTACACGGTCAAGTTTTGGGACACCGTGACCGGGAAGGAGCTCGCGACGCTGACCGGCCACGAGCACGGCGTGCGGGGCCTTGCGTTCTCGCCCGGCGACAAGACGCTTGTCACCGGCAGCATGGATACCACCGTGCGGCTCTGGGATGTCGCCGCGCGCGCCGAGAAGATGACGCTCGTGGGGACGGAAAACGAGGTGCTGTCCGTTGCCTTCTCACCGGACGGCAAGCTGGTGGCTGCGGGCAGCCAGGACGACACGCTCAAGCTATGGGAAGCCGGCACCGGCAAGCAATTGGCCAGCGTCCCTCATGTTGGCGATCGCGTCCGAGGCGTAGCGTTTTCGCCGGACGGCGCGATGCTGGCAACATCGACGATGGCCGGGCTTGCCAAGCTGTGGGATGTCGCAGAAGTCCTCAAGCTGGGTATCCAGGAGATCCCCCAACCGGTCAAAAACGAGGAGCGGTTGGCCTTCGTGGGTCACACGGGCTACGTGACCGCCGTCGCGTTCACGCCTGACGACAAAATCCTCGCCTCAGGCAGTCATGACCGTACGGCACGGCTGTGGGATGTCGCGACCGGAAAGGAACTGGTTACGCTGAAACGCCATACGGGTGCGATCGTGACCGTGGCTATGTCGCCGGACGGCAAGATTTTGGCGACTGGCGCTTATGACCGCACCGTCAAGCTGTGGGAAGTGCCGAGCGGCAAAGAGCGCGCAACGCTCCGCGGGCACACCAACATCATCCGGGCCGTGGCCTACGCGCCGGATGGCAAGACGCTTGCGTCCGGAGGCTACGATCAAACCGTCAAACTGTGGGGTATCGCTACGGCCAAGGAGATCGCCACATTCACGGGCCACACGGGAGGGGTCAGGGCGCTAGCCTATTCTCCCGACAGCCGGGTTCTCGCGTCAGCTAGCATCGAGGGCACGATCAAGCTCTGGGATGTGGCTGCGGCCGAGGAGATCGCGACGATCGACGTGCACACGGGGCCGGTTCACTCGGTCGCATTCTCCCCCGACGGCAGACTTCTGGCTGCCGCCGGCGCGAGCAACAACGTGCAACTCTGGGATGTTGCGACTCGCCAGGAGTTGGACCCATTTCGCGGTGCGACTCGTTGGGTCCGCTTCTGCGCGTTCTCCCCAGACGGCAAGTTGCTCACCGCGGTGGGCCTGGACAATACGGTTAGGCTCTGGGATGTCGCGAGCCGCAACGAGGTCGCGGCTTTGACCGGGCATCAACGCCGCATCCATTTCGTGACGTTCTCGCATTCTGGGACGAAATTGGCGACGGCCGGGATGGATCGTCGAGTGATCCTGTGGGATACGCCCGACAGCTCCGTGCTGGCGCAGCCGAGACCAAAAGCCGCCAGCAAAGACGCGGCTGCCGACACCGCCGAGACCAAGGGCGAAGGCCAGGATGCGGGCAAGAGTGAAGGCGCCGACAGAGGCGAGGCCGGGCAGGGCGAGGGGCAGGGTGGGTCTGCCATCCGCAGCATTTGTCAGGCCGACATTGCGAAATTGTGTGCCGGTGAAGAGCGCGTCGGCCGGTGCCTGCGTCTGCATGAGAGCGAGCTGTCGAACAGCTGCATCGCTGCCCTAAAGAGACGGAAAGAAAACCAGTAGCTGCTCTTCCGAATCTGATCCCGCGGCAAACGTTATATCGTGTCATTTGGGGCTAACGAAATGGATGACGAGGTTTTGACGCTGACCCGAGCGCTCGTTGGCGGCAGTCTGTCGGATGAGGCCGGGCTTGCTGCATTCGACACGCAGCCGACCCTCCAGATCCTGCCCGAGGCCAATGTTGTCAAGGTCGGCGGCCAGAGCTTCATCGATCGCGGGCGCGCGGCGGTCTTCCCGCTGATCGACGAGTTGGTAGAGAACCTGCCCCGGCACAAGATGATCATCGGGACCGGTGCGGGCACGCGCGCCCGGCACGCCTATAGCGTGGGGCTCGACCTCGGCATGCCGACCGGCGTGCTAAGCGTGCTCGGCTTTTTCGTCAGCATGCAGAATGCCAAGATAATCCATTATCTGTTGGCGAAGCACGGGATCCCGTTTATCGAGCCGGCGCAGTTCGCACAGCTACCGCTCTATCTTGCCGAGCGCCAGGCCTGCGTTTGCGTCGGCATGCCGCCATACTCTTACTGGCAGCCTAACCCGGAGATCGGCCGGATCCCGCCGCACCGCACCGATACGGGCTGCTACCTCGTCAGCGAGGTGTTCGGGACGCGCTCGATGATTTACGTCAAGGATGAGGAGGGTCTTTATACCGCCGACCCGAAAAAGGATCGTAACGCAAAATTCATCCCGCGCATCACCGTTGAGGAACTCGATGCGATGGACCTTGACGACGTCGTAGTCGAACGGACCGTCATTCAGCTGATGAAAAATGCTAAGCACCGCCGTTCGATCCAGATCATCAACGGCCTCAAGAAGGGCAATCTGACCCGCGCGCTGAACGGCGAGCCGGTCGGTACAGTGATCACCGCCTGAACGCGAGTCAGCAAGCCATGAACTCTTCCCAACCTTCGTCTTCGATGACCGATTTGCCGCCCGATCGGCGGCATCACGTCGAGTCGATGCTGATGCGCGAGAGTCTGCTCGACAAGAAGGTCATGTCCTCGACCGAGACACCCGTAGTACCCATGCTGCCTTTCTGTCATGTCGTGAAGGTAGGGGGGCGTTCGATCCTCGATAATGGCAAAAAGGCCACCTACCCGTTGGTCGATGCCTTGGCCGCAGCGCTGGCGAAATTCAAGTTGATCATCGGCACCGGAGGTGGCGTCCGCGGCCGGCACGTCGCCTCGATCGGCATCGATCTCGGCCTGCCCACCGGGGTGCTGGCGCAGCTCGCGATCATCGATTCACTAGGCAACGCGCACCTGCTTGGAACGCTGCTGGCGCCGCACGGCGTGGTGGCGATCCCGCCCGAGATCCTGGGGCACATGCTGCCCTTCTTCATCAAGGCAGCCCCTGGGGTAATCTGCAACGGCGACCCGCCTTTTTCTATCTGGGAGCACCCGCCAAAGCTCGGACGCATCCCACCTCACCGCACCGATGCCGGCACCTACCTGCTTGCCGAATGCTATGGCTGCGCGACCCATACCCTGATCAAAGATGTCGATGGCCTGTACGACGCGGATCCGAAGACGGACCCGAATGCGCATTTTATCGATAGCATCACGGTTGCCGAGTTAAAGCAGCGCAACCTTCAAACGCTGCCCTTCGACCGCGTGCTACTCGACCTGCTGGCCAATGCGCGGCAGGTCAAACGGATCCAGATCATCAACGGGCTGAAGCCGCAACTGCTGGAACCGGCATTGCGCGGCGAACATGTCGGCACGATCATCCGCAAAGACGATGCGTCATGAGCGACATTCGCGTAGTTGTAGACTGCCCAGGTCCGATCGCCTGAGGCGGTAACCGTGGGAGGAAGCTGATGAGACCCAAATTGCTGTTGATGGTAGCGGTGCTCGTGCTGGCCGCGGTTGCTGGCGCCCGCGACAAGGCTGGAGCCGCTCCCATCAGCGCACCCATGGGCAGCCATTCCGCGGCCTCGGGTTCGGCGCTGCTTCACCCCGGCGCGCTGGGCTTGCTGGGTGGTTCCGGGTTCTGGCATGGGCCGCCAATGCCGTTGGGTTAGACGTGGCTGGCGTGGGGAAGGGTCAGGGTCAGGGCCGGGCCGGGGATAAGGCCAGGGCCCCGCTGCTGGATCGAGCGCATCCCAGGTTCGGGTCTAGGCCCTCAGAGGGTTTGCCAATAGGCTCGGCCCTCAACAGCCGCAATCGGCCAGTTGCCGCAGACCCTCTGCCAATATGGTATCGGCGCGAAACGCAAGTTCGCATGCCGCCAGGCCAGGATCCCCGATCGAATGACAGATATCGCCGGGGCGCGCGGCATCGTGCCGGAGGATCACCGGACGGTCCAATACGGCGCTGATCTCACGCGCCAGCCGGTTTATGGATGTGCCATAACCGGTACAGACGTTGAAGATGTGCGACCGCGGCGGCGACTTCTTCGAGTATCGTAGCGCGATGAGCAGCGCGCTGACCGCGTCTCTCACGTGCACGAAGTCACGCGTCTGGCAGCCATCCCCATAGATCACGATCTCACTGCGCGAACGCACTCGTTCAATAATTTTCGAGATTACACCCGCATAACGCGAAGTTGGGTTTTGTCCCGGCCCGTAAACATTGAAAAAACGCAGCCCTACGGTAGGAATCGAATGTAACTTACTGGCGACTCGAACATGCAGCTCACCGGCGAGCTTGTCGGCTCCGTAGGCTGAGATCGGCTGCAGCTGAGCGGTTTCAGTGAGTGGCTGTTTCGGGTTTTCCCCGTAAACTGCGGCTGAACTCGCATAGACAACAGGGATCGGCGTGTCGGTGATAGCGATTCGCGCGGCTGCCTCCAGAATCGCTGCGGTTCCTATCGCATTTACCTGACGGGCACGAAGCCAATCCTCACCCGAGCGCGCAACGGAGGGAATCGCGGCGAGATGAAACACTGCTTCCACGCCATACGCTGCTCGGCGCGTCGCTGCCGGATCAGCGACATCCGCTACGATTAGCTCTGTCTGCGCGGGCAAATTGTCCGCCCGGCCGGAGGATAAATCATCAAGCACGCGCACCTGCGCGCCTTCGCCGATAAGCCGAGCCACCAGATGCGACCCGATAAAGCCCGCCCCGCCCGTAACGAGGATTCGCACGCTCAATTCCGCTGCTCCAGCGCAGAGCGGGGATCGCGAGTCGGCGGAGTCACTATTCCTCCCCTTATCGCCAGCAGAGCCGCGGGTTTCCGGCGTGTTCCCTTCGCGAAGTCAGCCCCCAAAAATAATGCAATCTTGGCCGCAATTACAGGGTCGCGCCGGCCGGAATGGAGACTCAGAGCGTGCATTGCGTCCCTCCCTCGATAATTCACGCTGACCCTACTCGAGCACCACGGAGTCGAACCGGCGGTTTATCCAGGCTATCCGACGGGAGTCCCACGTCCTGCAAGATACCCGCCGCAAACAAATCGAAAGAATGTGGCTTAATGCCATAATGAAATAGTGCCGTTCCAACAGCCCTATCCTCGAAGTACTCTGATTCGAAATATCTTTCATGTATTAATGCGATCTTCGCCATCGCAGTCACTGCCTCAGCGCTCAGCCAATATCCCTCTCCTCCAACGTAAGCGGCACTACAAAAAAGTCCGTCGGGCCGGACGTTGATATTCTGATCGCTGCACTTCCCGAAGTGCCAGTAAGAGCAGCCGGACGGGTAAAATTTTGTGTTGATCCTTCCGCCATGCATGTGCCGGGACATGGTCTCTTCTACGAAGTCCCTTAATCTAAATGTGTTCGTGCAAAGCGACTCGTCGTCAACCTTGAGGATCGGCATGTTCAATGGGCAAAGGCCGAGAAACACAAACATCTTAGCTACCTTCCCAGGAAGGCCTTCATACTTGTCATTGGCCGGAACGAATAGGATCGATCGCGCATAATCGAAGGAATAGCTGTATTCCGAAGCGGTTTCATCGGCAACAACGATAACGTTGGCAATCTTACCGGCGTCGTCATGAAACGAGTTGCAAGACTGCTCCGCTCGAGCGATGCCTTCCCGATGTGAAATGTGCACAACCAAGCAATCTGCTCGTAAAAACTTCCGTGTGAATGTTTCGAGGGTAAAGCTATTCCATCTCCGAAACAGCTCCGAAAAAAGCGTGATGGGATCATCTTCGTGGGGCACTATCTGGACGGCAGACTTGGCGAAACGTAACGCTCCTTCCAAATCACCGCTTGCGAATCGCTGACTGCAGTCAAAGAGGCATTGTTCAGCCCAACTCACGCCAACTTGGCCGTTATTGTCGCGTCGTGCTCTAGTCGGCGTGACGTCCGGTGGTAAGGAGTATATGCGTAACAAACGCTCCAGTGCCATATCGCATGACTTGGGCTTTATCGCCAGCCTCTTGAAAATGAAAGGGACAGGAGAAATCGGATCCCGCAGTTCCACGGAGCCCCAGTGAAGATAGTGCGCCAGCGGGTTCATACCCGCCAGAGCAACGTCAGGATGACGCTCCAAATACCAGACGGTCTGGAATCCTTCACTGGGGTCGAGACCTTTCGCAGCGCCCCAACGCACGTAGTGACTGAGCGGGTTCATGCCCGCCGCCAACACATCCGGATTGCGTTCGAGATACCAGTCACTGTCGAAAAGCGGATTCGGGTCCCGCCCCTCTGCGGCACCGATGCGGATATAGTGCGCCAATGGATTCACCCCTGAGGCACCAACCTCCGGATTTCGGGCAACGTACCAATCCGTGTCGAAGAGCGGGTGAGGATCTCGCGCCTCCAACCACCCCGATCGGCAGTAGTGGCTCAACGGGGTACCCATGGTATCGGCAATATTTGGGTAGCGTTGCCGATACCAGTCGGCGTCGAACAGTCCAGATTCCTCGCAGATCCGCTCGTCGTCGGAGCGGGCCACGTCGCTTCGAACCCGAGGCGACCACCATAACCGCATGGGACCCTCAACTGATGGGGTTGGTTGTTTGTCAACAGTACTTAAGCGCCTGAGGCTTCTTGGATGCGCTGCGCGAAGGCGGACCGGCAGCCCGCCGGATTCCCAGGCACTAGCTCCGCGAGGCCCCAAAGGAATCGCAAGTGAGATATGTCGTGTTTTTCCCAAGCCGCCGTCATGTCTTCATTCCAAATATCGGCCATCCGCCGTTCCATCTCCGCTGCGATTGTTGGACGCCCAGAGGCTTGCTCTTGCTCCCAGTAGCTTCGGCGGAAGCGATACACTGCTGCAAGCTGATTCTCCAAGTGTTTACTTTGCTGTGCATCATGCCAGCGCCAAAGACTCGTTACCTCATGAGTGCAGGTAAAAAGGTGATGACGCGAGAGGCGCAGCCATAAGTCAAAATCCACTGAGTACCGTTCATCCTCGTTGAACCCTCCGATATCCAGCAGAGCGGCCTTATGGGTCATCGAGCCTATCGTGGTGTGTACCCAATCTCGGAAAGCTGCCCAGAACACGTTGGAGGGCTCGCCCTGTGGGATGTAACCTCGAATTAGCTCGTTTCTCTGTCCGAAGCGCTGGACTGCGGCAAACGCAGCGGTGGCCTGCGGGAACTCCTGAAGGAGCTTAGTGAGGGTACTCAAATGCTGCGGGAGCCAAACATCATCTGCGTCCAGCCAGGCGATTAGGTCACCGGATGCGTGCCTGAGACCCACATTTCGCGAATAGCCCTCCCCTCGGTTTGCGGGATTCCGAATTACCAAGGCCCCATGCTTCTGCGCAATCTCGGCCGAGTTGTCGGTCGATGCATCGTCGACGACGATGATTTCTTGAACAGGAAGCGATTGCGCCTCGATTGACTCCAGTGCTTCGGTAAGCCATCGCGCGCCATTGTAGCATGGGATAATCGCGGAAACCGTCGGTGAGCCTCTCGGCCAAGATGCCTGTGGGTAGTAGCATTGTGCTTCGGCAGCGCCAAAATGAATGTAGTGAATCAGCGGATTCATACCGGAGCGAGCAACCTCCGGATTGCGCTCCAAATACCACTTGCTGTCGAAAAGCGGATTTGGCTCCTGCCCTTTGGCGCTGCCACAGTGAATGTAGTGACTGAGCGGGTTCGCCCCCGCCTCGGCAACACCCGGGTTGCGTTCAAGGTACCAATCGCTGTCGAAATGCGGGTTGGGATCGCGCCCCTCTGCCGCACCCCAACCAATATAATGGCTGAGTGGGTTCATACCTGCCGCGGCAACGTCCGGATTACGCCGGAGATACCAATCGCTGTCGAAGAGCGGATGGGGATCTCGACCTTTCGCGGCGCCGGTGCTGATGTAGTGGGCTAGCGGGTTGACGCCGGACGCGACGATATCCGGGCTGCGGTCGAGATACCAATCATTGTCGAAGAGCGGGTGGGGATCTCGGCCTTCTGCTGCGCCGGTGTTGATATAGTGTGCTAGCGGATCGATGCCGGAGGCGGCGACGTCCGGGTTGTGGCGCAGATACCACTCACGATCAAATAGCCCCGATACCGCGCAGACGTGCTCTTCGTCTCGAAAGAGTTGGTCGTTTCTATCAAGGCGGGTTGGCTGCTTGCTAACGACCCTTGAGAATGAATGGAAGCCCGGAAGCTGCACAAGGATCGTCCGAACCACGCGTCGCGCTCGCACGATAAGTTTCATAAGAGTTGTTGCTCTCGTGCTAAGAGCTACCAGCCGCAGCTAATCAGCCAAGATTTCACCGGGTACTTCCCGGCACGAACGTCGTAGCGTATTTGAACCCGGCTGCAGCTGCAACAAACGGAAGCAGTCGTTCGAGCGCATGCAGGATCGTCCCGTCGTAAGGAAGCGGCTCCATCGGATAGTCCTCCCATCTTAGACCGAGCGAAAAGAGGGGTTGTAGCGCGGCAGGCCGCGCCCAAAACATGGTCCCGTTCGGAAAGTCAAAGTGAGTGGGCAGCGCGCGGGTTATCCCAAGGCGCCTTGCAAGATCCTCAGCTATTGAACGGTTCTCACTCCAGTCGCTAAGATGGGGATCTTCCGGAAACACAAGCCCCAGAGCAGGATCCCTCGCAAGAGCATCGAGGATCGTGTCAACCATGGGGAAAGACGGACCAATCAGGTGGTGCCAAAGGAAGTTACGCCAGCCATCTCCTAGACCCGGATTAAACGCGCTACGCTTTCCGTGCAGGTGACCGATGACATCAAACTGCCGAAGCTCGTCGGAAAGTTCGGACAAGAACGGTCCAATATCTCGCCCACGGTTAGGTACCACACGGATCGCAGCGCTCGCCATACCAAATTTGGCCAGTGTTTCTTGCAGAACGGTCCTGTCGTCGTCGCGGTTCGTTGTTAAATAGAGATCGCACTTGGTACGGTTTCGGGTAAGACACCGCAGAAAATCGCCGAGCAATTCCGGGTAATGAAAATGTCCGTGTATGGCAGCACGCAGGCTAGACGCACCAACTGGCTTTCTGTCCCCTGGCCGAATCACTTGATGAGTCCAGCGACCCTCCGGGCGTCCGTTTCTGACAAAATGTGCCAGCGGATCCTGCCCGCTTTGCTCGTGAAAGGTCTGACTCTCGGCAGCATAAATGAACGGGTGGAAGCCATCCAATGGGCGACGAAGCACCAAGCCGGCGTTAGCCTGGTTCCACTTCGACAGCAATTTCGATTTATGTAAGTACTTGTGAACGGCGACCTCGTAAAGTGACGAGGCCGAAGCGCCCCCAAGGAACAGTTGCGGATTGAACGCCCTGTTCTCTACAATTAATGCAGCGTCTCTTCTAATCAAACGATTACGTAACACAATTCTGGTGGCCAAATCGTCGATCGTGTCGACATAACGATCCATGTCGAATGTCGACTTGGCGAAACGTTCGATTTCGTTGGACAGTTGACCAAGCCGGACGGGGTCCTCCGCGAGTTTGATGATAAGCCGAGCGGCTGCATCACAGTCGAGATAAGGAACAACTAGGTCACGCGTTGCCTCGTTTTGTGCCAACAACTCGGCAAAACCACTGGCTCTATCAAAGCAAATGACGGGCAGTGCCCTCATTGCGGCTTCAATCGTAACGTTGGGCAGCGGATCCAGCCGCGACGTAAGCAGGAACAGGTCGGCGCTCGCGTAAATCGGTTCCGGATCTGAGACCGCATCGAGAATTTCAACTGAATTCAGAAGATCGGATCGGTTGATCTGATCGCGAAGGTAGATCGAATAGGCGACATCCGAATCGGGCAGGTACCCATCTCCCAACCACAGGAAGGCGATCTTCTTCTTATGCTCCATACGCTGAACCAAAGAGGCGATAGAGATGAAGAGATCCACGCCTTTCCTGATCTGAACACGTCCTATGCCAACGACGAGAAACGTGCCCTCCTCTTTCTCGACGAGCGTCCGATGCGCCGATCTACCGCCAGTACGCTTGCGCTCGTCAATAGTTTGCGAGGGAATTTCACACTCACCTTGCGGGATCACAACGGCATCGCGGAGGGTAAGAAACGGATACTCAGCGATTGAAGATTTGGCGACAATCTCGGCAGGGAAGATGACCGCCGAAGCGGTCAAGTAGACCTGATTGAGCGTGCCAGCCGGTCTGGTATACTCCGCAAACTCGTGCACGAGTGCGATGACCGGAACATCGGCTTCCTCGAGAGCGGGGATGAAAACCCGAGTTTCCACGCTGTTGGCAATTGCGTATTTTGGGCGATATCTTGAGACGAACTCCCCGACGAAGGCACGAAGCTCGGCTGCATCATTCTCCATTGATGGGGGAAGGCTTACAACCGTTGCAGCTTCTTCCTTAAATGCGGGAAAGAGGTGACCTCCGGTTCTTAATAGAACTACCACGTTATACCGGTGCTGAAGCTTTTTGACTAAGTTCCAGGCCAGGATTGGGGCACCTGTTCGGGAAGCTTCGTGGGCCATGACGACAACAGTGTCAGAGGTCTCCTTGAATTCCCTCTTTGCAGATGCCGACCTAATTGCCGCTACGGGTTGTTTCTGCAGACGTTCATCTCCGCTATCCCGGACGAGGTAGACCCCTCTCCCGATTGTTTTGCGCAGGACGAGTTTATAGACCTTGATTTTGATCCAGCGCAGCGGTCCCGTCCACCTCCAGGATCTCGATAGCAAAATTGCGGAAAGCTGGGCCTCTGCCTGACGCTGCGGCTCGCTCAGCTGCCGGATTCGGATGGCGGTATCGCTATCGCGGGTTGTGCGCAAAGCACTTGTCGCGAAATCATTCTCAGTGACCATTCTCGTTCCGAAGCTTTCCGGGGTTTCGTGGCGGGATCCTGCTCTTCAGAACGTGTGATGCGTGCTCCACTGTACCGTTTTGCACGGTTCAGATCGCAGGGTAAAGGGTTTCCGGGGGGGAGAAGCAAATCCTCACAGTGAACTTGAGGAAGATGGAACCCAAAGAAGCATGCGGGCCTGCCCAGTCCATCCCGACTTTTGCAAGGTCAGCCGGGGATGGAACTCCTGTGACCGGGAAATGGATCTGGTTGATCGGACGCGCTACTCTGCAAATCTGCGTCGTTTGCCACCGTAGTTGCCCCTGAATAACTGGACAGGGAGTAGTTGTCAGGGGTGGCCCACAGCTGCGCTCGCATCAAGGCGGTCTGTGCAGCCCTCTCAGCAGACTCGAGAGCTCTCGCTCGGTTTCCTCTTTCGCTTCACGTAGCCGGACGAGTTCGGTCTGCAGCCGCACAATCTCAGCAGCCTTTGCTGTGCCTCACGGGGCTGTACCAGCGCCTTCGGGCGCGGCACCGGCGGCTTCGAGTTGGCGGCGCAGCCAACTTGTCGGCGAGTACGATGGGTCCCCGCGCAGATGGCCGAGCAGACGAGCCGCTACCGGGTAATCGCCGGCCTGGCCTGGCGTCAGGATCAGTTCGAGCGGCAGCCCGCAGCCGTCGGTCCGGGCGTGGATCTTGGTCGTCAGCCCGCCGCGCGAGCGGCCCATACGCGATCCGGGTGTGTCCTTTTTCGTTGGCGGCATGCTGATGGACGCGGACCGAGGTGCTGTCGATCATCTGCACATGGCCGTTATAGGCTTCGCTTACCGCGGTCATGACGCGGTCCCGGACTCCCTTGGGCAGCGAAAACGTGATCACGCGCCACTCGAAATCGCTCATTCGTATCCCTATATGATCACGCTCTGCCGGTTGGGACGCTTGATCCACATCGCGCTTTGAGGTAGCCGGCGCCATTGTCGCACGATCGTCATCCGGGTGCAAAATCGGGAGCGCTAATGGTGCCTTTCAGATTCGCGACGACGAGCCAGTGCGACGCCTGGTGCCCAGCCTGCGTAAGACATCCTGGCCATGATCGTGCCTCGCGGCGCATACACCAGGGTCCGAAGCGAAGGCGGCTTATGTGATTGACGATTTCGTGCCATATTGAAGAGCTATGACTGAGCAGAGGCCGCTACCGACATTCACGCCTCGACCAGTGAGAGACGAATGGTATATCCACGTCGAGTGGCCAGATGGTCGGTTCGAACCCATCCAACATTTCCAATCAGAAACGGAAGCTAAACATTGGATCGCCGATAATTCTGAGAGATGGCTCAGGGTGCGAGGCTTCATCCTATGAGAATCTCGGGATCCGGACTCGCAGCAGCCTCAATGCCGTTTGGTTGAGACACCCGGCTGGCGGCGGGAAGCGGCCCTGCTGGATCGAGCGCATCCCAAGTTCGAGTCTAGGCCCGCGAAGCGTCGACAAGTAAATGAAAAGCCGCGCTGTCTTGTCAAGATGGGCGCCCGGTTCCCTCTCCTTCTGCAGGATAAGGTGGGGGCATGCGCGATGCGGCATCGGTCGGTCGCGGCCGTATGCGGGCCTCGTCGCGGTTCCCTAATGCGTCGCCGATCAGGCTGCCGGGTTCCACCGAGGGTTCTTCCCGCCGCGGCATAGAGCGATCGAACGCGCGAAGGACAAAAAGGGTCGCAAATCCGCTAAGAAAACCGGCCACAAGGTTCGGCACCAGTTTAGCCAAGGGAAAAATGTAGATCTCAGCCCGAGCCCCCAGCATCGCGACGAGGGAGAATTCGGTCGTGGTCCGGGCGACGGCGGCGGCGAGTCCCAGAAGACAATATCCAAGAGCCCAACTAGGGAGTCGACTGACCCACGGTTGCGCCAGATCAATGACCACACCGGGCGCCAAGTGCTTCAGCATCTCCAGAATGCCGAAACGGCCGTCACCCTGCAGGAAACCGATCAGCCCCATGACACCTCCAGCAGCGGTCGCGCCCCATCGCGAATAAGTCAGGCGCGAGGCGAGGATGTAGAGCGGAAACAGCAACAGGGCCTTATGACCCGAGGCAAAGGGTATGCCCGGCAGAAGTTTGAATATCTTCAGCGCGGCCATAGTCAAGGCGATGCCGCTGACAATGGCGACGTCGTGAGCCATCTGCCCGCTGAGGTTGCGCCCGCTCTCGCCGGCGATCTGCTCGCCGGCACGATCGACGTCACCGCGGATCGACTGTACGAATGCGCCAACGTCGCCCCGCACCAGCCGCTTTAGGACGGTCAGAAATCCGGCTTGAGGGGCTCGATTACCGCCACCACCAGTACCCGCCGCGTCACCACGCCCACCACCGTTGCCGCGGCGCCGCGTTCCACCGAGAAGACCGAGAGTGTGGTCGAGCGAGTAGACGAAAAGAGTGGGCAGGTGAAAGGATTCCAGGCCCTCGACCAGGTCTCTGCCCGATCCCGTCAGGCGCACAACCGATGAAGCCAAGAGCAGGGTCGCGATCTGTAGACACATCAGCCCGGCTTGCTCGAACCCATCCAAGTTTACCGGGATACTCCAGCCCACGATCGGAATACGCCAGGCGAGCGCCGTGCCACCCGACGAACCGTCCTCGCCGGGCAGCAAGCTGTAGGCCGCAATGAGGAATATAAACAGCCATTTGAGCCGCCAGAATGGGCGAAAGATGTCATTACGCCCGACCCGGTAGGTGAGCAGGATGACGAACTGCAGCGCCAGGAGGCCGAGAATGATCCACCACCGGCCCCAACTGGCGACGAAAACGGGCGCAGTAAACACTGCCGCTGTGACCGCCAATAGATACACAACCTTCATCGTGGCGATTTTAGCCATAACGTGATCGTTTGATTTGGCCACCGTGAATGCCGTCCCGGCCAGTCTCGCCCCGCTCTCGGCCGGTGTTTCCGGCCTCGGTCTGTCGTCACGACCGGAGGAACCTTGTACCGATCCGCCGCAAACGCGCGCCTGGCACAGCCAATTCCACCTTATCATGTAAGCATTACCGAGACTTTTGGCAACTTGCGCCGAGGGTAGTAGCGTCTCAGTTTGGCGGCGAGTGGAGCCTCGATAGGCGGCTGCGCCGCGGCACGACCTCCATCTGCGGGGCCGCGGCAGGCCGGCAGCCCGATAAAGGGCCCCAGAAGGCGAGCCGCCGGGGATTGAGACCCATCACAGCCCCGTTACTTGCCTGGAAGCCAAAGCAGGGAGAAGCTCGGCTCAATAACCCTCTGAAAACCGGGAAACGTCGGCGTTCAAAGGGAGGAAGACGATGAAGGTCTCGATGCCGCGCCGGTCGCGGCCTTGTTGATCAGCTGTTTCAGTACCGCTTCCAGCTTGCTGATGACGCGGCGCTCGCCATTTTCCTTGATGACGATCCGCTCATTGAGGGTGCGTCGGGCGAGCCGGGCGAAACTCTCGGAGCGCTTCGGCCGGCCTTTTGGATTACCCGACTGGCCCTTCTTGAACCGGCTGTGCTGCGGCGGGTTGCGATAGCCCACCCGATATTCGGACGAGTGAGCACTCATTCGGGCTCTCCGGGCTTCACATCATTGCGCAGCCGATAGGGCACGGGTTCGACCGGGACGAGTTCGATGCGGAGTGGCTTGGCGCGTGTCTCGACCTCGGCTCCGGCGGCGTCCAGGTTCAAGACTTCGCGAATGGACCGGAGATCACCCATGACACCCTTGTTAGCGAGCTGCTTCAGCATGGCTTCGCGTCTGGTGATCGCGCGGCGCTTGCCGTTTTCTCTGATGACGATCTTTTCATTGAGGATGCTGCGGGCGAGCCGGGCAGCGCTCTGCGAGCCCTTTGGCCGGCCTCTCGGATTGCCGGACTGCCCTTTCCGGAAGCGGCTGTGCCGGGGCGGCTTTCCGTACCCGACCTGATCATCGGACGAGCCCTCGCTCATGCCGCTTCTCCGACCCCGGCGACGACGGCCTCGTTGAACATCAGCCCGCTCTGGGCGTGCCGGGCATGCTGGCGCGTCAGCGCCTGCCAGCGTCGGACCGCTGTGTCGACGTAAAGGGGATCGAGCTCCAGGCCACGGCAGATGCGTCCGGTGCGCTCGGCCGCGATCAGGGTCGTGCCGCTGCCGAGAAAGGCGTCGAGCACGACCTCCCCACGACAGGAGCAGTCGCGCAGCGCATCAGCCACCAGCGCGACCGGTTTCACCGTCGGGTGCAGCGCAAGCAGGTTTCCCTCGGCACCCGTCCGGCTGAAGGAATTGACCCCGGGGTAGCCCCACACATTGCTGCGGTTGCGGCCATAGCGCCCGAGCTGAACGTGGTTCTGGTGAGGGTCCCGTCCGTGCTTGAACACGAAGACGAGCTCGTGCTGGCTGCGGTAGAGCGATCCCATGCCGGCATTATCCTTGGTCCAGACGCATAAGTTCTTCAGCTCGGTATAGGCGCGCTTGCCCGCCGCGAGCAGCTCCCCGATGTGGCGCCAATCCATGCAGACGAAGTGGAGTGAGCCGTCCTGGCTGTATCTGGCGAGGTGCCCGAGTGCCCGGGAGAGAAACTCGGTAAACTGGGCCTCGTCCATCTCGCCTGAAGCCATCGAGAACTCACGGTGACGGATGGCGCCGAGCCCGCCGACATTGCCGTCGATCGGCACATTGTACGGAGGGTCGGTAAAAACCATCGCAGCGCGGTCCTCCTGCATCAGGGCCCGATAGGCCGCCTCGTCGAGCGCGCTGCCGCAATGGATCCGGTGCGGGCCGAGGATCCAGATGTCGCCCGGCCGGGTCACGGCGGGCCCTGTTGCGACGGGTGGGACCAAGTCGTTCGCATCCGGCTCCGGCGTCCCCGAGGCGCCTTCGATCAGCAGATCGATCTCGGGCATGTCGAAGCCGGTGACCTCCAGGCTAAACTCGAGATTGAGTTCGGACAATTCCCGCAGCTGCTCGCCCAGCAGGCGGTCGTCCCAGCTGGCAATCTCGGTCAGGCGGTTGTCGGCGATCATGAACGCTCTGGCCTCGGCTTCGCTGAGATGCTCGAGGCTTATCGTTGGCACCTCGGTGCGACCTAAATACCGGCAGGCGAGCAGCCGGCCATGGCCGGCGATGACCTTGAGTTCAGCGTCGATCAGGATCGGCACGTTGAAGCCGAAGACCGCGATGCTGTCGGCGATCTGGCGGATCTGCTTGCGCTCGTGCTGGCGTGGGTTCCGGGGATCCGGCTTTAGTTGATCGATTGGCCGGTAGACGATTTCGATCCGTGGGTCGCGGGTCTGCACGGCAGGGTGATGCTGCATAAGAGTCCTTCTTTGGTTGGGGAGCGACATCTCAGCGGTCGCCCGGAAGAGGGTCGAGCGAGGCCAAAACAAAATGCCCGCCGAACTGGTCGGCGAAGTCAGCGGAGGTCCCGGCCCCGGCCGTTGGCCGGAAGCCAGACACGACAAAGCCCGCCGCGGGAAAGCCGCTGACGGGCTGTTACGTCATATTGACCATGAAAAACCCGCCGCGGCTAGGCCGGGCGGGCGCAACACTCCACACTCAATATTCGGAAATTCTCTAGGGCGTTCCTCTTTGAATGGCAAGTGCTATCGGGTCGCAGCTTGCGGATTGAGCTGGGGAGCCGCGGCGGAAACCGGCCGTTGCGCCTCCGATGAATCCCGCACACGAAAAACCCGCCGCGGAGTTCGCCGAGCGGGCGCAGACCCTCACACTCGAATTTCCGTACGTTCTGACGTCAACGGTGGATCGGTCCCGGTCTGAGCTTTGCGACGTACGGCCGCGGGGCCGAGCCCGGGGCAGGGTAGTCCTTGCCATTAAGAGCAGGACCATGATCCTGTAGGCTGACACGGACCAAATAATAGGGACAATAGGTCCAAGGCTGCGGATGACGCGCTTGTGATCGCATTCGCTGTTGTGCCCTGAATTTTTCCCTATTAGGCCCTGAAAAATTCCCTGTTCGGGTGCGCAGGGAATTTGCCTATAAACCCTTGTTGCAGCCCCGGCTTTCGGGCAATGGTGACGGCGATCAGCCCCCATTTGAAGAATTCCCTGTTATTTTCCCTGTTAGCAGGGAATCT
>Ga0137373_10002483_pt1 | contig 20214 bp, 23 predicted proteins | sample SagtaG_5_FD_104912 | JGI IMG/M metagenome (GOLD analysis project Ga0137373, IMG submission 104912) | Vadose zone soil microbial communities from Sagehorn Ranch, Mendocino, California, USA - Sage1_R_80_16 metaG | ecosystem: Environmental > Terrestrial > Soil > Vadose zone | place: USA... | reverse complement strand
TATGATCAGTTAATTCGCTGCAGAAAAATGCTGGAGCGTTTGCGATCTTCTGATTTAAACAAAGAGATTGACAACGGGTTTCTCACCAGAACTACTGACATGCTCGGTGAACTTTCAACTGAAATTCGCAAACTAGTCGATTCGGGTGATTTGGAAATTGAAAGCTTGCTGAAGAACAACATTATTCGTTATAACACATTTCATGAGCGATTGCTAACTATTGAATTGTTTCGTTTTTTGGTTATTGTCAACTACGGTAAGCCGGAAGAGTATTTTAAGAAAAAGATCAACCGGATCTACAAAGAGATCAATTGTCTGCAAAAACCCCCGATCGTTACCACGATAAGTAATTCTGAAAATTACTACTGGGCTTTACCCTCATACGATATAATTGCAGTTCCAGAAGGAGAAGAAGAGAATCTTCTGAACTTACCGGATCTCTTTCATGAGATGGGGCATTTAATTTATAATCAATACGAAGACTACCTAAAAGGGTCAATTGAAAATACCATCTCTGACTATTACAACAGGGAATCACAGCGAGTGCTTTATGAACAACGCCCAGTCAGCTTAATTACATTTTACAGAGAAAAGCAAGCATGGTGGAAATCCAGTTGGGTAATGGAGTTTACATGTGATCTAATAGCTACGTACTTGGTGGGACCTGCGTATGCATGGACTAATTTAAAGCTGACAACTTTGAGTAGTGGCAAAAATCGGGTCTATCATGATTCCGCAAGTCACCCTTCGGATGAAGCTAGAATGCGTGCAATCTTTTTTATGCTCAAAAAAATGGGACACACAAATGAAATCGGACAAATCGAAGAAAGCTGGAATAAATTTTTGAGGGCAACAAACAATCCCAAACCTTCCAACTACTCATACATTTTCCCGGACGATCTCATCACTCAATTGGCTGATTTTGTATTCGAAGGATGTAAAGCTATTGACCTAAGAGTATATGCTAATCAGGTTGCAAAATTTTCGAATCCTATTACAAAAATGTTGAATGATGCTTGGGATAAGATAGTTTTAATACCTGAGACTTTTCAGACCTGGGAAAAGGAAACGATAAAGGAGATAAATAAGCCTTTTATCGCTCTGTCAAATGAATAATTTAATTAGCTATTGAGTGTAGAAGTTATAATAAATCGGTTTTCTGATAGTTTCTTATCCCATCAATTTTGCAGCAAAGATCATAGGCTAAAATATCAACGCTAATACAAATTGATTTAAGATAAATTTACTTTTGAATAAATAAACTTTTTTATGTCCTTGGCTATTGACTATTGTAAAGAGCTCGCATCCGAACTTCGCCAGATGGCAGTTTACCTTCCAGGTGTGGAAGTTTCTCCGGGTGACATTATCAATTTCAAAGAAGGAAATATTTTTGGAGCCAAACCAATCGGTCCTTTTCAAAAAGTAGCTAACCTTACTGACTTAAACATCAATCTGGAGACTGAGGAAGATCAAAACCCTTATTCGTACGTCTATGCAAGCAAGGGTTCTGTAAGCGTAAGCTTCAATGCAGGAAGCAGTGTTAGCAGTGGTTCTGACGGAAAATTAATGGTGAACTTTTCAAAGGAAGGAGCAACATATTTGTCAGCCGTAGATTGTATTCAGAGAAGATTTAAAGACATCTCCGATTTAGGTGAACAGCTTGCCCATCACAAAATGGAGATCGATTGGAAGAAATGTTTTATCGTAATTGCTGTCACTATAGCTCAACGTGCGCTAATTATGCAATCGAACAGTAATTCAGCCTCACTTGAATTAGAAGGGCAAGTTAGAGGCTTACAGCCTTTGCCTGGGGGCACAATTTTAAACAACGCAGCAATTAATGCAAATATTAATTTGAAAATTAATAGCTATAAAGAGGCTTCTTTTATCAAGGATTGGTCAAATGAGGTACCTGTTTTTTTTCAGCTTGTGCGATATAAAAAAGTTTTATTAAGAGGTTATGATATTAAATCAGCGAGAAGAGAATTAATGACAACTAACGAGGACCCGTTCGTCCTGGAAGTAGTGGACCCGTTAGAAATTAATTATTGATGGTAAATCTTTAAATTTAAAACGCAGTTTTCCCTAAAAAGACCTTCAATTTAAACTATTGATCGAGCGTGGCAAGTAATAAATCATTTCTTGAAAAAGTTTACGTGTCTTTAATATGTTTTAGCAGACCGAAAAATTTTGTTTTGACATGAGCCTTTGGTACTATTTTTTGATTATCAAATGCTCCTTTGCAGGGTCATTCAATAAGTCTTCCATTACTGTTTCTGCAATGTCCTGTGCGTCTTGTTTTATCTGCTGATAATTCTTCTGAATTACTCCCTCTACCTTTCTTTTCACGGGCAATTGTTTGTATGATTCGCGCTCTTTATTCAAAGCTCCCACATCATTTATAATCCTGCTGTGAAATGCTTTTAATTCAATAATTTGATCTGGGTTATCCGCCGTTATGCCGACAAACTCACCGGAGCTAAGGCTTGAGATTGTTGATGCTGGGATAGAATGCTCAAGTTGTTTTGATTTGCTTACTGAAGTATCAGAACTATTAATAGAAAGACTTTCCCTATCCTGCATGGTTTTTGGAAAACGTTCCGACAAAAGTTTTGCTGTCTCACCGCTTACCTGGCCGGAAATTATGTTCCCGGTCATATTGAAAATAACTTCAGCTTCTTCTTTAGAATAAATCTGTTTTAACTGACTGTAATCCTGAACTGCCATTATCACAATAATATCGTTTGATCGCCCGGTTGCGATTACCTTTTGAACGCTGCTTGCTCGCAGGGTTGCAAATTCGTCATAGATGGTAGCGCACTTGTATTTACCTTTTTGATTGATGATTTTATTCAGGCGATCAACGAATAACGATATGACGGGAGCCAGTGCTTCCGACTTTAGCGGATCGCTACCCAGGCATACAATTTTGGGTGCTTTTGGATTATTGATGTCAAGCGTAAAATCGTTACCTGATAACAGATAATATAGAGAAGGGGAGGATAATCTCCCAAGTGGTATCTTAACAGACGCCAACTGGCTTTCTACTGTCTCCATTACGTCTGCTAAATATGCACTTATGAACGGGTTCACAAGCGTCCGTATTTCTTCCTCGGAATTGAGTACCGTAAAGAGCTTATCGTAATCCAATTGCAATAATTCGATAGCATGCGGAAGGGTGCAATACTTACCCTGTTGAAATTTTTTTAAGAACCATATAACAGCGGCAAGTAAATTGATCGGTGATTCCACAAAGAACTCGCCCTGCCTATTCGCCCAGGTCTTGTTGATACTTAACAACATTGTTTTACTTGCGTCCATTGCGTCCAATAGATCGTACATTAATCCGGGGAATAGCGGATTACACTGGTCAGAATACTCCGGGTTGGTGAAGTTTAGAGAATGGAATTCAGTTGCTGCCGGGTACTTCTTCCGATGCTTCAAAAATTGGTTGTAAGCAATCAGTGTCAGGTCCGGATATTTAAAATCAAATATGAATTGAACAAAGGCTTTTTCTGTCAACTGGCGTATGCAATTCTCAATGATAAACCAACTTTTCCCACTGCCGGGACTGCCCAATACCAGCAATCCCCGTCTTGGATTGATAAAGTTTATATAGCTCCTGCGCGGTTTTCCTTTTAACTGATATACGGCCGGCAGATTGATGGAATACTCATTCGTCAAGAATCTTTCTTCTTGCGGAAAGGTTTCATTGTGCTTATTGAACACTTCATTTCCCAACTTATTTTTGATGATCCTGGAAAGAATTGCGCCGCCAGCCAATATCAGCATGTAACCTGTGCCAGTAACCGCAAAATAAATCAGTGCAACATTTGTAATTAATGTACCATCCATTTTCAATACGAGCCCACTGAAGAAATAAATTAAAATGCCGGTAATCACGTATGCCAATGCGGTACGGTAATTCAGCTTCTCACTCTTCCTTCCCCTGGCGCCAATAAGGGAAATAAAAAGAAATGCAAGTGCGAATAATTTTGACTTATGAAAGTCGGAGAAAAGACCCGAGTGGCTAATGTTTGCAAGTATTCTGTCCGTAATCAAATAAGTCAATTGCCAATCTTTAAAAGCACCATAACAGTAATAATAAAAATGTATCAGTAGTAACACAATACTGATCAAGCGCGTCATGTCGATAATCTTTCTTAACCCCTGATCATTTTCTCCCGTCATCATGGACATAAATACCTCCTTGTTTTTATAAGTGATGTCTTTTTCTTCTGCGTTTTCTTTTTTGCTTTTTTAATTCGTAAGGAATTTGTTCGTTGATGTATTCAGGTTGCATTAATTCACTCAAAATGTTATTACCATCAACCGGTAATTCAATTGAAGGAAATGCAGTTTGCTTATTGCCTGAATCAGTTGGAAATGGCATGGGTTGCTGCGTGGAATTATTCTGCTTTTGTTTTTTGGATGGACTTTTTAATTTTTGCAGCTCTTGTGATTGTAGCACCTGCTGTTTGTCTTGAAATTGTATATTCAGCCGTTGTTGAATTGCATTGGCGCTATATTGTTTGCCAAGATCACTGCCGTTGAATACACATTTTTTTTCATTATCGATATAAGTGAGGCCGTAAATGGTGCCTTTTTCATTCTGCCTTATAACGAGTTCAATTTTTTCTTTACGCAGCACTTGAATAAATTCACCAATGGACTTCACAGGCCGCTTCGCAAAGGCGAGATCAATCGAGTTTTTTACACGTTGTTTAAAAGGCTTTCTCAGTTCTTCATTCTCTTTGAATTTCTCTTCAAGAAATTTGAGGCCTGCCTTGAGATATATGTTACTTGCTTTTATCGAAGCGCCGGTCGGTTTCCCGTTTTGATCAAGCTTGCGATACACCAGACCGCCGTGTTTGAATGTGCGTGATTCAGGGCCTCCGCGGTCTGCCATAATATTTATGTATTTCAGCACCGCATTTAACTCGGCAACGGAAGTGTATTTGTACTGTGTAAGTATTCTTGGGAGTGTTTCATGTTTCAATTGGAACAGCTCCTTTATCTGGCCCCTCTCTGCAAGCACAAGTCCAAACTCCTGCTCGATTTCTTTCCTGGCTTTTTCCGACTGATGCCGTCCTATATTATGTGAAGGAATACGAGTACTATCGCGGCGGATATTTGTTGACACGATATGTATATGCGGATGGTTGGCGTCGTGGTGTTCGTATACGAGGTAAGGTTGAGTGCCAAAACCAATTTTTCCCATGTATTGATCTGTGAGTTGCCGCAACGTGGCGTGACTCAATTGTTCTGAAGGGTCAAAGTTGAGTGAGATATGCACGAATTTCTTTTCACTTCGTTCGTTGAGCGCCGCAAGTTTTTCGAGGCGTTTAAATCGATCTGTAAAACCGAGGCGTTCAGTGTCCTTTCCATAGTTTGAAGCATGAATAAATTCCGCCATTTTTTTCTTTACAATACTCCCATCCTGTAGTCTGATTTCAATTTCTTGCTTCAATTTATTCTCGTTATAATGCATTACGTTTCGCAGGCTCTTGCTGAAGTTGATTATTGCAACCATTTGTCGTCGATTGAATTAATTTTCGATTTGATTTCATCCACCTTATTCAGCAAAATTTTTCTTGCTGATTCATGCAGTAGCAACCAGTTTTTTATATCAGGAAAATCTTTTAAAACGTGCAGCCTTTTCACAAGTTGATTGTAGTTATTTCCGATGGCGTTTAACTCATTGCGAAGAGTGATCATCTCTGCCATAAAGGCATCGAGCGAAGCATTGCGAATCTTCACTGTAACCGGCCTATTCAACAGCAATTTTCGCATGTATTCCGTAAGTGTTCTGCAAGTGGAATTTGAATACCCCGACTTTATCTTTTTAAGTTCTGTCTCTGAGAACCTCATTTTAAAAGTTTCCGTTTTTGTCTCTTTTTTATCTTTCATCACACTTTCTTTTTCACAGTTTCAAAATGACGTTTATCGGTGTCTTTAAAAGTGACTGCCCACGACTTCGGAGTAAGGGCAGCCAGATTCCGTTGTGGGTACAACGGTACATCTGGCCGATTGCGAAAACAGGCAATCTCACTGCGCCGCACCAGGCAGTCTAATGATGTGGCCGGTTAGGTTAAATCAAAAAGTGAATGTTGTGGATGGTAGTGAAGTGATTGCTGGCCAAAAGAAAATCAAAGTTTGTGCATCAATCTTTGTTTTTCAAGTCTGCCGAAATTCATGAGCCAGTCATTGAGATCATCATATTTGTGATACAATTTGCGCTCGTCAATAAATTTTTCTTTATTAAGTGAAATTGCCATATCCGTAAATTTTTGTCCTGTCTTATCGTTGTCCAGGTAAAGATGAGCGCGACTATGATTCTGCATTAATGGCAGGCTCTTTTCAAAAAAGGAAGTGGAGTTTAAGACGAGAAAATTTCTCAAATTGTCCTGCTGATTGTGATACAACGTTTGGTATGTAAGAAAATTAAAAAAGCCCTCAAAAACGGCAACGTCTTTTGCGCCGCGATCAATAAAAGTTATGTCTTTTGGAGTACTTGCTGCTTTGATATATTCGTTGCGCAATTCATAGCCACCGGCGTTATTGGGAAATCCGATAGCATAATAAACCTTATTGTTCAACTGATAGCGCACTTCGCTGCAATACTGATCCGCAATCCCACTATGAATCCTTCTTTTCTCAAGATATTTAAGCAACGGGAAAGAAGATAATGAATGAACTGATAAGACTTTGATTTGACTTTCATCTTCATCCTTCGCGTTGGTTGAATGCGATTGCTTTTCATGTTTACTGATTGCGATAGAAGGACCGTCTAATTTTTGCAGAAACTCTGCTACCGAGCAATTATAGTAGCGGATTCCAAAATCAATGATATTACCTCCGATTCCTTCTCCCCAATCGTACCATTCGTTTCGCTTCGTATTGATTTTAAAAGAAGGTGTTTTTTCGTCTCGTAAAGGAGAATGATACCAGTAGTTATGACCTTTTTTATCCGCAGGTTCATAACCTAACTTGGACAGGTATTGCACCATATCCATTTCTTTTGCTTTTTCGATATTCATACATCACAGTTTTCAATTTCACAAAATCAAAATGCATAGTGAAATTAGAATTACCTCATAAAATAAAAATGACCACTCCAAAATATGGAGGGGTCATTTGGGCGAAGTGCAAATTCGCTCAACTAATTTTATACCTGTGAAAATGATTTGTGAACTCGAAAAAAATTAAACTATGTTATCCAAAAATGATGTCGCTGTTTTTTATGAAACACTGCTTACTTCACCTGGTATGAATGATGATGTAAAAATCAATCTTCGTATTTCGCGCAAAAATGTTTTGATATTAACCAAAATAATTGAGTTTGGTTTGACAAACAAAAACGGTAATGAAGCGGATGGATTATTTACAGTTGTAAACGATAAATCTCTGGAAGAAATTAAAACTATTTCCTCTGATATTTTATCAAAAGCGGGATTAACTGATACCTACAACAGGTTAAATACTTTGCAAACTAAATCATAAGCGGAATGGCAGGAAATGTATTGTCCTGGGGAGTCGCTCTCAAAAAAGGATTTGAACCGGGATTATATCCCTATACTTTCAATGAAATCCCTTTAGGTGAATATGAGGCAGTTTTGGATTGCAAGATTTGGGCAAAAACAATAATGGGCATCAACTGTTATTTTACGCACGTCTTATCGGGAAAAAAATTTCAGTTAACCGTGTACTGCAAACACAGAACGGGGATATACAAAATTGAAGGATGCGGGATAGATTTTACTCAATGTGAAACAGGTAGATTATACCAGTTAACGGTACTGGCTAATGACAAGAAAACGATTGTTTTTGCAAATGCCGTTTTATTATAAAAGCAAATGTTTACGGCTTCTACAATGCCCCTGCAAAAATTTTCGAACACTAAAAAAAGACTACTTTCAATGAAGTAGTCTTTGCATTTATTTTTGGTTTGTTATGAATAAACACTTCAACTTTTTTTCTTTACCATTTGAATTATTTAATTAGGAACAACACAAAATTAATTCCTGCCTGATAAACGGGTGCAGCAAAAATTGGTGCGACATTCATAAGAAATTGATACTTGCTATAGATGTATGCACTCATCGCAAAGCTGAACAACCATGTCAATGTTGTTCCTTGTTCTTTACTTAAATGAAACATACATTTTTGGATTGTTTCAAATAACAACCATGCAGGAGCAACGCATGTATAAGAGATGCAAGCAATGAATAAAAGAATCCAAAGCCAATTGCCCCTGCTCTTAAACGCAATAAGCATTCCTTTAAGAAAGAATATAAACAGGTAAAGAATATACGCCAACAAAACAATCAAACCAATCCATGCAATTGCATGGTCTTTCTTGTCTAAAATGTTGCATGCAATAAAATAGCCGGTAATAAGTAAAGGGCAATAAATTATCCCTCTGAATAAAAGTTTGATTGCTATAAAAATTCCATGCAGGCAACGATCAAATAAATATTGTTCAGAATTATAGTGAATGTAATTCATATAGTTTGCTTTTAATTTTTGTGAAATCTTCTTTTGTGATTAAGCTGCCGTCTTACCTGCTTTTCAAAAATTATTACTTTGTAAGACGGCAGCTTTCTGGTGTTTCATGTAGCGGTTAAACAATGACCTTGCCGAGACAAAAACGTGTCAACTGTGATAAACAAATTGAGTGCCTGATCTGTAAATTTCCGCTTATGAAAAAAACAAATTTTGAAGCAACTCTTTAATTGCAATAGGACTAATGCGATTGCAATTCCTATAGTTTTGAAATTTCTTTTTGAAAATAAATTTGTATTCATTTCAATCTCTTTTTTGTTTGAACTATTTTGTGGGCACTTCGGTTTCTCTCGGCATTCGTCTTAGTAATTTCAATTCCCATCATGTAGTTTTTTTAAGGCGTTTACATATGGAACATAGCGTTCTTCTGTAAGGTCTTTGCCTTTATAGAATTTATCTACTCTGTAATTGTAATGTTCTTCAAAAAACTTCACCGTTTTCTTACGCAGGTCAATTTCATAACGATACGTTGCATTAACACGCAATTCACGAATGCTGTCTGAGTGTTCAAGTATAAACTCACACTCTTTTGCTTGATCATTCAATTGCAGCAATGGCTGGATAATATTCTCTACGATGTAGCCCTGTTCAGGTGCGCTGCTGTTATCGCACACAAAGAATAATTTCTTTCCATTACTCAGGGTGATATAAATATTTGAACGTGTCATAATTGTTGATTTTTGAAATTCGAAGGAGAATTGTTTGATGAAAGGAAAATAAGCGCCCGAATTGTTCGGGGCGCTTCTATTTGATTAAGCAGCTTTCTTTTTCAGTTTTTCGATCCTTTTTTCCAAATCTTTTATTCTTTCATTACATACCTTTTCGCGATCTGTTGCTCTTTTGTTTTGATCTTCTTCTATTGCAGCCACATTAACGCATGCACTTTCTGCTGTTTTGTAAAGTGTATAAGCGGTTATGTTGTTCGGATATTTAGAATCTGATTTGCTTGCAATCGCCATCCTTATCAAATAACTGTACTGCACTTCATTTAAATTTTTCAGGACTTCGTACAATTCTTCTTTGGTTATGTCATTTCCAATAAATAGCACACTATTTACTTCTGTTCTGCCTGAGTAATCCAAAGACTGGTAGGCAAGCAGTCTCATAGCGATATTGTCTGCGTCCGTCAAAGCGCGGTTATTGGTTAACTTACTTACATGCTCTTTGAACTGTTCATGCACCCTCAATTGGACTTTTTCGCGATCAAGTTCCTTGGCTCTTTTTTCTTTATCCTGCAGCCGCACGATTTCACCTTGTAATAGTTCAGGTGTGGCAACACCTGACTTTACCGCCTCCTGGACTGCTTTAGCCGTTTGTCTCGTTGCGACAGTACCATGATTTTTTTCATTCATGAAATAAACGTTCTCTGCTTCCGTGGACGATACAAACAAACCTTTTGTAACCCTGCCGCTTTCTATCATCTGGTTGTATTCTTCCATGTCTGTTTGATATTCTTCCACGGCCTGATTAAATGCGGGTTCGTCAAAATAAGATTCTTCTTCTCCCGCATTGTCGGTATAATCATTTTTATCGGGCGGTTCTGGTACCTTAACCGTCATTGCGTTATAGCGGTCATATACAGGTAGCCCTTCAGCTTGCGGTATCGCTTCAATGGCTTTTCTTATCGAATCCGAAATGCCTGTATTCAATATGATTGCCGCAGGTTTTTCTTCAAACAGTTTTGTCAATCGTGTTTGATAATGCGCAGCACATTTCTTTTCATAACAGGTTTTGTTGGTGCAGATTGCTTCTTTCGCTTCCTCGGGGAACAACGTTTGGAGCGTCGCTGTGTTAAAAGGACAATTACTGCATGCACCAGCTTGGGGCAACATTTTTTTATCTTTTAAATCAAATGGCGCACGTGTCAAATCATATTTGTATCTACGCAAAACCCATTCTAAATTTTCCAGTTCAAAGTCGTCGTTTGTTTGCCATTCTTCGCAACTGTCATTAAAAAATTCATGCTGCGAATCCGGTGATAAAGTTGCCAACTGCAGGGCTTCCTGAATGTTCATTTTATCAGCGATAAACATTTCCTGAAAGGGTTCAATCAAATCGAGTAATTTAATACGACCACAAACGAAAGATTCTGACTTACCTAATCGCAATGCAATTTCTTTAGTACTTTTTTTATCGGTTTGCATGTCGGCAATTTCAGCCGCTTCGTCGAGGGGATGTTTGTTCTCTCTGTGCGCGTTCTCACTAAATACAATTTCCTTCGCAAGGTCATCAGGTATTTTCACAATCTTGGCAGGCATTGATTTAAGTCCTGCAATTCTTGCTGCACCTAACCGACGGTTGCCTATAATCAATTCGTATCTTCCGTCCGGTTTCACGCGAACGGTTATGTTGTGAATTACTCCATGCACTTTTATGTCGGCAGCCAATTCTTCCAACGCTTTTTGATTATAAAACCGCCTGCGGTTGAAAGGGCTAAACTCTATTAAACTCTCGTCAATATTCTCGTTTACTCCTTCGGGTATCACTGCGGCTACTTCTTTTTGCTTCTTTGGTTGCTTTGCATTTTTCTTGGCAACGACTTTCTTTTTGATTGCGGTTTTCATACGTCCAATGTTTTTATGATTAATAAAAATGTTTACAGTTTTGATTTTATAAGAATTAGTATAGCACCTGCTTGCCCCAACGCAGTATAAGTTTGCCGTCCTCATCCCAACTTTTGGAGATCAGCATATCTAAAATGTTGAGGTCAATTCCAAACTGGTCATAGATCGCCTGTGTTGTAGTTTCATTCGTTGTTTTTATAAAGTCATTCAGCTTTTCCTTAGCCATGAGTAAGGCTAATAGATTTACTTCAATAGTGTTTTCATAGTTTACGAAATGAACCTCTGAATGTTTTGTAGAATCGAAACGAATAAACCGGAAATAGAACTGTGATATTTTCGGGATGTTCCATTGCAAACTCTCGATAACGCATTTATTGCAGTATGGAATATTCACGGAAGACTTTAAGGCTTGTTGTGTGCATACCAATATGCCATTTTCACTCAATCGGAACTGCTCTAAAATCTCTTTTCTTTTGGTTACTGCTTGTTCTCCATCTATATAATACGCAAAACGGTTGGGGAATTGTTCTTTTAAATAAGTATGGTAATTGCGCCCCGTGCTCTTAAAAATTGCACCGATGGCTACAAGTTCATTATTCCACTCGTTTACTAAGTGTTTAATTTTTTTATATTTCTCCGGATAACCTGTACCACCGTAATTTGGCATCAGGTGCGGAATTGAAGTCGCTTTAATCAACGCTTTTATTTGCCGTATCAATCGCAGTGCGGCTTCTTTGTGTGCATTTCCAGTGGAAGTATAATAATCATAGCAAACTGTCAGAAATTCTTCCATCAGCAATCTGTATAATTCCTTTTCTCCGATACTTTGTTTGACAGCATGCGTGTGAATACTGTATTTTTTTTCTCCGACGATTTCTTCAAATTTTCTCGTAACAATTGTCTTGGCGATGATTTCTTTTAAGTGCATTGCATTGTAAATGTCCTGCGTGTCCTGTCGGATACCGAAGACCGTCACACGTTGCGGGCAAAAGGATGCTTTGAATAACGCGGCACCATTGTAAGCGGGGAAAGGATAGCCACACTTGTCGTTAATGCACTCATTTATTGCTCCCTTGTCGTCCGTTTTGTAAATACGTTCTGCCCAACAACGGAATGCAGATGAATTGTTATAGATTAATTCCAATTGTGTATATAGCTCATTAATGTTGTTGCGCGTCGTTGTTCCTGTTGTAAGCAATTTCAATTTTGCTTTTCGAAAGCAATTGATAGCGGCAAGACTGCGCTGGCTGTTGGGATTGGTCAGCTCGTCTGATTCGTCAACAAGCAATGCAATTTTATATGCAGCACACTTTACAAAATATTTGATAAAGCGTTGCAAGGTTATCAGACGATCATAAGTAATTAAAATAATCTGACCACGTTTGATTTTAAAAATGTCGGCAAGGGATTCAATTTGCAAAAAATCAAAACCGTAAATAGTTAATCTTTCTGTCCATGTAGTATTGATTGCAAGTGCGGGAGCCAGAATAAAACAGTTTCTATACTGCTGCTGCCAGTATCGAATCCAAATCATACCCGCGACCGACTTGCCGCCGCCTTGTTCCCATGCGAGAATTGCATAACGCTTTTGCAAAACGAGACCCAAATCTTGTTTTTGCATCCCGTTGGGGCGAATTACGGTACACTGAACGTTTGGATATAAAAGCTGCTTCGCCCATTTTGGTGTTAACCTTATCCTGTTTAAAAAAGAATCAATTTGAACATCACGTGAAAGTTGCGTAAAGGCAGTATTCTGAATGGCAAGTGCTTTTCCTTTGCGTTCATAAAGTTTGTCATATGGTGCAAACTTTTCACCACTTAATAAAAGATCATGAACTGATTTTTCCCATGCCTTTGAATGCAACGATCTATGGTAGGCTTTATATTTGAGACCATAATTTGTTTTTACAATCTTGATTTCTTTTTTTGGTGCTGGTTTGTTCTGATCTCTTAAAATTGCTGTCATCCACCGCAAAACTTTTTCCGGCGTAAGTTTTTCTTTTTCCCAATCAGCTTGCGGCATTTCATCTGGCTTGCGCTGTGTTTGAATCTCTGTAAGTTTATGCAACGCCTTTGTGTAATATTTTTTCCTTAAACGCGGATTAGATTTAATATGCCAAAGTCTTTTTTTTATTTGATGCGCTAATTCACTTTGACCTGCTGCATCTTGCACTGCCAACAAATGCAGTCTGGCTGCGTTTGTTTTATTTTCCTCATAAAGCGGTTCTATATAATCTGTAAAAAGTTGCTCGGGTTCAAATGGTACAGATGCATTGGAATCATACTGATTGTACTTTTTATCAGTTCCTCTTTTTTGCAGTATCAATAGTTTTGTCTCGATACAGGCATTGAAGGACTCATTTGGTAAGAGCGATTGCAATACAAAGTGGAAGTGATCGTTTAACCAATCTATCTTTCGCCACTCTTGAAATTCGTCTGCTAAAAAACTCGCAGGAACAATAATGCACACTAAGCCGCAATACTTTAAAACTTCGTATGCTTTTTGCAGATAAGCCCATTGGCTTAGCCCTTTTTCTGTTGCAAGGTTGAAGGGCGGATTACCAATTACAAGATCGAATTTTTCATCTGTAGTATAATAAACGAAATCTCCATTTTCAATATGTCCTTCGGGATACAAATGTTTACAAACAAGAAATGCGTGAACGTCTATTTCATTCCCATAAAGATTGGTTTCGTTTGGAAAAAAATTAAAAAAGTTGCCTGTGCCACAAGTGAGGTCAGCGATCGCAAAATCGTACTCGGGTTTAATAGCACGGGTAATATCGTAACATAAATCATGTGGTGTAAAAAATTGTCCCTGTTCAATTTCTTTTTTCGCTTCTGAGTACTCATAATAATTGCCATAGTCTGCCATTGATAAGTGATGCAACCCACCCTTGCCCGTAAATAAATTGTATATTTCTTCTGGAGTGAACGCTTGCTTTTCCTCGCCACATAAGCTTTCAATAATTTTTTGATTATACGCTTCGCGCTGTTCTTCCTGCACAGCGATTTGGAGATTTTTGTATTTCATAGTTTAAATCTTTTAGTAACTCCAATCAATTCTCGCAACGGTCAATGGAGATAAAGTAGGTAGCGCCGTCTTTCAACTCAATCCAAACACTTCCGCAATTGCTTTCGACACTTTTCACGTCCTCTGCTTCAAAAGGAAATTCAAGATGTTGGATTAACTCGCTCTGAAAAGTCGTTTGTTCCATTGCAGCTACATTTAGTATGATTAGTTAATATGAATGCACTTAGAGAATTTAAGAGTTGATTTATTCAAAATATTATCTGACTGTATAGTTGTTGTCTTTTAAAAAAGCATCTATATTCTCATTGTTCCAGACAATCAATTCGCACTGCTGTGGCAAGTCTGGCAATTCTGATTCTTCTGCGATTAAACTACCATATTTCACCGCTGTATTATTTCTGCCGAGTATGGCTGTTTCATAACCGTTTAAAGAATTTTCGCGTATTTCATTCATTAATGTTTGAAATGTTTTCATCTTAATAATTTTTAAAAAAATAGTGAGAGAGGGTTTTTGCAAGTTGCATTTTGGGTGCTCCTGTTACAGTAAATACAATTGTTTCAATAATGTAGAGTGAACGCCCTCGCGTTGAAGCAGGTGCAGACTATTTTGTTTTAACATTAGGATTACGAAGTCACGGATAAACCGTTGTTTGAATTTGCAGGTGTTTGCATCATAGAATGCACCTTTATAAAAGTGTTCCGTGTTTATCCAGACACTTTCAATTGAACTACCGAAACAACGACCGCCTTTCTTAATGCACAAGATTTCACAGCGAATATTTGTATGATGATACAGCAACAGCTTGTGATAACTTATCCCCGCAATATTTTGATCATATTCGACCTTCCAAATTATTTTTTCAACAAGAATGTGTGAATCCCTATCTATAATTTTTCCATTTGACAGAATTATCGTTTCACTACTTTCCATAACCTTAAATTTTGCTTCATCTGATAAAGTTTCGAAGCTGCCGTTCCGTTTCCCTTTTTACTATCATTAAATCGGGACGGCAGCTTTTTATTTATTCATCTTATTTACTGAAATCCATTTCCATTGTTTCTAAAAAATCCTTTGCAATCCGGTAAGCATGCGGATTTAACATTCTTTGAAATGCGCCTTCTGATCTGCAATAAATAAAACCCTTATGGCGAAGGGCTTTATACATATCGTTTGGTATTCTTTCTACAGGGAAAAGTATTTGCACTCTGTTTGCTTCGACATTTTGAACAAGTGTTACGCCTTTTATAACAATCTCTTTTGTCTCAAGTGCTGCCACTTTTTTCAGTGCTTCAATTCTTTCTTTTACTCTTTTTATGTTAGCGTTGCTCAAAGCCAGGTTAAACTTATTGCTCCACTCATTGTTCATTATTTCATTCCAAAGTGCTTCACTTCCTTTTTCCATTTTTAAAAAGGACTCTTTATCATTTTTACCAAAGCACACATTGGCAGCTTTCATAAATTCATGATTAGCGATAAGATTTTCCAACTCTTTTTCGAGTTTTTCAATTGCCTGCGGATCATCGGAAGAAACAGCATTATTACTTTCGATAGATTCAGCTTTTTGTTCATAATATTTTGCTTTGTCTTTTGTTTCAAATGCTTTTTCAAATTTGTTATGAATCTTTTTTCGATAGTTTCTATCGCTTTTTTCGGAATGATGGCCTATTAAAATGGGTTGTCCCTGCTCAAAAAGTTGTTTTGATTTCTCGTTATTTTTTTCTGCAAGTTCATTGCACTTGTCTAAGCGGTTCTTTTTCCTTTCTTCATAATTGTGTTTCATCGTTGTATAGTTTTATTCTTTCTTGTATTAATTTGTATTCTGCCATTTCATGCGTTGTTGTAATTGTTTATAATTGCTTGCCTACACTTCTCCGATAATTCGAGCCAATCGTTACCTACGTAGATGTTTCTTTTTCCTGTTACTTTTTTCATCCAATCAACAAAATGAGGGTTGCATGTTCTTAGTGCATTTGCTAACATGGTAGAAAAACTTTTCTCGTTGTTTTCAATACACCAACTAAGGTTATCCATAATGTTATTGTACTCTTTATTGGATTTCATGGCTTTGTTTTAAAAAGTGTTGAATCTTAGAATAACCACTTTTCGAATTTTCAAATCTTTGCATAAGGTTTTTATCTTCGGATTTGCTATATCAATGCGGTAACTACTGCGCGGTAACATTGCTCCGTACTTTTCGCCCAAATCAGTTTGTATAAAACTGTATTTACCGATATAGAAAAGTTTTTGTTTTACTCTTTCTATGTTGCCCAATAAAAACACTGAATTTGCAGGTGTGCCGTCGGGATTAGTTAACCTTAGTATTATTAATTCTGCTTTTTTATAGTTCAATTCGATTTTGTTTGTTCGTACTATTTTTATTCTTCTGCACATAGCCATTTTATTTTTCCGGTAAATAATTTTTCAGTTCATCTTTTGAATGATAAGCTGCCGTTTGCTTTCCTCTAAAAACATTACCTGCAAACGGCAGCTTTGTTATCGTTTTAGTGATAATTGAAAAAAACATCAATAGCTTTTACCAATGCTTGGTTGGAACAAATTTTTTGATACTGGTGTAAGCAGTGTGCAGTAAACAATGCTTGGTAACCGTCGAATAATTGATCGGCAAATAACCTGCTGTCTTTAGAAATTCTCTTTGAATATTTTTGTGTGATTTGTGTTGCAGTTCTTGCCAACTGCGCCCAAAATTCAACGGTTATAATTTGTCCGTTCCAATTGCTGCGTAACGCTTCGGGGTCTTTCAAAACCGTTTGCGTTATTTCTTCCATGACTGCAATAAACTGCGGCATTTCATCGGGGAACAATTCAAAAAGCAATTTTGCTTTTTCCACATTATTCATATCCTGTAAGCGCTTCATAAAAATTTGTTTTTTGGGTTTTAAAATTTTAGTCGAAAAAAAGTTCGATGCCTTTAAACATTTTTTCGTCATTGCAACAGTCCAGATATTCTTGTATGCATTCAAGTATTATGAAACCTACATATCCCTTAAATAAGGTGTTAGCGAAATACTCGCTGTTTGTTGTGAGTTGATCGTAGTCTTTTTCCGTTTGTTCGTTGATGGTTTCAATAATTTCCAACCATTTTTCGCGCGAAATTTCATTACCTATCAGCTCAAAGTTTTCGGGATTTTTCAAAATGTTTTTTGTTGATTCCCGAATAAAAACAATAAGGGCGGGTATCTTTTCAGGTAAAAGCTCATGCAGGTTTTTTGCTTTCTCCTGTATAGATTGATCTTGTAAACGTTTCATAAAAATTGATTTGAATTGTTTTTGAAAATAGATTGCAATAGGAAAGGAAAGCGGGGCGGCTGCCCCGCTTGGTTTTCATTAGTTCAGCAATAGTGCATCGCTGCCTTTTTTTGCGAACTCTAAACACAGTTCAAAAGTTTTTTGTGCTTTTGATTGACCGGTGCCTCCGTAAAGGATTGATTTGAGTTTTGCATCGTTGTCTTTATAGCTGCGGACGTTTTGGAAATAACCTGTAACGGCGTTGTATGCACCAAATACAGTTCCTTTGGTTGTTTCAAGTTGTTGCGTCTCGCTCATCACGGAGTAACCAAACACTTCATCAACGATATTTTTAAAGGCGGTTGAATTCTCATCTTCTTTACCCAATTTGATATTCTCCAAAACTTCCTTATTTGGAGCCATTGCAATCTGTATTAGTTTCTTTACTTCGGGATCGGAGATTTTTACCGTTGCCATGTGGTTAAATACTTCCTGTAAAAGCGGGGATGCTTTACTAACCATACCCATTACTTTATGGGCTTCTTTTAACCTGTCAATTGCTCCGGTGGTATGGCGAATGGTAACCATGTTGGAACAATTCGAAAGTGCAGCGTTAAGAGTATTGTTACAAACTATGCGAATGGGTGTGAATGCTGCAATGATGCTGCCTTTACCATCGTGGGCGGTAGTGAGGAATAAATATTTTTCAATAATATCATCGTTGCCGATTCTTATATAATCGGGCAGCTTTGCAGTAATAAAAATCTTTTCACCTTTACCGAGTGCTCCGGCAGTCTCATAGTAAACACCGTCTTTGCCTGCAATAGCGTCGAAAAATTCAAAGGATTGTTTATTTTGTACCACGCGGTAATCGCCCCCTAACTGGTCGCCTAATATTTGCTCGGTATCTGTACGGTATGTAAAAAATGAAGTGCTTGACTGTATTTCTTTTCCGGATGGTAAGCGATGTATATTGGAGCATTTTTCAACGATAAAATTAAGTTGAGCCTTTATTAATACATCCTCACTTCTTTCGTACCTATCGGAAATGTGGTAATTATCGCCCCACCATGCTTTTTCTTTTACGGAATAGAAAGAATATTTTCCTGTCTCTTGGTTATAATTAATATTGTGTGCCATAAATTATTTTTTGATTGTTATTAAATTGATGGGAATTGCAATAGTTTAGAAAGGAAGATCGTCCACCGGCTCGGCTACTTCTTCGGGTTCCTTCGTTTTGGCTGTGGCTTTTGCAGTTGTGTAAAGGGTAATATCATTTACATGAACATTTAAAACGGCTTTTGTATTTCCGTTTTTGTCGGTGTACTCTCTCAAGCTAAGGTTACCCGAAATTTCAACGAGCGCGCCTTTGGTAAGATATTCGGCTATACCCGTGCTTCTCCAATATGCGCAGTTATAGTAAGTAGTTATCTTTACCCGTTCGCCCTCTTTTGGTGTGTAGCTGTGGTTTTCCGCAATGGAAAAATTTACTACTTTCTTGCCGCTCTTTGTTGTGCTTACTGTTGCATCTCTTGTGATTCTTCCGATAAACGTTTTCATAACTGTAAATTTTTAGTGACTGAATAATGTTGTTACTGATAGCGCTTCGCTGCGCCCCGTTCTTTCTTTTTGGCAAGCAACGCTTCCCATTGCAGCCTGGAGGCCGAAGAAATTTTTTGAAAAAAAATACTACCCGGATGTGGAGCCGATTTTTATTCTACTGCTCATCCATTTTTGAGAAAGGCGGGTAAAGCGAAAACGACTTGCTTGGGGGTGGAGATTTTTTTTCAAAACCGAAGGCAAGTCCCGCTTGCGGGACGCAGAATTTCGTAGGCTCGGAAGGATGCAATACGGAAGTCTGAAAAAATGATGAATCCTGAAAGTGATTTGATGCTTTATTTGATACCGTTGAACGGAGCGTCGCAACAGCAGTTCAAGGCAGGAAAAAAAGCTGGCAACAAAAAATATTCATTAAAGGAATATTCTATTGAATTGAATACAAATAATTCTTCTCCTTCCCCTGTAGCAACTTTTTAGGTGGAATTGTAAGTGGTTTATCGAGACTGCGAAAATGAAGCGCTTCGGCAACGTGATTCAACTCGATGATTGAGCTTCCTGCGAGGTCGGCAATTGTTCTTGCTACTTTCAAAATCCGTGTGTAGGATCTTGCAGATAATTGCAGTAGCTCCATTTTCGTTAGAAGATATTTTTTTGCTGCCGCATCAATCACGCAAAAGTTTTCAATCTGCGCATCAGGCATTTGGGCGTTGCAATACACTTGCTTTTCATTCTTGAATCTTAATGATTGAATTTTTCTTGCTCTGATCACACGTTCACGAATTACCGCAGACGATTCCGAAGGAATGTGAAATTCCATCAACTCGTTTAATGGTACCGGCTCAGCTTCAATGTGCAGGTCAATTCTTTCAAGCAGTGGCGATGATATTTTTCTTCTGTACCAATAAATCGCTCTTTTGCTGCACGTGCACGGTCTGAGTGGATGCCCGAGGTAACCACAAAGACAGGGATTCATCGCGGCAAGCAACATGAATGAAGCAGGATATTCCAGCGTCATCTTTGCTCTTGCGATGATGAGCTTTCGCTCTTCGAGTGGCTGGCGTAACACCTCAATGACAGAGCGCTTGAATTCGGCGAGTTCATCCAGAAAGAGCACGCCATTGTGCGCAAGTGAAATCTCGCCCGGCGCGGGCACACTGCCTCCTCCCGCAAGCGCGACATCGCTTATGGTATGGTGCGGACTGCGGAACGGACGGGTGGTGATTAAACCGGTTCAAGGTGCAGTG
>Ga0137373_10002461_pt1 | contig 20295 bp, 15 predicted proteins | sample SagtaG_5_FD_104912 | JGI IMG/M metagenome (GOLD analysis project Ga0137373, IMG submission 104912) | Vadose zone soil microbial communities from Sagehorn Ranch, Mendocino, California, USA - Sage1_R_80_16 metaG | ecosystem: Environmental > Terrestrial > Soil > Vadose zone | place: USA... | reverse complement strand
GGCGCTCGCAACGCCGCCTCACACCATTTTTCAGCAAACTGCTAGTCTTGGCTCGCCTTGAGGAGGGAGACCAAGTTGCGACACGCCTTAGCCGGATTTCTGCTGGCCACTCTGGCCGGCTCGGCAGCCGCCGCCGGTGCCGAGCCGGTGGTCCTCGCGGTGAAGGCCCGCCGGCTGCTCGATGTCAGGACGGGAAAATACGTCGAGAGACCCGTCGTCGTCGTGCGCGGCGACCGGATCGAGAAGGTCGGCTCCGAGATTCCAGATGGCGCGAAGGTCGTCGACCTTCAGGAGCGCGTCCTGCTGCCCGGGCTGATCGACACACACACGCACGTCCTCCTGCAGGGCGACGCCACGCAGGCAGAATACGAGGAGCAAATTCTGAAGGAATACCCCGCCCACCGCGTGGCGCGCGCCGTGCGAGCCTTGAAGATCGCTCTCGAGCACGGATTCACGACGATCCGCGACATCGAGACGGAGGGCGCCGGGTACGACGACGTCGCTCTGCGCGACGCCGTCGCGGAAGGGGTCATCCCCGGTCCCCGCATGAAGGTCGTCGGTCCGGCGCTTTCGACGACGGGCAGCTATCCGATTCTCCACTTCCGACCGGACTGGAAGTTTCCGACCGGCGTGCAGATCTGCGACGGCGCCGACGGCTGCCGCCGTGCGGTGCGCGAACAGCTCTCTTACGGCACCGATTGGGTCAAGATCTACGCGAACACGGGAGGCTTGAAGCTCACGGCCGACGGCTGGATCGACTCGCCGCCCAACTGGACCCCGCAGGAGATCGAGGCCGTCGTCTCGGAAGCGCACGCCAAGGGCGCCAGAGTGGCGGCCCACGCCACGTCCGATACGGGTGTGCGCCTCGCAGTCGCGGCAGGCGTCGACTCGATCGAGCACGGCGATTCGATCCGCCCGGAGGTCGCGCGCGAGATGGCGAAGAAGGGCATCTTCCTGTCGCCGACCCTGACCGTGATGGCCTATGTGGCCGAGCCCCGGGCGAAGGAAGGGCGCGGGATTTGGGCGGAGATGCCCAAGATCCAGGCGAAGTCGATCGAGAACTGCCGCAGGGCCGGCGTCAAGATCGCTCTCGGCACGGACGCGGGTGGCTTTCCGTGGACGGAGATCCACCAGGCGAAGGAGTTCGAGCACGAGGTGCAGCACGGAATGTCGCCCCTCGAGGCGATCCGCTCGGCAACGGTCGTCGCCGCGGAGCTTTTGGGCCTCGAGGGCAAGGTCGGCACTGTCGAGCCCGGCGCTTTCGCCGATCTCGTTGCCGTGGCGGGTGACCCGCTTCGCGACGTCGCGGTGCTCCAGAGAATCGACTGGGTCATGAAGGGCGGCGAGGTGGTCCGAGGCGTCCGATGAGAGAAGACCTGTTCCTGTTCCCATGCTGCGCGTCGGACTGACAGGCGGGCTCGCGTCGGGCAAGTCGACGGTCGCGGGCATCTTTCGCGAGCTGGGTGCCGCGGTGTTCGACGCCGACGCGATCGTCAAGGACCTTTACCGGCCCGGCGCCTCCGGCGCGAAGCTCGCGCGGGAGCTGTTCGGGGACGGCATGCTCGACGCCAAAGGCGGCGTCGACCGCGGGCGCGTCGCGCTCGTCATCTTCCAGGACCCCACCAAGCGGAAGATGCTCGAAGAACGGCTTCACCCGCTGGTGCGCGAGGAGCTCAAGCGGCGGTTCGATCTGGCCGAAAAGCGCGGCGCCGTCGTCGCGGTCGCCGAGGCCTCTCAGCTTCTGGAGTCGAAGACCGAGAACTGCTATGACAGAGTGCTCCTGGTCACGGCGACCGAGGCGGAGCGCGTCAAGCGCTGGGTCGAGAAAGGCAACGACGTTGCCGACGCCCGCCGCCGGATCGCTGCGCAGATCTCGCCCGAGGAAGCGAAGAAGCGCGTGACCGATGTCCTCGTCAACGACGGGTCGTTGGAGACGCTGCGCCGGAAGGTCCAGGCTCTCTATCTGCAGTGGACGACGCCGCCGAAGCCGACGTCCTAGCGGCCGGGCCCAGGAGGATCCGTCCCGGCCGGGCGCCCGTCGGGCGACCGCCCTCGCGTACGAGCACCCCGGCGACGACCACGTCGTCGAAGCCGCGAGAGAGCTGGTATGGGTCCTCAAACGTCGCGCGGTCCTCCACCGTCTCCGGGTCGAAGAGAACGACGTCCGCGACGAGGCCCTCCCGCAAGAGCCCTCGGTCCTGGAAGCCGAAGCGCTCCGCGGGAAGCGACGTCATTTTGCGGACCGCCTCCTCGAGTTGCAGGAGGCCCCGCTCGCGCACGTAGCGCGCGAGCACGCGCGCCCGCGTTCCGTAGCTTCTCGGATGCGGCCTCTCGCCTCCGGGCTCCGGCACGCCGCCGTCGCTGGCCACCATCGTGAAGGGCGAGGCGAAGATCCGCTCGACGTCCGCCTCGTCGAGGACGTGATACACCATCTGGGCGCCGCAGGCGCCGCTCCACGCGCGCGTGCTTTCTCCCCGCGAGCACGTGTCGAGAACCGTCTCGATTTCGGATCGGAGGTCGTCGGTGAGCCCTTTCGCCCCCGCAGCGATCCGCAGGCGGTTGGCTTCGCGAACGCTCTTGCCGACGAGCGACGGGTTTGACGGCGCCGAAGCGAAAATCGCATAGTCGAGGTGGTCGCGTCCGAGAGCCCGGTGAAATCGGTCGAACATCTCCTCGGCGATCTTCCCGCGTTCCTTCGGCCGCGCGAGCCTCCGGCGTAGCGCCCGCCGCGACCCCTCGGGCCCGGCGGCGAGCGCCCAGTCCGGGAGCAGGACATCGAGCCCTGCGCTCGTCGCCGCGTAGGGATACCAGTCGGCGGTCACGTCGATTCCCGCAGCGCGCGCCTTTTCCAGCCGCTCGAGCATGCGGCCGCTCGAGCCCCAGAGCGGCCTGGCCGTGACCTTGTAGTGCGAGATCTCGAGCGGCAGGCCCGCCGCCTTCGCCGCGGCGATCGACTCGTCGATGGCGTCGAAGATCTTCTCGCCCTCGCTGCGCATGTGCGTGGCGTAGAGGCCTCCTGAGGCAGCGGCCTCCTTCGCCAGCGCGATGACTTCCTCCGGCGAAGCGAAGGATCCCGGAGCATAGATGAGGCCGGTCGAGAGCCCCACGGCTCCCTCCTCCATCGCCTTGCGTACGAGGCTCCGCATCCGCGAGAGCTCCGCCGCCGTCGGCGCGCGGTTCTCCCCACCCATCACCGCGCGGCGCACCGTGTTGTGCCCGACGAGCGAGGCGACATGGATGGCCGTTCCGCTCTTGGTCAGGCGCGCGAACCAGCCCGACAGGGAAGGCTCCGAAGAGCCGCAGTTGCCGGTGACGACAGTCGTGACGCCGTCGGAAAGGAGATTGGCGGCGTCGGGCCGCGCGGGCAAGTCCTCTTCGACGTGCACGTGCACGTCGAGAAAGCCGGGGGCCGCCACGCGTCCGCCGGCGTCGAGCAGCTTCGCGGTTGCGGCGGCATGGAGCCGGCCGATCCGCGCGATGCGGCCGCCGCGGATCCCGATGTCCCCTCGGTACCAGGCGCCGCCCGATCCATCCACGATCCGCGCGTTTCGAATCACCAGGTCGTAACGCTCGGCTTCGCCGGCGGCGCCGTGGAAAGCTCCGGCGACGGCGAGAGCCGCGGCACCCAGAAGGATTTTGGTCCCCCGAATCTTTTTCACGTCTCTATGCTAGGCTGAAAATAAGAGGTCCGCATGGCCGTCAGGGCACACGTTTCCGGCGAGAGAACCTTGAGTCCTTAGTCCTCAGTCCTCAGTCCTCAGTCCTCAGTCGAAATCCTCTGAGAGTCCTGGCATGTCGCCCGACCAGTACCTCGCCAGCCACGCCGAGCCCGAAGCTGCGGCGGCGGCCCATCTCGAAGGCTCGTTCGGCCACGTCGTTCAGGTTCCGGCCTATGGAGAGGGGGACGAGCTCTTCGCCATGTTGGGCTCCGTGCCCGCCGGGCCTCGCGGCAAAGTCTTGATCGTCCTCGTCTTGAATGCCCGCGCCGACTCGCCGGCCGCCGTTCATGCCGCCAACGAGGCTGCGCGAGCGCGCCTCACCGCGGCTGCCTCCACGGGCGCGCGCCTGTCGGACGACCCCCCGGTCACGATACTCGCCTTCCCGCACGGACGCGTCGTCCTGATCGACCGCGCGGCGCCCGGCCGCTTCCTGCCCGAGGGCCAGGGCATCGGCCTCGCTCGAAAGATCGGCTGCGACTTCGCGCTCGCGGCCGCGGCCTCGGGCCAACTGGCTGCGGACTGGCTCCATTGCACGGACGCAGACGTCTTGCTCCCCAACGACTACTTCGACCAGACCGAAGTGGTCGAGGGCGCCGCCTCGGCGGCCGTGTATTTCTTCCGCCACCGCTTCGACGCAGGTGAAGCTCTCGGCCGGGCGGGTCGCCTCCACGAGATCTCGCTGCGTTACAGAGTGCTCGGCCTGGCGTGGGCGGGCTCGCCCTACGCCTACGAGGCCATGGGAAGCTGCATCGCGGTACGGCCAGCGGCCTACGCGGCGATGCGCGGCTTTCCGAAAAAGAACGCCACGGAAGACATCTTCGCCTTGAACAGGCTGGCGCAGCAGGGCGCGATCGCACGCCTGGCCGGGACGCCTGTGGAGCTCTCGGGCCGCGTCTCGGATCGCGTGCGCGTGAGCACTGGCCAGGCGCTCGGCAAGCTCGCCGGACGACGGCGCGCGCTCGCCGCGTTCCGCCTCGATCATCCGGCCGTTTTCGCTCACCTCGCAGCCTGGCTGGAGGTCCTCGAGTCGCTGGCGGCCTCGGGCGGCGACTTCGAGGCGGCCCGGGCCCGGCTGCCGTCCGGGAGCCCCTTCTTTCGCGCGGACCTGCTCACCGAGTCGCTCGAGCGGATGGGCGCGCTCGCGGCAGCCCGCGAGGCCGTCGTCCGCTCGAAGGGCGAGGCCGTTTTGCGCCGCCGGCTGCAAGTCTGGTTCGACGCGTTCAAGACGCATGAGCTCATCCGGGCGCTCTCGGCCGGAGGCCTGTCGCCGCTGCCCTGGCAGGAGGCGCTCGCCGAGGCGCCGTTCACCGGCCTGACGGATTCCACAGAGGAGGACCTCGACACGCTTTTAGATCTCCTGGCCGCGCAGGAGCGCACGCTCGCCGCTTTCCCCGCCGGCCTGCCGGCGTCCGTGTGAGAGCTAGAACGGATAGCCGATCGAGAAGAAGAAACGGCCCTTCTCCTTGGTCGTGTCGTGGCCGAGGGGCGGGTCCTTGATGCCGATGATTCTGCCGCGCTCGTCGGTGTTCGGCTCGACGATGTCGAAGGCGATCCTCCGCGCTTGAACCGGCCAGCCGTACTCGACACGCACGGGGCCGATCGGAGTCAAGTAGCGCAGGCCCCCTCCCACGCTTTGCCGGAGGCCGGAGGCTCCTTCGAACTGCCATCGGATTTCGGAGAAGCTTCGCCAGACCTGAGCGGCGTCCCAGAAGACGACGCCGCCGAGGTTGCCGGCAATCGAAATGCGCAGCTCGGCATTGAGCGCGAGAAAGCCGTTGCCGCCCATGATCCGTGGACCGAAATCGCAGTCGAATGCCGACAGGTTCGGGTAGGTCGAGGAGCACGAGCCCCTTCCCGATCCCTTGTGGGGCGTCGCGATCGTGCTGTAGTCGACGGTTTGCCCCGGGATGCCGAGCAGATCCGTGTCGAACGCCCGCGCGTTGGATCGTCCGCCCGCGAAAAATCGCTCGGCGAGCGGGATCGGGACGACATCGTCCGGCTTGGAGTTGAACGCGCCCCCCAATCGCACGGAGCCGACCAGGGTCCACCGACCCCCGAGACTCAAGAAGCCCGTCGTCTGCGCCGAGAACTTCGAAAACTGCGTCTTCGCTCCCAGAAATGGAAACGCGTACTTGAAAGAGCCGCTCAAGTAGTAACCCGAGTGCGGGTCGATGATGTCATCGCGGCGATCGAAGAGAATATCCGGCCCGATCGTGGACTCTTCGATCGGCTGGCTGATGGTGGGCAGGCTGAGCAACTTGATGCGGTCGGCCAGCGAGAGCTTCTCGGGGTTCGTCGGTACGATCCGCTGGTACGTGTAACGCAGGCCGATTCGCAGGCCGCGGGACACGATCTTGGAGGACTCCAAGGTCACGCCCGTTCGCTCGAAGTCGACCTGCGAGATGAGCTCTCGCGAGTAGAAGCCGAAAAAGTTCAGCGGATAGCGCGTTCCGAACAGGAAAGGCTCCCGCACGGCCAGCTGGATGCGGCCCCGGCGGGAGATCGGCGCGTACTGCGCTTCCAGGCCCGCCGAGATCATCTGTCCGAGCACATTGTTGTAGGAAACCCCGCCCGCCACATACGGGTCGTTCTGGTTCGTGCTGGCCTCGGGCGAGTACTGGTAGCCGACACCGTAGAGCAGCGACCAGGGCCGTCCCTCCTCCACTTCGATTTCGACGTTGCGAGACTGCGTGAGCGGGTCCGCGCGCTGAGGCCGGACCTCCACACGCCGGAACACTCCGACGCGAGAGAGCCCGCGCTGCGTGTCGAGAATCTTCGATTCGGAGACGGCATCCCCCTCCTTCCACGTCACCAGACGTTCGATGCGGGCGTTTCGCGTGCGCGTGTTGCCGCGGATGATGGTCTTGCCGAAGAAAGACTTGAGGCCTTCGTCGACGTGGTAGGTCACGCGCGCCCGCGTGCCGTCCTCCGAGAGCTCCATCTCGTCGCGTACCGCCGCCTCCCGCCATCCGTGGTCGTGGTACCAGGAAGCGATCACCCCGACATCCTGACGCACCGCATTCGGGTTGAATGGCGCGCCCTCCTTCACGGAAAGGAGTTTGGACACGGCTCCCGTGTCCAGATGCGCCGAACCCTCGAGGACGCGGCTCTCGACTGTCGCTCGCGGTCCTTCTTCCACGGCGACCGTGACGACGAGGGCGCCCGGCTTGCTTCCCTCTTCGACCCGCGGCGTCGACACCTTCGCCCGGATCCAGCCTTTCGACTGGTAGTAGCCGAGAATCGTCTCGGCGTCGGACGCTAAGACCGAATCGATGAGGCGGCCCGGTGCGACGAGCGGGAGGCCCTTCTTTCGCGTGGCCATCAAACGGTAAAGCGTCCTGTCCGGCACCAAGGCGTTGCCTCGAAAGCCGACCTTCTCGACGTGGAATTTTGGACCCTCGACGATGTCCACGCGGATGCGCGTGACCGCCGGGTCGCTTTTCGCGTCGAAGACATAAGTGACGACGGCTCGATAGCGGCCGGAACGTTGCAGCGCGTCGCGGCGCGCCTCCACGTACTGGAGGACGAGCTCCTCGTCGATCGCTTGCGCCTCCGCGAGAGCGCGGAGCTCCTTGGCCAGCTTCTGGGGCTTGATCCCTGTCGCCTCGAAGAGGACGCGCGGACCGATGCGGAGTCGGTAGACCGGCATGATCCGGCCGTCTTCGGTGGGCTGGGCGGCGATCAGCTCCACCACCGCCCGGTAACGCTCCTTTCCGTGGAGATACGCAATCATTCGGTCGGCGTCGGCGCGCGCCCGCGACTCGCGGTATCGGTCACCCGGCTTCAGTTTCATGCGCGACGCGAGCTCGGCCGCTGAAAACGGCGCGGGATCGCCATCGAAGAACGGCTCGGCTGCTCGCGCCGCGGCGCCCGCCTCGATCACGTAGGTGACCCGCGCGTCGAATCTCTCTCGGTCGAAGACGACCTCCGGCCGCACGCGAGCCGAGAGGTACCCCTCCGCTTGCAGCCGATGCTCGATCGCCTCGGCGCCCTGATCCACGGCCGTGCCGGAGAAGAGAGCGCCCGGGCCGAAAGGAAGCGCCTTGCGGAGCTCGGCTCTCGAGAGCCGGATCTGGCCCGAAAACCGGAGCGGGTGAATGCGAAAAGCTCGAAACAGCACGATCAACACGGCGACGCCGTCCCCTTCGGGGGCGGCTTCGACGCGCACGTCGGCGAAGCGCCGGGTCGCGTAGAGATTTCGAATCGTCGCCGCCGCGTCGTCTTCGGCGAGCGGCCGTCCGGGCAGGATCGCCACGAGCCGCGCGACCTCGGTCGTGTCGAAAGGCCCGTCCGCGACGCAAGACACCGACACAACCGTCCGTCCCAAGAGCGCTCCCTCCCCCTCCGGGAGAGCGTGGGGAACAGGCGGACCCTCTGCGCCGAGAACGACACGGGCCAGCACTGCGAGAAGCAGGGCAGCCCAGAGGGACCTCACAGCCTCAGCCGCCGCCGCACGTCGAGCACGAAGATCCCGTTCTCATCGCGCAGCGCACGCAGCGTGATCGTATCGGAGAGCCGCCACTCGAGATTGATGATCGGCTGTTTGGCCGTGTCGAGCGACTGCGAGTACGTGACGAGGACGTTGGGCGTGATTTGCTTGCCCACCGTCGAGCGCACGTCCACCTGGTTGCCCGAGAAGACGGGCTCGATCTCGAACCGGTCGAGTCGGAAAAGCTTCTGCGTGCCTCGGGAGATGGGCGCGGTCACGACGTCGGCCACGACACTGCCCGCTGCCGAGGCGATCGTGGTCGTGCCCGCCGGCGAGGCGCTCGGCGTCGTGCCCGAAAGGAGCATGCCCAGAACGACGTCGTCGGCGAGCGGAGGATCCGACGCGAAGCTCGTCTGCAGCCGCGGCCAGGTCCCGGCGATCGAGACGACGATGTCGTAACCGCGCAACGGCGCCCGCGCGCGCAGGTCCACGACCGGCGCGAAGCCTCTGCCTCCCGAGAAGAGAATGGTTCCCGCCTCGATCTCGTAGCGCACCTTGCGAAACGTCACGCGGCCGCCCTCCACGAGCGTTACCTGACCCACGAAAGACGGCTCCGCCAGGGAGCCGCGGGCCACCAGGTCGATGCCCGCCGCCAGCCGCGCGACATTGTTATGGACCTCGAGACCGCTCGACGAGACGATACGCACCTCTAGGCTCGTCTTCTCCTTCCAGAGCTCGCGCGCGGCCAGCGCGGCCGCCGGGCGCCGCTCGAGCAGGTCCGTCAGCGTCAGCTCGAAGTCCTTCGAGTAAACGCCGCGCAGCAGCGTGATCTCGCCGAGAATCTGGTTGCCCGACGGCCCCGTCGTCAGGACGAGGTCGGCGTCGGCCGTCAGCCGCAGGTCCTGGGGATAGCGAAACGAGACGCGGCGTGCCTGGACCGTCAGGCGCATCTCCGAGGGAGCACCGCCCTCGAGCGTCACGCCCCCGGCCGCGTACAGTTCCCCTCCGCCGACCTTGGCTCTCAATCCTTCGATCTCGGCCCGGGAGCCCTGCAGGTACACGACACCCTGGATCTCGTCGGCGATCTGTGAGAGCCCGGGCAGGCGGTACCGGCCGTCTTCGATGCGCACCGAGCCGAATAGAGCCAGGCGCTCCGCAGGTCCGTTCGTTTTGAGGTCGACGGTCAGCCGCCCCGACAGGGCGAGCTCGGGCACGACGAGGTCGAGGCCCCTCGCGTCGAGCGTTCCCTTCGCGGTGAAGTCGGCCGAACCCTTCCCGGCCGTGTCGTAAACGCCTGCCACCGTGAGCGACGTGCCTTCGCCCTTCAGGTCGAAGGGAGCCAGCGAGAGCCGACCCTTCTCGAAGACGACGGCAACCGGCGACGCGGCGGACACGACGGCGGGGCGGTCCGGCAGGTCCAGACGGAACTTGCTGACCGTCAGGCGCGCCGAAGGCGCTTCTCCCTCCCGCTCGGGCAGCCTGATGCTGCCGGAGGCAGCGAACGCTCCACCGATCGACGGGGCGAGGTTGAGCGGGGTCAACGCCATGAGGCCGCGCAGGTCGGCCGCGTCCACTCCGACGGCGAGAGGCGCGCTCTGCCCGAAGAGGTCCCCCCGGACCGTCGCGCTCCAGTGTCCGGGCGCTGCGATCGATCCTTCCAGCACCCCTTCTCGGACCTCGGCCTCGAGCCGCGGCTCGTCCCAGTCCGCGAGCGGGCGGCCGAAAAAGCTGGCCTCCGCCAGCGCCGCGGAGACCTTCAAACTCGGCCGGTCGATCGGGCCGTGGCCCGTGAGCTGGAAAGAGAGCTTGCCTGACACGTCCTTCGCGGATCCGGCGAGCGCGTCGATCGCCGAAAGCGGAATCCCGTCTCCGGCGAGTTTCGCCTCGAAGATTTTCTCCCGGATCTGCAGCGCTCCGCTGCCGCCGATGACGCCCGTGCCGATCGAGCCGCGAATATCGTCGAGCGCGAAGCGACCCGGCGTGAACGCGACCTGGCCCGCGATCGTGGAGACCTTCTGCCCCCACACGACGGCACTCTGCAAGGTCACGGGGCCGCCACCTGTAATCTGCTCCACGCTGCCCGAGATCGGGAAGCTGCCGGATACGCGTCCGTCCACCGGAAACCGCAGGTCGAGATACTGGAGGAATCGCGAGAGCGGATACGCACTGGCCGTGGCGACGAGATCCAACGTGGGCTTGCCCGCCTCCGGGCGAAACCGCACTGACCCCTCGAGGGCGAAGGTCGCGTCCCCGTCGTAGACGCGAAGCGGCTGAAACCGAAAGGCTCCGCTCTCGATCCCGACCGTCCCGCGCACGCTGCCGAAGAGCACGCCGCCCCACCGCGCTGACTCCGCGGTCACCTGGAGGGACGCGACCGGGTCCGCCCAGCGCCCGGCGACGTGGCCCCAGGCCTCCCCGGTGCCCCCCGCGCCGAGCGGCTCGGGCTTACCTCCGGTCGCTGCGACGAAGTTCTGGAAGATCCGGTCCAGCTCGGCCAGATCGCGCGAGCGGAAGCGGATGTCGAAGTCCGGTTGCCACTGGCCGATCCGGATGCCGCCGGTCAGGTCGAGCGTCGTCTGCGGAAAACGAAAGGAGGTCCCCTCGAAGCCGATCCGGCCTGCGACCACCGAGAGCGGGCCTCCCCCGGCGACCGGCAGCCCGAACCGCCCCGGCACGATCGAAACGGCCGCGCCCGGCCGGATCTGCAGTGACCCGCCCCCGTTGGCCTTCTCGATGCCCGCCTCTCCCCACCGCAGCGCCACCTCGAGCGCGGCCGATCCGGAGAGCCCGGTGCCGGACAAATCGAGGTTCCCGAAGAAGCGCTCGAGCGAGACGCCTTCCGCCTCGAGGGCGAGCGTAAAGAGTTGCGGCCTGGCGACGAGGTTGCCGATGCGGAGAGAGCCCTTCGCCCGCCCTCCCTGATACGAGGCTCGATCGATCGTGGCCACGAGCTCCTGCGGCTCCGCCGCCACAGTCGCCGCGATGTCCTCGAGCGGAAACCCATGGGCGTCGATCTTTGCGGCCGCAAGAGTGCCGGCCGCCCGGAAGCGTCCGGTCGGAAAAATTTCGACCCTCGCCCGGACGTCGGCCCGCCCCTTAAAGCCGAGGTTCGAGCGGAAGACCCGCTCGACTTCCTCGACGGAGAAGCCTCCCCTGACATCGAACGAGAAATGCGATCGGGCGAAATCCTCGAGTGCCCCCGTTCCGCGAAGCTGGCCGAAATCTCCCGTCACGACGATCTCGTCGAGGGCGAGGCCGCGTTTCGTGTCGAGCGAGACCCGCGTCGAGAGGGCGAAGACGAGCGGCTCGGCGTTCGGAAGGTGAAGAGTGCCCCGCCGCGCGAGGACTCTGCCGGTCATGGCGTTGGGCCCAGCGGAATTGAGCTCGACGGCGAAATCTTCGAGGCGCCCGTCCAGACCGATCTTCCTGCCCTGGAGGTCGAGCACCCCTTCCTGGACGAGGATGTCGTTCAAGTGAACCTTGATGCCGCCCTGGGACACGGGCCCGGAGAGGGGAGGAAGATTCCAAGTCCCGTCTGGAAACTGCACGAGCGCGATTCGCGGGCGCACGGCGCGGATCCGGCCGAGTCGCAGCTCCTGACCGACGAGCGAGACGCCCCCTCCCACCGAGACCTCCTCGGCGGCCAGCAGCGGCACGCCGCCAGCGCGCGGGTCGTTGCCGATCACCACGTCCTGCAGGCGCACCGAGGGAGGAAAGATCCGAAAGTCGGCCGTCCGAAACGAGACCGGCCGCTTCAGCGCCGCCGAGAGGCGGGCTTGCGAGACGCCGAGAAAGAGGTTCTGAAAGCGATCCGACTTCCAGATTGCATACCCGGAGAGTGCGACAAAGACGAGGACGATGGCGAACAGGCGGGGGGCCGACAGGCGGTGCGCCGCCACACCCTCGGTCCGACGGAAGGGGTTTCGCCGCATGAGGGTGTGCCCTTCAGACGCCCCAGCTCAGTTTCTCGGCCAGGTTCTCGAAGTGGTCCGACTCCCGCGATTTCAAGAGTGTCGCTTTCGACGCGCTCGCGCGCACTTCGACGATCGTCCCGCGCTCCAGCGGAAAGCCCTCCTGCCCGTCGAGGGTCAAGTAGACGCCTTCCCGACGCCGGCGATTGGTCAAAGCCAGGCCGATCCGAGTCGAGACAGGAACGACCAGGGGGCGCGCCGTCAGTGTGTGCGGGCAGATCGGGGTCACGACCACGGCCGGCAATGCCGGATGCAGGATCGGGCCGCCGGCAGAAAGGTTGTAGGCCGTTGAGCCCGTCGGCGTCGCCACGAGGATGCCGTCCGCGCGAAACTCCGCCGCCTTTTTGCCCGAGAAGGAGATGGAGAAGCTCGAGATGCGGGCGAGCGCTTCCTTGTGCAAGACGGCGTCGTTCAATGCACGGTATGTGCCGCGATGCGGTCCGGTCGTCACCGTGACGTCCAGCCGCAGGCGCCGATCCTCTTTGAACTCGCCCGACAGGACCTCGTCCAAGCGCACCAGGGCCTCGTCGCGCCTCAATCCGGCGAGGAAGCCCAAAACCCCGATGTTGATTCCGAGAACCGGAGTCGAAGTCGGAGTCTTGCGCGCCACGGACAGCAGCGTCCCGTCGCCTCCCAAGGCCAGAACGAGGTCGATCTGGCGGGCGATCCGCTCGATCGAGAGTCCGTCCGAGCGACCGAGCGAGGCGGCCGTGGCGACATCGAAGGTCACCTCGAGGCCCCGGCGCTTCAAGGCCCTCTCCAGCGCGGTGGCCAGGCGAAGAGCCTCGCGCGACGACGGCTTCGCGACGATGCCGATGCGCCGGAAGCGGCGCTGCTTCCCGCCTCGTTTCCCCCTCATCCGACTCAGTTTACGCGAAAGCCGAGCAAGAACTCGCGGTTCCCGTGAGCGCCCGCGAGAGGCGACGGAATCGCTCCGAGGACGGCCCAGCCGAGTCCACGGCCAAACGACTCGATCTCCTCGAGGACGCGCCGCCGGATCTCCTCCGAACGGACGATGCCGCCTTTGCCGACCTCGCCCCGACCCGCTTCGAACTGCGGCTTGACGAGGACGACGAGGCGGGCGCCCGGGGACAACAACGGCACGACGGCCGGGAGGACGAGCCGGACCGAGATGAAGGAGAGGTCGAACGCCGCAAGGTCCGCGGATTCCGGGACGTGCTCGCGGGAAAGGAAGCGCGCGTTGACTTTTTCGCGCAGGACGACGCGCGGATCGCCGCGGAGCTTCGCGTCGAGCTGGCCGTATCCCACGTCGATCGCGTAAACGCGGGCGGCGCCGCGCTGCAAGAGGCAATCCGTGAAGCCGCCGGTCGAGGAGCCGACGTCGAGGCAGACGAGACCGGAGGGATCGATGCCGAACGCGTCGAGCGCCGCGGCGAGCTTGACGCCTCCGCGTGAGACGAAGGGGTGCTCGGGTCCCGCCACGCGCAGATCGGCCTCTTCCGCGACCAGAGTGCCGGCCTTGTCGGCGCGCAGCCCGTCCACGTCGACCCGTCCGGCCAGGATCAGCGCCTGCGCCCTCTGGCGCGTCGGCGCGAGGCCGCGCGCGACGAGCAGCAGGTCGAGCCGAGACTTCATGAATTGTGAATTGTGAGTTGTGAATTGCGAACAAGCAATGGGAGTCCCGTCCTATTCACAATTCACAATTCTCCATTTACAATTCGTCTCAGAAAGTGATGACCACCTTCAGAGAACCCTCCGGTTCCCGCGCTCTCTCGAACGCCTCTCTCGCCTGTTCGATCGGAAAGCGGTGCGTGACGAGGTCGGCGACGGCCACGCGGCGCGTGGCGAGCAGGTCGAGCGCTTCGCGCGTGTCATCCGGCCCGCAGGAGTAGGACGGCACGACGCTCACCTCGCGGAAGTAGAGGTCGTGAGGCGCGAGATCCCAGCGCTCCTCGGGGGGCGCCATCGTGAACAGCAGCAGCGTGCCGCCCGGCGCGACGGCCTCGAAGCCGGCGCGGATCGCCTCCCCCTTTCCGGGTCCGACGAAGACGAAGTCGAACAGGTTCGGCAGCTTCTCGCGGTCCACGTCGACGGTCACATCGGCCCCCGTCGCCCGCGCGAGCGCGAGACGAGACGCGACGCGATCAGCCGCGGCGACGCGCGAGGCGCCGAGCGCCCGGCCCAGGCGCACCGCGAGCTGACCCGTCGCGCCGCAGCCGACGACGAGAAGGGAGTGTCCGGCCGTGAACTTCCCGCGCCTGAAGGCCTTGACGACCGTCGCGAGCGGCTCCGTCCAGCTCGCCTCTTCGTCGGAGAGACCTTCGGGCGCTTTCAGCGTGTCGTGCAAGAGGTTCCCCGCCGGCACGCGCACGAGCTCGGCCATGCCGCCGGGGTCCAGTCGGGACGCCTTCCACTCCGCGCAGTGAACGAACCGACCGGCGCGGCAGGCCGCGCAAACCGTGCAGGGAGCGTGGTGGTGCGGCAGCACGCGATCTCCAGGCGCGAAAGCCGTGACGCCCTCTCCCACCGCGACGACTTCCCCGGCGAGCTCGTGGCCGAGCACGGAGCCCGCCTTCTTCCGCACGTACCAGCCGAGCAGGTCCGACCCGCAAATGCCGCACACGCGCGCCTTGACCAGTGCCTCTCCCGGACCGACGCGGGGAACCGCCATCTCCACGACCGACACCGATCCGTCGGCTTCGACGCGGACGGCCTTCACGGCCGGATGGCGTAGCGCAGGCCTTCGCCGCGGGCCTGGGCTTCGAGAAATCGCGGCAGGTCGGAGAGCGTCCCGGAGTCGGTGACCAGGGCGCGCGGCTCCACCGATCCGGAGGCGAGCGCTTCCATCGCCGCTCGGGCCTCCTCGGGCGTGTAGTGAAACGAGCCGATGAGCGAAAGCTCGGAGTAATGCAGCCTCGCCGCGTCGTACGTCACCGTTGCGCCGGGCGCGCAGCCGCCGAAGAGCAGGACGTCGCCGCCGTGGCGCACCAGATTCGCCAGACGCATCCAGACGTCCGGATCGCCCGTGCAGTCGACCGCGGCGTCGGGCAGCGTGCCCGTCCGGGAGAAGAGGTCTTCGGGCTCGTAGCGGTCGAGGTCGAGCACTTCCGCGCCGCAGCCCGAGGCGAGGTTCAGCCGTTCGGGCCGGCGGCCGGCCACGATGGCGGCCACGCCCCGTGCGCGCGCCGTCGCCGCCCAGAGCAGAGCGAGCGCGCCCGAGCCATAGATCAAGAGCCTTCCCGGCTCGCGCGTCAATCGGTTCCAGCCGTGCAGCACGGACGCGAGCGGATCGAGGAACGCCGCGGCCTCGTCGCCCAGCGCGTCCGGAGGCCGGTGCAGGTTCACAGCAACCACGCCGGCCGGCACGCGCACGAACTCGGCGAACGCGCCCCATGTCCGGTCGGCATGGCCCTCCGCGCACAGGTTCGCGAGGCCGCGCCGGCAGTCGGTGCAGCGCCCGCAAGGCCCCGAAACTCCGGGCACGACACGCTGCCCCACCAGAGCGGGGTCCACGCCCTCTCCGACCGACGCGATCACGCCGCAGAGCTCGTGGCCCATCGTCACCGGAAGCGCGATGCGCGGATGGCCCCGGTTCAGGAGTTTCAAGTCGGTGCCGCAGGTCAGAGCCGTGAGCACGCGCACGACTGCCTCGCCCGGCCCCGGCCGCGGCACCGGCAGGTCCCGCTCCGAGAACGCTCCGACGGCGGTCTGGACGAAAGCCCTCAGGACTTCCTCGCTCCGATGAACCGGGCAATTTCCGGCAGCCGGCTGCCGCTGCGGGGAAGCCGTGTGGCGATCTCGACGGCCTCCTCGATCGTCTGCGCGAGCATCCGGTGCGAGCGTTCGGTGCCCCACACGACCGGGAAGGTGGCCTTGCCCGCCGCCGCGTCCTTGCCGGACTTCTTGCCGAGCGTCGCGGCGTCGGACTCGACGTCTAAGAGGTCGTCCTTGATCTGGAAGGCGAGCCCGATCTTGCGTCCGTAGAGGTCCAGCCGCGAGAGATCGTCCTCAGAGCCGAACGCCAGGATCCCGCCGGCGGCGAGCGAGGCTCGCATGAGCCGGCCCGTCTTGTTCTCGTGGATCTTTTCGACGAGATCCTCGGTGGGCTCGGCTTCGTCCTCGGCTTCGAGATCGGCCATCTGACCCCCGATCATTCCCGTCGTCCCAATCGAGTCGACCACCGTCTGCAGCACCCGGACCTTTGCGGGCGCGTAGCGCTCGCCCTGCGGGTACAGCGCAAAAACACCCAGGCCGTGCGTCAGGAGGGCGTCGCCCGCCAGGATCGCCGTCGCCTCGCCGAAGGCGACGTGGCACGTCGGCACACCGCGACGCAGGTCGTCGTTGTCGAGCGCGGGCAGATCGTCGTGGATCAGCGAGTACGTGTGGATCATCTCGAGGCCGCAGGCCGGCTCGAGGACGGCGGTCCGGTCAGCGCCGAACGTCTCGGCCGCCGCGAGACACAGGATCGGCCGCAGCCGCTTGCCGCCGGCGAAAACCGAGTGGCGGATGGCCGCGTGGAGCGACTTCGGCCAGGCCTCCGCCGAAGGCAGCAGGCGACTCAAGGCCTGGTCCACCTCCTCGCGGCGCGCTGCGAGATAGGCCGCGATGCCCGTCTCAGTCGCGGTCGTCAACGTCCTCTTCGTCTGGCTCTTCAAACGGCGCGGTCTTCCACTCCTCGCCCGACTCTTTCAGCACGATCTCGACGGATTTCTGGACCTCCGTCAGCTTGCCGTCGCAAAAACGCGCCAGCGTCATCCCTTCCCGGAAAAGCTCGAACTGCTCCTCGAGGCCGAGCTCGTCTGACTCGATCTGCGCCACGATCGCTTCGAGCCGATCCATGGCCTCTTCGAAGGTCTTGTCCTTCTTCGATCTCGCGGTCATGGCTCCTCCCCCTTCGGCGGATTGTCGAAGAGAGTGGGTATTGGGTTGCGCGGTTCTTCCGGAGCCGGTTCGGCAAAGAGCGGCCCCGTTTCGGGAACCGCCCCCGTGCTCCGCACGACCGTGCCGAGCTCTCCTTCGTGCAGACGCACGCGCACCCGATCACCGATCTTGACGTCGTTCGCCCGGCGCAGAGCCCTCTTCGAGCCCTCGCGATAGGCCACGCCGTAGCCGCGCGCAAGAACAGCCAGCGGCGAAAGCAGATCGAGCTTCGCGACGTCGCCGCGAAGCTGCTCTGTCCGTCGTTCGAGGCGGCGCCTCATCCTCTCCAGAAGCAGGGCGCCCGCGCGGGCGACAGTCTCACTTTTTCTCGGTAGCTCGACCACTCGCGCGAAGTCCAGGAGCATCCGGCGCGCCTGCTCGAGCCGCGCCGCGTCGCGAGCCGGGCGCCGCTCGAGCGCCAGCGACAGAGCAGCGTGACTCTGGGCGATCCGCTCGCGGCGATCGCGCAATCGGTACCGAAACTGCAGCAGGCCGTCCGCTCGGGAAAGCGCGGTCAGCCGGGAGGTCGCGCGCGCCAGGGTACCGCGAAGGTTGAGCGCGAAGCGTGACTTGAGCTCCTTGAGCTGCCGCGTCAGGTCCGTCTTTCTCTGTACGACCATTTCGGCGGCGGCGGAAGGAGTGGCCGCCCGCAGGTCCGCGACGAAGTCCGCAATCGTGACGTCGGTCTCGTGGCCCACCGCGGAAATCGTCGGTATGGCCGAAGCCGCCAGCGCCCGCGCGACCCGTTCGTCGTTGAAGGGAGCGAGGTCCTCGGGCGATCCACCCCCACGGGCGACGATGAGCACGTCGAATGCGCCACGGCGGTTCAAGGAGCGGATCGCCCCTGCTATCTCCGCCGCTGCCACGTCTCCTTGCACGCGCACCGGATAGATGGTGACGGCCAGGCCGTCGAACCGACGCCGCAGCACGTGGAGCATGTCGCGGATGGCCGCACCGGTGGGTGAAGTGACGATGCCGATGCGCCTCGGCAGGGTCGGGATCGGTCTCTTGCGGGCCTTTTCGAACAGTCCCTCCGCCGCGAGCTTCGCCTTCGTCTGCTCGAACGCGAGCTGCAGCGCCCCGATGCCCACGGGCTCCAAGGCGACGGCCTTGATCTGGAACTTGCCGGTCGGCGGATAGAGGTCCAGTGAGCCCCGGGCCACGACCTCGAGCCCGACCTCCGGCTTGAACTTCACCCGCCGGAGCTCCGAGCCGAAGATGATGCCGCTCAAGCAGGCGGTCTTGTCCTTCAGCGTGAAGTAGCCATGTCCGCCGCGCTCCGTCCAGGAGCCGATCTCCCCCGCGACCGACACCTCCCGCCAGGACGTGCGCAGGACGCTGCCGACCTCGGCGAGGAGCTCCGAGACCGTGTAAGGCCGCGGCGGGGTGGAGGCGGGGACGGCGCGCGGAAACATGGGGAGATTCTAAGCGGAGATTCTAAGCGTCGCCGAACATCCCCGCGAATGGGACGGCCATCACGAGCAGCGTCGCCATCTCGACCTCCGTGTCTCCGAAGTTGTACTCGAAGAGGCCGGCCACGGTCAGGGCCGTGACGACCAGGACGGCGGCGGCGAGAAGCGCCGCGCGGTCGGAGCGCGTCTCGCGCTTGAGCTTTCGGATCGCGGCGGCCAGCACGACGGCCACGAGCGCGACGTAGGCCGCAGCCGCCGGAAGGCCGCTGGCGGCGGCAAGCTGCAGGACATTGTTGTGCAGGTGCGGCACGGAAGGCCGCACCGCTTCGGCGTCTCGGTACTGGGGATACAGCGGCTTGACCATGTCCGGGCCGACCCCTAAGAGCGGATGGTCGCGGACCATTTTGAGCCCGGCGCGCGCCATCGCGATGCGGTCGCGGTTGGTCGGGTCGGAGAGATCGCCGATCGAACGGATGCGGCCGCGGATTTCCGCCGGCAGGAGAACGAACAAGAGGACGACGGCGGGGATGAGCCAGAGCAGACCCTTCGGCCGGCGCAGAGCCAGGTAAAGGACGACCGCGCAGAACATGCCGACCCAGACGCTCCGGGTGTAGCTCAAGAGCATCACCCAGAGAGGCACGGCGGCGGCAACCCCGGCGGCCAGCCGCCAGCGCCCCCGCTCCTCGAAGGCGAAGCCCAGCAGCAGGCAAGCCGTGATCATGGCGAGGCCGGCGAACGTCATGTAGTGCGACAGGGTGGCCTGGATGCGCTCGTTGATGTCGGCGCCGCGGTCATGGAAGTACTGCCAGAGGCCGAAGAGCGAGAGCGCGCAGCCGCTGCCGGCAAGCGCCATCAGCACCGTCCGCCCGCGGGGGATCGTGTCGCACAGGTCCATCGTGATCGGCAGCAGCAAGAGCAGCGAGAGACCCGGCAGGTGCCGCGTGCTGACGGCAAGGTCGCTCGAGAGCAGGCCCGACAAGACGACGCAGACGGCCAAGCCGGCCGCGATGAGAGTCGGCGCCGCCCGGAAGGACTCCGGCCGCCGCCCCTCGAGCAGGAGGACGGCGACCCAGCAGAGCGCGAGAAGACCGAAGACGACGTACGCCGCGGAGATCTGCGACGTCAAGAGCGCGAAGAGGACGAGGAGCCCGAAAAGGACGCGATCCCTCAGCGCGCCTCCGACCCGGGCAGCGCCTCGTCGATCAGCATGACCGGGATGTCCGAGACGATCGGGTACACGAGGTCGGCCTCGCGGGAGTAGAGCCCCTGCGTCACGACCGGCTCTTCGTCGCGGAACTTCTCGCGGTACTTTTCCACGAGGGCCTTGCGCGTCGCTTCCTTCAAGTCGACGAGCTCGAGCGGGCCCCGGGTCTTCGGGCAGACCAGGATGGCGAGAAGCTCCGGATCGACAGCCATCTATGCCTCCGAGCGCGAAGTATAAAGGTTCGTCATAGTCTTCTTTACGTGCGGATCCTCCACATCGTCGCCTCCGAAAAATGGACCGGCGCGGCGGCGGTCGTCTCCGACTGGACGCAGGCTCTCGTGGACGCCGGCGTCGAAGCGCAGTTCGGCTTCGTGGCCGGCAGTCCTCTGGCGCGCCGCCTCCTGCCGATCGGCTGGGCGCGGCCGCTTCTCTCGCGCGCACACGGCCCTGTGGGAGCGCTGACCGACTCCCGGCGCCTTGCCGCGACGCTCGAGCGAGAGCGCTTCGACATCGTCCACGCCCACCGGTCGCACGATCACTACGTGGCTGCCTTCGCCTTGAGGGGCAAGCCGGCTCGCCTGGTGAGGACGTTTCACCACATCGGCCAGGCCCGCGCCGACCCCGTCACGCGCGCGCTCTTCCGCCGAACCGCGGCGTTCTCCTATGCCTGCCGTGCGAT
>Ga0137373_10002434_pt1 | contig 20434 bp, 17 predicted proteins | sample SagtaG_5_FD_104912 | JGI IMG/M metagenome (GOLD analysis project Ga0137373, IMG submission 104912) | Vadose zone soil microbial communities from Sagehorn Ranch, Mendocino, California, USA - Sage1_R_80_16 metaG | ecosystem: Environmental > Terrestrial > Soil > Vadose zone | place: USA... | reverse complement strand
CCCATTCATCGATCGCCTGAATCTCAAGACACTCGCCAGCGAACGTCTTTTCCGGAGTGACAGCAAATCATATGAAACGGTCGTCGCTCCTCTCGATGACAGCGCCGGCATGATTCTGACGCGGTACGAAACGCCCACCGACCCTCCGAATTATTACGTGCGCGATCTCGCCGCCAATTTGCGCCGGGCGGTGACTGACTTCAAAGATCCACAGCCGCAGCTTCGCGGCGTCACTCATCAATTCGTTACTTACCAGCGCAAGGACGGAGTGAAGTTATCAGCGACGCTTTATCTGCCGCCGGGCTACAAACCCGGGACCCGTTTGCCGATAGTGATTTGGGCTTACCCGCGGGAATTCGGCGATCCCGATTCAGCGAGCCAGATTACTGGTTCGCCAAACCGTTTCACCATCGTCAGCGGATATTCACATCTGTTTCTGCTGCTCTCCGGCTATGCGATCCTGGATAATCCCGCAATGCCAATCGTCGGCCCGGGCGAAACGGCGAATGATCATTACGTAGATCAACTCGTGGCCAGTGCTGAGGCGGCAATCGACAAAGTCGTCGAGATGGGTGTCGGCGATCGCGAGCGCATCGGCGTCGGTGGTCACAGTTATGGCGCTTTCATGACCGCAAACCTTCTGGCGCACTCGCGTTTGTTCCGCGCCGGGTTTGCCGAAAGCGGCGCCTATAATCGTTCACTCACCCCGTTCGGCTTTCAGAGTGAGCGCCGGACTTTTTGGGATGTCCCGGATCTGTACGCGAAGATGTCGCCGTTCTGGTACGCGAACAACGTCAAGGATCCGATCCTTTTGATGCATGGCGAAGCCGACGACAACTCAGGAACATTTCCGATTCAGTCGGAACGCTTCTATATGGCGCTTAAGGGTCAGGGCGCGACTGTGCGTTATGTAACTCTGCCGTTTGAAGCGCACGGTTACGCGGGGCGCGAAACCCTGCTGCACATTCTCGCGGAACGAATCAATTGGTTCGATAAGTATGTGAAAAATGCCCCGCCGCGAAACAGCGAGAAGATGGCTACCAATTGATTTCCAAAAGCACCCGCCTCGAGATCAGAGTGCGCATTTACCGGCCTTCCGCGATTGTGGCTGTCTCCGGTAACGGTGCGTGACCGGCCGCCTCCGGCCGATGCCGATTGCATTGCGCGAGATGATCAGCGTCGGCGGCAACTGCCGGCGCTTGAATTCATTCGCCGGCGATTCCACCCGGTTCAGGATGTCGTAAACCAATTCCACGTCGTGACCGGCGGCAATGATTTCTTCGGGCGATTCTTTCTGCTCAAAGTAGAGTTTGAGGATCGGATCGAGCTCATCGTAAGGCGGCAAAGATTGATCGTCGAACTGTCCCGGCGCCAGTTCCGCCGACGGCCGCTTGTCGATGATTGATTGCGGGATAATTTCACGTTCGCGGTTATATAGCCGCGCCAGCTCGTAGACTTCCGTTTTCAAAACATCACCGATCACCGCCAGCCCGCCGTTCGTGTCGCCGTAGAGCGTACAGTACCCGAGCGCCAGTTCTGATTTATTTCCGGTCGATAGCAGCAAACGATCTTCAGCATTAGAAATCGTCATGAGGATGTTGCCGCGCAGGCGCGATTGCAGGTTCTCTACTGCATGCGAATTACTTCCGGCCTTCGGCTCCGATAAGTCGAGCTCCTCCCGTAATAATTGAAAAGCTTCAGTGATCGGTTTTTCAATCACCGGCATTCCAAGTTGGCGTCCCAGGGCAAACGAATCTTCGATGCTGCCCCGTGACGAATATGGCGAAGGCATTGTCACCGCCGTTACGTTTGCCCCACCCAAGGCTTCGCACGCGAGTGTTGCAACCACTGCCGAGTCGATTCCTCCGGACAGGCCAACAACGGCTTTAGCAAAACCATTCTTGCCGGCATAATCGCGTATCCCCAGGACCAAAGCGCGGCGCACTGTTTCAATATCATCTCCCGGCAGGCAGCGCGTATCCGCTATGCCACAATCGAGATCGACCGTGCCAACGAATTCTTCGAACGGAGGGGCCTGCAAAATTATTTTGCCTTTGCTGTCGGCGATAATGCTCGAGCCGTCAAAAATTACTCCGTCATTTCCGCCGATGAGATTGACGAAGATGATTGGAACGCCGGCCGTCTTCGCCCGGTGCGAGACCATGTCACAACGCACTGCCAGCTTACCTTTATTGAAAGGTGAAGCATTGATGGAGACCAAAAGGTCGGCCCCCATCTCGATGAGTTCTTCCGCCGGATCATTTGCGTAGAGCCGTTGTTTCCAAAACGTCTTGTCATTCCAGAAGTCTTCGCAAATCGGAACTCCGAGTTTGCAATCACCCAAATTAAAGAGCCGCCGTTCAGACGCCGGCTGGAAATAACGGGGATCGTCAAACACGTCGTACTCTGGCAACAGGGTCTTGTCGGCGAAGCCGAGCAGAGTTTTGTTTTGGATTACGGCGGCCGAGTTATACAGCGCCCGCCCGGTGGCCTGATCGCTTGGGCGCACCGTCCCGACAACCGCGGTAAGGCCATCAGTCGCTTCGACAATTCTGTTAAGAGAGTCGAGAGAAGTACGAATGACGTCGCGGTCAAGAAACCAGTCGAGCGAGGTGTAGCCCTGGATGGTGACTTCGGGAAAGACGATCAGGTCCGATGATTCGTCTTTGGCTTGTTCAATGGCTTTGATGATGCGCGCGGTGTTGCCATCACAATTGCCATTCGTCGTATTGATCTGGCCGATGGTAACGCGCATCCATACAGATTCTAACACTTATCCGATAAGCATTTGATTGGGTGGGGATTGGCTCGTAAATTCGCGGGAACACCAGAAGTGGTGCCGGAGGAGAGACTCGAACTCTCATGAGGAGTGAACCTCGCCAGATTTTGAGTCTGGTGCGTATACCAATTTCGCCACTCCGGCATGCTCCAGGTGCACGTCATGATAAGAGTCCCAAGCCGCCGCGGTCAACCCATGATCAGCTCCAGTAAAAGAGAAATTGGGCCGAAAATGGCCGTTCGCCCACCCATGCAAAAAATGGTTTACCACGCTCAAATCATTGTTGTACAATCTTCGTGCCTTCAGCCGAAGGGCTGACCCCCCCGACCGCCGGGGAATTCTTCCTGTAGCTTACCAAGTCAAGTCTCCCAGCGGCCGAGACTGTGCTCAAATCCGGAGCGATCATAATGTCGAACCCTCAAACTGCTTCGCGCAAATTGCTGATTGTCGATGACGAGCCCGAAGTTCGCGCTGTTCTGCGTGACTTATTGAGCGACACCTACGAGTGCTCAGAAGCCTTGTCGGCGGAAGAAGCTCTGCAACGGTTGCGTGAAGATAATTATCAATTGGTGATCAGCGACATCACCATGGGCGGCATCAGTGGTTTGGACATGATTCCCCACGCCAGGCGAATCTCTCCGGACACTGTGATCGTGATGGTCAGCGGTATGCAGACGATCGAGAGCGCGATTGAAGCATTGCGACTGGGCGCGTTCGATTACCTGATGAAGCCGTTCGACCTGCGTCAGGCAGAAGCTGCCGTCGCGCGCGCGCTGGAGCATTACGAACTTGTTACCGCCAAGCAACGCTACGAGAATCATTTGGAAGAACTTGTTGAGCAGCGCACCATCGAGTTGGATAAAGCCCTGGGTTCTCTGGAAGGCGCCTATCGCTCGACTTTGCGGGCCTTGACGGCGGCCCTCGAAACGCGCGACGCGGAAACGCACGGGCACTCCGAGCGCGTAGTGACTTTCAGTTTGCGTTTGGGTCGCGAGTACGGTTTGAATGGGCCGCAAATGAATGCGCTGGAATTCGGCTCTCTCTTGCATGATATTGGAAAGATTGGTGTGCCGGATGCAATCTTGCGCAAACCCTCGCAGCTCACAGAGGATGAATGGACGAGGATGCGCGAGCATCCCTTGCACGGCCAGCAGATTCTTCGCGGCATAGAATTCCTGGAAGGCGCGGCGCGCGTCGTCGCCCAACATCACGAAAAATGGGACGGCTCAGGGTATCCGTTGGGATTAAAAGCCGAGGAGATCGATGTCTGCGCGCGAATCTTTTCGGTGGCGGACGCATTCGACGCGATCACCAGCGATCGTGTCTATCGCGAAGGACGCTCTTACGAAGCCGCCGTGGCTGAGCTGGATAAATGGGCTGGTAAGCAATTTGATCCCAGGGTTGTCGAAGCCTTTCATCGCGTACCGAAAGAGGATTGGGACGAATTACGAAAACGTTCCTTAATGCGCGAACCTCACCAGGACGTGTGGCAGGTAAGATCGTCGGAGGTCCAATCTCAATTGGCCGCGCGGATCAGCTAAAGTTTAGTTCTGGCTCCACCTTCCGGCTCGCGCCATTTTGACTCTAATCCCCAGCCTATTTTGAATTCGGAACTACGTAACCACGGCGACTCCTCAGATGCAGCCCAACGCGCCGTGATGCAACCTCGATATGGCGAAATTCGCCGGGTTCCGCTTCCGACAAAGGCCGAGTGGGCCGGTACGTCACCACATATTCAGCGCCGATTTCGCGCGCGACTTCTTCACCCTGCGCGATCATTTCCTCAGTCGACTTCGGCAGAAAAATCTTTCCACCGGTATCGTTAGCTAATGACGTCAGCCACTTCTCGCTCTTCCTTGTGTCCGCTTCATATGCCTTTCGTTGTTTTCGCATCGCCGGATCGAAAGTAATACCCACGCCATAGGACGGACTGCGGCTGGTGCCGGGCGGCAAGGTTGGATCATTGGCGACAGTTGGATCGGATGAAGCGGGGCGCGGTCCGGACACAACGCTCGTCGGCGATCGCTTATCACTCTTCTGACGAACGAACATTGTATAGCTGATGACGTGCACTGTGGCCCGGGCGGCCATCAACTCGTTGAGCGCATCTTCAACCTTGACGCTGCCGCCCGGTGTTTCCACGCCGTCAGTGATCAAAACAATATGGCGGTTCCCTTCCGGCTGATCTGCGAGCATTTTCGCCGCCAGGGCCATGGCTTCCGAAAGCCGAGAGCGCTTGCCGGCGAAAAGCTTCCAGTCCAGAGTGTGCTGAATCTCCGCCAGATCGTCCGTCCAATTCAGAATCAGTTCAGCGCGGTTTGCGGAGTCAATGATCGCGATGCGATCGCCCTCGGGCAAGCGTGAGACTAATTTCGCGGCCACATCGCGCGTCGTACTGGTCTTTTTTGATAGCGCGCCCAGGCCACTTACCTCTCCACCCGTATCGAGGATTAGTAACACGTTGGCGGGAACGTGACGCACGCTTCTAATCTGTTGAGCCGTGCCGTCTTCGATTACGAGGACATCATCGGTTTCAAGTGTGGGATCGTAATGACCATAGGCGTCCAGGGCGATGACCGGGAGCCGGACCTCTTCGGTAAAAACCGTGACGCGTTGCCGATCTTCAGGCTTTGGTTCCGATTTCGGAGCCGGTGAAGCCGCGGGCTTGGGTTTTGGCTTGTCCTGGGCGAACAGATTAAGCGGCGAGCAGAACGCGAACAGCAGAGCAAGGAGAAGAAACTTGCGGAGTAAGTTCGACGTGCGCAAATGATTTCTCACTATTGAGAGTTAGGAACGACATAACCTCGCCGGCTACGCAGGTGCAAACCCACCCGGCGCGAGGCAACTTCCACTTTGCGGTATTCCCCAGGTTTTGCCGAACTCAGCGGCCTCGTCGGACGATACGTAACTACATATTCCGATCCAATGTCGCGCGATACTTTTTCCGCTTCGGCCAGCAGTTCGTTACTGGTCGCCGGCAGCAGCGTCTGACCCCCACTCTCTTCCCCGATATCCTTCAGGACGGCCTCGCTTGCCAGGGTGGCGTTCTCATATTCTTTGCGACGCTGCCGGAGCGCTACGTCGGTATCGATCCTCGCAATTCGAAACCCGGGAGTGCGCGTGGTTCCGGGCGGCAGCGTGGGATCGCCGTTAGCCACCGGGTTGCTCGCGGGATTGGCGTCGCGCTGAACCCGATCACTTCCTCGGACTACTTTGCTTTGCTCTTTCAAGGCCAACCGGGCAAGCGCCGTGTAGCTGATAACGTGGACCGTAGTCTGAACTGAATTGAGTTGTTTGAAAGCTGCGGTCAAAGTCGTTCGACCACCGGGACTTTCCACGCCGTCTGTGATCAAGACAATGTGACGCGAACCCGGCGGGGTGTTCTGAAACTGACCTGCTGCGACGAACAGTGCGTCGGACAAGTGACTGCCTTTCCCGGAACTGAGTTTCGTCCTAATCGCATTAATGGCTGCGCTTTTTTCTCCGGTCCACGCCTGAATCAGCTGCGTCCGATCCGTAAACTGCATCACCGCTATGCGATCGCCGTCGGCAAGCCTGTTGACCACTCGCGCGGCAACCTCGCCCGTAGTATTTGTGTTCTTCAAGCCGAGTTCATTTCCTATATCGAGCAACAAAAGAACGAACGACGGCATGCGTCGAATACTGCGTATTTGTTGCGCGACCCCGTCCTCAAGGACCATCACGTCGTCCATTTCCAGGGCGGGATCGTAGTGTCCGTATTGATCGAGAGCCACCACTGGCAAGCGAACTTCCTCCGTAAAAACTCTCAAGCGTTCCTGTGTGTCGGTTTTGGGAGGGGAGGGAGAGGGTGTCTGCGCGTGGATGGACGCCGCCACGCCGATAGCCACAGCAACGAGAAAGATCGATCTAATGCGTCGGAACGACAAAGCAAACGTCCTGATTTGATTCTACCGGATCGCCGACTTTGATGCGCAATCACTGGTGCGCGCGTTGCCCATCAAGATGTGGCTTTTCGTGCTTGCGCCTGCACGGCAGTAATGGCGATCGCGTCAATTATGTCTTCTGCTTTGCAGCCGCGAGAGAGATCGTTTGCCGGGCGATCCAAGCCTTGCAGGATTGGTCCGATCGCGGCAGCTCCTGCCAGTCTTTCGGTTAATTTGTAAGCAATATTTCCGGATTGCAGGTCAGGGAAAATGAGCACATTCGCGCGGCCGGCGACCCTGGAACCGGGCGCTTTGGATTCGGCAATTACCGGCAATAGAGCCGCATCCGCTTGCAGTTCGCCGTCGATCTCGATTTGTGGCGCGCGTGCTTTAACCGTGCGCGTCGCCTCGACAACTTTGTCGATTAATCGATGTCGCGCACTGCCTTTCGTGGAGAATGAAAGCATGGCGACACGTGGTTCGGCGCTTAGCAGCGCGCGACAGGAATCAGCCGAAGCGATGGCGATCTCGGCCAGTTCGGCCGCGCTGGGTTCAATGACCACGCCGCAATCGGCGAAGATCATCGCCCCGTTGTGACCGACGGTCTGATCTCGCAAGGCCATCACAAAAAAACTCGAAACCAGTTTGAAGCCGCTGCGCACCCCGATGCAGTGCAGGGCAGCCCGCACAGTGTGCGACGTTGTGTTGGTCGCGCCGGCAACCGATCCATCCGCGCGGCCGGAGCGCACCATCAAGTCGCCGTAATAGAGAGGATCACGCAGCGCATTGCGCGCTTCATCGAGGGTCATGCCTTTAGCGCGTCGCGCTTCGTAAAGCAGGCTGACCATCTTGTCGAAGTCGTTTGCGCGGGTGTGATCAATCACTTCAACGCCGCCGAGATCACTTCCCGTTTGCTGCGCCACCGTGCGAATCTTGTCTTCGCTTCCCAGGATCGTAATGCGCGCCAGCCTGTGCCGGGCAGCCGCGCTGGCGGCGGCAACTGTGCGCGGATCCTCTCCTTCCGGAAGGACGATGTGTTGTTGACTTGACGAAGCGCGCTGGCGAATTTGATCGAGTATGGACATTCGGAAACGGCTCTGAACCAATCAGTGATGAAACCTTTTCTCGCCTGCGGAGTCTAACCGAGGCGGCGACGAGAGAACAAGTTGAAACTCTGAGCACGGATTGCGCGTTAGATGACCATCGTCGCTTGCCGCCGGGAATTCGTTGTGGTTGACTAGCCCGCAGGCCAAAGCTCAGGAGAATCAATAATGAACATCGCATCGCGAAAGCACCTCAAGACCCTGGCCCTCGTCTTATTGGCCGTCCTTGCGTTTCAAGTCTCGGTTCGCGCGCAGGACAAGGTCACAAAAATCGATCAGTTGGTTTCTCTCTACAACAAATATGGTCAGTTCAATGGCTCAGTGCTGGTCGCCGATAACGGCAAGGTCATTTATAAAAAAGGCTTCGGGCTGGCCAACATGGAATGGAATATCCCGAACCAGACTGATACGAAATTCAGACTCGGCTCGATCACCAAGCAGTTCACCGCGACATTGATTCTGCAATTGGTCGAGCAGGGCAAGATCAAACTAGACGGAAAGCTAACTGATTACCTGCCGGAATATCGCAAAGACACCGGCGACAAAGTGACCATCCATAATCTGCTGAGCCATACATCGGGCATTCCCAGTTACACCTCACTGCCTGGCTTTATGAGCAATGTCAGTCGCAACCCTTATCCAGTCGACGATTTCATTAAGAAATATGCCAGCGGGGATCTCGAGTTTGAACCCGGCACCAAATTCGTTTACGACAACTCCGGCTATTTTCTGCTCGGCGCCATCATCGAGAAAGTAACTGGTAAGCCGTACGAGCAGGTACTGCGGGAAAATATTTTCGATCCGCTGGGGATGAAGAACACTGGGTATGATCACTGGGGAACGATTTTAGAAAAACGCGCCACGGGTTATACCAGGACTCCCCGCGGTTATAGTAACGCGCCTTACCTCGACATGAGCATTCCTTATGCGGCGGGTTCACTTTATTCAACAGTCGAAGACTTGTATCTGTGGGACCAGGCTCTGTATGGACAAAAGATCCTTTCCGCTAAATCCAAAGAGCTGATGTTCAAACCAACTCTTGAGAACTACGGGTACGGCTTTGTGATGCGTAAGGTCGCGCTGCAGCCGAGCAAGTTCGAGGTTCCGGTGATCCAGCACAACGGTGGGATCAATGGTTTCAGTACCGTCATCGTGCGCATGGTGGCGGATAAACGGCTGATCGTCTTGCTCGACAATGCCGAACAGGGCGAGTATCTCGACCGGATCACTTCTGGACTTATGAGTATTTTGTACGATCAGCCTTATGAAACGCCGAAGCGATCCGTCGCTGAGCGATTAATCAAGACCGTCGTGGAAAAGGATGTGGCTTCTGCGATTAAGGAATACCGTGAGCTGAAAGCAGGACAGACGGCAAGCGAGTACGATTTTGCCGAATCGGAACTGAATCGGCTTGGCTATCAATTGCTGCAAATGAGAAAGGTGAAGGAGGCGATTGAAATCTTCAAACTAAACGTGGAAGTTTATCCGCAAGCGTCCAACACTTACGACAGTCTGGGCGAAGCTTACATGGTGCATGGCGATAAAGAGCTGGCCATAGCCAATTACAAAAAGTCTCTCGAACTGGATCCAAAGAACGCGAATGCGACGGCGAAGCTCACTTCTTTGACGACTGGGCACAAGGAAGTCACAGTCGATCCGAAGACTTACGATGCGTACGCTGGAGATTACGAATTAGCGCCCGGTTTCATCATTACCGTCACAAATGAGAATGGCAGATTGATCGCTCAACCTACCGGGCAAGGTAAGTTCGAACTGTTTCCCACCTCCGAGACTGAATTCTTTCTTAAAGTGGTGGACGCGCAGGTGACTTTCGTGAGAGATGCACAGGGTAAGGTGACGCAGTTGATTCTCAATCAGAACGGGAGAAAGACGCCGGGAAAGAAAATCCGCTAGAGTGAGAAGTCAGTACGGCCTGGGCTGGCAGGTGTAATAGGATGCCCAGGAAGTCAGTACCGCCTGCGTAAGCAGGCGGGATCAGGATGGCCCGATGATTCCACTGAACCAGAGTAGAAACGAGATCGCTGATTGGAAACGGGAGAAGTCGATGTCCCAGTCTTGCTGTATCCATCTGTTGTTGCTGTGTCTTTGTTTCTCATTAACAGGCTGCGGCAACAAAGGCCCCTTGGAAACGGCGAAGCCAGTTCCCTCGCCCGCGCAAATCTCATCGTCCGCGGAAGTCGTGCGCGTTTCGGCTCGACCCGTTGTGATTAGGCATGATGGTTCAGCGGGCTCGCAGAATGCCGAGGTCGTTCTTTCCATATCCTCGGGGTTTCACATAAACGCGAACCCGGCGACATTTCCTTATTTAATCGCGACTGAAGTGCTACCGGAAAAAGTTGACGGCATCACGGCCGGCAAACCAATTTATCCAGCCGCGGTCAATGAGAACTTTAAATTTGCGGAACAACCGCTCGCCGTTTATGAAGGCGAAGCTTTGATCAAGGTACCGCTGCGCGCAACAGCCGGAAGCGGCGAACGGTCATTACCAATCAAGCTGCGCGTGCAGGCTTGCGATGAAGAAAAATGTTATCCGCCCGCGACTGTTAATGTCTCGATCCCCGTAAACGTTAATTAAGTGCATGACAGTTGAACGGGCATTCATCATCCTTGCCGGTTTGCTCGTCATCGTCGCCGCGGTGTTCCTCTGGCGCGAAAATATTTCGGCAGCGTTCGTCGTCGGGACGCTGGGGGCGGTCGCCTGGTTTCTCAGCTATCGCTTTCACTTGCGTGCGAGCTTTCCCGTGACGGATGATGAAGACGAGTCAATCGACGATGACAATGATGAACTCAAAAATGAAGTTGAAAATGACCACACCGCGGCGTCTTAGAGCAGGCTTGATGATTTTGATGATCGTGTCGCTTTCTTGCGCAGTCAGGGCCAGGGCCGGCGCCTTGCCGCATTCCTTACCAGCTCCGTCTGATCAATCTGAAGTCCGCGCCGCCGTTCAGCGCATCTTCAATCAATTGAAAGCCGGCGAGTACGGCGGGCTCTATGATTCGCTGCCGTCGTCATCGCGGCCGCGCATCTCGCGTGAAAGGTTTGTCGCCGCCCTGCAGCGCAGCCGCGATCTTTATCATCTCGATCGGATCGAGATTGGCTCCGTCCGAGTTTCGGGCAACATTGCGATTGTCGATACGGTGATGTATGGCCGGATCTCAAAACCGATTGAGGGTGACGGCAAACTGGTCGTGCAACAGTACCTCATCAAAGAAAACGGCAGCTGGCGCGTGGCGACCGGGGATCGCACGACGACTGATCGCTTTCTAAAAAACAACCCGGCGTTTGCGCGCAACTTTCCAATCAAGCGGCCGCGGGCATTCCTGAAGCAGGATGGGAGCTGGTTGGAAATACCGCTCGGCGCCGCGCCCCGCGCAAAGCGGTAGCAGTAAGCAGTGAGCAGAAACCCGACCGTCAGGGAGGGTGCGGCAGCCAGAAAGCAGAAGGCAGTAAGCGGAAAGCAGTAAGAAGTAAGATGGTCAGCGACGGTGCCGCCGACCATCAGGCGCACCTCACTTAACTTGAAAGTAAATCATCGAAAGACAGTTGCGCCTCGTCGGGCAGCAGCGTATGCGCGTGCGCCCGCGGCACATCAAGCGCTTCGCGTACCGCGTCGAGATGAAACCGAATGATGCGCGGACTGAGACGCACGCAGGGAATGCGTCGCTTCTGGGCCAGCCGGCGCACTGTTGATTCGCTCACCTGAAGAATTTCGGCAAGCTGTCGCGCGGTAAGAAACTCTTCTCTGTCGGCCATGACTCCAGCCTCAGATCCTAAACTCGAGGATCGGCCAAACAATCTGATGACGATGTCGCTATCCTAGCGCAAAGCTGGTCGGCCCCCCAAAAACAGCCATGTTTTTTATTGGAGTGAGGGACGCAGATCTGAAACTGATTTGATCCGGGGGTGCCTACTGCCTTCTGCTTACTGCCTTTTGCCTACTGCTCACTGCTTACTGCCCTGTTCTGCTCCGGTCATCGGCTTGCCGCCGTTGTCAGTTTTCTTTAGGGTCCCCGTTTGGTCCATCCAAAATGAACGCTTGCCGGTGTGTCCGTACCGAATAGGCTCGGCGCCGGCGATGAAACTCTTCCCGTCTTTCGCGACCGTGATGTGAAAATGGTAACCATCGGCGTTCTCTCCGACTTCATGAGAAGTCAATCCGGCATTGATCAACGCCTTCAGATCGCCAAACGTGCCGTCATGTTGCTGGCTATAAGCTGCCTCGATGGCGATCACCCGCTTGAGAAACTCCTCTACATCGCTCTCATGAGACTCGATCATGGCATCGAGGAAATAGCGGCGACCGGCTTTTCTTACCTCAGCCTGGTTCTCGTCAGTGCCGATAATCCAGGAACCGCCGGAGCTGAATAGCGCCACCGGTTCTGAAACAGTTTGGGTCGCATCGACGTCATTAGGAATTTTTACAAAGACGTTCGCGATGTTCCCGTTGATCTGCTCGCCCGTGATTTCAACCTGCTCCGGAATCTTTGCGGCTCTTTCTTCAAAGTCCGGTCGCAAGTCTTCCATTTCCTCAGCCGTTAGTGTCTCAACTGCGGACTTATAAATCGTCAGCGTCCAGGCGTCTTTGAAACGGTGCTCGCGCATGGCTTTGTAAAATTCGCGCACGACGTCGGAAGGGCCGCGCTGGGTTTGTGCCGGAGCCGTCAGTGGGCATCCAAAGTTGAGAAGACATAGGAGAACCGTTACGAATACAAATAGGCGCACATGAATCTGAATATAGTGAACCATAAATTATTTGGAACTCATTGTTTCTAAGTCCGAGGCGCGCTAAATTCCAGCGCGCCTCAGGTTTCATTCTACAGATGAGCAAATTGGAGCGGCAAGCACTTATTGTTTAGGAACGTAAGTCCGCGGCTTCAACAGTAATTCTCGTCCGACGATGTAAAGCAACACCGTCAGAATAACGAAAGGAATAAGTCCGAGCCAATCGGCGTGGGGGCCTTCAAACAAAGGATTGTTGGCCTTCGCCCAGTTTTCGAACGAGGTTAACCGGTTCACAATTCCTTCCTTCAAATTCAAGAACGCGAAGACAACACCAGCAAGAGTAGCACCCGCAATGTAGCCCGACGCCAAAAGAACACCGGGACTCTTGTCTGTCTCTGCGGCCATTTCAGCTTCGGTCAATTTTTGGTGCTCGGGTTTCTTGCGTAAATACTTGTCGACCGCCCAGCGCACCGCACCGCCAACAAAAATCGGGGCTGATGTGGATATTGGTAAGTAAACACCGACAGCGAACGCCAAAGACGGGATCCCGCCCAGCTCGAGCACCACCGAGATCATCACTCCTAACAGCACAAGTCCCCAGGGCAGTTGACGGCTCAAAATGCCTTTGATGATATAAGACATCAGAGTCGCCTTTGGAGCTGTGAACCGGGGATTATAAATTCCATTAATTCCGGGATCAGCAAGATACATGGGCATGCCCTCATCCTTAGTGACGAGATAGCGGCCCGCCGGTCCGTAATCTGTCGTGGTCTTGTGGACGACGTTGTATTCGCGAGTGTCGGAACTTGCCTGTCCGCCCTGGAGTTTTTCTGTTTTCGGTTGGTTTCCACTCATTACGAACTCTTCTTTGTTGAAGTGAAAACTTGACGGGAAACTGAAATCCTTACTCGTCGCCACCGGTACATAGACCGTTCCCGATTGATTCATCGCCAGCAAAATTGGCCCGAGCGCCAACGCCGAAGTCAGAGCCCCAACCAGAATCGCAATCTGCTGGTAACTGGGAGTTGAGCCGACCAGAAAACCTGTCTTGAGATCTTGTGAAGTTGTACCGCCGTTGGATGCTGCGATACAAACGATGCCGCCAATCGAGAGCGCAGTCACGAAATATGGCGGGGCCGTCCAACCAATGATCAAAAAAACCAGGCACGTCAGCAGCAAAGTTGCCACCGTCATACCCGAGATGGGATTCGATGACGAACCAATTTCACCGGTCAACCGCGAGGAGACAGTTACGAATAAGAAACCAAAAGCCACGATCAGCAGCGCGCCCAGAATGTTGAAGCGCAGATTCAACTGCGGCGCGAGCATGATCGCGAGCATTAGAACGATGATACCGCCCAAAACAAACTTCATCGAAAGGTCCCGATCCGTGCGCGGCGCACCATTGCTGGCTGATCGGGTCGTGCGCAAGTCAGCGAGCCCGCCTTTCAATCCGCTCCAAATCACAGGCAGCGAACGAACCAGACTAATGATCCCACCCGCGGCTACTGCTCCAGCGCCTATGTAGAGGATGTAGCCTTTTTGGATCTGGGTTACAGTCATGTCCTTGATTAAGTGTGTAGTCTCTGGCGCGAGCGGTGTAGTCCAGCCGCTACCGAAATATTTGATCGCTGGAATCAGCACCAGATAGGAAAGTACACCGCCGCCAACCATGATCGAAGAAATCCGCGGGCCGATGATGTAACCAACGCCGAGCAACGCCGGGTTGTTCTCGATCGAGATCGAACCTGCTTCGAACGGCTTGCCGAAAACTTTGGTCGGATATTCTTTCCAGGTCTTCCAGATTTGCTCCAGTGCGTAATAGATAAATCCAATTCCGAAACCCGTAATGATCGTCTTCCCGCCTGTCGTCGCTTCATCCACGATCCCGGTTTTTTCGGCAGCTTCCATCGCCGCCGCGCGAGATTCGTCTGAGGCCCCCGCTTTCAGAACCTCGGCACAGGCCGTTCCTTCCGGATATTTCAAATAACCGTGCTGGGCGACGATGAGCGCGCGTCTGAGCGGGATCATCATCAGGATGCCGAGCAACCCTCCGAGCACCGCCACTAGCATCACGCGCGTGAATTCAAGATCAAATCCCAGAATCAGGATTGCGGGCATGGTGACACCCAGACCGAAAGCAATGGATTCGCCTGCCGATCCGGCGGTTTGCACAATATTGTTTTCAAGGATTGTGGCGTCGCGAAGCCCCAACTTTGAGAGGACGCGGAACAGCGTAATCGCGATGACTGCTACGGGAATCGATGCACTTACCGTCAGCCCAACTTTCAGCACGAGGTATAGTGAGGACGCACCGAAAATAATCCCGAGTACGGTTCCCATGATCAGGGGAATCGGTGTTAGCTCGCGTAGGTGGGCGCTGGCTGGTATATAAGGCCGAAATTTGGCCAGGAATGGGTTGTCGGGTTTGAATCCAATACGATCGGGAAATTCCTGCGCGGCTGCGGCTTCGTTAGCGCCAATGCTTTCAGTCGACATCAGTTCGACCTCCAACGAGTGTGACAAAACAGGGAGAGCGCGGGATAAGACATTTCGTACTTTACACGTGGCCGCTGGGCGAGGGCAAGAAGGCAGTAAGCAGTAGGCAGAAAGCGGTAAGCAGCAAGCAGTGAGCAGTTAGCGGTGAGCAGTGAAAGCAAAACGGGACTCGATTGAATCGAGCCCCGCATTCGTGTAAATGAACTTAGTCTACGTCAGAAAGGTACTGCCTACTGCCTTCTGCCTACTGCCTTCTGCCTACTGCCTTCTGCTTACTGCTTACTGCTTACTGCTTACGCCTGCCGCCGCGGCGCCGCCGGGCTTGGGAGCGTTGTAAAACTCGCGGGCCTTCACAACGAACTCCTTGTCGTCATATTGCCCGTCGCCATCGACATCGACCTTGACGACGAGTTTGTGCGTCTTTCCGTCAGGCTCCCCGGGATTGAATCCCAGGCTGTATTGGCTTCGCAGCATCCCGTTAATTGAACCGAGAACCTTCGGAAGTTCCCCTTCGAAGGTCACCGGATAAAATGCTCCGCCACTCTCGTCTGCGAAAGTCCTTAAAGTATTCGCGGCTTGTAAAAACGTCATGCGACCGGGGAATCCGGTGAGGCTGTCGGTCGGGCCCAGCTGATCTCCATATTTCTTGAAAAAGAGGTTGCCGGTACCGACGATGTAGACGGGAATGCCTGAGTTTTGCACAATCTTGCGCGCCTGCCCGTAGTTAATCTTGCTGAACGTGTCGATGCCCGACGATACCAGCAGCACCGCGCGCCGGCGCGTAGCCGGCACCGCCACCATGCCAGAGTACTCGGCTTTCGACTCTTTGCTGTCTTCCAGGACGACCGAATCGGCTCGGCCACCGACCAATGTCAACTTCAGGGCATCGAAAAGATTTGTTTCGGTGAAAGCCGGCTGATTCCGCAGAAGCAAACTTATGACCTGTTGAATGCGCCCGGGATCGCTTGTGAAATCGGTGAGTGGTGTTGGCCGCATATCGTAGGCAATCACGGAAACGTAATCCGAGGGTTTGATAAATTGCGACAGGAACATCGCCGTCGGGCGAATGACCTCATATTGCCCGGGCTCCATTCCATTGCTGGCATAGAGTCCGAAGGTTTCGCCCAACTTGCTGTATTCAACCACCAAAGAGATCGTAATAGGCGCCTCAGGCGTGGCGAAGTTCGTAATGTCCACCTTCACGCCGTCCTCGAAAATAGCGAAGTTGGCCCTTTTCAAATCAGTCATGATGCGCCCGGTCTTTTTGTGATACACGACGGCGTCCACGTTCACCAGGTTAGTAACGACCGTAACTTTCTCGCCTTCCTGTGGTTTGCTGACGATGTCCGGCGGCAAAGGCTCTTCTGATTTTTCACCGGTCTGCGGCTCGCCCGGTCGCTTGTTCTTTTTTTGATCAGACGAAGGGGGCTGGCGCCGCGACTGCCCCAGGGCCGAAACGTTACTCCCGAGATTGAGTGAGAGTGGCGAGACAATTGCGACCAGACACAGCACGCGCAGAATAATGCTTTTCATAATCATTCCTTTATCAAAGTGAGGACACCGAATTTGTTGTAAGCGAACTATAGGCTTCGCGGCTGAGCACGGTCAAGCCCATCAACTTTGGCGGTTTCTGTGATGCGAGGCGGGTGCTCGAAGTTTCCTGAGGTGTCAGAAGCCCGACCGTGAGAGAGGGTGCCGGATTGAGTCTGATCCAAAGTTTCCAGGCGAGACTCGCGATCGTCCACTTCGCCGATATGCACCCTCCCTAACGGTCGGGTTTCTGCCCTTACTGTCGGCTTCCGACACTTTCCTTCCTACCGCGGATTACTTCCGGCTTCCGCCTCGATCACCACGTCAAAGCTGCCTGAATTGTCGCTGAGATTCCCTTCATTCACGCCCAGAAACAATACTCCGTCGCGCTGAGCAACAAAATCTCGGTTCTTGCCGATAAAGATGAAATTATCATTATCATCGCCGATCACGGCAATCAATCCTCCGGTGGGTTGATTGCGCATCAGCTTGTCGCGATCCGGCACGTTGGGCAAACCGTCGGGCGCTGAGAAGCGGCCCGGGCCGAGGCTTACTCGTCCCGAAGCGTTGATCCGGAGCCGCTGGCCCCGCCGCACCACGAGCCCGGTGTTTGTCCAGCCGTTGCTCGTGTTGTCGGCGCGTACTTTCACGTTAATTTGAAAAAATTGTGGATTGGTGGAATTGCCGGATGCCGGCGGTCCCGCGGTCGGTGGAGGAACATAGGTCGGCTGCGTATTCGACGGCTGGTTCCGGGGCGGCGCGACTGGCTCGTTGTCACTTGCAGTCGCGGGCGCGCCTGCAGAGTCAAACTCAATAGAGTCGACGTCCTCCATATACACCGAGATGGTGCTTCGCCGGCCCCGCGAGCCATCGCCAACCATAATCGTAAATTGCTGGTCCTTGAAACCAACGACCTGGCCGTGAATCACGCTGCCATTCTTCAGGCGGATTGTGTCTGCCAGCGCAGCGACAGTCAGGCCAAGCGCCAGCGTTAGGATCAAGAGCGAGCGCAGGAAGAAGTTCTTCATAGCTACCTCCAGTGACGAAGCGAGAAATCCAATAGAGTTTCGAGCGAGCAGTAAAAGGAGAGCAATTCTGTCGATGATTGATGCTCTTTTACGGGGAAAGGTTGCGACTTGAAGAGACAATTGCGGCCCGCGAGAGAAGATCGTCCGCCACTTGCCCGACTAAACCACATCAGCTCTTCTTTGGCCTGTGCCAGAATGGCAGACCGCACTTTGTGGCCGGAGGGAAAAGCGCGGCAAAGGACCCGGCGCCGAAGGTGACCAGATAAAGCACGAACTTCAACCACACGGCCCCGCCCTGATCAAACCTCGTCATCAAACCTGCGCCTACGATTGCAAGGCTGATTGCCACGACCGATTTGTACGCGGAACGTTGAGAAATAATCATCGTTCTTTGCTCCGTGCCTGAAAGCGAAGTTTACCACACACCAGCAAGCCGGTCAGCAGCTTAAGCTTCAGGAGAAACTCGCCGGGGCTCGAAGGTCCTCCAGTTGCATCCATTGTTTATTGACACCAAAGATCGATCCGTGTAGAAAGTATCGCGTTTCGAGTTCTCTAACTACACAAAGCTCGTTGTTTATTTCTCAGGAGGATAAGCATGAAGAGATATCTGCCTTTCGCTGCTCTGCTGGTGCTGGCGTGCGCCTCGATCTCGTTTGCCCAGGAACCTACGCCGTCCCCATCGCCAAAACCAAAACCGCGGATGAGTAAAGCTCAGACGCTCAAGAAACTCTCAGCCAACGAAACAAAACTTTGGGACGCCTGGAAGAACAAGGACGCCAAGCCATTTCAGGCGTGGCTAGCTGCGGATAGTGTTTTGGTTGGCGAACAAGGCGTAGCCGCAAAAGGTGACATTACGAAAATGATGGCCTCGATGCCTTGCGACATCAAATCGTATTCACTCAGCGATTGGAAACTCACGATGATTGACCCGAATGCCGCCTTGATCACTTACAAGGGCACCATCGAGGGAACGTGCGCGGGTCAGGCGGTTCCCGCAGTGTGGGCTTCTTCGGTTTGGGTAAATCGAGGCGGCAAGTGGATGGCGTTCTCGCATCAGGAGACGCCGGTAAAACCCTAGCTTACCAAAACCGCTCGGGGTAGCGAGCGTGGCAGAAAGGGTGCACATCCGCGAAGCGCTAGCGAACGAGTGGAATGGAAGTTCTCCAGGGCGGACTGCGTGTCCGCCCTTTTGTTTCAGGAGGCTCAATTCACGGTGTCGGCAACTTCTGTGAGTGACGTGACGTGGATCGTGTCACCTTCGAGCGTGCCCTCCACTTTGACCTGCAGACCTTTCTTGGTCGTGGTGCTCTTTAAGACTTCGGCGGCCGTGCCGTTTCCTTTTTCATCAAGTTTATAAAGTTTGTGGTCGGCATAAACCGAATAGCCGCTCTGGGCGCAGCTTTCCATCATCGCGCAGCTGGTAGGATGGTTTTTGGCTTTTGCGTCCAAATCCTTTGCCGACTCGGCGCAGGCGTTGTCGATCAAATTACCGGTGATGGTCACTGTCTTCTGGGCTTGAGCGAACAAGACGCCGGCCATTAAGACTAAAAGCGTGAAAGTGAAAATTTTGCGAATCATGAGTCCGTCCTCCTTCTTTCATTCCGCTGACTCAGGGCGCAAATAGTATCACTCCAAACATTGATTCAACAATTAAGCGTGTTGGAAGCCGCACCCTTGTTGCAGAAACCCGACCGTTAGGGAGGGTGCAATCGGATGATTACGATGTTTCCTTTCGATAAGACTCAATCCAGCACCCGCCCTTACGGTCGGGTTTCTGCCTTCTGCTCGCTGCTTACTGCTTACTGCTTTCTCGGCACCCTCCCTTACGGTCGGGTTTCTGCCGTCTGCTCACGGCTCACGGCTTACTGTTCAGGCCGCAGATGCGGAAATAGAATCACGTCGCGGATCGAATGTTTGTTCGCGAGCAGCATCACCAGACGATCGATGCCGACGCCGATGCCCGCCGCCGGCGGCATACCGTAAGACAGCGCGCGAATGTAATCTTCATCCATGACCATCGCCTCTTCATCACCTCGCTCGCGCTGCACAACCTGGTCCTTGAAGCGCTGAAATTGTTCTTCTGGATCGTTCAGCTCAGAAAAGCCGTTGGCGGATTCCAGTGCCCCGACAAAGTATTCGAAGCGCTCAGCGACGGTATGATCAGAAGGTGAAGCTTTAGATAAAGGCGATACGGCCTTCGGAAAATCAGTAATAAAGGCCGGCTGAATCAAGTGTGGCTCAGCAAACTCTTCAAACAACTCGATAACCCGTACGGGCGCTTCGGCTTCGTCCGGCGGATGTCCTCGATAGCGAGCTATTGCCTCTTTCATCGTCAGCCGCTGAAACCGCTGCGAGAAATCAATCTCATGTTCGCCGTAACGCACGTGCGTGTGACCAGTGGCTGTATAAACGACTGAACGCAGCAGCTCTTCGCAAAAATCCATCATCTGGTTCACATCTGCATATGCCCAGTAGAACTCGAGCATCGTGAACTCAGGATTGTGCTTGGTGGAAATCCCCTCGTTGCGAAAGTTGCGATTCAGCTCGTAAACCTTTTCAAAGCCGCCCACGACCAGCCGCTTCAAATAAAGTTCGGGCGCAATCCGCGCATAGAGATCGATGTCGAGCGCGTTGTGATGCGTCTTGAACGGACGCGCGGCGGCGCCGGTGGCCAGCGGCGTCAGCATCGGCGTCTCGACTTCAATGTAACCGTGCTCATCAAGGAAGCGGCGAATCTCGCGCACGACCTTCGATCGCAGCTCGAATACTTCACGCGGTGTCAGATCCTCGTTGTCGCGCTCAAGTTTCAAACTGCCGGCAATCAGATCTGCATAACGTTGGCGCTG
>Ga0137373_10002425_pt1 | contig 20457 bp, 17 predicted proteins | sample SagtaG_5_FD_104912 | JGI IMG/M metagenome (GOLD analysis project Ga0137373, IMG submission 104912) | Vadose zone soil microbial communities from Sagehorn Ranch, Mendocino, California, USA - Sage1_R_80_16 metaG | ecosystem: Environmental > Terrestrial > Soil > Vadose zone | place: USA... | reverse complement strand
TCGGTCATGAGCTTAACGAAAACGACTTTCTTAAACGCAGAGAGCGCTGAGGCATTCGCAAAGGTACGCAAAGGAAGGCCTTTCTCTGCGTTCCTTTGCGAAAAACTCTGCGTCCTCTGCGTTGAAATGCTCTTAGACGATCACATCCTTAGTTTTGACACACTCTCGGTAGCGACCGGGTCAAATGAGACAACGTTGTATGGGTAAGCAAAACCACAACAAACAAACCCTCATGCGCAAGCAATACGAAAAGGAATTACACCGGCTGCAGGTGGAACTGTGTCATCTCCAGGAGTGGGTCAAAGCGAACGGCTTGCGGGTGGTCGTCGTCTTCGAAGGCCGCGATGGCGCAGGCAAAGGCGGCACCATCAAAGCGATCACTGAGCGAGTGAGCCCTCGCGTGTTCCGCGTCGCGGCATTGCCGGCACCGTCCGACCGTGAGAAGTCGCAGCTCTACATTCAACGCTACATGGACCATTTTCCGGCCGCCGGCGAGATCGTGATTTTTCGTGCCGGAGCAGTTCTGACTTATGTCGCGACTCTGTGGTTCTCTGTGTGAGCTCTGTGAATCAAAGGTCCAACTTCTTGTTTTTCTAGCAAGATTCTTGAGCCTCCTGAATCCCGTAGGGATGCGATGTTTATAGACAACCAGCAGTCAAAGATGCTCTATAGCTCCTTTAGGAGCGTAATGTAGATCACGAGGCCCTTGGTTCTTCGAACATTTTGCTCCTAAAGGAGCTGACTGGCATTTGATTCCGGTTATCTATAAACATTCGGCTCCTCCGGAGCTGCAAAGCAACGCGTTTGTATTTTGGTTGCGGCTCTGCCGCGCTGTGCTTCTGTGGTGAATGATTTTCCAGGCAGCTTCAACCACAGAGACACGGAAGCCACAGAGTTTACAAAGAGGGAGTCTTCCATTCCTTAGTTAGTCGCTGCCTTCGCCTCGCTTCCAGCACTTTCGAGTCGAGCCTGGGAAGAGATCAAATCTGAATTTATGAAGTCCCGCTACAGCCCGGTCTACGGTTAAGCTTCATCAATTAGCCCAAACACCATCTGTTGCGCGCCAAACCCGCGGACCGTGAATTCTCCGAGAGGCATCAGTTGAAATTCCGATTGCTCCGCAAAGGCGCTCGAAGTAACGATGGTGCGTCCAGTTTGGCCGGCGATTTTCTCAAGCCGGGCCGCCAGGTTTACTGCCGGACCAATACAGGTGAAATCAAGTCGATTCCCGCCGCCAATGTTGCCATAAAGAACCGTGCCCAGATGGAGCGCCAGGCCGAAGCGAATTTCTTTCACGTTCGTAATACCTTTTAAGTCGATTGCGGCAAGTTTGTCCCTTGCTTCCAGCGCAGCCGCCAGCGCGTCGGCGCAAACGGTTTGCGCTTCACCGTCTTTGTCTATGGGAAACATTGCCAGTAGCCCATCCCCCATAAACTTGAGCACTTCGCCACCGCGGTTCAGGATCCCAGGCACTTGGCAGTCAAAGTAGCGATTTAGAATATCGATCATAACCTGCGGCGCAATTCGATCCGACAACTCGGTGAAGCCACGCATGTCCGAGAGCCAGATCGCGGCCTTAATCGCTTCCGTGTGGCCACGCCTGATTTGTCCCGCGAGAATGCGTTCGCCAGCGCGGTTGCCCACGTAAGTGTCGAGAAGATTACCGGCTGTGCGGCGCAGGGCACGAACTTCCGCCACCCGAGCCAAAGGCTCAACGATAGCTTCAAGGCCGGCCAGTTGAGCTTCGTTAAATCCCTGGGGTTCACGAGTCGCCCAGATCGCCGCGTGAATATCACTATCAGTAAAAACCAACGGCGAAGCCCAGAAATCAGTCGCGCCCTGCTCACGTAGTTCCTGCAACAAGGGAAAGTCCACCGGGCATTCGGCGCGGAATAACTGACGTCGAATCGGAAGTCCATCGGTGCATACGCGACCGATGAGGCTTTCACGAATGTCAACCTGGTTCGGAAGAACAAACGGTGCGGTTGAAACAGCGACACCGTGGTCCGCTTGCCAACGGAAGCGACGCCCGATAACGTCGGGATGCAGGGTGCGCACAAACACTTCGACGCGCCATAGCGGAACACCACAGGCACGAAGACGATGGCACAATTCCAGAAGCACATCCTCGGCGGCCGGAGCTGATCGGGCGCCAGCGATGAGCCAGTCAGTCACCGATGTGGTGTCGATTGTGATCACGTTTTGAGATTGTCACAGTTAAACGGCGCGCCGATAAGCTAAACGGGTTGAATCATACCACTAGTTGGGAGGCCATCCCCGATTCAGGTTTGACGCAATCAGATTTCGCATCTCGTCAGCTCCTCAAGCAGAAAGATCACCGTGCGATAATCCTCACCCGTAGCAGATTCCTGCCGACCTCGCAGGTGCGATTGCTCGACAGGTAATTATCAAAGTGGCGGCCCCTTCAACTCCTCGACCTCTTTCCGAAGTGGCGGACTGTGTTAGTTCGGGATGCAGAAAGCCTCGGTCGCCGGCGCAGGCGCAGCACGTTGAATGAATCGGGGTAGCGGCAATTTCCGAAAGTGCAGCGCCCTTGGGTTAGGCTAATCATCTTAGCTGCGATGTGGCACTCATATCATGATTAGCTCTTGCACAATGTGCCGCCACAATCTCATAATTACCGCATGACTGAGAAAGAGATCGTACTGGAAACCATTCGAGCGTTGCCGGACAACTGCTCGTTGGACGAGATTGCCGAGCGCATTGAGTTTATGGCTGCGGTGCAAAAGGGTCTCGATCAACTCGACAGGGGCGAAGGTATTCCTCACGACGAAATCAAAAAGCAGTTAGCCTCATGACTTACAAGCTGATCTGGTCTCCCGCGGCTCTCACATGTGCTCATGCAAATGAACCGGGCGATTACGGTGGCAACGATTTTGGGCCCAATCCCTACGAACTCCTGTTAGCCGCCTTGGGCGCTTGCACGAGCATCCGTTTCGCATGTATGTTGAGCGGAAACAGTGGCCGGCGGCTGGTTCTGGGAAGACAAATTGAGTTCGGCGCAATGTCCGCATGTTCCTCTAACGGAGGTTGGCGGGGGTCAGGATGGCGCTGCCATCATCAGCTCTTCGGGAGTTTCAGGAGTTCCGTCATTGATAAATGCAAAAAGGTTCGGCAGGGAATGAGCGAACAGAGTGTTGACAAACGCGAGCTGACCATGTCGGTGTTGATGACGCCGGACACGGCCAACTTCTCCGGCAATGTACACGGCGGCGTGCTGCTTAAGCTGCTGGACGAGGTGGCCTACGCCTGTGCCAGCCGTTACGCCGGCTGCTATGTGGTAACACTGTCGGTGGATCAGGTGCTGTTGAAGCAGCCCATCCACGTCGGCGAGATGGTCACTTTCTACGCCAGCGTCAACCATGTTGGCCGCACTTCGATGGAGGTGGGCATCAAGGTGGTGGCGGAAAACATCCTGGAACGCACCGTGCGCAACACCACCACGTGCTACTTCACCATGGTGGCCTATGACAAAGGCAAGTCCGTGCCGGTGCCGCCGCTGACGCTGGACACCGAAATTCAAAAAAAGCGTTTCCACGAAGCCGAGATACGCAAGCAGATGCGGCTGGAAGCGGCGCGCGAGATGCAAGAAGCCTGAGCCGCGGACCATGCTACAGCCGGAACAAACCCCTTTTGTTCCAAGCGAGGTGAACAGATGACCAAAGATGAAGCCTGCCAGGTGATCCAAGGTGATTCCGAATGCCGAGACGGTCACTATCGCCCCAAAAGGGATTTACGAAATCAGAGTGAAGAGGCAAAGCTTCATGCCGCCGCCTTGGACAGTGTCGAGGACGCACTCTCTCGAGAGTCACAGAATCCTGTAGAGCTCACTGGGACCAGGATTGGCAGAGCTTATCAAGAGGCCGCGGGCATTCCGGCGATGTTGAATACCGCACGTTATGGATTTCGCGAAATGGGGCCTATTCGGACTGCGCGCACACTGATCAACATTAATCACGAAAAGGGATTCGATTGCCAGAGCTGCGCCTGGCCGAGTCCGGACAAGAAGAGGAAAGTCTTCGAGTTTTGTGAAAACGGAGCAAAGGCCGTCGCGGACGAACTCACGCACAAGCGAATTGGACGCGATTTCTTTCGGGAACACTCGATTTCGGACCTGGCGGCTCGTTCCGACTACTGGTTGAATCAACAGGGTCGTCTTACCGAACCCATGGTGAAGCATCAGGGCGCGACGCACTACGAGCCAATCACCTGGAATGCCGCTATAGATCTTCTCGCCTCGGAATTACGTGATCTTGCTTCGCCCGACGAAGCCGCCTTCTACACCTCGGGCAAAACGGCTAATGAACCCGCCTTCCTGCTTCAGCTCTTTGCACGTCAATTCGGCACCAACAATTTGCCCGACTGCTCGAATATGTGCCATGAATCATCGGGAGTCGCGATGGTAGAAGCTCTTGGCGTTGGCAAGGGCACTGTTACTCTAGAGGACTTCGAGCGCACCGACCTCATTCTGATCTTCGGCAACAATCCCGGTACCAACCATCCCCGAATGTTGACATCTCTGGAAGAAGCGAAGCGGCATGGCGCAAGGATCATCGCAGTCAACCCCTTGCCTGAAACCGGCATGATGCGCGTTGTGAATCCCAATCCGCAGGATTATCCGAATCTGTTGACGTTCCCATTCAAAGTGCTTGGACACGGTGCGGCCCTGGCGGACCTCTATCTCCCAGTGCGGATCAATGGTGATGTCGCTCTGATCAAGGCTCTCCTCAAGTACATGCTCGAAGAGGAGGAGAAAGGACGTCCGTCAGGAATCGACCGTACGTTTATCTCTAAATACACAGAAGGGTTTGAGACTCTCCGCAACGATGTACTAGAAGCAGACTGGAACACATTGTTGAACGCGACTGGCTTATCGATGGAGCACATCCGTGCCGCTGCGACAATGTGCATCCAGTCGAAGGCCACGATATGCTGCTGGGCCACTGGAGTCACACAACAGCCTAACGGTGTGGACAACGTCTGGATGCTTCTGAACCTCCTTCTTGTTGGTGGGCATATCAGCCGTCCCGGCGCAGGCACATGCTGTGTCAGGGGCCACTCAAATGTGCAGGGCGACCGGACCATGGGTGTCTGGGAACGCCCGCCTAAGCCGTTCCTTGAGGCGATCGGTAAAGCTTTCTCATTTATCCCACCCGACAAGTGGGGGCTGGATACAGTTGAGACACTTCACGCCATGTACGATGGCGACCTGAAGGTTTTTCTTGCTATCAGCGGTAATTTTGTATCGAATACTCCGGATTCCACCTACACCGCCCATGCCATTGCTCGCTGTCGCCTTACTGCACACATCTCTACGAAGCTTAATCGCTCTCATCTGATCACCGGAGAGCGAGCCCTGATTCTTCCGACCCTCGGACGATCGGAACTCGATGTGCAACTCTCTGGAGCGCAGTTTGTGACCACCGAAGATTCAATGGGAATCATTAATATTTCACGTGGAGACGAGAAGCCGGCATCGCCACATCTGTTGAGCGACGTAGCCATCATCTGCCGTCTGGCCGAAGCCACGCTCCGCGGTCGCACGACCGTTGACTGGTCTGGGATGGCCGAAGACTATGACCACATCAGGGACGCAATTGAGCAAGTGATCCCAGGTTTCCGTGACTTCAATAGAAGAATCAAACTAGAGAGGCATTTCTACCTTCCCAATGCGGCCCGTGATCTGATCTTCAAGACCAGTTCCGGAAAAGCCAAACTGCATGTTTGCCCTGTTCCGCAAGAGAAGCTTGCGCCCGGTCAGTTTCTTTTGACGACGATTCGAACTCACGATCAATTCAACTCAACCATTTACGGACTCAATGATCGGTACCGCGGCGTTTATGGAGGACGGCGTGTCGTTTTCTTACACCCTGCTGAGATCGAAAATGCTGGATTGAGAGCTGGAGACTTGGTCGACATCCACAGTCATTTCGAAGGCGAAGTTCGCAAAGCGCAGGACTTCATCATCGTTCCGTACACGATTCCCTTGAAGTGTGCGGCAGCCTACTATCCGGAGACGAATGTCTTGGTGCCGATACGGAGCGTCGCCGCAATGAGCAATCAACCCGCTTACAAATGTATCGTCGTGACTCTGCATAAGAACGACCGTGTTGCTCACGGCGTCGACATCTCCTCGACTGGTGTTTCCGCAAATCTAGCTAGGCCAGTTCCCGGCCCACATTGATCCGCGCATTTGTGATACTGATCAAAGACACACGGTGGAGTGGCTTGAAAGGTGGGATTTCACCAGTCACTACGGCCGTGTCAGGAAGATCGGCAGGCCGATCTTCTGGTCGTACTTCGGGCGATAGCGCTCGGTGTTGTACATCGACGCGATATCCACCCTGCGTGGGCCCAGTTTCGGATCTGGAATCGGCGCCATTGCGTAGCGCCCTTCGTTGATCGCAGCCATCAATCCGGACTTGCCATCTTCCACGGCCTCCATAGCCATGCCGGCGAAAGTGAATGCCACCATGCGATCGACGAAGTCTGGGCTGCCTGAGCGCAAGTCATAAGTCAGATCGCTGACGACGGTCTCTTCGCCGCTCGCCCGCTTGATCTCATCGCTCAGGTCTTCGGCGACGCTCATTTTTTTGCGATGGCCGAACGCGTCGGCTTCGCCGTATTCCTTTACGGTGTGGCCCTGCCACTCCGCACCCTCGGAGAGGATGACGAGCGAGTATCTGCTCGGGTTGTTGCGCTTGTCCTGGATGAGCAAGTCAATCAGGTGCTTGAGATCGACCTTGTACTCCGGAATGCAGCAGCGCACGCCGGTCACGTACGCCGTGTAGAGCGCTGTGTAGCCGGCATCGCGGCCAAACACGCGGAAAATGCCAACACGCTCGTGCGAGCCGACTGTGGTACGCTGGCGCTCGATAGCGTCCATGGCGCGCGTAATCGCCGTCGAGAAACCGATGCAGTATTCAGTGTTGCGGACGTCGTTGTCCATCGTTTTCGGCACCGCAATCACCTTCATCCCCTTGCGATCAAGTTCCCATGCATAGCTCAGGGTATCGTCGCCGCCAATCGCAATCAGGTAGTCGAGACCCAGCATCTCGATGTTCTTCAGCACCGCCGGCGTCACATCGAGGACGGTGCTGGTGATGCCCTTGTTGGTCGATTCTTTGGTTTCGAACTTCTGCCCCTCCAGAACCGGGGGCAACTTCTTCATCTTGCCGGGATTTGTACGCGAGCTGTGCAAGAATGTTCCACCCGTGCGATCGATAGTGCGCGTGTTTTCGCGGTTCAGGGGCAGGATGTACTGTGCCTTACTGGCCGGATCATTCAGATCGAGGTCTGTCAATCCTTCCCAGCCCCTGCGGATACCTATCACTTCGCATCCGAGTTCTGCCCCGCGGTAGACCACCGATTTGATCACGGAGTTCAGTCCGGGGACATCGCCGCCTCCAGTGAGTATGCCTGTGCGCTTGTTTGCCATGTATGACTCCTAATTAAGTTCGGTGACAATTTTGATCACTGGTTCAGCTCGGAAAAAAGTAAGTGTCCAGTTTGCTTTCCCGACGGCTTGGTTTTCTCGATTACATTTTGAGATTCAGTTGTATCCCTCGCAACTTTTTGATCGAGAGAACGACTTTCATTGTAGCTCTCAGTCTCAGAAGGAAACCTCGCATTCTTCACATCGCTGTCGTAGGCGTTGAGCGCATTCCGAATGATTTCGGAAGTGTTCGCATACGTTCTCAAGAATTTCGGCCTGAAATCTGGATTGAGTCCGATCATATCCTGATAGACGAGAACCTGTCCGCTAACCTGTGCACCCGCACCGATGCCGATAGTGGGAATGCTAAGACTATCTGTCACCTCCCGCGCGACTTCCGTTGGTATACACTCCAGTACTAACGCGAAGCATCCGACCTTCTCTAGCTCGCGGGCTTGGCAACTCAGAATATTAACCGCTGCGTTAGTCCGCGCCTGAACCTTCATGCCGCCGAGCATGTGCACCGATTGTGGCGTCAGGCCGAGGTGACCCATTACCGGAACTCCCGAATCTACAATGTGACGAATAATTTCCGCATGACCGCGTACGCCCTCAAGTTTGACGGCATGGGCTCCCGAAGTCATTAACTCCTGCACGCAATCCATCGCTTCCTTCAGTCCTTTGCGATAGGAAAGAAAAGGCAGGTCGGCGACAATGAACTTATTGGAAGCCCCCTTCACCACAGCTGCGGTGTGCAGCGCCATCATCTCGGTTGTAGCCGAAAGCGTGTTGGCGTGCCCGTGCATCGTCATCGCCAGGCTATCACCCACCAGGATGCAGTCAATGTTCGACTCAGCTACCACACGCGCGCTCGAGTAGTCGTAGCAAGTGACCATCGAGATCTTGCGACCCTCGTCCTTCATCTTTTGAAAATCAAGTACGTTCATTCGTAAATCACTCCATTTTCATCTGCTCAGCTGAACTCTGTTTGCGCCACACATGAAAGCAATGCTAGAGAGGACGCATAAGGGCGTCTTTCCTCAGGTTGCGAAAAGTTTTTGGATTTTGCTTACTTTAGTATCAGCAGTGGTCCCGAGCCGATTTATTTCATCTGCTCCTTAAGATCCATCTTCAGTTCTGGGGCTCACTTTTGACGGGCCCCTAAGCTATGTAAGATTTCGGCCAATTCCCGTTTCATCAGCGAGACTTGCGCGCGAATATCCAGCAGCATAGACACATGATCATCCAATTCACTGATACTTAACTTACGCGATTGAGAAATGTTACCGCTCGAAGCATCAACATGGCGTTCGCTTTTCAATGAGCCGTCTCGTTCGAGTTTGCTTTCGCTGCGCCACTTCGCGATCAGTTGTTCCCTGCGCGTACCCTTCGTTTGCTGGGAAGGCGGGCCAGAGTTTAGATACGACCAGACTTCTTCGGGATAAGCACTTGGAATTGCCTCCGACGAACCTGGCTGTCGGCCAAAGAATCTTGCGAGCATTCGCGGCGAGTCGCCGAGTGTGCGCCGCCCGCCCTGCTGACGAATACCGACGACCGACAGCACGACCGATGTTGCCCCGCCGCCCAAGCCAATGCCATTGCCGAGATTCGCGGTTTTCGAGCTGAACTGAAGCGCCGTGTTGACCACGCCGAGCGCTCCCCCCGTAACTAGCGAGGCCACGTTGATGATGTTCTGCGCCTTGTCGCGCCGCTTCTGAAGATCTGAGCGGATGGCTCGAATCTGTTCAATCTCCGAATCGATGATTGCGTTTACGCTGTCGACATCAAGTGAGGGGGCCAAGACCTTTTCTGTAATGTTCTGTCGCACAATGAGTGTTTCGAGGCTCATCGGTGATTCAGCGGTACGCCCACCCTTGAGTTTTTCCATTTCAAGTGTGACCGCGATCTCATCAGCAACCTGCGCCGCTTCCGGAGACAGCCGAAGCGTTTGGTCAACGGGCTCTTTAGATTCCTGTCCGATACCAACCGTCTGAGCCTGCACTCTTAACGGCAGGACTGACGCCATTACGAGGAAAGCGATCTGACAAAGGGATATTAATCGCGACATCATTTCAACTCCTCAGGTAACCAACCCAATTCATTTGCGTGCTCCTCTGATGCGCATTTCACAGATCTAGAACTGCCGCTGCTGACTGTCACGTTTCGACGCCGCAAAATCAAGTTAGTTCGAGCAACGAATCGAAATACCGCAGCCGGTTCCATCGCTAAGTTAAGCGCTTGAAAGAGAAGGAGAACGGCTAGCAAACTCGGTCGAAGTCTTAAGTGCAGAGGGAAGATGAATGTATCTATAGAGTCAGGTGTTTTGCGTGTAAAAGCCCGCGTATCAACCGTTCCCACCGAGTCGGCGCGGTTGGAAAGACGGCTTCTGCCTTCGCTCAGCACAATCGCGGGCTTGGTTGATGTCATAGGTCTTTTGAGCCTTGGCCTATTCACCGCCCACGTTACTGGTAACCTCGTAACGACAGCCGTGGTACTGGTGCGCGGCGGATCCCCCAGCGCGGCACAGGCCCTCGCTGTTCCTGTCTTTGCCGCGGAGGTCGCCATCATTTGGCTGATCGCCAAAGCGTTAGGGAGGCGTGGTCCGGCTCTGGCCCAAACGCTTCTCCTGATTCAATTTCTGCTACTCATGTGCGTTTTGGTTTTGAGCGTGATTTTTGATCCGGCCGCCAATCCGCACGGCTCGTTGGCGGTCCTCGTCGCGATGATCGCCGTCGCGGCTATGGCGTGCCAGTTTGTTCTCGTGCGGCTGGCCCTGCCCGGCGCGCCTTCGACAGCCATGATGACGGGTAACTTGACTAATGCAGTGTTGTGGCTGCTGGACACGCTGTCGCCAGGCCAGCCTCTGACGGAAGGAGCCGAAGAGCGGCTTAGAAAAACTTTGAAGGTCGTCGTCGGATTCCTGATCGGGTGTATTGTTGGCGCGGTGGCGGTCTCGTTCCTGAAAGCTTGGGCCTGGTTACTTCCGGTCCTGCTCGCTGCGGTGATCGTGCCATGGTCAGAACTGCTTAATTCCGCCAGAGCTCGCCTGGTTCATTAGCGTCGAGCGACAAGAAGAATATTCCTCATCTCCGCACTCTCGCCAAGACGAAAGATGATGAGAGCCAGCTGAATGATGCAGGCGCGTGAAGTCGTTGCCAGAGTAGAGTCAAGTTCTGGCACGCCAACTTTACGGAGGGCGGCCACGAATCCGCCGAAGACGGCACGTTCAGCCAACGAGAGCTTCGACCGGGCCCTGCCGAATTAGGTTTCCTGAAAAAGCCGAAGCGTCACGTTTCGACGACGACAAAAGCAAGACATTTCGAGCAGGCATTCGAAATACGGCACGCCCCTTCATCGCTATCCTTGACGTGCTTGAAGAAAGCGATTTTAGAAGAAAGCAATGAAACGCATAAGGAGATCTTAAATATGAGCTTACCTCTTGAAGGAATCAAAGTCATTGACTACACCGGCGTGCAGTCCGGACCATCATGTACGCAGATGATGGCGTGGTTCGGCGCCGACGTCTTGAAAGTCGAGCGTATGCACACCGGAGACAACACCCGAATCCAGTTGCGCGACATCCCGAACGCGGACGCGCTGTACTTCACCATGGTCAACAGCAACAAGCGGTCGCTCGAGATCAACACCAAGACGCCCGAAGGCAAGGCGATCCTGGAGGAGTTGATCCGCCGCTCCGACGTGATGGTCGAAAACATGGCGCCGGGCGCGCTCGACCGCCAGGGCTTCACCTGGGAGCATATCCATGAGCTCAACCCGCGCCTGATCTTCGGCGTGGTCAAGGGCTTCCCCGATGGCTCGCCCTTCTCCGACCTCAAGTCGTACGAGAACGTGGCCCAGTGCGCCGGCGGCAACGCCTCGACAACGGGCTTCTGGGACGGCCCGCCGACGGTCAGCGGCGCCGCGCTCGGCGACAGCAACAGTGGCATGCACCTCTTGATCGGCATCCTCGCCGCCCTCATGCAGCGTGAGAAGACCGGCAAGGGCCAGAGGGTGTTCATGTCCATGCAGGAAGCGGTGCTGAATCTCACCCGCGTCAAGCTCCGCGACCAGGAGCGGCTCGAGCGCGTCGGGGTCCTGGAGGAGTACCCGCAGTACCCCAACGGCACGTTCGGCGACGCCGTCCCGCGCGGCGGCAACGCCGGCGGCGGTGGCCAGCCGGGCTGGGTGCTCAAGTGCAAGGGCTGGGAGACCGACCCCAACTCCTACATCTACTTCACGATCCAGGGTTCGAACTGGAAGCGAACCGCCGAGGCTATCGGGCATCCGGAATGGGCGAACGACCCCAAGTACGCCACGGCCAAGGCGCGACAGCCGCACATCTTCGACATCTTCGCGGACATCGAGAAGTTTCTCGCGGACAAGACCAAGTACGAGGCCGTCGACCACTTTCGCAAGTTCGAGGTGCCGTCTTCGCCGGTGCTGTCCATGAAGGAACTCAAGCACGACGCGTTCCTGCAGAGCATCGGGACCGTCGTCGAGGTCCCGCACAAGGTGCGCGGCTCGTACTGGACCGTCGGCTGCCCGATGAAGTTTTCGGCCTTCACGCCCGAGATCAAGAGCGCGCCGCTCCTGGGCGAGCACACCGACGAGGTGCTGCGTGAGCTGGGATACACCGCCCAGCAAATTGCCGAACTGCACGAGAAGCAGGCCGTCGGATCAACGGGGATCGACTCCAAGCCCAAGTCCGAGTCGAAAGAGAAAGAGCCTGTGGCAGCGTGATGACGACGAGCATTCCGGAAATGTCAATCGGCTACCAGCAAGTGGTGGAGGCGCTTGGCGACGCAGTCGTCGTAGCGGACGCGGACGGGATAATCACGTTGTGGAATTCCGCCGCCGAGCGCCTCTTCGGCTTCACCAAGACTGACGCTCTCGGTAAGTCGTTGGATCTAATTATTCCCGAGCGTTTGCGGCAGCGTCACTGGGCTGGTTACGACAAAGCAATGGCAAGCGGTGAGACGCGTCCCGGCCGCGATCTACTGCGAGTTCCGGCCTTACACAAGGATGGGCGAACCTTATCAATCGCTTTTACAGTGGGCCTTCTCTTTGGACAAGAAGGAAAGGTTACAGGAATTGCGGCCGTGATTCGCGACGACTCCGACCATTTCGATCAAGAGCAAAAGTTGCGGAAAATTTTCGCTGACGAACATGACTTGCGCAGGGCATTGGCCGAACTATAAGGAAGCATAGCGCATAAGCGCGCACGAACATGAAAAGAGGAATTTATGGTTACGACTGAAACGAAAATATTAAGCGAGTTGCAATCATCAAACGAAGATAAATCGCCAGCTCTAACTGACGGATTTCATCTGGTCGTCGATGCCCTGAAACTAAACGGAATCGACACCATCTATGGTGTAGTAGGAATTCCTATTACGGATCTGGCCCGGCTGGCCCAGGCAGAAGGAATGAGGTACATCGGCTTTAGGCATGAACAGAACGCCGGAAATGCCGCTGCCATTGCGGGATATCTGACCCAGAAACCAGGCATTTGTCTAACGGTATCTGCACCAGGTTTCCTGAATGGTATGGTCGCGCTTGCCAATGCCACCACCAACGGCTTTCCCATGATCCAGATCAGTGGTTCAAGCGATCGCGCGATTATCGATCTTCAACAGGGCGATTACGAAGAGCTGGATCAAATGAATGCGGCAAAGCCTTACACCAAGGCAGCTTTCCGAGTTAACAAACCCGAGGATATTGGTATCGGAATCGCACGTGCCATACGTGCTGCGGTATCTGGGCGACCAGGTGGCGTCTATCTGGACTTAACGTCAGAGGTTCTCGGTGCGACGCTCGATGTGGATGCCGGGAAGGCATCACTTGTCCGCGTTGTGGATCCAGCACCACGACAGATCCCATCACCGGATTCGATCGAACGTGCTCTCGACTTGTTAGCAAGCGCACAACGACCACTGATTATTCTCGGCAAAGGTGCCGCTTACGCACAGGCCGATGCCGACATCCGCTCTTTTATCGAGAAGACCGGTATTCCATTCATACCAATGTCAATGGCAAAGGGTCTTTTGCCCGACAACCATCCGCAGTCAGCGGCCGCAGCCCGCTCTTTGGTTCTGGGTCAGGCTGATGTGGTGATGCTGATTGGGGCTCGGCTGAACTGGTTGCTTGCGCACGGAAAACCTCCTAAGTGGTCTCCGACCGCAAGCCTCATTCAAGTGGACATCTCACCGACCGAGATGGACAGTAACCGCCCCATCGCAGCACCTATCGTTGCCGATATCGGTTCAGCTATGTCTGCGCTCTTGGCCACAATGAAGCCGGCACAAATTAAACCCCAGGCCGCCTGGATTAAAGCAATCGAAGAGCGTAAGCAGAAGAATGTTGAAAAGATGGCCTCTCGTCTCAATGCCAATCCTAACCCGATGAACTTCTCCAGCGCGCTGCGAGCGATCCGTGATGTTCTCCGCGAGAGACCAGACGTCTATGTCGTTAATGAGGGAGCCAATTCGCTCGACTTCACTCGCGACATCGTTGACATGCAGGAGCCTCGCAAGCGGCTCGATGTCGGAACGTGGGGCGTGATGGGTATCGGTATGGGTTACGCCATCGGCGCGGCTGTCACCAGCGGTAAACCTGTTGTAGCAATTGAGGGTGACAGTGCCTTCGGTTTCAGCGGGATGGAGATTGAGACCATTTGCCGCTATTCACTGCCGGTCGTCATCATCGTGTTCAATAACGGCGGCGTCTACCGCGGTGACGGCGTGAACTACAGCGGTGGTCCTGATCCTGCCTCAACAGTTTTCGTCAAAGACGCACGCTACGACAGAATGATTGAAGCTTTCGGCGGCAACGGCCAGCATGTGACGGACCAGCAAGGCCTCACCAAAGCTCTAACGGATGCACTGGCCTCGGGTAAGCCGACACTCATCAATTGTGTCATTGATCCTAAAGCAGGCACTGAGAGCGGTCATATCGGCAATCTGAACGTAACCACCAAAATCGGTGGTCCAGGAAAGTGAGAACTCGCAAATGGCTAACGCAACACCATTCGTAAGCGACCTCTCTGAGTTGCTCACCAAGCACGTTCTGCAGCAACCCGAACGAATCGCCGTGGGTACTTCGGATCTGGCGACCGTGATTACTTATCGCCAACTTGACGCTCTCGTTCGCTCGGCTATGGCGCAACTCTCCAGCTTCGGATTGAAGCGCGGCAGCACGGTCGCACTGGTGTCAGACAACAGTGTTGAGTTTGTTCTGGGTCTTCTCGCAATTGCCTCATCAGGTGCGCGTGTTGCGCCGTTGAACCCAGCTCTTACACCAACCGAATTGACTACACGACTCTCACAACTCTCCGCGCAAGGAGTGCTAGTACCCCGGCACCTGGCGAATAAGTTGGAATTTGCAGATAGCATCTCCGAAAACTTTTCTCGCTGGATCATCGATGTCGAGTCGTCACGCAGTTTGCACGAGCTGCAAATAGTCGACCACAAAGGTTTGACTCCGCCACATCTCGCGACGGAGCCGGACATCTCAATTGATCGTGACGACGTCGCGCTCTTGCTGTTTACCGGCGGAACGACCGGCGCGCCCAAGCTTGTTCCCTGGACACACCGCAACATTGCGGCGTCAATTGAAAATATCAGCTCTGGTTATGCCTTATCTCCTAAGGACGCAACGCTCATTGTCATGCCACTGTTTCACGGTCACGGGCTCATGGCTGGGTTGTTGTCAACCCTGGGAAGTGGCGGCAGTGCGTATCTTCCAAGTACCGGTGCCTTCTCGGCCCATTTGTTTTGGCCAGATGTAGTCCGCCTGGGTGTGACTTGGTATACCGCAGTGCCGACAATTCACCGCATTCTCATTAATCGTGCTTCCAAAGAATACCCGGGGAGGCAGCTTGTCCCACTTCGCTTCATTCGCAGTTGCAGTGCACCTATTGACGAAGAGCTCGCGGCCGCGACCGCAGCTACGTTCGGGGCCCCGTTGATCTCTGCTTATGGCATGACGGAAACCTGTCACCAGGCGTCGTCGACCCCGTTGACAACCAATGGAGTGAACAGGACATCGTCTGTCGGTCTTGCGACAGGAGTTGAAATCCGAATCGTTGGCGAAGACGGAAGAGATGTCCCACCCGGTAGTGTCGGAGAGATCTGGGTTCGAGGTTCGACAGTGACGCGTGGATATCTGAACAATCCTGAGGCCAACGCCGCGAGCTTTATTGATGGTTGGTACCGAACCGGCGATCTCGGTAGCAAAGACGCAGACGGCTACATCTTGCTTAAGGGACGACTAAAGGAAATGATTAATCGCGGCGGTGAAAAGATTTCGCCGAGAGACATCGACGAAGTGTTGTTATCGCACCCGAAGGTACTTGAGGCGGCATCGTTTGGTGAGCCGGACGCAATGTACGGAGAGGTCGTGCAGGCGGCAGTCATTCTACGCCCAGGTATGCAAGCGACAGAAGCGGAACTGGAAGATTATTGCCGCATGCGGCTCAGTGGCTTTGAAGTGCCCCAGAGGATTTACATAGTCGCCGATTTTCCACGCACGGCAAAAGGTTCGGTTAATCGACATGCTCTTGCCGAACAGTTTGCCGATTTAAAGACAAGCATTTCCGGCAAGTAGTCGGGAAAAGAGAGTGAGCGCGAGATCCATGGCAATCAGAGAGAAAAGTACGCTGCAAGGCGACCGCAACACAATTGAAGACTTCACTCCTCAGCAAATTCTTAGAGGGCCGACGATCCGACATTGGAGTGAGACACGGGCACAGTGGGCCGTGGCGATCCTGCTTGCAATCATGGCGGGTTATCTGGATGGATACGGATTTTTTTTCCTTAAGACCTATGTCTCTTTCATGAGCGGGAACACGACAAGTACTGGCCTGAGGATTGGCCAGGGTGATTTCCACGCTGCCATTCCATCTGCTATCGCTATCTTGTTCTTCGCCACTGGCAGTTTCCTGGGAAACGCGGTGACTCAGTCGAAATTTCGTCATTCCCATCGAGTGGTTTTTGGTCTGATTGCGATATTACTTGCGATCATTACAGTCCTCCAAAGGAGTGGTCTGTCGCATGTTAATACCGAAATCGTGTTCCTTTGCCTGGCCATGGGGATGACGAATCCGGCTTTATCCAAGATCGGCGCCGAAGCTGTGAGTGTTACGTTTGTAACTGGCACGTTGAGCAGAATCGGAAGCTATCTCGCTTCTGCCGCGACGGGAAAACCGCTGAAGGAACCACAAGGCCCAATCGCGACACCGCTGATGCGCGAGATAGCGGATTCTCACCTGTCCCGCGCTTGGGTCGAAGGGACCATTTGGTGTGCATTTCTCGTCGGGGCAGTTCTAACTGGAATTGCCGGTACGGATTTCCGCATGTGGGCTCTCTTGCCTCCTCTCGTCGTCATGCTTGCGCTTAGTCTATTCAGTTCGGTTGATTAGGAGAGAGCGTGTAACGTCGCCAACAGCTCAACAGTTTGTTAAAGATGAGCAGCCTAGGGCGCCGGAGACGACTACAACCTGGGCGCCCCATAATTGCGACTATCCGCGTGTCAGTCAGAGCCGCGCTAGCCGCGAGTCTTGCCATCGCCATCGCTTGATATTTTTCGAAAGAATAGGTCTCAAACGCGGGGCCAGTTAGTTTGAATTTATTGTTCCGGGCCTGACAAGAACCGAATCCTGGACGGTGAAGTGTAATCGATTGCGACGTTCCTGCCTATTCTGCCAGTCCTTACTTTCCTTCACTGCGCTCTGTCGAAGTTGTTCAGCGAATGACCCACCCGCACACGATGTCAAATTGCCGACATTTTCGCCGCGGAAAGAAAAGACCTGCCAGCCCATTGCCAATTACACTTCTGCACGATGAGGAGGCAATCGAATGGCAACAAAGTGTAACGACGTACAAACGCAGACAGGGGTTCCACGCATAAACTCGTTGAATCTGCCCGCCTCAAGAAAACGAGCAGCCTTAATGCAAAGACTAAGGCATGCTCACCTTGTGGGTTTGCTCGTGCTCGTCGCCAGTGTCTCCGCCTGGGCGCAGACCGAGGCGACGAAAGAGACTAAACCTCCTTGCCCTAGCTCAGAGCCGAGCTTTCCGCAGATGACTTATGATGAAGATAATCGGTTTCTCAGCAACCCGGAATGCCGAAAAGAGTTTCTGGACCGCTTGAAGTATATCCCCCTTCGGACTGGCCACAGGGACTATTACCTTTCCTTCGGCGCCTCGGTGCGGGAACGAGGCGAATACTTCAGCAATCCGAACTGGGGAAGCGGCCCTCCCGGCAGCACATACTTATTGCAGCGCTACTACGTGCACGCTGATCTGCACTTAGGCGATAGGTTCCGCTTTTTCAGCGAACTGGGGAGTAGTCTCGAAAATGGAAGGACCGGAGGACCTCGTTCAGGTTCAGACGAGGACAAGCTGGATGTTCATCAGGCGTTCATCGACATCGGACTTTGGCGGTCAGGCAAAAATCGTCTGACTTTAAGGACGGGCCGACAAGAAATCGCATTGGGCGACCAATCGCTCGTCGGGGTTCGTGACGGTCCAAACATTCGGAGGAGCTTCGATGGCTTCCGTGTCACGGGGAAATTCGGTGATTGGACAGCTGACGCGTTTGCGGTCAGACAGAGCAAATCGAAGCCCGGTTTCTTCGACGACTCACTTGATCACACAACAACTTTCTGGGGCCTCTATGCAGTCAGACCACTACGGATTCTGGCCGGAGGACATATCGACCTCTATTACATGGGACTTCGTAATAAGAAGGCGGTCTACGACAAGGGGGCCGGTCGCGAGCAGCGGGAAACGGTGGGGGCACGGCTGTGGGGCAGCGGTGAACACTGGGACTATAACCAGGAGTATTCGTTTCAGTTTGGTCGCTTTAGATCTGATGACATTCGGGCATGGGCGGTCGCCACAGAAACCGGTTACCGATTGGATTCGATGCCTTTCAAACCCCGGCTTGCCCTCAACGCCGCCGCATATAGCGGCGATCACGATCGCTCAGGTGGAAGTCTCGGCACCTTTAATGGCTTATACGAAAAGAGTACTTATTTCACCAATGCAGCACTCTTCGGGAGACGAAACCTGATCGACCTGCAACCCTCCCTGCAAATCAATCTGCCCGGACGCATCACGGTGACGCCCAACACGGCCTTCTACTGGCGAGAAAGTACTGAGGATGGTCTATACAGCGCTGGCTCGGGACCCGTCATCGTCACGGGGCGAAAAAGCAGCGCTCGCTTTATTGGCAGCCAGGTGGCAGTGCAATTGAAGTGGACAGTTAATCGACATACAACTGTGTTCGGGGAATATATGCACTTCTTCCCTGGTGATTTCCTAAAGCAGTCAACGCCTGGACGCAATATCAACTACGCGACTTGGTGGGTCGAGTACAGGTTTTGAGGAGTGTACTTGAAACACTCCTTCCGGCCACAGTCGGTGTGAGTAGGTTCAGGGTCAAGAGCCGGCGCGGGGATCTCTTTCGGATTCTTGAACCAATGATTCATCTCTTGAGGCGAATCTAGGGGCAACTCTCATTGAGGCTGGAGAGCACATTGGGACTGACAACCACAGTCACTTAACAAGTTGAATGTTTCGTCTCTTGCCGTGACGGGAAGGACCATTTCTCTGTATGAGCTCTTTTGCCTCTGTGGATAAGAGGCGCCGCACATTGAATGAATCGGGTACTGCAGTTTGAGACAGACCGGGCGCCGAGTGCGTGCAACTCGTCGGCAAAGTCTTAGATGTTTAGTGGCGCAAACCGGCTGAGCGGCAATCGCTTTCGCGCTCTTAATGACCCGCTAGTCGATCCGCAGAACGATCTTTCCGAATCGCACGGCATCTTCCATGTGACAATGAGCAGTGCTCGCCTCTGCAAGCGGTAAGACCTCGCTTACCACCGGGCGCAGCGAGCTGTTGCCAAAGAGTTCAACCATCTCACCAAATTCGCGCGGTGTGCCCATGGTCGAGCCGAAAATGTTTAGTTGTTTCCAAAAAATGCGGCGTACCTCGATCTGCTTGGCCGCGCCTGTGGTAGCGCCGTACGTAACAATGCGTCCGCCGGGCTTGATAACCTCAAAAGCCTGGGCGAACGTCTCACCACCCACACTGTCGATGATCACGTCCACGCCGGTGTCAGCGGTGAGCGCCGCAATCTCCTTGACCCAATTTCCGCTGCGATAGTTGACGCCTTGCGCAGCGCCTAGCGCTCGCGCCTGGACGAGTTTGGCGTCGCTGCCGGAGGTAACTAAAACACGAGCGCCGCGATGGTGGGCAATCTGAAGCGCAAAGGATGAGACGCCGCCACCGATGCCGGTAACCAAAACGGTTTCGCCTGCCTGCACCTGCGCGCGGGTGACCACGGCGCGATAGGCAGTCAGGCCTGCGAGTGGAATAGCAGCCGCCTCTTCAAACGACAACGCCCCTGGTTTCGGATGGACGTTCGCCGCCGGAACCTTGACCAACTGCGCATAAGTGCCATCGTCGGGAAGCCCAAGAATGCGAAAAGCCGAACCTTGCACGCGTTCATCGTCGCCCCAATCAAGACTTGGGTTGATGATCACGGATTTGCCGATCAGCGAGCGGTCCACATCGGCTCCCACTTCTACTACATCGCCTGCCCCATCAGAACCGAGAATGATCGGCAACTTGATCCCGGCATACTTGCCTTGCCGGATAAAAAGATCGCGGTGATTGAGCGCAGCCGCTTTCAGTTTGATGAGCACTTCATTTGCGCCAGGCTGCGGATCTGCGACTTCCTCCAAACGCAAATTTTCAGGCCCACCAAGTTCACGCAAGACAACGGCTTTCATCGATTGACTCCTATTGCCTCAATAGCCATGTGTCTAAGTCTTGACCCGGTGGCTACCGAGAGTGTGTCAAAACTAAGGATGTGATCGTCTAAGAGCATTTTAACGCAGAGGACGCAGAGTTTTTCGCAAAGGAACGCAGAGAAAGGCCTTCCTTTGCGTACCTTTGCGAATGCCTCAGCGCTCTCTGCGTTTAAGAAAGTCGTTT
>Ga0137373_10002423_pt1 | contig 20466 bp, 18 predicted proteins | sample SagtaG_5_FD_104912 | JGI IMG/M metagenome (GOLD analysis project Ga0137373, IMG submission 104912) | Vadose zone soil microbial communities from Sagehorn Ranch, Mendocino, California, USA - Sage1_R_80_16 metaG | ecosystem: Environmental > Terrestrial > Soil > Vadose zone | place: USA... | reverse complement strand
GACCGCATGAAGTTCCTGGAGGTCCAGCTCGACATGTGCTGGGACCTCCTGCACCAGCGCCGGGCCCGCCGCAACGCCGGTCTGGACCCCGACGAGGCCCGGGTCCGCGACGCCGACACCGTCGAGGGCTACGTCGACTAGCGAATCCCTGGACCCTGCCGCCGGCACCCACACCCGCGGCTTCACCGAACGAGCGGCCGCCCCGGTGACCCAGGCGTCCGAGCCCACGGCGCCCTCCCCGGCGGCGACGGCGAACGACGGCGCCGAACCTCCACCCATGCCGGGCCAGCCAGCGGGGTGCTGATCCGGCCCGGGATTCACCCTCCGGCCTGAAGGGACTTCAGGTGCTCCAGGACCTCGGCGGGGTGCGCCGGGATGTCGGTCACGCGGTAGGCCTTGCGGATCACGCCGTCGGGGTCGATGAGATAGGTCCGGCGCTTCGCGTACTCGGGGCTCTGCTCCTCCGGGTGGCGTCGGGTCTCGTAGGCGACACCGGCCACGCGGTCGACGTCGGAGAGCAGGCGGAACGGCATCCCGTTCTGGCGGGCGAACTCCCTGTTGTCCTCGGGGGTGTCGAACGACGCGCCGAGAAGCACGGCGCCGGCCTGTTCGAACTCGGGGGCTCGGTCACGGAACCCCTGGCCCTCCAGCGTTCACCCGGCGGTGAACGCCTTGGGGAACCACCAGAACACGAGCCAGGTCCCGCGGAAGTCCGCCAGCGAGACTGGGTTTCCGTCCTGGTCCGGGAGCGTGAAGTCCGGAGCGATGTCTCCTTCGGCCAGCATGGATGGGGAGTCTACGTGCCCTCAGGATTGCGCCACGCCGGGGATGGTGCCGCGGCGGTCGGGCGGCGCCTTCCGTTCGTAGCCCCACTGGCCGGAGAGGCGCTCGGTGCCGGTGGTCTTCTCCAGACCCTCCGAGGCCATCCGAAGCGCCTCCACCACCCCGGGGACCAGCACCAGGTGCCCGGCGGCGTCCCGGGGCATGTGCCAGCGGTACTCGTGCAGCGTCCCCAGTTCGATCATGGCCTCCCGGACGTCCGACCACATCGAGCGCAGCCGGTACAGCAGCGCCACCAGGCCGGACGTGGCGAAGAACGAGTACGGCTCCAGGGTGAACAGGTGCTCGCGGAGCGCGTCCTCGTCGTCGAACCGCGCGATCTCTCCGGCGAGGTCCTCCGTATCGCTTCGGGCCGTGCACACCACGGCCTGCGGACGGAGGTCGACGAACCCCCCGACCGCCACGTGGTAGTCGCGGAGGTCGTCGAACGAGGTCCCCGGCACCGCCGATTCCTGCCGTGAGCGAAGATGGCGGTCCACCGACGCCGCGTCGGTGACCAGGAGGTCGAGCGGCGCCACGTAGTACCCCGTCCGGAGCCACGTCCGGCCGTCGCGTTCGTAGACGAGGGCCGAGCCCAGCGACGTCACCTGCCACACGGCACGCAGGACCTCTCCCAGCACCTCCAGGAGCGCCCGCTGCCGCTTCGGGAACAGGGCATGCTTGCGCGGCGGGGTCAGCCGCATGAGGTCCTCGGGTTCGTCGGCGGAGACCAGCGTGGCGAGCCCCGCGGTCAGCGAGGCCACGTCCCACGCGGCCACGTCCTCGAACGTCAGCTCCCGGGAGCGCTCCACGAAGAACGCCCGGGCGTCGAACCGGTCGAGGTCCACGTACGGGTCGATGGCGTCCACGTCGAGCGTTCGCAGGCGGTGCAGCAGGATCAGCAGGGCCAGCGTGTGGAGCTCACCCTGGTGCTTGGCCGAACCCAGGTCCTGCAGGGCCATGGGTTCCAGGCCCGACATCTGGGTCGCCCGGAGCGCCGGCTGGGCCAGGAAGTCCAGGACCTGCCGGCTGTTGTCGGTCTCGTCGTAGTAGCAGACGTTCCCGGGGAACCACGGCCGGAGCCGGTCGTCGCCGAGGAGTGCCACCGTGGCCAGCATCAGGCCCAGCTCGCTGGCACTGGCCACCCGCATCACTCGGTACAGCGCGTCGGCGTTCGCCACGCTGAAGAACCCGTTCTCGCCGCTGCGGATGGCGTAAGACGGGATCACCGGATCGCCCCGTTCGAACGTGGCCGGCCCCGGCTCGGGGGAGTCCCACGCCACCGTGAGCGGGCGGTACACCCGCAGGATCTGCCGGGCCGGCACCGGGCGCCCGGCGGCCCGGCTGGCCCGCGACTCCGCCGGCTGGGACTCCCGCGATCCCGGGAACACCTCGGCCTCCGCATCGAACAGGAGGCGGCGGACGCCCCGGTGCAGCGGGATCTCGTCGCGGACCCGAACCTCGTCGATCCCGATGGCCGCGGCCGTGATCAGGACCTTGAGGCCGGCCCGGGAGTACAGGTCCGTGAGCTCGCCGGCGAACCTGACCTTCTCCCCCACCCGGGTGTCCTGCGCCGCGTGGGAGAACCCCATTCGGATCTCCGGGCGTGCGGATGGCCGTTCGGGGTCCTGGTCGTACATGCCGCCGACCCCGGTGGTGTGCGCGATGAGGACCTCGTCTGCGAGGTCGCCCTTCACCTCCAGGAGGTCGTCGCGGATGGCCTCCACGAACCGCTCCTTGAGCCGTTCCAGCCGTTCGTCGCCGAACCCCTCGACGTGCTGCACGGCGAGCCCCAGCTCGTCCTGGTGGTACGCGACGAGGCTCGGCACGGGGATCCCCATCACCACCGAACGGAACCGGGGGCGGCCGTCGAGGTGCTCCGATGCGTAGCGCCGGAGGAACTCGCTGAACGGCCGGGCCGACGACACCGCCTTGGCCAGCGCCTCGAACACGGCGTCGGCGTCGGCGGCGAGGCCGGTCCCGATCGACTCCAGGAACTCCCCGGTCACCCGGCGACGGTCCTCCTGTGGCGTCTGGGCGATGGCCCGGAGCCCCGGCACCGCCGAGACCTCGAACCGCTCCAGCGCCACGAACACGCCGCTCGAGGTGAGGAACCCCTTCCGGACCCGTTCGGGCAGCTGATCGCTCCCGTGGCGGGACTCGACGAACCGGAACAGCCGCCGGGTGAAGGCCTGGATCTCGTCGGCTGTGGTCCCGGTGGCCACCAGCACCGGCACGTCGTCGGGATCGGGCGGGGAGATGGCGAACATCTCCTCGTACATCGAGAGCATCTGCAGGACGGCCGTCCCCCCGACGGCGCCCGTCCCGCCGAGGAACATGTGCGCGTCGCGGTTCCGCTCCCCGGACCGGGCCGCATCCACCAGCCGGGGACCCAGCCGTTCCCGTTGGAACCCCACCCGGTTCCCCTCCGTTCGGGCCGCCGAGAGCAGTCTATCCGGGGAGCCTGCGGCCGAACCGGTCAGGTCGCAGCCGGCTGCGTGAGGCCGAAGGCCTTGGAGACGACGGGCTTGCGGAGCTTCCAGATGAAGCTGTCGTACCAGAAATGCAGGATGCCGAGCGAGTAGACCGTGATCGAGTACGCGTGGTCGGGGAGGTGGGTGCCCATTCCCTGGTCCATCTCGTAGATCAGGCCGAGGAAGGCCGCCAGGAACACCACCCGGCCCCACGTCGTGTACGTGAGCTTGCCGAGGAGCGTGGTGGTGTCGCGGGTCTTCGCGTACCGGCTCTGCATGGTCTTGTACACGACGACGAAGTACTCGATGGCGTGCGCGGCCACGTACGCGATGAAGCCGGCCAGCGGGTCGTAGGCGATCGAGGCGATCAGGAGCAGCGACGAGACCTGGTACACCCACTTCGCCCGGTTCGCCTGCGCCAGGTTGTCCCGCTCCTGGCGCACCACCAGGACCGTGAACACCGCGGCGATCGCGAGGGCGGGGCCGAGGAGCCACAGCGCGTACGGACGGACGCCGGCGAGGTCCCTGATGGCGTTCGCGTTCGTGGAGTCGAGCATCACCCGGGCCAGCTGGTCGAGGACCTTCGGCGTGCTCCCCACGATCACCAGCGCCGCGACCATCCACGAGAACAGCACACCGCGGTCCAGCCGGGCCGAGCCGAACCCGGCCTTCCGCCCGTAGATCCGAGACAGCCCGTAGCGCTGCTGGAGCGTGTGCACGGTGTTCCAGATCGCCGCGATCGGCACGATGACCCACAGGTCGAGCAGCACGGCGATCGTGATCAGCCCCACGGCCACCAGGGGGCTCCACGTGAACAGCCTCCGGCGCAGCTCGAACTGGCGCTTGTCCCCGTACACCAGCGCCAGCGTGAGCGGCTGGTGGAGCAGTGACAGCACGAACGCCCCGTTGAACAGCACGTTCAGCAGGTGGTCGTTCCCCTGCCGGCCGGTCAGCCAGTGCGCCCCGAGGAACAGCGGCACCCAGCACAGGGCCACGAACAGGTCCGCCCGGGCCCCGTAGATCCACCCGAAGCGCGACGGCGCCGCGGTGGGCGGCGCCGTCGTGGCCGGCGCCTTGACCGGCGCCGTGGTGCTCCTCCCCACCCGTCTCTCCCCTGGCCGAGGACTTCGCGCGAGAGCGTACCGCCGGAGCGGGCGTGTGCTCAACAGTCGAATGTTCGCCGGCGGTTCGGCCTGTCCTCAGGCGGCGAGGCGGTCCAGTGCTTCCAGGTCGTCGTCGGCGAGGTGGAGCTGGGCGGCGGCCACGTTCTCCTCGAGGTGGGCCACCTTCGACGTGCCGGGGATGGGGAGCATGACCGGCGATCGCTGGAGGAGCCAGGCCAGCGCGACCTGGCCGGGAGTGGCCCCCAGGCGCTCCGCGGCCTGGACCAGCCGGGAGCCGGGCTTGGCCAGGTCGCCGGCGGCGAACGGGTACCACGGGAGGAACGCCAGGCCGTCGGCCTCGCATCGCTGCAGGACGTCCTCGGGGCCGCGGTCGCTCACGTTGTAGCGGTTCTGGACCGAGACCACGTCGACCAGCCCACGGGCCTGTTCGAGCTCCGCCACGGTCACGTTCGACAGGCCGATGTGGCGGACCTTCCCCTCGGCCTGGAGCTCCTTGAACGTCCCCAGCGACTCCTCGAACGGGACCTTCCGGTCGGGCCGGTGGAATTGGTACAGGTCGATGCGGTCCACCCGGAGGCGCTGCAGCGACCCCTCGCAGGCCTTGCGGATGTGGCTCGGCGTCCCGCGAGCGTGCCACTTCCCGGGGCCGGACCGGACCAGCCCGGCCTTCGTCGCGATCACCAGGTCGTCGGGGTACGGGTGGAGGACCTCGGCGATGATCTCCTCGCTCACGCCCGGGCCGTAGGAGTCGGCGGTGTCGATGAAGTTCACCCCGAGCTCCACCGCCCGGCGGAGGACCCGGATGCACTCGTCCCGGTCGGCCGGCTCTCCCCAGATCCCCGGTCCGGTGAGCCGCATGGCCCCGAACCCCATCCTGTTCACCGTCAGGTCGCCGCCGATGGTCACCGTGCCGGCCCCGGCCGCCGGCTTCGTCGCCTCCGTCATCCGCTCGCCTCCTCGTCCATAACGTTCCCAACCGCGGCGACCGCCCACGCCTTCCCGGGTTCACCGAGCAGGATGTCGAGCACGGCATCCGTGTACGACAGATCGGGGAGCACGGCGTCGGCGCCGATGTCGTGGAGGTCGTCGAACGGGATTCGGCCGGTGGCCACCAGCAGGCACCGTGCCCCACCGGCCCGTGCACAGGCCAGGTCGCGGGCCGTGTCGCCGATCACCCACGTCGCCGCCGGCGTCGAGCCGTACCGCTCGCGCACCCGGTCAACGGCGACCGGGACCAGCAGGTCCCGTTCCTGATGGTCGCTGCCGAACGCGCCCACGTCGAGGTCCAGGAACCGCTCCAGGCCGAACGCCGACACCTTCACCCGGGTGTTCACCGCGAGGTTCCCGGTGAGCACGGACTGGACCACCTCGGCCCGGGCGTGGAGGCGTTCCAGCAGCTCCAGGACGCCGGGGTGCACCCGCCCTTGCATGGCGATCCGGTCGCTTCCCGCCGCGACGTGCTCCGCCAGCGCGGCCAGGACGTCGGGGAGGAGCTCCCCTGCCGTTGCGCTCCCGAGGCCCTCTCGCTCCAGGATCTCCAGGGCGATCAGGGGATCGGTCTTCCCGCTCATCTGCACGCCGCTGTCGGGGACCTCGCGCCCGAGCACGGCGCCCGCCGCCGCGAAGAACGCATCCCGCCCCGTGGGCCCCGCGGACAGCAGCGTGCCGTCCACGTCCCACAGGATCAACCGCCGGATCGGCACGTGCCCGTCGGTTCCCACGACGAACAGCGTACGAGGGCCCGGCCGTCGAGGGCCCGTTACTCCGAGGAGGAGCGGAGCGAGAAGAAGCCGATGGGGTGGAAGCGGTCGCCCACCCGGAACAGGATCTTGCCCAGGTAGCGGCCCGGCGCGATCTGGACCAGCTCGTCGAGGATGCGGCGGATCAGGAAGCTCGGGTTGGCCTCGAAGTCGTAGTCGATCTTGAAGACCTCGATGTCGGGGTCGGCCTTCCCCGGCGCCACCCGGTTCCGGAACGGGAACGCCTCCACTGATCGCACGGTCTGCGTCTCCGGCGTGTAGCCCGGCCACACGGCTTTCATGGGCAGGCGGACGTTCGGCTGGAACCGGTTCACCCCGGTCATGGTGTCGGGGTCGAACACCTTGCCCTTCCAGGGCATCCACAGCTTCGCGATGCGCCGGATGGCCCCGTCCAGCGATGGCTGGATCGACGTGGCGAGGAGGCGACCGGGCTGGAATCCCTGGGGCAGGGGGCTGGGGGCCGTTCCGGAGCGGAAGATCTCGTCGAACCGGGCCAGCACGGCGGCGCGGGTGAAGGCCGGGTTCAGCCGGTCGGCCAGGATATCGACCTCCCGCGGGTCGTCCCGGATGTCGGCGATGTCGACGGCTGGCTGTGCGCTCATGTCGTTCCCCTCCCTCACAGATGGTACGGCGGAGTGCATCCCCAACGGAAGCCCGGGACGGCTGAAGGGATTCGCAGCGGGTCGGCCTCCGGATGGGCGGGCGCCATCCCAGATGCTAGCGAAGCTTCGCCGCCAGCGCGGAGAGACGCTCCCCGGTGACCGGGGAGCCGTGGCCGGGAACGATCTTCGACGCGGCCAGTGCCGCGATCCGGTGGATGGACTCCCGATTCCGCTCCGGGTCCTGGGTCACCCGCCGCCACGAGGGCCGGAGCGGCCCGAGGTGCCAAACGAGGTCGCCCACGAAGATCGTGTCCAGGTCGGGGGCGTGCACCGCGATGTGCCCGGCGGTGTGGCCGGGGGCCGGGAGCGCGACCAGGCCTCCATCGAGATGCTCGGGCTCGGACACGGCGCGGTCCACCGGCAGCCGCGGGTACCGCGTGAGGCTCTCGTACACGGTCCTCATGACGCGGTCCACCGGCCGGGGGTACTCGCCGGTCCCCTCGATGACGGCCACGTCCTCGGCCCCGGCCACCACCATCGCTCCGGTGGCCTCCTTCAGGGCCTTCGCGTCCCCGGCGTGGTCGCCGTGGCAGTGGGTGAGCACGATCTGCCGCACGTCCTCGGGCTTCCGCCCGGCCTTCTCCAGCGCGTCCAGGATGCGCTTCGCCGAACCGGCGATCCCGGTATCGATGATCGACAGCACGCCGCGGTGCTGCACCAGGAACAGCGAGACGGCCTCCTTCACCCCGCCGTTCACCCGAACCACCGGCTGGCCCACGCGGGGAGCCTGCCGTCTCCGGGCCCGGGGCGCAAGCCGGGGCCCGGGCCGATCCCGCCGCGGGGCCACGGCGTATCACCGGCCGATGGCTGCGAGGGGCCGTCGAACACGGCGACCGGCCGGAACGAGGTGGGTTCGGGCCCCGGGACATCGTGTTCGCGGGAGACGAGCTGTGGGTCGCCGAGTTCGACGACGACGCGGTCTCCCGGTTCCGGCTCAGCGCGTGACCGCCCGGCGGCCCGGCCCCGGCGCCCGGTTCGAAACCGGCCACAATGGGTGACGTGGGCACCCGGCGAACCGAGCGGCGGCTGTTCCGGCTGAACGACGAGCTCCAGCGGCTCCGGCGGGAGGCGGAGCTGGCCGAGGGCGAGCTCCAGATGCACCGCCACCTGGCCGACGACGCCGAACGGGACGCGGTGGTGTGGCCGGGCGAGCGGACCGAGGCCCGCCAGGCCGCCAAGGACGTGACCCGGCTCCAGGCCGCCCTGGCCGACACCCACCGGAAGCTCGCGGTCGTCGAGGACAAGCGCCAGAAGTTCCTGGCCCGCCTGGGCGAGCCCCGCCGAACGACCGGGGCCTGAGGTCCCGGCCCCGGGTCGCGCAGGCCGCGCCGGGGGCAGCTCAGGCCGCGCCGCGGGTGAACGCCAGGTCGGCGATGTCGATGACGCCGTCCTGCGTCTGGTCGAACCGCAGCTCCACCCGGCGCACGTCGGTGAGGTCGACGCCGGCGAACGACGTCAGCGGGAACCGGACCTGGTTGAGGATGAAGTGCAGGGTCGGCCGCTTCAGCGCATCGTCGCCCACGGCGGACGCCGTCACCGCCGCCTCGTTCCCCGCCCCGTCGACGAGCGCAACGGCCAGGTCCTGGACGCCGACGCCGAACCCGGTCGGGTATCCCGTGTTGAAGGCGGTGCGGAGCTGCAGCGCGTCGAACCCGGACACGTCCCCGGTGCCCTCGGGAAGGTCGAACCGCACCACCCCCACCGGCTTCTCCCATCCGATCACGCCCTGCCCCATCCCGGGGAGGTGAACGTCCCGGTACCCCTCGGAGCCCGGAACGCAGGGCGACTGGAAGGTGTCGGCGCACCATCCGTACACCGACAACCCGTGGCTGGTCACGTCGCCGCCGAGGCGGTCCCGGCCCAGTCCGTTCGGTCCGGTGAACCGGTCCAGGTCCCGACGGCGGTCCGCGGTGTCGGGGGCCAGGTAGCTCACCAGGGTGCGCGCCGGCGCCGCGCCCGCGGGCGCCTCGACGCCGGTCCACACCGGATCCAGCGATAGCTCGCCGCCTACGTAGCGCCGGAAGAAGTCCACGACGTACGCCGACCCCACGTGCCGCTCCTCGCCGGAGCTCAGCCGGCCGGGGCACCGCCGGGTGCCGTCGTCGTACCCGCCCGGGTATCCGCCCCCCGGCGTCCACACCGTGTTGAAGAAGTCGTGGTTCGCGCCGAACACGGTGACGGTGTGCTTCGGCGTGGGGTCGCCCGGCACCCGGTACCTGGCGTCGTCGAAGAAATGCACTCCCTGCAGGTCCGACACGTCGCCGTCGCAGTACGGGAGCATCACCGCGAGCGGCACGCGGTTCACGGTTCGACGGGTGAAGTCCACCGGGGCCAGGGCCAGCACGGCGTCGATCCCGTACGGGTGCCGGCGGGCCCGATCCACGATGACGTGGTACACCGCACCCTCCCCGCCCCGGGAGTGGCCCATGACCCCGATCCGGCCGAGGTCGATCTTGCCGACGAACCGGGTCCCGAACGGCGCTCCGCCCACGTTGTTCCAACGGCGCCACAGGTCCACGTGGTGCTCCAGGAGCAGGCCCCGCTGGCGCATGCCAGTGTCGTCCACGAAGTTCCCGAGGACGTTCACACCGTTCGCGCTCACCGAGACCACGACATAGCCGAATCCGGCCAGGCGACGCGCGATGTAGTCGTAGCCCCGATAGTTGGGAATGGGCGTCCACCCCGGCCGGCACGGCCACCGGTAGTCGACCCTCGTGCCCATGGAGCAGGTCACGTGGTTCCCGTGGAGGAACAGGACGAGCGGGAACGGACCGCCGTTCAGGCCCTTGGGGTAGTGCACGTCGGCCGTGACCTCGACCTTCCCGCGGAGGCCGGGTGGCAGGTACACCCGGTTGCCGAAGTGGTACTCGGCCCGCGCCACCTCGAACGGACCCTGGGCCAGCCGGCCAAACGCCACCCGTGACTGCGCGGACGGTGACGGGGCTCCGGATGGTGCGGACGCGTCGCTCGCTGGCGGAGCCTTGCTCTCCGGCCGGGCCGTGACGCTTCGCTCCAGGACGGCATTGCTCGGCGTCACCGTTCGCACGGCTTGGGTGCTGGGAACGGGGATGCCGTATCCGACCGGTTCGGTACCGGCGAACACCACGTACCGGAGGGCCCGCGGAGGGAACTCCCCAGCCACGCGAACGCGATACAGGGTCCCGGGCCCGCCGGGGCCTGCCGCGGTGACGCGTTCGACCACCAGCCCCGCCTCCCGGCGAACCACGGTTCCGGGGGCGGACATCGCCGCCGCCAGGACGCGCGGTGGAAGGGAGGGAACCGGCGCCGGCCGCGGCAGCGGCGTGGCCCGGATCCCGACCGTGCCCTGGCCCGCGATGGCCCTCCCACCGGCCGGCCCCGCCATCATCAGGACGCCGGCCACCAATCCCGCGAACGCTCTGCCCCGCATGGAATCCTCCCCCGTGATCGCGCCCGGCCGGCTCGCACCGGCCACCCAGCCCTGCCGGAGTCTGTTCCTCGCGTGCCGGGACTGCAAGGATCGGACCCTTCCGCCCGAACAGACGCCACCGACGCCCCCCACGTTCCCCGGGGGGCCAACGACGCTGAACCGATGCCGAAGGCCGGCGCTCGGACGCTGAGCCAGCGGGAGCTGAACCGGGCTCTCCTGGCACGGCAGCTGTTGCTGGAGCGGGCCCGCGTGCCGGTCGCTCGTGCGCTCGAGCGGGCGGGCGGGATCCAGACCCAATACGCGCCCTCGATGTACGTCGGGCTGTGGACCCGGCTGGAGGGATTCCGTCGGGAACAGCTGACCGAGGACCTGGAGCGCCGGGCGGTGGTCCAGGGAACGCTCATGCGGACGACCATCCACCTGGTGTCGGCTCGCGACACTGGCCCCTGGCCCTGGCCGTCCGGGAGGCCCGCCGACGGTGGTGGCTGAAGGTCCGGCCGGACAAGCCGGAGGCCCGCGACCTGGCCGTGACGGCCCGGAGGGTCCGCCGCCGGCTGGCCGATGGCCCGCTGCGTCACGCGGAGATCGAGGAGCTGGCCCGGCAGGGGCCAGAGCCGGGTGGTGGGCGTGGGATTGTGGCTCGACCTGATCCGGGTCCCGCCGTCCGGCACGTGGGACCGGCGCAGAGCGGACCTGTACGCCGCGGCCGGGACGGGCTGGGGCCGCCGGAGGGAACGGCCGAGGAAGGACTGGAGCTCCTGGTCCGCCTCTACCTGGGCGGGTTCGGCCCCGCGTCACGCAAGGACGTCGCGAGCTTCGCCGGGCTCCCCGTCCGCGAGCTCGCGCCCACGCTGGACCGGCTGGAGCTCCGCAGTGGCCGGGTCGTGGCGGCACGAGAACGGCCGCGTGACGATCGACCCCTGGGAGCCCCTGGACGCCGCGACCCGCAGGGAGCTGGCCCAGGAGACCGAACGCCTGGCCGAGCTCCACGCCTGAACGGCCGCCCCGTCCGCAGGGTTCAGCGCTCACCCAGGCGGCGGAGGAAGGAGCCTGACGATGTCACCCGTGCGCCGAGGTCCTTGACGCGTTCGGCCAGGCGGGCGTCGGACGTGACCACCCGGATCGAGGTCGGATCCTCGTCGGCGGACAGCATCTCGACGATCTCGTGGTCCGCGGCGTTCCGTCCTCGGCGGTGGGGGAAGGCCACCTCCACACCGTCGTGCGGGCCCGGCTCCAGATCGGGCGGCCTGCGGTCGAACACGACGATCACGTGACCCCCGGTCCGCGCCGCGAACGCCTGGAGCGTCCCGACCATCCGGTGCACGGCCCGATCGGGGTCGTTCCACCACCGGTCCGGCCGCGAACCGATGACGTTCATCCCATCCACCAGCCACCGAGCTCGATCCGACATGACGCTCACGGCATCGTCCCACGCATGGAGCGGGCCTCGACCGCTGCGGATGATGAGGGACCCCCGCGGGCGAGAGGTGTCGCCCTCGAGCCGCGCGTCAGTTGCCGAAGCGGGCTGCGTCGCCGAGGTTGGAGTTGCCCTCGTAGAAGCCGATGTTCGAGACCTGGCGGGCGTGCGGGCCCCGGTACCGGACCACGTACAGGCCGTTGCGGACGTCCACGAAGTAGATCAGGCCGTTCCTGATGATCGGGTAGCTCCAGGCCACGACCTTGTTCTCGCCGGTGCTGAGGGCGGGGTCCTCGGTGACCACCGCCGCGAGCGGGGTCGGGGTGAACACGCCGGCCACGCGGGGGTGCAGCGGATCGGACAGGTCGATGGCCTGGAGGCCGTTCGAGTGCCAGGTCACGAACGCCAGGTACGGCAGCACCGTGGGGTTGTGCGAGGAGTAGCTGGTGAAGTAGGTGTTCAGCGGATCCTGCCCGCCGCCGGCCGTTGCAAGTTGGGCGTCGGTGGGGATGTCGCACACGAACCACTGCCGCTGGGAGGCCGTCACCGGCCCACCACTGCTGCAGTAGTCGGGCCGGTTCTCGTTCGTCCGGTACTCGCTCACGACCTTCGGGTGGGCCGCATCGGAGACGTCCAGCACGCGCACCCACCCCCACGGGCAGCCGTGGTCGTAGCCCGTGATGGGGTCGACGAAGTCGCCGTAGACCTCGTCGGTGGTGAACGCGTAGTGCGTCCCGGGGATCTTCACGGCGGAGTGCGTGCCCGGGTTCCCCCAGGACGGGTCGCCCGGGGTGTTGAGGAGCCCGATCTTCGGGTTGGCCACCGCGTCGGCGAGCTGGGACGTGTCGATGATCAGGAACCCCCCGCCGAGGTACGCCAGGTAGGCCCGGCGGCCGTTCGGCGTGAGGGCCAGCGAGTGCAGGCGGACGTCGTTCGCGTCCCGGAAGGCCGCCGGGAACCTGTCGTTGGGGTTCCACCGGACGATCTCGGGGAACACGCCCTGGCGGGCCTTCGAGATGTCGGCCACGATCAGGTTCGGCTGAGTCGTGCTGCTGGTGGGGGTGGTGAAGTACAGCAGCGCCCGGCCGGCGTGGACCGTGTCCACCCACAGGTACATCTCGTGGGGCGTCCGCGAGGGCGTGTACGTCGAGACCAGCGTGGGGTTCGCCGGGTCCGATAGGTCGAAGAAGTTGAACGAGCTCACCTGCGATCCGGTCGCGTCGGCCGGTGACGCGCAGGCGTGCAGGATCGCGCTGCACTGGAAGTTCATCACGATGAGGAGCTTCTGCTGCGGCCACACCCGGAGCTCGCGGGAGGTCGACGTCGGCAGGCCCTCGTCCGGTGGACCGATCTCGTTCACCACGGCGGGGTTGCTGGGGTTGGCCACGTCCACCACCAGGACGCCCGCGTGCGGGTGGGTCCCGTCCGTGCGGCTCCCGATGTACAGGTAGTGCCCGTACATCGCGGGCGCGGCGTTCATCCCACGGCTGAACAGGTCGTTGTGCCCCACCAGCGAGAACCCGGCGGCCGGCTGGGTCGACCCGGCATGTGCCGGCCACGACGCGAACAGGCCGAGGACGAGGGCGAACGAGACCAGGGGTACGACGGCGCGGCGGCGCATGAGGAACCTCCCGGGTGCGGGCAACGGGCTTCGACGCTCGTGTTTCCCCGCCCCGGCAGGATGAAACCTCCGGACTGCCGACCGTGGGTCAGGTCGCGAACGAGTACAACCGCTGCGGCGTCATCACGAGCAGGCGATCGCCCACCACGAGCATCCCGTTGACCGCGCGCCCGATGTGCCAGACGCTGGCCGGGGAGCACGCCCGGTCCCCGCGGGCGCAGTCCTCGTAGAACGCATAGACGTCGCGCTTGCCGCTCACGTACACGCGGCCGCCCGCCACCAGCGGCGCCGACTTGTTGCCCCGGTGCTCCCAGTGCCAGACGGCGTGGCAGCCTTCCGGCCGGTCGCAGTTCGCACGGAACGCGTACACATGGCCCCCGTAGTCGCTCACGAACACCCGGTCCCCGTCGATCGCAGGGGCCCGGAAGAAGCCGCCCGGGGGGTGGGAGCGCCACAGCGGCTCGCATCGGTCCCCGCTGCTGCCGCATGTGGCGGGATACCGGTACAGCGAGGTCCCGCTCGTCACGAACAGCGAGCCGTCGTGTTCGACCGGGGTCCCCAGGAAGGGGTCGTATGCGCCGTGTCCCTCCCGCGTGTCGTCGCGCCAGAGCGGAGCGCAGACGGAATCCACCGGGGCGCAGTCGAGCGGGAACGCCATCAACACGTTCAGGCCATCGCGTCCCATTGCTGTCTGCGAGACGACGTACACGCGGTCGTCGCCGATCACCGGTCCCCCACCGAACCCGACGACGTTCGGGAACAGGCCTCGCCAGGTGGGAACGCACCGTCCACCGTCCGTCCGGCACCGCAGCGGGTACACCGAGAGCCCCCGGCCGGTCGCGACGAAGACCCGGTCGCCCACGATGACGGGCGTTCCCGGAACGCGGCCGATCTGCCCCTTCCACAGCGGGGCGCAGACCCCGCCGTCGTTCGCACACCCCTCGGCGAACGCGTAGATCCGGCCGGGGTTGGCGCCATGCGTGTCCCCGATCTCCGTCGTCGAGGACACCACGACGACGCCGTGGCCCACTGCCGGAGGCGAGAGGAAGTTCGCGCTCGGATCCAACGGATACGGGCCGGTCTCCAGCGGGGGCCACAGGTTCTCCGTCATTCCGGTCCACATCGGCCGGCACCGGCCGCGGCACCCCTCGTCGAACGCGAAGAGGCGGTCGGACGCGACGTACACGACCCCTCCGGACACGGTGTCACCGCCCACGCGGCCGCCCGTCCGCGCCCACCAGACCGGCCGGCAGCGGCGGGCGCAGTCGAGCGGGAACGCGGCGATCCGGGGACGGGCATCGGTGCCGCCGAGGACCAGGACGAGGTCCCCGTCGACCACCGGTTGGGACTCAGCGTGAAAGAGCGCGGTCCACTGCGGCGCGGGCGACGAGGGAACCCGGGTGCCGCCCGACGCGGCAGCGATGAGCGGACAGCAGGAGACAAGCAGGAGCAGCCTGAGGAACCGGTTCACCGCCGCCCTCCCTCAGTGCAGCGCAAGGAGTTCCTCGATCTCGGCCGTTCGCAGGAACCGGTCGCGGGCCGGTTCGTCGAGGCCCTTCGCGAACTCCTCCACGGCCGTTCGAGCGACGTCGGCGGCCGCGCTCGCGGCGTCGTCCTCGCCCAGCGCGAACCTGACGCGGGCCAGCTCCGCCGCGGCGCGCCACCGGAGCCCGAGGTGGCCGATCCGCCGTGACAGGTCGAGGGCCTGCTTGATGTGGGGAGCGGCCTCGCCGGGACGGCCGGCCGCCCCCAGGGCCTGTCCCAGGACGATCCTGGACATCGCCATGTACTTCCAGCGGGGGAGCACGGCGGCCTCCTCGACCGACGCCGTGGCCATCTCGATCGCGTCGTCGGTTCGCCCGGCCGCCAGCGCCACCGCGGCCTGCGCCTCGGCCAGCCGGGTCGAGAACAGCTGCCCGTGGAGGCCCTTCGTCGCCCGGGCCATCTCCCACAGCCCCGGTATGGCCTGCTCGGCCCGTCCGACCTGGCCCTCCGCGAGGTCGAGCAGCATGATGTCGATGGCGGCGCTGCCGATGCCCGGCGGGAACGCGGCCCGCCGGGCCAGGTCGGCCCCCTCCTCGCTCAACCGGCGGGCCTCGGAGTGGTCCATGACCAGCTCCCGCACGGTGCCCGCCCACATGTTCATCGAACGCGAGGAGAACCGGGGGAGGCCCTCCCACTCCAGACCCAGCGACACCGAGCGTTCGAACCACCGGACGGCATCGGACATCCGGCCGCCCACGGCCAGGGCCATCGCCACGTGCGCCATCGACTGCGTCGTGGACTCCAGGGACTGGACCTCCAGGCCCAGGTCGACGGCTCGTTCCGAGTGCGTCGCCGACTCGGCGAACTGGCCCCGCCAGTAGGCGTACAGGCCCAGGAACATCACCGCGAACGCGTAATCGGGATCGCGCGCTCGCACGCCCTCGGGCCACGAATCCACGGCACGCTGTGTGATGTCCATGGCGACGTCGAGATGTCCCTGCATGGCCTCGGCGGTTCCCAGCAGCGTCAGGGCCCGGGCCTTCATCACGGGGTCCCCGACGGCCTCCGCGGCCTCCGCGGCCGCCGGAGCGAACCGGTGGACGCTGTCGTGATCCACCATGGTCACGGCGGCGTGGGCCCGTTCGACGAGGGCCTCGGCCCGGTCGGTTCCCTCCAGGTGCGGGAGAGCCGCCTCGAGGTCCTCCACGGCGAGGGCGTGGACCCCCGCCGCCGCATGGGCGCGGGCCCGCAGGAGCCTGATCCCGGGCGCCCGGTCGGCCATCCCCGCGCCGTCCAGCAACGCGAGGGCCCGGGTCAGGAGCTCGGCGGCCTCCACCTTCGCCCACGCCCGGGACGCGTGGTCTGCGGCCACCAGCAGGTAGTCGACGGCGCGGCGGGCGTCCGCCCCCTCCTGCCAGTGGTGGGCCAGGAGTGCCGCCATCGCGGAGGTCCGTTCGCCCAGGCGCTCCTCCAGCCAGGCGGCCACGGCGGCGTGCTGGACACGGCGCGTCGCCTTGGGGACGATCCCGTAGGCGATCTCGCGGATCAGGGCGTGCTTGAACGAGAACTCCTCGGCGCCGGGGATGCTCGATGTGGTGGCCCGCCGGATGAGTCCCCGGGACTCCAGGCGCTCGAGTGCGTCGCCCGGGACACCGGAGGTCCCCGGCCCGGACAGTGCATCCACCGCCCCGTCCCAGAACACGTCCCCGACCACGGAGGCGTCCTGGATGACCCGGCGCTCCGGCCCGGGGAGCAGGTCCAGGCGCGCGGTGATGATGGCCTTCACGGAGGTCGGCAGCTCCTCGTGGTCGTCCTCGTGCCGCCCGGCGACGGTCGCCGCCAGCTCCTCCAGGAACAGTGGATTGCCCCCGCCGGCGCGGACGAGACGGTCGGCCGCGCCCACGGCCGTGGAGCTGAGGAGCAGGCCGGCGAGCTCGCGGGCGGCTCCGTCGGGCAGCGGCTCCAGCGTCACCGCGGTGTAGGCGGGCTGCCCGGCCCCCCACGAGGGCTGGTCGTCGAGGAGCTCGGGGCGGGTCGTGCACAGGACCATCAGGGGCACGTCGTGGACCCGCGAGGAGACGGCGCCCATGAGATCGAGCTCGGTCTGGTCCGCCCAGTGCACGTCCTCGAACACCAGCATCGTGGGCCGCTCCCGGGCCAGCGCGGCGACGAACTTCCGGATGGCGAGGAAGATCCCGGGGCGGTCGGTCGAACCCTCCCCCTCGTCGATGCCCACGGCGACGGCCAGCTTGGCCACCACGTCCGGCTCCTCCGTCCCGAACAGCGAACGGACATGCTCCGCCACCAGGGTGCGGGCTGCGTCCGGATCCATGCCCAGGTCCAGGCCGGCCAGCGACCGAACCTGCTCGGCAAACGCCCCGTAGCCCGACCCTCCGCCGTACGGCAGCGACCTGCCCACCAGGATCCGGGCGCCGTCGACGGCGACCCGCGTGGCCACCTCCCGGGCCAGGCGGCTCTTGCCCATCCCCGGCGGCGCCACCAGCGTCACCAGGTGCGGGCGCCGTTCGTTCATGGTCCTCGACCACAGCCCGAGGAGCAGCTCCAGCTCGGCGCCCCGGCCGATGAGCCGCGCGCGCATTCCCACCTCGCGATGGGCCGGCGCCGCCATCGGCTCAAGGGCCCGCCACGCCTCCACCACGTCCTGCTTGCCCTTCGCCGTGACCGGATCCACCGGCTCGAACCGGATCGTCCGGTGGGCGGCGCGATGGGTCTCGGAGCCCACCAGGACCTCGCCGGGGGCCGCCGAGCTCATCAGGCGGGCCGCCGTGTTCGTGGTGTCGCCCATGACCGTGTAGTCGCGGCGCTCGCGGGGCCCGACCTGCGCGGCCATCACCTCGCCCGTGTTCACCCCCACGTGGACGCTCAGGGGGATCCCGCCCGGCGCGAGGCCGGACGAGGTCACCGCGTCGCGCATGGCCAGCGCGGCGCGCACGGCCCGCTCCGGGTCGTCCTCATGCGACACCGGCGCGCCGAACACCGCCATCACGGCGTCGCCCATCACGGACGTGACGGTGCCCCCGAAGCGCTGGACCTCCCGACCCATGAGCTCCGCGGAACGGTCGGCCAGGGAGCGAACGTCCTCGGGGTCCATTCGTTCGGACAGGGAGGTGAAGCCGGAGAGGTCCGCGAACACCACCGTGACCCACCGGCGTTCCTCGACCGGGGCAGCCGCCAGCGGTGCCGCCGCCTCCTCCACCAGGCGGGTCCCGCAGGAACCGCAGAACGCGAACCCGAGCGGGTTGTCGGCCCCGCAGCTCGGGCAGGCCCGCCGGAGCGACGTGCCGCACCGGCCGCAGAACCGCTGCGCGTCCTCGTTCTCGGTGCCACAGGAGGGGCAGGTGATCACGTCGTCCCCACGGTCGGAAGGGCGGCCCGATTATGCGCCGCGGCCCGGCCGCCGGGGAATCCGCGGGTCAACCTCCGGGTTGATGCACGGCCCCACGGCCACGCCTAAGGTGCGGTCGTGGACGATGACGTGTCCCTGGTCCGGCGCCTGCGGGCCGTGAGGCCGGCGATCGTGGACGCTGCGGTGGCGGCGGCGCTGTTCACGGTGGCCGTCGTGGAGACGGTCACCGAGCTCGACTGCCAATGCGTGTCGCGAACGGACGTCACCCTCACCGTGATCTTCCTGGTGGCGATGACGCTTCCTCTGGTGTGGCGGCGCCGTTTCCCGTTCGCGGTGCTGACCGTCGTGGGGCTTGCCAAGGTCCTGTACAGCGACATCCTGAGCGTCCAGCCGGACCCGTTCACGGCGGTGTTCCCCGTGCTGCTCGCCGTGTACAGCGTGGCGGCGTACGCGCGGAGGTCCCTCGCGATCGCGGGGGGGGTCCTCACCCTGATCGCCCTCCTGGCCTTCAACATCTCGGAGTTCGGGAGCGACTTCGCCGACCTCGCCACGCAGTTCGCGTTCCTGGGGGGGGCGTGGATCGTCGGCGACAACACCCGATACCGCAGGCGGCAGGCCGAGCTCCTCCGCGATCGGGCCGAGCGGGCCGAACGCGAGCGGGAGGAGCAGGCCCGCCTCGGCGCGATGGAGGAACGGGCCCGCATCGCCCGGGAGATCCACGACGTGGTGACCCACAGCGTGAGCGTGATCGCGGTCCAGGCCGGTGCGGCCCGGAGGGTGGTGGAGACCACGCCCGAGAAGGCTCGGGATGCGCTGGCCTCCATCGAACGGATCAGCCGGGAGACCATGGCCGAGCTGCGGGGGGCCGTCGGCGTCCTGCGGGGAGGCGAGGGCGGGGCGGCGCTCACTCCACAGCCCGGGCTGGCCCGGCTGGACGACCTCGTCCGGCAATTCCGGGACGCCGGGATGAACGTGGAGGTGAGCACCGAGGGGACCAGGCGGAACCTGCCCGCCGGCCTCGACCTCTCCGCGTACCGCGTGGTGCAGGAGGCCCTCACGAACACGCTCCGCCATGCCGGGCAGACCGTCGCGCACGTGCGGGTTCGCTACGGGCCGGGGGCCCTGGAGCTGGTGGTCGCCGACGAGGGCGGCGGCGGTCCGGGAGCGGACGCGGGCACCACCCCCGCCGGCGTGGAGACCCGCTCGGGGCACGGGCTCGAGGGGATGCGGGAACGGGTGACGGCGTACGGGGGCACGCTCGAGGCCGGGCCGGCGAACGGCGGATTCCTGATCCGGGCCGTCCTCCCCTTCCCGGAGCAACAGGCGGGGGGAACTTGAGCATCCGCGTGCTGCTCGTGGACGACCAGACGCTCGTCCGGACGGGCTTCCGCATGATCCTGGAGTCAGAGCCCGACATCGAGGTGGGCGGGGAGGCCGCCGACGGGGTGGAGGGCGTGCGGGAAGCGGCAAGGACCCGGCCCGACGTCGTGCTGATGGACGTGCGGATGCCCCGGATGGACGGCATCGAGGCCACCCGCCGGATCGCGGCCGCCGACGAGCATCCGCGGGTGCTCATCCTGACCACGTTCGACCTCGACGAGTACGTGTTCCAGGGACTGCGGGCCGGGGCCAGCGGGTTCCTGCTGAAGGACGTGACGCCGGAGGACCTGGTGCGGGCGGTCCGGGTGGTGGCCGGAGGCGAGTCGCTGCTGTCGCCTTCGGTGACCCGCCGTCTGATCGATGAGTGCGTCCGGACCCCGGACCCCCGTGCCGCGCCCACCCCAGCCCTGGCCACGCTGACCGAGCGCGAGCGGGAGGTCCTGGGGCTGATCGGGCACGGCCTGTCGAATCACGAGATCGCCGCCCGGCTGTTCCTGAGCATGGCCACCGTGAAGACCCACGTGAACCGGCTGTTCATGAAGCTCACGCTGCGCGACCGGGCCCAGGCCGTGGTCCTGGCCTACGAGTCCGGGGTGGTCCGCCCGGGAGAGCGCTCCGCGGACTGAACCGCAGTCCGGTCTCGGCCTCATCGATCAACCCTGGGGCGGAGGCCATTCCAACCCTCGGACCGACGACCGGAGGCGCCCGTTGGCGAAGCATTGGCCCCTGAACGACGAGGAGGAGGCGGCGACCATGCAGGCATCGGGAACCGGAACGCGACGGGAGAGGCGGGGGACGCGGGGGGTGCTGGCACGGCTGGGCGGCGTGGCGTACCGGCGCCGACGGCTGCTGGTGGTGGCGTGGCTGGCCGTGCTGGTGGCCGGAGTCCTGATCGGCAGCTCGGTGTTCGACCGGCTGACCACCGACACCGGCGACGACAGCAGCTCG
>Ga0137373_10002420_pt1 | contig 20474 bp, 17 predicted proteins | sample SagtaG_5_FD_104912 | JGI IMG/M metagenome (GOLD analysis project Ga0137373, IMG submission 104912) | Vadose zone soil microbial communities from Sagehorn Ranch, Mendocino, California, USA - Sage1_R_80_16 metaG | ecosystem: Environmental > Terrestrial > Soil > Vadose zone | place: USA... | reverse complement strand
CGGATCGGCTTCGCGCGGCAGGCCTACAACGACGCGGTGATGACCTACAACAACGCGCGCGAGACCTTCCCCGGCACGCTCGTCGCCGGCGGCTTCGCGCCCGCGCAGCTCTTCGAGATCGAGTCGCCGGCGGAGCGCGGCCCGGTGAAGGTCGCCTTCTAGCGGGGCCTGCGTGGCCGCGGCACGCGCCACGATGGACTTCTTCGCCGCGCAGGCGGCGGCGCGGCGGCGCACCGTCGTGCTCGTGGTCTGGTTCGCGCTCGCGTTCACCGGCACGATCGCGCTCGTCTTCGCCGGCGTCAGCGCGGTGCTCGCGGCCTCGCGCACCACCACCCAATTCGAGCTCGCGTTCTCCGGGCAGCTCCTCTCGATCGTGACGGCGGGGGTCACCGCCGTCACCCTGGGCGGGTTCTCCTGGCACCGCTCGCAGCTCGCGAAGGACGGCGGCGCGGCGGTGGCGCGGCTGCTGGGAGGGATGCCGGTGGATCGCCGCACCGAGGACGCCGCCGAGAAGCGCTTCGTGAACGTGACGGAGGAGATGGCGATCGCGGCGGGGCTTCCGGTGCCGGCGCTGTACGTGCTCCCGTCGGAGGCGGGCATCAACGCGTTTGCGGCGGGATACTCGACGGACGACGCGGTCGTCGCGGTGACCCGCGGCTCGCTCGACGAGCTCACGCGGGACGAGCTGCAGGGCGTCGTCGCGCACGAGCTGTCCCACGTGCTGAACGGTGACGCGCGCCTGAACCTGCAGCTCGTCGCCCTCATCGGCGGCATAACCGTCCTCGCGCTCGTGGGCCGGCTCCTCGTCCGGTTCCTCTGGGACGGGCGCCCGCGGACACGAAGCCGCAGCCGCGGCGGTGGCGTCGAGGTCGGCCTCTTCTCGCTCGGCGTGTGCGTGTGGCTCGCCGGCTCCGTCGGCGCGTTCTTCGCCCGCATCATCCGCGCCGCCGTCTCGCGGCAGCGCGAGTTCCTGGCGGACGCCGCGGCCGTTCAGTTCACGCGCAATCCCGAGGGGCTCGCCGGCGCCCTCGCCAAGGTCGCGGGCGCGGGCTCTGCGATCTCGAGCGCCGCCGCGCCGGAGGCCTCGCACCTCTTCTTCGCGAACGGCCTCCGCTCGCGCTGGCTCGCGACGCACCCGCCCATCGAGGATCGGATCCGCCGCCTCGTGCCCCAGGGGCTCGCGCGCGCGGCCGCTCGCGCCGTGGTGGCCGGCGCGCCCGTAGCCCAGCGGGCGGGCTCCGCGCAGGCGCCGCTCACGGCGGCGGGTCTCATCGCGAGCGTGGGCCGGCCGGGGCCCGAACACGTCGCGCATGCGGCGCGCGTGCTCGTCTCGCTGCCGCCGGAGGTCGCCGCGGCGGCGCGCGACCCCGCGACCGCCGCGGCCCTCGTGCGCGCGCTCCTCGTGGACGCCAACGCGGCGGTGCGGGCCGTCCAGCTCGGCGCCCTCGTGGATCCGGCGCTCCGCGCCGAGGTCGAGCGGCTCGCCGTGGCGCTCGGGCTGGTGCGGCGCGCGGATCGCATGGCGGTGCTGGACCTCGCGCTGGGCGCCCTCGACGCGCTGCCGCGCGACGCGGCCGCAGCGCTGACGGCCGATCTCAGGGGGCTCGCGGAGGCCGACGGCCGCACGACCGTCCTCGAGTGGGCAGTGCTCCGCATCGTCGGCCGCCGGCTCGCGCGCAGGCTCGGCGGCGCGCCCGCTCCCGTGCTCCGCGCCCGGACCCTCGAGGACGTGCAGGTGGACGCGCTCGATCTGCTCTCGGCGCTCGCCTGGGCAGGCGCGCGCGACGAGGCCGGCGCGCAGGCGGCGCTCGAGTCGGCGCTCGGCGTGCTGGGCGTTCGCGGGTGGCGGGTCCTGCCGCGCGACCGGATCGGCGCGAAGCGGCTCGAGGTGGCGCTCGCCCGGCTCGAGGGCGCGACCCCACCGCTCAAGGCGCGCGTCATCGAGGCCTGCGCGGCGTGCGTCCTCGCCGACGGCCAGATCTTGCCCACCGAGGGCGAGATGATCCGCGCGGTGGCGGCGTCGCTCGGCGTGCCGGTGCCGCCGCTCGTGAGCGGCGCGGAGGCGGACCTTGCGGGAGCGGGAGCGGTGTAGGCCCGAGCTCGACGGACGCCGTCGCGTCGCTCCGGCAGCGGACGTGCGACCGCGGCATGGCCCCTCTCCGTTCAGGGGAGCGCGTGCTCGGGTGCGGGCTGGCCGCCGACCCGGACGGCGCGTCCCTCGTGGACGGCCGCCCATATTCGCCACTCATCGGCGCTCTCCACGTCCCGGATCCGTCCGCTCGCGACGTCGTACTCCTGGACCGACCCGCGCGTGAAGATGGTACGGGAGTGGAACCAGACGGCGTGCCCGTCCCTCGCGACGACCGGCGAGGATGCGCGGTCGAGATCCACCTTGTCAGGCGGCCGGTACTCTTCCGGATGCTCCGGGTCGAAACGTGCTGCACGGTAGAGCCACGCGATGTCGCCGTCGGCGTAGCGGACCGCGAGCACACGACAAGCGTTGCCGAACGCGGTGTGATGCTCGGAAAGGCACCCGATGCGCGCGAGCTCCTGGCCGTCGCAGACGATCCGTGCGCCGTCAGGGCGCACGGAGCAGTCGTGCGCGCGCAGTGGGTCGAGGCCGTGACCATGCGAGGCACCGGCGGCTTGGGTCGGGACGCGGCCCTGGGCGGTGGCGAGGGCGTGTCACTCATGGCGAACCCAGAACGAACGTCTCTGGTCGTGGCCAGAGCAACCCATTTGCCCGTCGTTAAACCATCGATAAACCAGTTGACATGGTTCTCTTGCATCTGGCCTTCCGCGGCGCGAGCCGCACGAGAGCACGCGCCTCGCAGCGCTCGCGGGCCACGTGGCGGCGCCGGCGCCTTGCGGGAGGGGTCGCGGCCCCCCTGCGCCGTTCTCGCGTCTCGCGCCTTCCTCGTGCGCTTGGCGAGGGCCGAAACGAGCATGAGACACTCCGTGCATGTCCACAGCACGCGAGCTCACGATCCACCTCGCCCGCCTTCTCCGTGAGGAGCAGGGCGCAATGGGCGACTTCCTCCTCGCCCTCGCCGACTTTGATCGGAAGAAGCTCTGGCGCGAGATCGGCCACACCTCGCTCTTCTATTACCTCCACCGCGAGCTCAAGCTCTCGAAGGGCGCCGCCCAGAACCGGAAGACCGCGGCCGAGCTCATCCAGGCGTTCCCCGAGGTCGAGGCGGCGCTGCGCGCGGGCGAGCTCTGCCTCTCCACCGTGAACGAGCTCGCGAGGGTGCTCACCCCCGAGAACCGCGCGGAGGTGCTGCCCCGGTTCTTCAGGCTCTCGCGCCCCGAGGCGGAGGCGGTCGCCGCTTCGCTGCGGCCGGCCGAGGTGGTGCCCATCCGCGACGTCATCACGGCGATCCGGCCGGCCGCTCCGGCGCTCCGACCGGCCACGGCCCAGGCCGCCGTCCCGGCAGCCTCGCCCGCGTCGCCGACGCCCCGAGCTCACCCCGATGAACCGCGACCGGTCGCAGTTCACCCGGATGAACCAACCGCTCCCATCGTGGTGGCTGCCCCCATGGCCCGGCCGGCTCCGCCGCCACCCCGCGAGTCCGTGGAGCTGCTCGACGCCGAGGTCGGCCGCGTGCACGTCACCGTCTCGCGCCGCTTCCTCGAGAAGCTCGAGGCCGCGAAGGACGCGCTCGGGCATGCCTGCCCGGGAGGCAGCGCGGCGGAGATCCTCGAGCGCGGCCTCGACCTCGTCCTCGCCCAGCACGCGAAGCGCCAGGGTCTCGTCGAGAAGCCTCGGAGCGGCGGCCGAGGGTCCCGCCGCGACACGATCCCTGCGGAGGTCAAGCGGGCGGTGTGGCGCCGTGCCGGGGGGCAGTGCGAATGGCGGTTCGAGTCCGGCGAGCGCTGCGGCTGCCGGCGGCGCCTCGAGTACGATCACATCGAACCGCTCGCGCTGGGCGGGGCGTCTACGATGGACAATGTCCGGCTCGCCTGCCGGCCCCACAATCTTCTCTCGGCACGGCGGGTCTTCGGAGATGCGGTGATGGACCGCTACACGCGCCGGCCTTCGACGCCGGAGCCGCACCTGCCGTTCCGTGCGGCAGCCCCCGCGACGTCGGGCGGTGGTTTCACGCCGCAGCCAGCGGCGGCCGTCCCGGCCTCGTCCGCGTGATGAGTTCACGCTTGCTGCGACTGGACGGCAGGGCGCGCCTCCGAGCTCGGGGGCGTTTCCCCGCTTCCCGCACCCGCTGCTGGTCAGCCGATCGCGCAGCACCAGTTCCGGTGTTCGGCTCCGGTCGGGTCCGGCCCCTCGTCTCGAGCCAACCTCGGCGACGCGCACGCGGCGGAGACGGACCTCGCCGCGGAGCCGGCCGCCGGAGTTCTGATGAATCATCAGCCACCGCCGTGGGGAGAGGGAGAAGACCGACCGCAACCGCAGGCCACGTAGCTGCTACGGCCGGAAGGCGGAGATCCCCGTCACCGCCTCGCCCACGATGAGCACGTGCATGTCGTGCGTCCCCTCGTACGTGTAGACCGACTCGAGGTTCGCCATGTGGCGCATCACCGGGTACTCCCCGAGGATGCCGTTCGCGCCGAGGATGGTCCGGGCCGTCGCGCAGATCTCCCGCGCAGCGGCCACGTTGCTCATCTTCGCCATCGAGATCTGCGCCGGCGTCACCTTCTTCTCGTCCTTGAGCTGGCCGAGCCTTAGGGCGAGGAGCTGACCCTTCGTGAGCTCCGTCACCATCCGCGCGAGCTTCTCCTGCTGGAGCTGGAACGACGCGATGGGCCGCTCGAACTGCACCCGCTCCCGCGCGTAGTCGAGCGCACACTGGTAGCAGGCGTCGGCGGCGCCGAGCGCGCCCCAGGCGATGCCGTAGCGCGCCTGGCTGAGGCAGGAGAGCGGCCCCTTGAGCCCCGCGACGCCGGGGAGCAGGCTCCGCTCCTCGTCCACGACGACGTCCTCGAGCACGAGCTCCGAGGTCACCGACGCGCGCAGGGACCACTTCCCCTTCATCTCGGGGGCGGAGAAGGCGGGCGTCCCGCGCTCGACGAGGAAGCCGCGGATCCCGTCGTCGGTGCGGGCCCAGACGACCGCCACGTCCGCGATCGAGCCGTTCGTGATCCACATCTTCGTCCCGCCGATCCGCCAGCGGCCGCCCGCCTCGCGCACCGCCCGCGTTCGCATCCCGGCCGGATTCGAGCCGAAGTCCGGCTCGGTGAGCCCGAAGCAGCCGACCGCCTCCCCGCGGGCGAGGCGCGGGAGCCAGCGGTCCTTCTGCGCCTCGCTGCCGTACGCGAAGATCGGGTACATGACGAGCGAGCCCTGCACCGAGGCGAAGCTGCGGATGCCGGAGTCGCCGCGCTCGAGCTCGTACATGAGCAGGCCGTGGGCGACGCTGGAGACCCCGGCGCACCCGTACTTCGCGGGCAGCGTCGGCCCGTAGAAGCCGAGCTCGCCCATCGGCCGGATGAGCCCGTGCGGGAAGGTCTGCTCCTGCGCGTGGTTCTCGATGACGGGCAGCACCTCGGCGTTCACGAACTGCCGCGCCTGGCGCCGCACCATCCGCTCCTCCTCGGTGAGGAGGTCCTGGAAGCCCATGAAGTCGGTCAGGTCCGTCGCGGCCATCGCGTCTCCTCCCGCCCGGGACCACTTTCCCCGCGCGCTCGTCGCCTATGATCTCGTAGTGCGGAGCGGAGCGCTCTCCCATCTTCGGGTCCTCGACCTGTCGCGGGTCCTCTCCGGTCCCTGGGCGAGCCAGGTCCTCGCGGACCTCGGCGCCGAGGTGATCAAGGTCGAGCGACCGGGAGCGGGCGACGAGTCCCGGGCATGGGGACCGCCCTGGCTGCGCGACGCCCGCGGGGTGGAGACCTTCGAGTCCGCCTACTTCGCGAGCGCGAATCGCGCGAAGAAGTCGATCACGGTCGACGTCACCCGACCCGAGGGACAGGCCGTCGTGCGCCGGCTCGCCGAGCGGTCGGACGTCCTCCTCGAGAACTTCAAGGTCGGCGCGCTGGCGCGACACGGGCTCGGCTACGAGGACCTCGCCGCCCTGAACCCGGGGCTCGTCTACTGCTCGATCACCGGGTTCGGCCAGACCGGTCCGTACCGCGCCCGCCCCGGCTACGACTTCCTGATCCAGGCGATGGGCGGGCTCATGAGCGTGACGGGCGAGCCGGACGGCGCGCCGGGCGGCGGCCCGATGAAGGTGGGCGTCGCGATCACCGACCTCCTCACCGGGATGTACGCCGCGACCGCGGTGCTCGCGGCGCTGGCGCACCGCGACCGGAGCGGCCGCGGCCAGCACGTCGACCTCGCGCTGCTCGACGTCCAGGTCGCCACGCTCGCGAACCAGGCGGAGAGCTTCCTCGTCTCGGGCCGCGCGCCGGGCCGGCTCGGGAACGCGCACCCGAGCATCGTCCCGTACCAGGCGTTCGCGACGCGCGACGGCCACGTCGTGGTCGCCGTCGGGAACGACGGCCAGTTCGCGCGGCTCTGCGAGGCGGCGGGGCGGCCCGAGCTGGCGAGCGACCCGCGCTACGCGACGAATGCCGCCCGCGTCGAGAACCGCGAGGCGCTCGTCGCGATCCTCGCGCCGCTCCTCGCCGCAAGGACGAGCCGGGACTGGATCGCCGCGCTCGAGGCGGCGGGGGTCCCCTGCGGCCCCATCAACGACCTCGCGCAGGTGTTCGACGATCCCCAGGTCCGGCATCGCGGCATGCGGGTCGCCGCCCCCCATCCCGTCGCCGGGACCGTCGCGATGGTCGCCTCGCCGATCCGGCTCTCCGGCACCCCCGTCGTCCACGACGTGCCGCCGCCCACGCTCGGCCAGCACACGCGCGAGGTGCTCGTCGGGCTGCTCGGGATGGAGGAGGCGGAGGTGGTGGCGCTCCGCGAGAAGGGCGTTATCTGACCGGGACCATGACCGTCACGAATCGCCTCGCCGGCGTGCTCGCCCCGGTGCTGACGCCGTTCGCCGCGGACCTCGCGCCCGACGCGGGGCGCCTCGTGCGCCACTGCCGCTGGCTCCTCGATCACGGCTGCGCCGCGCTCGCGCCGTTCGGGACGACGAGCGAGGCGAACTCACTCTCGGTGGACGAGCGCGAGCGGCTCCTCGAGGCGCTCGTCGAAGGCGGGATCCCGCCCGCCCGGCTCATGCCAGGGACCGGCTGCTGCGCGCTCCCCGACTCCGTCCGGCTCACGGCGCACGCGGTCCGGCGCGGCTGCGCGGGCGTGCTGATGCTGCCGCCCTTCTATTACAAGGCGGTCACGGACGACGGGCTGTTCCGGGCGTTCGCGCAGGTGATCGAGCGGGTCGGCGACAATCGACTGAGGGTGTACCTGTACCACATCCCGCCCGTGGCGCAGGTCGGCATCGGCCCGAAGCTCGTCGAGCGGCTCGTCCGCGCGTACCCGCGGACAGTCGCCGGGATGAAGGACAGCTCGGGAGACTTCGAGAACACGAAGATCGTGCTGGAGCTCCTCGCGAAGGACGGCTTCGACGTGTTCGTCGGGACCGAGAAGCTCCTCCTCGCGAACCTGCGCGCGGGCGGCGCCGGCTGCATCACCGCCACCGGCAACGTGAACGCGGCGGCCATCGACCGGCTGTTCCGCGGGTGGCGCTCGCCGGAGGCGGATCGGCTCCAGGAGGAGGTGAACGGGGTCCGCGCCGCGGTGGAGAAGCTCCCGGTCATCCCCGCGCTGAAGGCGATCGTGGCCCATCACGCGCGCGACCCGGCCTGGCTCACGGTGCGTCCTCCCCTCGTCGAGCTCGCCTCCGACGCGCGCGAGGCGCTCCTCGCCGAGCTCGGCGCGCGGGGCTTCGCGATGCCGGGGCTGCGCTCGTGAGCGCGCTCAGGCGGAGGCGGGAAGGCGCCGCCGGCGCTGGAGCAGCAGCGTGGCGACGATGAGGGCCGTCCCGGCGACGTCGGCGGCGGTCGACGGGTAGACGAGCAGCAGCCCGGCGGCGATCAGCATCACCCGCTCGACGAGGGTGGTCTTCCGGAGCACCCATCCCTGGACCCCACCGGCGAGGGCGGCGATCCCGAGCGCGGCGGTGGCGGTCACGTGGATGATGCCCGTCACGTCGCCCTTGAGGAGGAGCCCGACGCCCTCCGGCGCGAGCACGAACGCGAAAGGCACGAGGAATGCGGGCAGCGTGTACTTCCACGACTGGAGCGTCGTTAGATACGGATTGCCCCCGGTGATCGCGGCCGCGGCGAACGGCGAGAGCGCCGTCGGCGGCGACACCTCGGAGAGCACCGCGTAGTAGAAGATGAACATGTGCGCGGCGAAGTCAGGCACCCCGAGCTTCGTGAGCGCCGGCGCGGCGATGACCGCGCAGATGATGTAGCTCGCGGTGACGGGGACGGCGAGCCCGACGATCCAGACCACGAACGAGGTGAGCACGGCGGTCGCGAGCAGGTTCCCGTGCGCGAGGTCGATCACGATCGAGCTGAATTTGAGCCCGAGGCCGGTGAGCGTGACGACGCCCACGATGATCCCCGCCGCGGCGCACGTCGCGGCGACGGCGAGCACGCCGACCGATCCGGCCTCGAGCGCCCGCACCATGCGCGTCCGGTGGAACGGCACGTCCGGACTGGGCAGGAACGAGAGCGCGGTGTCCCGGCGGATGAAGGAGAGCCCCGCCGCGAGGAGGATCGCCCAGAACACGGCGATGACCGGGCTGAACCCGAGCAGCATGAAGACGACGATCGCGACGAGCGAGCTGAAGTGGAAGCCGCGCTCGCGGATCATCCGCCCCAGGGGCTGGCGCGGGCGGATGTCGACGGGCTGCGCGCCGAGCTTGCGCGCGTCCAGCTCCACCATGAGGAAGAGCCCGAGGTAGTAGAGGCAGGTCGGGATCGTCGCCATGAAGATGACGTCGAGGTACGAGATCTTCAGGAACTCGGCGATGAGGAAGGCGGCCGCGCCGAGCACCGGCGGCGAGATGATGGCGCCGAGGCCGCCCGCGGCGAGGAGGCCGCCGGCGGCGTTCTTCGGGTAGCCGGCCTTCGCGAGGAGCGGGTAGGCGACGGAGCCGATCGTCACGGTCGTCGCGACGCCGCTGCCCGACGGGCCGCCGAGGAGGAACGAGGCGAGCACGATGGTCCGGCCCGCCGCGGCGCGCTTGCCGCCGGTGACCGCGAGCGAGAAGTCGATGAAGAACTCGCCGGCCCCCGAGTGCGCGAGGACCGCCCCGTAGATCGTGAACAGGATGATGAACGTCGCCGAGACGTCGACGGGCGTCCCGAAGATCCCCTCGAGCGTCATGTAGAGCGACCCGACGAGCCGCTCGACGTCGTAGCCCCGGTGCGTCCACGGGGCGGGCAGGTACGGGCCGGCGAAGGCGTAGGCGATGAAGGCCGCCACCACCGAGGCGAGGATGAGGCCGGACGTGCGGCGCACCGCCTCGAGCAGGAGGGCGATGAGGGCGACCCCGAAGAACAGGTCCCAGCGCGTCGGCGTCACCGCCCGCTCGATGAACTCGTCGAAGTCGATGAGGAGATAGGCGATCGTCGCGACGCCGAGCGCCGAGAGCACCACGTCGGACCAGTGGATCCGCGCCTGGAACCGCTTCGCCGCGGGGAAGAGCAGGAACAGGAGCAGGAGCACGAACCCGACGTGGGTCGCGCGCAGGATGTGGGCCGGGATGATCGCGTACGCGGCGTACAGGTGGTAGAGCGACATCGCCACCGCGACGAAGGTCACGGCGACGCCGGTGCGGCCGCCGAGCCGGCGGACCGCCCCCTCCTCCTGCTCGACGAACTGCTCGGCCTTGCGCCGGGCCTCCTCGTCCACGACGACGTCGGCTCCGGGAGGACGCTCGCCGGGCATCTATCCTCCGGTCCTACGCACGGCGCTCGCGACGAGCCAGGCGGCCGCCGCGGGGCGCCGCGCCGCCCGCAGGACGAGCCGGTCGCCGTGGTCGCCGAGCTCGAGGAACGACCGCTCCACGCCGGCGACGCGCAGCCGCTGGGGCGTGCCCGCGGCGACGCGGAAGACGATCTCGGGCATCGCGCGGACCATCGCGTGGCGCTCGCCGGGCCCCAGGATCCCGAAGTACTCGCGCACCGCGGCGCTCGGGCTCGAGACCGCCTGGAGCACGATCCGGCCGTCCTCGGCGACGAAGTCCTCGGTGAAGGGCTGGTCGTACATGGAGTGGTGATAGACCACCGAGAAGACCTCGCCCCGGCGGAGCTTCGTCAGGAACGTCCGCTCCCGCTCGGCGTTCTCGATCTCGAGCACCGTCACCGGCCGGAGCGCGCCGAGGAGGGCCGCCGCGAGCGCGGCGCCGCCGAGCGCGAGCGAGCGGCCGCCGACGCGCATCATCACTTCTTGGGCTTGAGGCCCTTCTCGGCGAGGTACCGCAGCGCGCCGGGGTGGAACGGCACGGGCGAGGCGATCTCGGCCTGCTTCGCCAGCTCGATGTTGTTCGCCTCGGAGTGCACCGCAACGAGCTCGGCCTTGTGCTCGAACACGGCCTTGGTGAGGTCGTACGCGAGCTTCTCGTCCATCTTCTCGTTCACGACGAGGAGGTTCCAGACGTCCACGCCTTCCGAGTCCTTCTCCTGTCCGGGATAGGACTTCGCCGGAATCGTCCCCTTCACGTACAGCGGTCCGTACTTCTTCACGAGGTTCGGGAGCGCGTCGGCATGATCGAGCAGCTTGATCTTCATGCCGGGGGTGGCTGCGAGGTCCGTCACCGACGACGTCGGGACGCCGCCGGACCAGAAGAACGCGTCGATCTTGCGGTCCTTGAGCGCGTTGACCGATTCGGCCACCGACAGCTTCTCGCGCTTCACGTCCTTGTCCGGGTTGATCCCGTAGGCCTCGAGGATGCGCAGGGCGATGATCTCGGAGCCACTCCCCGGGGCGCCGGTGGCGATGCGCCGCCCCTTCAGGTCCTGGATCTTCTGGATCCCGGTCCCGTCCACGGTCACCCACTGGCTCTTGTTCGCGTAGAGGACGGCGAGCGTGCGGACGGGGACCTTCTCCTTGAACTTGCCGGTGCCGTTGTAGGCGTCCGCTGCGGCGTCGCCGAGGACGAGGGCGATGTCGGCTCTACCGGCGCCCACGAGCTTGAGGTTGTCGACCGATGCGCTGGTCACCTCGGCGGTGACCTCGGTGCCGGGGAGCGCCCTGGTGAGCATGCTCGCGAGCCCGCCGCCGAGCGGGTAGTACACGCCTCCTGTCCCGCCAGTGGCAATGGAGAGCCTCCTCGTCTGCGGCTGGCCGTGGGCGGGAGCGGCGGCAGCGAGGACGAGGGCGGCGAGGGCGACGAAGCGAGCCATGGGGGGCCTCCTTGCGGGCGTGCGCTCGGAGTTAACCACCCGAGCATCCGGCGCGCCCGTTCCCGGACGGGGCCCGAAACTAGAAGTGAAACAAGGGGCCAGGCGTTCGGGCGGGACTCATGGCACCGCCCCGTTGGAGCGATCCCGTGAACGAGCCCGCGCCCGCGCCCGCGCCCGAAGAAGCCGGGCTCGGGCTCGTTCGCGGGCTCGGGGTGGCTAGAGCGCCACCTTCGGCAGGTGCTTCAACGACTCCTTCACCTTCTCCGCCGGGTACTCGAAGTCCTCGAGCTTCCCGGCGAAGTACGCGTCGTAGGCGGCCATGTCGACGTGGCCGTGGCCGGAGAGGTTGAAGAGGATGGTCCGCTGCTTCCCCTCCTGCTTCGCGAGGAGCGCCTCGTCGACGGCGGCCCGGATCGCGTGCGACGACTCGGGCGCGGGGATGATGAGCTCGGTCCGCGCGAACTGCACCGCGGCGTCGAAGCAGGCGAGCTGCGGGACGGCCCTCGCCTCGACGATGCCGGCGTGGACGAGCTGCGAGACGAGCGGCGACGCGCCGTGGTAGCGGAGCCCGCCCGCGTGGATGCCGGGCGGCATGAAGTCGTGACCGAGCGTGTACATCTTCGCGATCGGCGCCATCTTCGCCGTGTCGCCGTAGTCGAAGGCGTACACGCCCTTCGTCAGCGTCGGGCAGGAGGTCGGCTCCACCGCGAGGATCCGGACCTTCTTGCCCGCCGCCTTGTCGCCGACGAACGGGAAGGCGATGCCGGCGAAGTTCGAGCCGCCGCCGTGGCAGCCGATGACGACGTCCGGGTAGTCGCCCGCGAGCTTCATCTGCTCCTTCGCCTCGAGGCCGATCACCGTCTGGTGCATGCAGACGTGGTTCAGCACGGATCCGAGCGAGTAGCGGGTGTCGTCGTGGGTGGCCGCGTCCTCGACCGCCTCGGAGATGGCGATGCCGAGCGAGCCCTGGCTCCTCGGGTCCTTCGCGAGGATCCCGCGGCCGGCGTTGGTCCTGTCGGACGGCGAGGCGATGACGGTCGCGCCCCAGAGCTGCATCATCGACTTGCGATAGGGCTTCTGCTCGAACGACACCTTGACCATGTAGACGGTGCACTCGAGGCCGAACATCTGCGCGGCCATCGCCATCGCGGTGCCCCACTGGCCGGCGCCGGTCTCGGTCGCGATCCGCTTCGTGCCGAAGATCTTGTTGTAGTAGGCCTGGGGCACCGCCGTGTTCGGCTTGTGCGAGCCGGCCGGCGAGACGCCCTCGTACTTGTAGTAGATCCGCGCGGGCGTCCCGAGCGCCGCCTCGAGGCGCCGGGCCCGGAAGAGCGGCGACGGCCGCCAGAGCCGGTACGCCTCGCGGACCTCGTCCGGGATCTTCACCCAGCGCTCGGACGAGACCTCCTGCTCGATGAGCCCCATCGGAAACAGCGGGAGGAGGTCCTGCGGCGTGACCGGCTTCTGGGTGCCCGGGTGGAGCACCGGCGCGGGCGGGCCGGGCAGGTCGGGGATGACGTTGTACCAGTGGGTCGGGATGTGGTTTTCGCCGAGGACGTACTTGGTCTCCATGCGCTTCCTCATCACACCGCCGGCTTCAGCTCCGGAACCGAAATGAGCGCACGGGCGCCGGGACGGAGTCAAGCGAACGCGGTGGACCGGGCGAAGCGGAGCTGCGGGCAGGCGAGCGGAAGGCATCCGCCAGTGGCGGGCGCAGATCGACTGCTGCCGCGGCTTCGCCGCGGCGTGTTCCGCGGCGCAAGCGCCGCGGCGCTAGGGCATCACCTCGCCGCCGTCGACGTGCACGGCCTGGCCGGTGATGACGGGGCTGCGGGCGAGGAGGACGGCGAGGTCCGCCACCTCCTCGGGGAGCGCCGCGCGGCCGATCGGGTTCGACGCGAGGATGGCCTCGCGCGCCTGCGCCGGGGTGCGCCCCGTGGCGCTCGAGATCGCCTCGACCGCCTCGTCCATCATCTGCGTCTCGGTCCAGGACGGGCAAATGGCGTTCGCCGTCACGCCCTTCTTCGCCCCCTCGAGCGCGACGCTGCGCGTGAAGCCGATGAGGCCGTGCTTCGCCGCGGCGTAGGCGGACCCGTACTTGAGCCCGATCCGGCCCGCCACCGAGGCGACGTTGATGATGCGTCCCCAGTGGCGCTCGTACATCGCCGGCAGGCAGGCGCGGGTGAGCAGGAACGGCGCGGTGAGGTCGACCGCGAGCAGCGCGTCCCAGGTCGCGTCGTCCGTCCGCTGGACCGGCGCGCTCGCGTGCATGCCGGCGTTGTTCACGAGGATCTCGACCGGGCCGAGCTTCTCCGCGACGACGCGCGGCGCGCCCGCGACGAGCGCGCGGTCCGAAACGTCGAGCGGGAAGAAGTAGGTGCGCCGCCCGAGCGCCGCGATCTCGGCGGCCACCGCCTCGATCTCGGGGACGGTGCGCGCCGCGACGGCCACGTCCGCGCCGGCGCGAGCGAGGGCGAGCGCCACCGCTCGCCCGATGCCGCGCCCTCCGCCCGTCACCAGCGCGACCCTTCCCTCTATCGATTCCATGCGTCATCTCCAGCGGATGCGGCGCCGAGACGTGGCCCGCGAGCCTCGCACCGCCCCGCTCGCAGAACATTATCGCGCGGGCGGCCGCGTGCATCCGACGGACGACCAGGGTAGGTGAAGGCCACCCGCTGCGGCCGTTCGCTCGACCTGAAACGTGCAAGGCCGGCCGGGGTTGGCGCACAATGGCTCCGATGACGGCCGATCGCCGCGCACATTCCCGGTTTCCGCTCATCCTGGCGGTGCAGTACGTCGGCGCGGAGAGCGTGCTCGACTACACCGAGAACCTGTCGGCGAACGGCCTGTTCATCCGCACCGACCGGGAGTTTGAGCTCGGAGAGCACGTGACGCTGGTCGTCTCGTTCCCGCAGCTGCTCGAGCCGGTCGAGCTGCAGGTCGAGGTGGTTCGCAAGCGCGCGCCGACCCTCGAGTCGCCCGGCGGGGTCGCGGTGCGCGTCCCCGACGCTCGCGAGGAGGACCGCGCGAAGCTCGCAGAGGTGGCCCGCAAGATCGGAGCCCCGCGCGGGCCCGAGCCTGCCGTCCGGGTGCTGCTCGTCGAGGACAACGCCCTCGTCGCCTCCATGTACTCGGCGGCCCTGCGGCGGCTCTCCGGGACCGACGGCTTCCCGACGCTCGGCGTCGAGGTGACGGGCGACGGCGCCGCGGCGTTCGACCGGCTGCTGCGCGCGCCGCCCGTCGACGTGCTCGTGACGGACGTCTTCATGCCGGTCCTGTCCGGGATCTCGCTCGTCGAGAAGATCCGGGCCGAGGCCGCGCTCGCCGATCTGCCCATCGTCGTCATCACCTCCGGCGGCGACCGGGAGCGCGAGCGGCTCGCCTCGCTGGGGGTGGCGCTCTTCCTCCGCAAGCCGGTGAGCTACCAGGACGTCACGGGCGCGATCCGGACGCTGCTCGCGACGCGGCTCGCGGCGGGGGGGCCGGGTTCCCCCGCGAGCCAGGGCGGATCCCCCGGTGGGGCCGACGGGCGGAAGGGGTTGACGGATCCGGACGGGGTGGCCATGAATCCGGCAGATGCAGAACCGGCCTCCCGCCGGTGAACCGGGGGGGCAATCATCCCCCGGTGCATACAAGGGTCCGCGAGCAGAGCGGACCCTTCTCATTTCCAGGTCGGGATCGGAGCGGAGGCGGTTCGCCGCCGGCGCGAGCGGGCGAAGAGCATGAGCGCCGGCGCCGCGAGCGCGAGCGCGTAGCCGACGGAGCCGACCCCGGAGAGCGCGAGGCTCAGGTCCCCCGCGCCGTGCAGCGCCGCGGACGCGAGGAGCGGAAGCGCGAGCGATGCCGCCGGGCGAGGCCCGCGGAGCGCCGGGGCGACGGCGAGGGCGACCGGCACCGCGAGGAGCGCGTGCGCGACGGGGCCGAGCGCGGCACGGGCGAAGGCGATGGCGGTCACCTCGTCGTGGAGGACGTGGAGTGCCTCGAACGAGGCGAACCCGGCGGCGACGCCCACCGCCGCCGCGAGGGCCGACCGCGTCCGGATCCCCCGGTCCACCACGAGCAGGATCCCCGTGAGCTTCGCCCCTTCCTCGACGAGGCCGACGCCGCCGGCGAGGAGGAACGACCCGGCGTCCCCGCGGCTCATGCGGGCCCAGGTCACGGCGATCCCGAGGTGCGCGGCAGCCTCGTACGCGAGGAGGGCGAGGCCGAACGCGGCCGCCCCGCCGAGGAACGCGCGGAGCGCGAAACCCGGACGCTCCCCCGCGCGCGCCGCGCCGAATCGCGCCCAGGCGGCTCCCGCCCCGGCAGCCGCGAGCGGAAGGATTGTTCCCCACATGTTCGAAACCTGCGCCCTCCCCTCGGCCATGCGAGCCCCTCGCGGAAGCCTTGGCGGGGGGACACTCGGCGGGCTAAGGTCGCGACCCTCTGACACAGGAGCTCTCCCGTGGTGATCGCGTGAAGGCAGCCCCGCCCCGCATCCGGACGGAGGACCGCGGCCTCGCGCGGATCCTCGTCGTGGACAACCCGTCGAAGCGGAACGCACTCGATTTCCGCGCCCTGGAGGAGCTCGAGGACGCGTGCAGCCGGGCGGAGCGGGACGCGGTGCGCTGCGTGGTGCTGCGCGGTGCCGGCGACGAGTCCTTCTCGTCGGGGTTCGACCTCGCGGAGATGGCCCTCACCTCGCGGCGGGGTGAGCGGCCCGACGAGGCGGTGGAGCGCGCCGCCGACGCCCTCGCCGCGCTCTCCTGCCCGACGATCGCCTTCCTGAACGGTTTCGCCTTCGGCGGCGCGTTCGAGCTCGCGGTCACCTGCGACCTGCGGGTGGCGCGCGCCGGCGTGAAGCTCGCCATGACCCCCGCGAAGCTCGGGGTCGTATACCCGGAAGGCGGTCTCCGTCGTTTCGCCGACCTCGTCGGGACGGCGCGAACCCGCGAGCTCTTCTTCACGGGCCGCGCCATCGACGTCGAGACCGCGTTCGCCTGGGGGCTCGTGAACCGGGTGGCGCCCGCCGCCTCCGCCGAGGCGGATGCGCTCGCGCTCGCAGGCGAGATCGCGGAGAACGCGCCCCTCGCGGTCCGCGGCATGAAGCGGATCCTGCGGCTGCTCGAGGCAACCCACGAGCGGGGCCTCTCGCCGGGGGAGCGCGACGAGATCGCCGATCTCCGCCGGCGCGCCTTCGAGAGCGCTGACCTGCGCGAGGGGCGGCGCGCCTGGGAGGAGCGCCGCCCGCCCCGGTTCAGGGGGGACTGAGAGCGCCGACGGCCCAGCCGGCGGCGAGGCCGAGCGCCAGCGCCACCAGTCCGATCGCGAGCGCGCGCCTCAGCAGCCGGGAGGCGCCCGGACGCGGGGCGGCGTGAAGCGCCGGCAGCGGTGACGGGGGCGTCGGGTGGATCGCGGGGGCCTTCACGGTCGGCATCGTCGGCTCCGGCCACCCCGGGGCGGGCAGCGGCGGAGGCGCACCCGGCTCGAGCGCGACGTCTTCCGCGAGGAGGGCGAGGTCGTAGTCGCCGATCTGGACGAGGTCGCCGGCGCGGACCTTTCGGCGCCCGGCGATCCGCTCCCCGTTCACCCGCGTCCCGGTCAGGCTCCCGAGGTCCTCGACGAAGACGTTCCCGTTCTGCCGGAGGAAGCGCGCGTGGCGCCTCGACACGTTCCGGTCGGTGAGCCGGAAGGTCACGTCCTCGGCGCCGCGGCCGACCACGATCGCGTCGCCCGTGAACGGGACGATCGACCGGGTCCCCGCGTCGTCCTCGATGACGAGCTTCATCGGTCCTTGCGCCTACTGCGAAGGCGATGCCTTCGCGCCCTTCGAGTCGAGCTTCGCCAGCCGCCGCACGAACCGGCGACCGTCCTTCTCCGGCAGCATCACGAACTGATCGATCTCGTGCCCCGCGAGGGCGAGATCGATCCGATGGCGCTCGTCGAGCCGCACCTCCTGGAGCGTGACCGGGGTCTGCCCGCCGGGCTTCCCGTCGAGCAGCACGTTCGCGCCCGGCGGAACGCTCTCGACCGTGACCGACCCGACGCGCGACTCGAGCCGCAGGTGGACCCGCGCCACGAGCTTGCCGGGCTGGGCCACCACCGGCGTCGTGACCTCCCGGACGCGAGCCCCACCCAACGTCACGGTGTGGGGCTGCGAGAGGAGGACGTCCTCCACGACCGCGGGGGTCACCTGGCCTGTCTTCTGTCCGTCGAGGGTCACCTCGAGCCCGGGCGGCTCCGAGGTGACGACCACGACGCCGGGGCGGAGCCATGGCGCTCCGAAGTGGAACGCGGCGGAGCCGCCCGCGGCGAACACGAGGCCGACGAGGAGCGCGGTGCGAACCCGGACGCCGCGGTGGACGATCCGCACGGACGGCCCGCGGCGCGCGGCGCGGTGCGCGTCCTGTGAGGCGTGGAGCTGCGGGTCGGGGTCGATCGTCGCGAACGAGTGCGCAGGCGCGGCGGCGCGCGGCCGTCCCGGGTCCGCCTCCGCTTCCGCCTGCGCGCGCAGCTCGGCCGCGTTCGAGAGGACCTTCATGATGAGCGGGTCGTGTCCGCGCGACTGGCGCTGCTTCGTTATCTTCTCCGCGAACACCTGCTTCATCTGCTGGCCGAGGTGGTCCTGGATCGACGACTGCGGCGTGGGGAAGAGGACGTCCACGAGCGCGTCGGCGAAGCTCCGCGCGTCGAGGTAGCGGTCCTCCGGCTCGTAGGCGAGCGCCTTCGCCACGATCGCGTCGACGTCCTTCGGGAGCCGCGGGTCGATCGCGGTCGGCGGCAGGACCTTGGCGCGGCGCGACTCGATGAGCGACTCGACGTCGGTCGACTTCGGGAACGGCTTCTGCTTCGTCAGCAGCTCGTAGAGGATGATGCCGGAAGCGAAGATGTCGACGCGGTGGTCCCAGCGCTTCTCGAGTGAGGCCTGCTCGGGCGCGACGTACCCGAGCTTCCCCATCAGCATGCCCTCCTTGTAGTTGGAGAGCTTCGACTCGGCGGCGGCGCGCGCGATCCCGAAGTCGAGGAGCTTCACCTCGCCTTCCCAGGAGAGAAGACAGTTGTCGGGCGAGACGTCGCAGTGGACGACCTTGAGCGGGTTCCCGTTGGAGTCGATCTTCCGGTGGGCGTAGGAGAGCCCCTGCAGGAGCTGCAGGACGAGGAAGATCGCCTGCTCGGGGGAGAGCGAGGCGCCGGCGCGCGCGAACGCCGTCATCATCTCCTTCATGGAGACGCCGTTCACGAGCTCCATCGAGATGAAGTAGTCGCCGTCGATGATCCCGCACTCGTAGATCTGCGCGACGTTCGAGTGCGTGAGCTGGACCGTGAGCTTCGCCTCGTTCACGAGCATCTTGGCGAAGTTCTCCTCCTGCGCGCGGGCGCGCAGGATCCGCTTCACCACGAGCTCTTTCTCGAAGCCGCCGGCACCCGGTACGCGGGCGCGGTAGATCTCGGCCATCCCACCCACCGCGAGCCGCTGCAGGAGGAAGAACTTCCCGAAGAGGTGCGGCTTGAACTCCGAGGTGGAGGCGGTCTGAGGGGAGGCCTCTGCCACGATGGGTCATGTTAGCCCGATGCGAACGGGGCTCACAAGGACGCGAAACCTTGATACAAGGACGCAATCCACGGAGGCGAGCGCAGGCGCAGCCGGATGAGGCTGCACCGCAGCGACGCGGGGGTTCGGGCGAAATGAAGCACGTCGAGACCGCCGGGCCCGCGCTCCAGCACGCCGGGACGCCGATATCGCTGCGCCAGGCCCGCGCCGTGGCGGCGACCATCATCCGCGACACGTCCGCGAACCCGGCTCCGCTCGGCCTGATGGGGTTCGGGCTCACCGCGATCCTGCTGAACCTCCACAACGCCGGCTACGTCGGGATCGGCAGCCCGGTCCTCGTCTCGGGGATCTTCATCGGCGGCGTCGCGCAGCTCGTCGCCGGGATGATGGAGTGGAGGAAGCGGAACACGTTCGGCATGGTGGCGTTCACCGCGTACGGCCTGTTCTGGCTCTCGCTCATCGCGCTCATCGTGATGCCACGGTTCGGCATCGCCGATGCGAGCGACCGGAGCGGGATGGCGGCATACCTGTTCGTGTGGGGCATCTTCACGGTCGTGCTGTTCGTCGCGACGCTCAAGATGAACCGCGCGGTGATGCTCATGTTCTTCGCGCTCACCATCCTCTTCTTCCTGCTCGCCCTCGCCGACGCGACCGGGAACGCGCTGCTCCAGCACGTCGCCGGCTACGAGGGGATCCTCTGCGGCCTCGGCGCGATCTACATCGGCGCCGCCCAGATCTTGAACGAGGTCTGGGGTCGCGCGATCCTGCCGCTCGGGACGATCGAGTAGCGGCTCAGGTCCGCTCAGTACCAGCCGAACCCGAGGCCGGCGCTCCAGAACGAGGATCCGTCCGGAACGGTGGGATCGCCGTCGGTGTACACCTGCATCGAGTAGGCGACGTCGGCCGTCACGTTGAAGCTCCGGCCGATCCAGAACGCGTAGCCCGCGCCCGCGTTGAACGTGTAGCCGCCCGTCTCCTTGGTGATGGTCGGTGCGCCGGGCTGCTCGAGCGAGGTGGACCAGCGGGCGAGGCCGATGCCGCCGCGTACGAACGGACCCGCTCCGAGCGGGAAGAACGTGGCCATCGCGCTCAGCGTGCCTATCCCCATGGAGCCCTTCGCGTCGCCACCGTCCATCATGTGGTAGTTGGCAGTCGCGACGAAGGCCGACAGATCGGCTCCGATGAGAAGGCGCGGCGTCAACGTCGCGCCGAGCTGCGCGTTCATCGTCATCTTCGTCGGGTTCTTCCCGAAGAAGTCCCGCATCGAGATGGTCTGCATCGGATCGCCGGGGTTGCTCTTCGCGATGAGGCGCGCGTCGCCGCCCCCGAGCCCGAGCGCGAGATACCAGCCGTCCCGCTCTTGCCCGTGCCGACCATGAGTCTGATCGGGCGCAGGCGCATACTGCGGCGCGAGCTGCGTCGTGGAGCCCGGGGTGTACTGCTGCGGCGGCGGAGCGTACTGCGGGGCCGGAGCGTACTGCGGGGCCGGAGCGTACTGCGGGGCCGGAGCGTACTGCGGGGCGGGAGCGTACTGCGGGGTTGTGTCCCTAAGATTGTGTGAATCGGAAGTTCGCGGAGGCTGAACATGAAGTGGAAGCTCCTCGGTGACCAAACACCAACGGTCTCGCTTGCCGGCGAGTCCAAGGAGCTTCCAGTGAACGAGGTTGCCGAGCTT